>Ga0111539_10009558_pt1 | contig 12240 bp, 12 predicted proteins | sample RhiMethybrSRZTD1_FD_79667 | JGI IMG/M metagenome (GOLD analysis project Ga0111539, IMG submission 79667) | Populus rhizosphere microbial communities from Tennessee, USA - Rhizosphere MetaG P. TD hybrid SRZTD1 (version 2) (version 2) | ecosystem: Host-associated > Plants > Roots > Rhizosphere >...
AAAGCAATGGGGTCTCGACCCTTCGGAACTCGACGCACAGGTGACGGCGCGCGTGCCGGTGCGCACCAACCGTGACGATCGCTACTTTACCGACACGTATCAGGTGATGCCACGTCACGGTTACACCCGCATGTTCGAGCGCATGTTGTCACATCCCAACATCAAGATTCTGCTGAACGCTGACTACCGTGAGGTCGAAGGCACTATTCCGCACAGCGAGGTCATTTGCACTGGACCGATCGACGAGTTCTTCGACTATCGCTTCGGCAGGCTGCCCTATCGCTCGCTCGATTTCCAATTCGAGACTCGGAATGTCGCTACGGCACAATCGGCACCGGTCATCAACTATCCAAACGACAACGCCTACACCAGGGTAACCGAGTTTAAGTATCTCACCGGGCAGGAACACCCTAAGACGACGCTGGTCTACGAGTTCGCAACGGACGTGGGAGACCCTTACTATCCTGTACCGCGTTCTGAGAACGCCGCCCTGTATCGCCGATATCAAGAACTGGCCGCGGCGACCAACGGCGTGCACTTCCTCGGGCGTCTCGGCACCTACAAGTACTACAACATGGACCAGGTCGTCGCGCAGGCTCTGACGCTGTACACCAAGATCGCCGCTGTGCTGAGAGGTGATGCCGTGCTACGACGCGAGATGGCGAGCCTGGCATGAACGACGCGGGTCGGCGTCGTCCCATCGAGTGGTGGGGCGGCGTTGAATGCACAGTCAACCGCGTGCGCGACCGTTGGTTCGATCAGCTGGTACGGTCAGGCCACCAATGGCGTGTTGACGATCTCGAGCGCTTTGCCGGCTTAGGCCTGACCGCGATCCGTTACCCAGTATTGTGGGAACGTCTAGCACCGGACAGCATCGATCAGATCGATTGGCGCTGGACCGACGCGCGTCTCGCGCGGCTCAAGGAACTCGGCATCCGCCCGATCGTTGGCCTCGTGCACCACGGCAGCGGTCCCGCCTACACGTCGCTGCTCGATCCGGCCTTTTCGCGGAAATTGGCGCGCTTTGCCGAGGCTGTCGCACGTCGCTATCCCTGGGTCCAGGACTTCACGCCGATCAATGAACCGCTCACGACGGCGCGATTCAGCGCCCTCTACGGGCATTGGTATCCGCATCAACGCAGCGACGCAGCGTTCGTCTGCGCGCTGACGAACCAGGCTCGTGCCATCGTCCTGGCGATGCGAGCCGTTCGGGCGATCACTCCTGAGGCGCGGCTGGTGCAGACCGAAGACTTCGGCAAAGTCTTCGGCACCCCCGCCACGACGTCTCAAGTGGCACACGAGAACCAACGGCGCTGGCTCACTTGGGATCTGCTCACGGGCGCGGTCGGGAACGAGCATCCGCTGTACCGATTCCTCCGCCGGTCCGGCTTCACCTCCGATGACGAAACGTTCTTCAAAAAGGATATCTGTCGTCCAGACGTCGTCGGTCTCAACTATTACCTGACGAGCGATCGCTATCTTGATGCGAGGGTCGAGTCCTATCCTCCTCATACCCATGGCGGCAATGGCACGATATGTTATGCCGACGTTGAGACCGTCCGTCGGCGTCCAGAGGGGATTGTCGGTCACGAGGCGCACCTCATCGAGGTCTGGGAGCGATATCGCATTCCGGTTGCGCTGACTGAGGTGCATCTGGGCTGCACGCGTGAAGAGCAGCTAAGGTGGTTATATGAGGCTTGGACGGGCGCGCATTCCGCCCGAGCGAACGGAGCCGACGTTGAGGCCGTCACCGCCTGGGCATTGCTCGGATCGTACAACTGGAACTCGATGGTCACGATCGACGCCGACCACTATGAGCCCGGCGCCTTCGACGTGCGGGCGCCATCGCCGCGTCGGACTGCTCTGGGACGCTTGGTGACTACGCTCGCGTCCGGACAAACGCCCGCGCATCCGTTGCTCAACGTCGCAGGATGGTGGCGGCGACCAGAGCGGCTGACCATCGGTCCCGAAAGGCTCCCTCCGCTCCGGGTGTCGGGTGATCGCCCTCTGCTCATCATCGGCGCGAGCGGCACGCTTGGCCGCGCGTTTCAGCGCATCTGCATACTGCGCGGCTTGCCCATGGAGGCGTTCGGACGCAGCGAACTTGATGTGACGGACGCCACCGCCATCGACGGGCTTATTCGCCGGCTTCACCCGTGGGCCATTGTCAATACGGCGGGGTACGTCCAAGTCGACGACGCTGAGCGAGATCCGGATCTTTGTCGTCGCGTCAACTCCGCCGGCGCGGCCAACCTCGCAGCTGCCTGTCGACGCCGCGGTCTGCCACTTCTGACATATTCGTCGGATTTGGTTTTCGATGGCACCAAGGGCGAACGCTACGACGAGACTGACACACCGTCCCCGCTGAACGTCTACGGGGCGAGCAAGGCCGAAGCGGAGAGACGGGTGCTGACTCTGCTGCCCGACGCGCTGGTGATTCGTACTAGTGCCTTCTTCGGGCCGTGGGATGAGCATAACTTTCTCGCACAGCTATTCGACGCGCTCGACCGAGACCAAACGTTTTTGGCGGCGCATGACGCGGTGGTGTCGCCAACCTATGTCCCGGATTTGGTGCACGCTTCGCTCGACCTGCTCATCGATCAGGAACGCGGCATTTGGCACCTCGCCAATGACGGCGAGGTCAGCTGGTATGACTTCGCGATTTGTGCCGCGATCGCGAGTGGACGCCCTGTCGATCTGGTCATCCCCGTGAACGTCGCGAATTGTGCTGGCCCCGCCACCAGGCCCCGATTCACAGCGCTGACTAGCTGTCGCGCGCGACTCCTCAGACCGCTTGAGGACGCATTGTCGGCCTTTCTCGGTGAGATACACGACCGTCAGTTTTGAGCGACAACGATCCGCGTCACAGTGACGGGAGGCGCAGGTTTGATTGAAACGACTGGTGGCTCCCCGTCCGCCGATCTCAGCGCGAGCGCCGGTGACCGCACGCTCAAACCAGCTGGTCCGACGACTCCCGCGAATAACTTGCCGCCATACTCGCTCGATGACACCCACCGTCAGACCTTTCGGAACGGCCGCGGCGAGCGGCCGCCCCCGTGCCCGCCCGAGCATGCGGTCTACTCGCGGCGAGTCGCATCAGGCACATCGGCGCGGCGCGTCGTTCGACATGCGTCCTTGGTTGCCGATCGTGTGCCTCCGTCTGCTCACGTTGAGACCAGAAAGAGAGGTCATAACTCAACATGCTCGCCGACATGACGTGAGACCGCGTTCGAGGTGTTCGTTCGTTGTCCCGCACGGCGGTCGCCCTTCCAAAAACTACAGCGGTTCCTCAAGAACCCTCGCCGGCATCGGCTTCAGGAGGCTGCTGGGGTGCGGCGCGCTCCGCGCTGGTACACAAGATGCTCTGATTAACCGAACTATGCGCGCGCTGCCGCTCCTCGCCGGACCGTCTCGGCGGTCAGCAGTCGGCGCGTGTCGCCAGGCTGGGTGTCGCATTGGGCCCAGAGATCATCAACGAGGAGAACTAGTGCTGGCCTGGCGATCACTTTCCGGATCAGTGGGACAGCTAGGAGGCCGGTATGGGATGGGTGCTGGCGATTCCGGATTGGGCGCTGCTGCTGTGGGTGGTCGCTAGTTGCGGCGTGGCGGAGTATGCGACGATCGCATTGTGGCGCGATCGGAAATCGCGACACGCGGACGTGGAAGCCGATCCTTTGGCGATCTGGCCAAGTGAGGACCGCGAGCGATAGCAGCCTCAGGCACGAACCCCCGTCGGCATGAAGACCGTCCGATTGGTGGATGTGGGTCGCGAAACCATATCGGCTAGTCGATGAGCCAGACGAGCAGTGTGAGCATTTGTCGGTGCCTCCCTAGAAGGGCGGGCTTTTGACTACAACGGCGGGATCAAGGTGAAGGCAAACGCTACTGAGCATCGTGCTGCATTCCTCATGACCGCTACGGCGTATCTTTCCTCGCGTCCCGTCTGAGCGCTTCGACAGCCTCCATCCGATTCAGGAGCGCGGTCAGCGTCGTGATCGTCTCGGTCACTTCGTTTGCGACCGCACGACGGTCGTGTTCTGTGGCCACTCGCGATTCCTCGGCGGCATTGCGCACCCTCAGCGGCCTCACGCGCAACCTCATGCTCTTGGCGTACGGCTTCCGCGTCGGCGCGGTGGCGCTCCATTTCGATATCCTTGTCTCCGCCTCCAAATGAATGCCGCCGGTAATCAGGGTACCCGAGTGCCTGCGCCGGAGGTGTTCGGCATTGAAACGTATTTCGTGCTAGCAGTGCTATGGACGGGGGACTCAACCGGCACCGAGGCTTCGATTGCTTCGGGTCCGAGGCCAAGGTGAGCGTGGCAGAGGCAATCCCCGACGGTCGTGACCCCTGACTCGAACGGTGCGAGAACAGCACCGCGGTGATCGGCTCTGAACGTCTATCGGGCTCTTAAACCTGATGAACGACCTGTGCTGACCACTGATCATCGCAGCCGTCGCGGCCGTTGTCGAACCCGAGATACGTCGAGATGAGATCTGGCGCCCACCGCTGGGCAGCGGCTGACGCGTCGGCGGCGTTCGCGGCCAGTGACGCGGAATCCGCGCTGCCGCAGCACGCTGGAGGGCAGGTCGCGCGTGTCAGTCTCTAAACTGATCAGCGCGCCGACTTCGCCTTTCGCGGTTCCGCCATGACTCCCTTGACCTTGATTAGCATGTCGTCAGGACTGATTGATTGTGGCGCCAGCAACATGCCGCGAATACGGTCGATGTACCCTTGCGTTTCGCCAATTCGCTGAAGCGTCGACTGCTTCAGCCATCGGTGAACTGCTGTCTTCGACATGCTCGTCAGCAGGTTTTTTCGCTCCTCGAACATCCGAAGCGAGATCCACAGCATTTCCTCGATCTTTTCGGATTGGCTGGCGAGTAGGGCAGCGCCGGTGTAGGAGTGTCCCGTATGGCACCGGTACCGCTTCCCACCGGGAGTGTCCATTTCCCAGAGAACCCCTCCGCAATTGGGGCAGTTATACGGCACCTGGTCCCCGAGGCCATTCACCTGGGCGACGTCGCTCAACACCCGTTCTGCGATGACCGCCTCGGTTCGGATATCCGATGGGACTGCCTTACTCTTGCCTCGGGACTGGCCGACGAGTTTCGTCAGCAACGGCCCCATCTGTGCCAGCGGCACACAAAAGTCCACATCGACATTGTCGAGCGCGCTCACCGGCATACCGGAATACGCGGCATCTGCAGGCTCCTGGACGACGGTCACCCCCACGCATCTCTTGATGGCCATCAGGCCCGCGGTGCCGTCGTCAAGCATCCCCGTCAGCACGACGCCGATGACGCGTGACCCATATGCCACAGCGGCCGAGCGAAACAGCGGATCGATGGCCGGTCGGTACCGGTTCTCGCGAGCCCCCTTGGTGACCAGGACCCGATCTTTCTTGAGCAAGAGATGGCTATCGGGTGGGGCGATGTAAATGCGCCCTCGCTTGAAACGTTCTTTGTCTGCGGCCAGCTTCGGCCGGAACGCTTGGTGTCGGCGCAGCCGGCGTAGCAGCGGCTCGCCAGAGTTGTGAGCCGCCATATGCTGAACGAAAAAAAGGGAGGCCGACAGGTCCGTCGGCAATTGACCGACAAGCTGGTCGAGCGCTTCCAGCCCTCCCGCAGAGGTGCCCACCACAATGATGTTTCGACCCTGACGTCGGTTCACGGCACTACTGCCTTTCTCGTTCCATCGATGACCAAAAGCTAAGGCTCGAGTACGAGGCGCGTTCGAGATCAACAACTCCCTAATGACCGCGGTCCTGCGGGACTGATGGTCTGGCCGTGTCTCTTTTGTAACAACGCACGATCAGCTGCAGTCTTTACAGTGACTAGTGGGCGAGATGTTCTCGTCACAGGCGGGGCCTTGGCCCATCCGGCATCGCGCAGACCCATTCGTTCGTGTTAACAGGAGACACTAATGCCAACACTCGAGGCAGCGCAACCTTCCCGCACCGCTACTCCGGAGGCCCGGTCACTCGGAAGGACACGTGGCTCGGACGATCGAAGAGCAGACCGCCAAGCTTCCTTCCGACTCGTTTCTGTGGGCGGCGGTTGCGGCGATGGGCGTTGCGCTGGCTCTGCAGATCTCGGGAAAGAAACCAGAGAGCCGTATTCATCGGGCAGTGGGCGGCACCGTTCCTATTGTTCGGCGTCTACAACAAGCTCGTGAAAGTGGCGGGGACCGACCGCGTCCATCAATGATTCGTTCCGGCGGCAGGGCTTGACCGAGCGAGTCGGCAGCTCCGCCACCCACACGGGGAGTGTCGTCGGCCACGGCTCGGTAGGTTGCTCAATTACTACGAACGAGCGGCGTGTAGGGTACGGCTGCCCGATGAGACATTACGGCTACTGCTTGAATCGCCTCACCGCCTGGCGCAACGCTCCGACGTCCATGTTGACCGTGCGATTGCCCACGTCCTCAAGGCGCCGCTTGCCTGGAAGCCTCGATCGCCCGCGCGGTGATTTGCTGAAAGGCAGGACGTCGCCTACACGCGCTTGACGACCTCTAGAGATTCGCATCCTTCTGCTCTGAAGCCGGCGATCGGCTGTGGGAACGTCGGAACTGGGGTTCTGTGCGAGATTTCACTTTTCCATCGCCGCGCGTTCTGTCGCATCACGTCCTCCGAGGGGTAGGGAGAGGTATCCCTTGGTTTGCTGTCCGCCCTGCCACGCCAGCGCGCGCGAGCCTCCTTGCGACCCTCGCGGTCAGCCACACATGCCTGCTGCAATACCACTGTTCGGAAGGTGACGGCAAGCCGTCCAGGAATATTGAACGGTCGGCGCGCCAGCCCATCAGACGGGACAGCCTCGGACCCCGCGGTGTCGTGCGATTGAGTCATCCGACCGCGTGGCACCCATGATGCACCGCCGGGAACGAACGCGCTGTCGCGGCAGACAGTCACAAGCCGCGGGCAGCATCTTACGAACTAGAGGAGAGTGGTATGGACAGCAAGCCCGATTCCTTCGGTGAACGCGTCGTCGGCAAGGTCGCCGCCACCGGAGATGCCCTGTCGGAACGCGCCTCGGACGCGAAAACGAAGCTCTCGGATTTCGCGCGAACTACCGCCGACACCGTGGACAACAACCGAGCGTCGGCTGCCAATGGCCTCGACAGCGCCGCCTCGACGTTGCATGCGAAAGCTGACGGGCTGCCGGGCGGTGAAGGCGTCACCAGCTTGGCCCATGCGGCCGCGGATCGCCTCAGCACGACGGCGGACTACGTGCGTGAACACGACGTCAACCGCATGAAGACAGACGTCGAGGCGCTGGTGACGAGAAACCCGGGGCCGTCGCTGCTCGTGGCCGCGGCGTTTGGTTTCTTGATCGGACGAGCGATGACCCACGATTGAACGCGAGGAGGCCGTAGATGGCGGTCGACCGGTCGCTAGCCGATCTGTTCCAGGACATTGTGGGCAATGTTCAGGAAATCGTCCGGGCGGAAGTGCGTCTCGCCAAGGCCGAAGTGCGCGAGGAGGCCACCAAAGCGCTGTGGTCCTTCGCCTGGCTCGTTGCAGGCGCCGTGGCCGGTCTCGTTGCCATCGTTTTCCTGCTGTGGGCGGCGGTGTATGCCCTGGTGCTGGTGTGGCCGATGTGGATGGCGACGCTGGTCGTCGCGGCGATGCTGGCTGTCATAGCGGCCGCACTCCTTCTCAGCGGGAAACAGCGGTTGGCGCGCGTGCATCCACCCCCCGAACGTACGCTCGAAACAATGAAGGAGAACCTGGAATGGGCCAAACAGTCGACCAAATAGAAGCCGGCATCGACCGCAGTCGTGACGAGCTCGGCGCGAACATTCACGAGCTGGAGCGGCGCGTCGATCAGGCGACGGACTGGCGCGAGCAGTTTCGTCTCCGGCCATTCGCCTTCCTCGCCGCCGCTGCCGTGGGCGGTGCGGTCGCGTCAGCCATGGTGCGGCGCAAGCGCTTCGCGCCAGCGTTCGTGGCCGGAGTGCCTGCTGCCTCCATGCACCTCGCTGAACGAGCGACCTCGACGCTCAATCACGGTTCCGATGTGTGGGACAACGTGAAGGCGGCCGCCCTCAGCCTGGCGGGTACGAGATTAAAAGAATATGTCGAACAGTTCCTGCCGGGGTTTGACGAGCACTACGAACGCGCGCAGCGTAGCGTTTCAGCAGAGCCCCATGCGCCGGCGGGCCGCGATCCTGCATGAGGACGATACAAACACCTAGCCTCTAGCGCTAGCCTCTAGCACGATCGGCGTTCAATGCCGAACCGTGACCGCTAGACTGAACGAGATGGACCACACTCACAGGAAACCGATGCTCCCGCGGTACGACACGGTTCTCCTGGACATCGACGGCACGCTTGTGGACAGCAACGCGGCGCATGCGGCCGCCTGGTCGGACGCGTTCGCGGCGCATGGCCGACACCACCCACCGGAGAAGATTCGGCCGCTGATCGGCAAAGGTGGCGACAAGCTGCTGCGGGAGCTGGCCTCGCTCGACCACGAATCCGGTGAGGGCAAGAAAATTTCCGAAGAGCGCGCGGAGATATTCAGGACGTGTTACCTGCCGACACTCAAGCCAACACCCGGCGCAGCCGCGTTCGTCGAGTGGCTCTTGGAAAGCCGTTTGACTGTCGTCGTCGCCACGTCCGCGAAACAGGAGGAGGTGAAAGCCTTGCTGACGATCTGCAGCGGGCAGGCGTTGGTGAAGGACGCGACGACGTCCGACGATGCCGAGCGATCCAAGCCCGATCCGGATATCCTTGTCGCTGCCTTGGAGACATCGGGCTCATCACCTCACCGGGCCATCATGATTGGCGACACCCCCTATGACATCGAGGCGGCAAGCCGTGCCGGGCTGGCAACGATCGCATTTCGATGCGGCGGGTGGGATGATGCCAAGCTTCAAGGCTCGATCGCAATTTACGATGACCCTAGGGAGCTGCTGGATCGGCTGAGCCAATCGCCGTTCTATTCAGAGATATCTGAGGAACCGTGATCGCTGGGCTGATTGCCTTGCTGAATCGCTGTTCAACGAATGGCCACCATGTCAATCGACCCGTCAATGCCGCACGGCGGAATCGTTCGGGTCATCCACCCGCACCGGCTCGTCCGCCTCCGCAAGTCAGCCGCTGGCCGCACTTGGGGCAGTTGACGGGTTGCTTACGCGCGGCGGCGCTCAATTCTCTTCTACAGTCTGCCTGTCAATAACAAGATGAGCAGGATGAGAAGAATGAGCCCGCCGAGACTCCCCCCTACTCTTGGGCCACCGAGGTAAAATCCGCCTCCGCCGAACAGCAAGAGAAGGATTATCAGCACAACGAGCAAATTCATCGCGCCCTCCTCGTATTCCGGCCACGGGCCATCACCCCGAACGTGAACAGCGGAATTCTACCTGACAGCGGAGGGCACGCATTGCTCACGCGCACAGCTCAACGACGTTTGGCGGATCGTTTAGTTTGCGGGCGCTTTCTTCGGGGCAGGACGACTGAGGCTTTGGGGACCGCTGACGATGGTCCGCATGGCCTTCTTGAAGCGGTCGAACGCATTCGGCCTTCGTGCATTTCTTGTGACTGTCGGCCTTTGAAAAAAGGTGTTAGAACAGCCGCTCGATGAGCGGGTAGCTCCACCGCAGGCCGAGGACGGTCCCCGGGCAGACCCGACAGCGCAGCCCTCCCGACGGTCGTTCCCACGCCAAACAGCGCGAGATAGCCGAGACGCGTCACCGTGGACGGGAGCGTCGTCACAACCAGCGCCGTGAGCGCGCCGCTTCCCGCGAGCCCATGCACCGCGCCGACAACGAGTGGGCGCCGTGCGATCTGCCACCGGCCTGTTTGTGACGGTCGTGGATTGGCGTGGGAGTGGGTCGGTCGTGAAGGGCCTCGGCACACACCTTGGTACATCGCGCGGACGCCGAAACCGATCAGCATCAGGATCACGCCGACCTCTAACACGTCCGACGCAATGCCGGCATGTCAGCGCGCAAGACGACGAGGACAATGCCGGCCGCGAGCAACGTCAGCGTATGTCCCAGTCCCCAACAGGCGCCGAGCCACGCGGCCTTCGCGCTGCTGCGTTCGCCGGCCATTACGCTGCGACCGCGGAGGCGAGCCCAAGGAGCCCCAGCCGGCACGAGGCCCGGATTTCGCAAGCTCGACAGGGCTGCCGTGCAGAGTATTTCGATGTGTCGAAGATGGAGCGACGATGCCGCGCTCGCTCGAAGAGCCGGCGACTCACGTTCGTCCAGGGAATCGTCGATACATCCTTCGCCAAAATCCAGCGCCGCCCTTGACCGTTGATTCAAAGCGTTCACGACTGGCTTCGCGCCGAACAGAGCGACGGCTGAACGTCATCCGGCATGTTAGCCTTGCTCCCTTTCATCGTCTGCGACTACATCGGCTGGTGGGTCATCGGCGAGGGCCACCGCCTCCGACTCACGGACCTGGATCCGATCGACGAATGCCCGACACTGCAGCCGCACCCGACTGGCTCTGAGCTCACTTAAATCCACGACCGATCCGAAAGCATCGCGGCTGCCGACGACCTTACGCCGAACCTCCACCCGGTTCGGGCCGGCGATCAGCGTGAGCTCAATGCACCCGTCATCGACCGTGTACATCTGCACCGCGTCATCGGTGCGGATGATCGAGACGGTTGCCGTCTCGGCATCCAGAAGAATCCCCAACTCCGCAATCATCGCTTCCACAAACCTTCGGTCGTGGCCCGTCCAGATGACCTCATGCGCCAAGTTCACCGCTCCTCACACCACGTGCCCTCAGTGTAATCGGCGCACCTCCGTCACGCGACGCGAGCCCGAAACCGTGCGTGCACGCCATGCCCGCGGGCCGCCAAAGATGCCGGATCTCCTGCTTTCAACCGATGAGCTAGCGGCGGCAATCGTCCAAAGCATTCGCCTTGAATGCGAGGCAGGACCGTGGCGCGGGCGCGCAGTTTGCATCGCGTGCGAGCGCATGCGTGCGGCGGTCGGTCTCCTGATGGCGATGACGGCGCTTGGTCCGACCGTGTCAGGCGGCGCGCAATTTAACCACGCGCCGTCCAATCCTAAATCGGCTCCTACATCGGCGTTCAGCGCCATTCACGATGACGCGATGCGCCGCGCACGGGTCTGGATCGAGCCTGAGATTCCGATCGCTCAGGCCAACCTCGGCCAAAACCCTTCGGGTCCCAATGCATTCGCCGTGACGGACGAGGTGCGCTGCCGCTTCAGGCCTCAAGGGGTAGGTGGCAGCACGCCGAAATTCGACTGCGAGCTTCCGAGTGGCGAGAAGGTGAAAGTCAAATACGGACCCGACAACGCAGAGGTCTACACCGAAGTCGCTGCGTCGCGGTTGCTGGCGGCACTGGGGTTCCCGACCGACCAGATGTCTATCGTCGAACGCGTCCGCTGCTTCGGCTGTCCCAAAAATCCGTACGCGGCGATGCAGTGCTTCAACGCGGGGGCGCCTCCCGACGGCTGCCTCCCCGACCTCGATTACTCCCACTTCGAAGATTTTGACGATGCGGTGATCGAGCGGTCCGCGAACGACCGCCGTGTCGAGACGCGCAAAGAGAGAGGGTGGGGCTGGAACGAGCTGAACAAGATCGATCCGGCCGCAGGCGGCGCGACACGGGCCCAGGTGGATGCGCTCCGCCTGATGGCCGTGTTTCTGAGCCACTGGGACAACAAAGCAGAGAACCAGCGATTGGTCTGTCTCGGCGAACCAGATTCGTCGCGGGCGAAGAATGAAGCGTCGATTGATGAGTTGAAGTGCGACCGACCGCTTGCGATGGTTCAAGATGTCGGCGGCACGTTCGGGCCGTTCAAACTGGATGTGAAGGGGTGGTCGCATGCAGCAGTCTGGGCCAATCCCGCCGCGTGCGGGGTGTCCATGCGTCGCCTGCCTTACGGCGGATCGTCGTTCCCTGATGCGCGAATTTCCGAAGAGGGGCGGGCGTTTCTCGCCAGTCGCCTGACCCAACTCTCCACCCAACAGGTTCGTGACCTCTTCGAAGGTGCGCGAGTCGCCCAGTTCGCACACGCCGACGGCGATGCACGCGATGTGGACAACTGGGTCCTGGCCTTCGAGAACAAGGTGCGCGCTATCGCCACCGCGCGCTGTCCCCGCACGAACTAGGCGCGTCCGGGTTTGTCAGACAGCCAGCGTCGGCTGACGCCGTCGTCGACATCGACCTTGCAGCTCTCGCAGAGCCAGCCCTCATTGCACCTCACTGTCTCATCACGAGTGCCCACGATTTTGCGCCAGACCTCGA
>Ga0111539_10009559_pt1 | contig 12239 bp, 12 predicted proteins | sample RhiMethybrSRZTD1_FD_79667 | JGI IMG/M metagenome (GOLD analysis project Ga0111539, IMG submission 79667) | Populus rhizosphere microbial communities from Tennessee, USA - Rhizosphere MetaG P. TD hybrid SRZTD1 (version 2) (version 2) | ecosystem: Host-associated > Plants > Roots > Rhizosphere >...
CTCGAGGTCGCGCTGGCGTCCCTCAAAGCGACGCTATGGCGCGAGCACGCCGCCGCGCTCGCGCCCGCCGCGGCGACCGATCGCACGTTCGTCAATTTTGCCGCGCTTTCGGCCGATCCGGGCTACGGCAAGGCCGCGTAACCCGAGCTCGGTCCCATGCTTCCCATCGAAAAGCTCGAGGCCGTTGCGCGCAGGTTCAGCGAGGTGGAGCACATGCTCTGCTCCCCCGACGTGCTCGGCGACCGCCACAAGCTGCAGCAGCTCAACAAAGAGCGCAGCGAGATCGAGCCCGTCATCGCAGCTTTCAACGAGTGGCGCGAGGTCGATCGCCGCATCAAAGAGGATCGCGAGGCGCTGAGCGATCCCGATCTGCGTGCGCTCGCCGAAGAAGAGCTCCCTTCCCTCGAAAAGCAGGCGCAAAAGCTGGAGGACAACCTCAAGGTCCTGCTCCTCCCGACCGACCCCAACGACAAGAAGAACGTCATCCTCGAGATCCGAAGCGGCGAAGGTGGCGAAGAAGCGGCGCTCTTCGCGGCCGACCTTTTCAGGATGTACGCGCGCTACGCCGAAACGGCGGGTTGGAAAGTCGACATCCTGAACGAGAGCGAGTCGCAAACCGGCGGTTACAAGGAAGTGGTCGCCTCGGTGAACGGCGCGGCCGTCTATTCCAAGCTCCGCTTCGAGGGGGGCGTGCATCGCGTGCAGCGCGTGCAGGCCACCGAGACGCAGGGGCGCATCCACACGTCGACGGCCACCGTGGCCGTGCTCCCCGAGGCCGAAGAGGTCGACGTCCAGATCGACGACAAGGATCTCAAGATCGATATCGCCGCGTCCGGCGGTCCCGGCGGACAAGGGGTGAACACGACCAACAGCGCCGTGCAGATCACCCACGTGCCGACGGGGATGATGGTCAAGTGTCAGGACGAGCGCTCGCAGCTCAAAAACAAGGCCAAGGCGCTCAAGATCCTGCGCGCTCGCCTGCTCGACATCGAACGCGAGCGGCAAGAGGCGGCCATCAGCGCCGAAAGGCGCACCATGGTCGGCTCGGGGGAGCGCTCGCAGAAGATCCGGACCTACAATTTCCCCCAGAACCGCATCACCGATCACCGCATCGGCCTCACGCTCTACAAGCTGGATCGCATCGTGGAAGGGGATCTCGACGAGCTCATCGGTCAGCTGCGCACCCACCGGCAGGCGGAGCTGCTGTTCGCGGGGGGCATGGGGGCGGCGCCTGCCAAAACCGCGGAGGGGTCGGACGAATGAGCGCGCGGCCGAACGCGCACCCGGATGCGGACGAGACGGCGCACGTCGATCGCGGCGCGCTCCTCTCCGCGCTGGTGCTCGCGCCGGCGACGTTTGCCCGCAATCGCTTTTTCTCGCTCTTCAGCGAGTCCTCGGCGCGCAAGATCCGCGCTCGCGCGGCGCTGCTGCGCACCATCGTTCGGCAGCTGGGGCAAGAGAACCCACGCGCCGAATTGATCGAGCTTACGCCCGACGCGGACGGCAGGTACCGCGTGCGCTACGCGATTCACCATCTCAGTCTGCGGCGAACTTCGCTGCTCGATCGTCTCGAGCTGGCGCTCGTTCGTTTCGGCATTTCGCGGCGCACGCGCACCAGCGCCGAACCGCTCCCCACGGCGCTCGAGGTGACGACCGACGACCGCGGCCTCGTGTTCGGTGCGGTTGCCAAGCTCGGAGATAAGCTGGTGCTGCCCGCGGGTCTCGACGAAAAGGGCGCGGCGCAAAACGACGGGGAGTATCATCCCGCGCCTACCCCCGGAGAATCGTGATGTGCCTTTTCTGTAAGATCGCGAACAAGGAAATCCCCGGCAAAATTCTCTTCGAGGACGACCACCTAGTCGCCTTTGCCGACCTTCATCCCGCTGCTCCGACGCACGCCCTCGTCATTCCGCGCAAGCACATGGTCTCGCTCAACGAAGCCGAGCCGGCCGATGCCGAGCTACTCGGCAAGTTGCTGCTCGCGGCCCAGCGCGTGGCGCGCGAGGCCAAGATCGCCGATTCGGGATGGCGCGCGGTCGTCAACAGCGGTGCGCACGCCGGCCAGAGCGTCTTTCACGTGCACGTTCACGTGCTCGGCGGCCGTCCGATGGCGTGGCCGCCTGGTTGAAGTTTTGCGACCGTGCTCGCCATCGCGTGGTGCTCGCATCGCGAGGCGCGTGCGACCCTTTGACGAGAGCCGCGACGTCGTTTACCGAGAGGGAGTGAAGATCTGCCTCGTTTTCCCGATCGTGCTCGCGGTGGCGTGCGGTGGGGCTGCGCCGGCCACGGTTCATAAAGCTCCCGCCGAAGCGGCCCTTGGCAAGAGCAAAGCGCCCGATCCGGCGCCCAAAGAGGACGAGGGTCGAGGGGGCGTGCAATGCGACGACGGGTCTTGCTTCACGTGCGGTGAAGCCGTCTGTCTCAGCGGCTTCTTTTGCTCGGTCGGCAAGAGCGGCCACGGGTGCGCCTGGCTGCCCAATTGCGGCGCCCGCCCGAGCTGCGGCTGCCTCGCGCCGACGCTGCGCGAAGAACCGAGCTGCACCTGTCAGGAGAAAGAGGGCGGCATCTACGTCACGTGCGACGGCGCCAAGCTCTGATTATCGACAGCGCGGGTACCACGATGCGTGCGTGCCGGAGGCACGCCGGGGGTGGGGCCCTGTTCCGGTGACGGAACGGACGGAGTCCACGAAGTGGACGGAGTCCGTGGAGGCCGACGAAGCGAAGCGCAGTCCCTTGCTCGGCGGGGCGGGGGCGGAGCCCTAGCCGTCCGAGAGCCAGCACCCGGTGACGGGGCCGTAGTACGCGTTGTTCTGCGTCTGCCACTCGCCGTTGGCGGCCCAGCGGACGGTGACTTCGTTCAACTTGCCTTCGACGTGCAGCTTGCAGTTGGCGACGAAGCGGATGTGCTCGGGGGCGTTCGGCGGGTCGATGGCGAGTCGCTCGCGCAAGGCGGACTCGCTGAAAAGCGCGGGTATGAGCAGCAGAATGTCGTCGGTCGTTTTGTAAGGGGCGAGCTGGTCCTGCGCGGAGCTTCGCCCTGGTGCCGGAGGCTTGTTCCAGCGTTCGGTCTTCGACGAATACTCGCAGTGCCGCCCCTTGACCTCCTCCGGGTGCGAGCAGGCGAGGTTTCGCGCGTCGGACGTGACGAGGGTGATGGCGACGTCGACGTCTTGCCCCTCGTTGAACGTGCGGGCCTGCGTGGCCGGACGCCGGTAAGCGACTTCGGAATAAAGGGCGAAGCCGAAGAGCCCCGCAACGGCCCAGGTGACGTACTTTTGAATTTCGGCGCTTTCCACGACGTAGATCTACCTCAAGTTGTACCGGGCTCGGCCAGAGAATATGCTCCGGGCCCCGTGAACCTCGTCCTTTATCATTACTGGCGGTCTTCGTCGTCCTGGCGCGTCAGATTCGCCCTACACCACAAGGGCCTCGCCTACGAATCGAAGTTCGTCAACCTGCTCAAAGGGGAGCAGCTGACCGACGAGCACAAGCTGATTTCGCCGATGGGCGTCGTGCCTTGCCTGCTCGTCGACGGCCGCATGCTCACCGAATCAATGGCCATTTGCGAGTACTTGGACGAGGTGGCCCCGGAACGCCCCCTTTTGCCACGCGACCCGTGGCTGCGGGCGCGCGTTCGCCAGGCGGCAGAGCTCGTCAACGCTGGCATCCAGCCGCTGCAAAACCTCATCGTGCTCGACCGTCTCTCCCACGACTCGGCGCCGCGCAAGGCCTGGCTGCAATTCTTCAATGAGCGCGGTCTGCGTGCCCTCGAGGCGCTGCTGGAGAGCTTCGAAAAAGAGGGGATCGCCGGTCGCTACGCGGTGGGCGACGAGCTCACGCTCGCGGATATCTTCCTCGTGCCCCAGGTCTTCTCCGCGCTGCGTTTCGAGGTTCCCCTCGAACCTTTTCCGCGCGCGGCGCGCATTTACCAAACCTGCATGCAGCTCGACGCGGCCATCGCGTCTTCTCCCAGCAAGCAGCCCGACGCGCCGAAGCCCGAGGAAAAGCCGTAGCCCGTATCGGCTCGAGCGTGACGGCTGCAGCGATCGGCACCGTCGCGCGCGGGAAACGCGTTTGTCAGTGCATCTCGCAGTAGCCGTAGTTGCAGAACGGCGCCGTGGCCGGGCAATCGGTCTTGTTTTGGCACGGCGTGCAGCTCGTCTGTCCGTTGGCGACCTTCTCGTAGTAACAGCCGCAGGCCTGCAAAGGGGCAAAGGAAGTAAGAGGGCCGATTTCTTCGGTGCGCGAGACGCGCATCGCGCACTGCGGAACGACGTGGCGCTGCGCTTGGAGCGCCACCAGATCGAGCCCCGCCGGAGCGGGGCGAGTCCCGGTCATGAATCCGATGACATCGGCGGCCTGCATATTGGCCGGGTAGCCGTTGCTGCTCATCAGCGTGAAGAGGTGGAGCGGCCCCCAGATGGCGTAATGACCGTCACGCACGTTCTGCTTGTCGTTGGAAGCGAGCTCTTTGTCCGGGTAATAACCGCAGCTCTGCCCGTAGTGCTGATAAGCGAGGATTTGCAGCGTCGCGCGGCTTTCTTGCGCGACATCGGCGGATAGGACTCCGATGGCGCCCTCGCCGGGCATGGCGCCCCCCACTTTGGTTCGCATATCGCCGCTGCCCGTCGTGCGCGTCCCTCGCCACAGCGTGGCGTCGACGCCGATGGCGGCGGCGATCATGCGCTGCGTACCGGACAGGGCGTCCCGCTGGAAGATGCGCGCCTCGTCGACCCACGGCTCGGCCTCCGAATACGCGCCGAACCCGTACACGTAGTAAGCAGCTTCCGCGCTGATCGACTTCTGCGTCGAGCCATTGGGGACCACGAAAGTCATCGGTTGGACGGGGCCCAAGAAGTCCCCGACGTTGGTCGGAAGCCCCCCGGGAAGCTGCGTACACGTCGTGGCGAACACGTCGGACACGCCGATGTGGGCGGTGACGGGGTTGGCGACAGTGCAAGTTTGCTCGACGCCCGCGGCGTTCCAATAGGTGAACGGCCCAGCGGCCGTCGTTCCGCTCAAAATGGCCGAGACGCCCACGCACGAACCTTGATCCGAGTAGAGCAGGGTGACCGGTGGGTTGAGGTTCACCTCGACTTTGGCAATCTCGGCAAGGAACGGTTTTACCGCCGACGAGCCGACGATGTAGACGGGGTTCGTCATCGTCGCGCATTCGACTGCGCCTTGCGCGGCGCTCCGTGGGGCGGCATCGCGTGTGACGCCTGCATCGCTGGGCAGCGGGGTGAGACCACCGTCGCTCGGCAGCTTCTTCAAGCGGGCGCGGTTGTCGAAGGGCTGGCACTTGGCGTCGGTGCAAGCGTTGCCGAATTGAATGTCGTTGGTCGGCGTGCACGCGTAGCAACCGCCGTCCTCGCCGCACGATGTGCCGCCATCGCCGCTGCCGTCGCTGCCTCCGCCGGGATTGACGATGCCCGCGTCATTGCCGGGCGTGCTCGTGACGCAGAGGTGCGCGCGCGTGTCGCAGCTGGTCCCCGGAAAGCCGGCGCAGTCGCGATCCGCCGTGCACTGGTTCGCGTCGCGATCGATGACGAGCGAGCACGAGAGCGTCGCTCCGATCGCCAGCAAGCAGGTGAGGAAACGGCCGGTCATGCTTCAGAAAGAGCCTTCGACGGAAACGAATCCGAGCCCCGGGGCTACGCGTACCGCGCGCCCTTCGCCCTTGTTCGTTCCGCTGGAGGACAGCGTGAGGTAGAGCGAAAGCACCCCTGCGAAGGCTGCGCTTCCCGCGCAGATGTCGCTCGTCACGGCGAAAGCCGTTGCTTCCTTTTGAAGGCGATCGAGCTCCGACCGGCCCGCTCCGAGGCGGCCGCGCTCGGTACTGAGCTGCTGCGAGCGTTGCAGCGCGAGAGCCCCGGTGACGCCCGCGCCGGCGGCGAGCACCGCGGTCGTTACCCATCCCGCCCATGGGACCGAGGAGCGTGTGCTCGCTTTGTCGGCGGAAGTGGCGGGCGTTTCGACGAGTGGGGGCGGCGGAGGCGGTTCCGCTGCAGCGGACGCCGGAGGCGGCGCGACCGATGGTGCCTCGACGAGCTCGAAGCTCATCGCTCCGTGATCGCCCCCCGCCACGTCGATGAGGCGCGAGTCCGAGCCGAGCGTCGGATGAATCACCGTGATGCGGCGCCGGCCCGCGTTGAGCATGAGCGGATGGATGAGCGGCGAGGTACCGACGGTCACTTCGTCGACCTTGACCTGCGCTCCGGGCACGTTAACGGCGACCTCGAGACTGCCGACGCGTCCGCGGAGCTTCTCGATGTCGTGCTGCACCTGCGTGCGCCGTTCCTTGGGAATGCGGTCCCCGCCCTCGGTCAGGTATTTCTCGAACGTCGTCATCGCCGCGGCATAGTCGTGCAGCTCGAACTCGACTTGGGCCAAGTTGAAGAGGACCTTGTAGTTCGGCGCAATTTCATACGCGCGCCGCAACTCCATGCGCGACGCATCGAGGTTCCCCTCGTCGTGCAGCTCGAGCGCGCGCCGAAAGCGCGCCTGCGCTTCGGCGATCGCTTCGGCAGTGAGCATGCCCGGAGCCGCGGAGCGGGTGACGGGTTCGGAGGGCTGGGCTTCGACTGACGACGAGGCGAGGAGAAACGCGGCCGCGAAAGTAAAAAAACGAAATCTCATAGCCCCCACGGATCATCGCGATCGAGCGAGCGCTTGGTTCGTCGCGGCTTGGGCAGGCTGCCCGGCTCCTCGCGCGGTTCGCCGGGGCGAGCGGCGGGCGCCGTGGCCGGCTGTGTTGCAAAGGGTACGAGCTCGAACTCGCGCGTGACGTCGCGATCGAAGTCGACCGGCCGCCAGATGGTCGCGTAACCGGGTGCTTCCACGCGAATGCGGTGCTTCTTGTCGTCGGAGCGCCTTTGGAACGAGACGGGATTGCCGTCGACCGCTTCGCCGTCGATGAAGAATCGCGCCTCGGCGGGGTGCGCCCATAGGGCAACGCTGATGAGCGCCGGGGCTTGCACGTCGACGGGGGGCATTGCAGAAAGCGCGCTCTGCGCAGCGACAGGTGCGGGCGCTTTCTCGTAAGGCGGCGGGGTGGGTGCGGGCGGCATCGCGACGCTGGGCGCCGCTGTGACGGGCGCCTGCGGCGCAACGGGTGTCTGCGGCGCGACGGGGGCCTGGTGCAACGCCATCGCGTTGGCAACGGGCGCCGAGGGGATCGCCATGCGCTCTGCAGCCGCCGCCCTTTTCGGCGAACCATGCATGGCCGACCAGACCGGGTTGTTATCGAAACCCGAAGGGGCATGGGCACCGTACGCAACGCCGACGGCGAGCGCCGCTGCCCCCGCGGCGACCAAAAAGCCGTGACGGCGCGGCCGAAAATCGGGCACGTCATTGTCTTCGCCCGCCACGTCGAAGGTCGTCGTGCGGAAAGTTCCTCCGCTCGTCGTCGATACCGTCGTCGGTGGCTCGGCCGGGTCGAGCGCAGGGTAAGAGGCGGTGAGCTCGTTGGCCAATAGGCGCCGTTGCGAAACCGGCTTGGTGGGAAACTTCGCCAGCGCGTCGTCGACGATATTTTGAAACTGCTCGCGCTCTACCGCGAAAAAAGACTCCATATAGGCCGAGACCGCGGGCGCGCGCGTGACCTTCCCCAGCTGAACGAGGAGATTCTCGATCTGGAGCTTCATCTCCTCGGCATTGTCGTAACGTTGGTACGGGTCGACGGAGAGGGCCCGCGTGGCGATACGAAAGAGCTCTTCGTTCGCAATCTGGGCGCCGGTGGGGTGAACCGGGAGATCGCCCGTCGCGAGCCGCCGATAAATGGCGACCTCGTCATGGTCCTGCCAGAGGCGCATGCCCGTCGCCGCTTCCCAGAGGATCACGCCGACTGAAAAGATGTCGCTTCTGCGATCGACGGGCTCGCCGCGCACCGCTTCCGGCGACATGTAAGCGAGCTTGCCCTTCAGCACCCCCATCCGCGTCTCGGCGATGCGCGAGGTGGCCTTGGCGATGCCGAAGTCGACCACTTTGACGCGGCCGTCGTAGGTGATGAAAACGTTGCTCGGCGTCACGTCGCGATGAACGATGCCGAGCGGACTTCCACTTTCGTCGGTCAGCTCGTGCACGTAATGAAGCCCCGCCAGCACCTCGGCCATCGCGCGCAGCTGGATCGACAAAGGGACATTGCTCAACTTTCGCGCGCGCTGACGAACGCGCGAAAGCGTTTGCCCGTCCAAGAACTCCATGACGAGGACGCAGAGGTCCGTGTCGGAGTAGATGTCGTAGGTCTCCACCACGTTCTCGTGGTGCAGGCGCGTGGCGAGCCGCGCCTCGTCCTCGAACATCGCGCGAAAGTCGTCGTCCATCGACAGCTCGGGGTGGAGCTGCTTCAAGACGACCTTGCGGCTCGTGCCGTCTCCGTTGGGAAATAGAGAGAGAAAAACGCTGGCCATCCCGCCGCGCCCAATTTCTGCGACCAAACGGTAGTAACCCAGCGCCGCTCTCAGCCCAGCACTGACGGCGAGCGAATTCGAGTCGGTATTCATGGCTCTGTCGAGTGGGGCCAGCCTACTCGGACCTTCGCGTTCCCGTTGCTCCATCATGGTGACGAATTGGAAACAAGCCGCGCGCGAGCGCCGTCCCGCTCATCCTCGCGGGCGCTGCATGGGCGCCTCTTCGCGTCGCGACGTGCGCAGTTTCGGAAGCGAAGGACGCGCGGAAAATTGCGCTGCATTCAATCGATGCCGGCTGTGGAAAAAATACGTTGTGTCCCGGTAAGTGGCGCGCACGTTACGCGTGACGAACGCGAAACGGTGGTGTAGAAGGCGCCGTACTATGGGAAGCCCGCAAGATCCTCGAGCACGTCACCGCGAAAAAGCCCGCCGCGCACGAAAGAACGCGCAATACGACGCCAAAAAGGCGGTGGAGGCCGCAGCATCGCTCGATCGGAAAAAGCCCGCTGCCGCCATCGCCAAGTCGGCGAAGTAACGAACCGTTCTTACACCGGCTGTCGCGGCGGCGGATAAAGACTCTCCACCGCGCGCAGCAGTCGATCGAGTGAGATCGGTTTGGGCAGCACCGTGGCTGCGCCGAACGAAGCCACCTTCTCGTGGACGCTCGCGTCGGCGGAAATCACGACGACTGGAACTTTCGCCAAGACGGGATCTTTCATCTGCTCGGAGCGAAACTGCCATCCGTCCATGACTGGCATCATGAGGTCGAGGAGGATGAGGTTCGGCGTCGGTTGCTTTGCACAGATGTCCAGCGCCTCGCGTCCGTTGGTGGCTTCGCGGACGACATATCCCTCGAGCTCGAGGATCTGCGTCAAGGCCTCGCGGATGTCGTCGTCGTCCTCGACGATGAGGATGTAGCCCGAGCTCGCCATGGTCGCGGTCAACTCGAGAGAGAACGAAGCGTCGAAACGAATGCGACGCTCGCTTCGCAGTTACCCGTCGCTTCGCTCCACGGAACCGCACGCCCGCGCACCGTGAGGCTGCCCGCGCGGCGTGGCGGAGGAGAGGAATTTTCGTTCGTCGCCACCTTGATGTAGCGTCGATCCGGCGGCTGTTCGCCAGGTACGTACCCCTCCATGGTTCGGCCGGCCGAACGCAAAGGAACGTCTTTTGGGCTCACGGTACGGGGGAGATAAGCAACTTTTTCAGAGTGGGGCAAGGCAAGAGCAAGCGAATTGTCGAATCGCGAGACGGGCCAAAGGCCTAACACGATTACAAGAGTTCGCGATTTATGCGACATCGCCTCTCCCATTCGACGATGCAACGGCTCGACGCCTCTTCTCTTCTCGAGGATCGATCCGAACGCGAGAATCTGACAGAGTAAGTACCGGACGGCGTCTAAGGAGCAACATGATCGACTTTCAGGTGACGGAAGAGCAAAAAGCACTCATCGACACGGCCCGGCGTTTCACGCGCGAGCAAATCATTCCAATCGCCGCCGAATGCGACCGCGACGCGAAGTTTCCGATGGACGTTTTCAAACGCGCGTGGGAAATCGGCCTCGTCAACACGACGTGCCCGGCCGAGTACGGTGGCGCTGCGCTCGGTGAGCTCGAGAATGCCATGATCACCGAGGAGCTCGCTTACGGCTGCTCCGGCATCCAGACGAGCATCCTCGCCAACGTTCTCACGCTGACGCCCATCAAGCTCGCGGGGAGCGAAGAGCAGAAGAAGAAGTATCTCGGCATGCTCACCAGCGAGCCCATCATGGCAAGCTATGCGACGAGCGAGCCGGGGGCCGGAAGCGACGTAGCTGGTCTCACCACGCGCTTCACGCAGCACGGCGACGACTACGTGCTGAACGGTCAGAAGTGCTGGATCACCAACGCGAGCTATGCGCGCTTCTACGTCGTGTTTGCGACAAAAGACCCCGCGCTCCGTCACAAGGGGATTGCGGCGTTCATCGTCGATCGCGACGCGCCCGGGGTTCGGCCCGGCAAGAAGGAAGACAAGCTCGGTCAGCGCGCGAGCGACACCGCCGTGCTCCACCTCGACGACGTCAAGGTGTCCAAGGCAAACCTACTCGCGCCCGATGGGCAAGGTTTCAAGCTGGCGATGGAGACGTTCAACCAGACGCGCCCCGACATAGCGGCGGCGGCTTCGGGGGTCATGCGCCGCGCGATGGACGAGTCCGTCGCTTACGCCAAGGAGCGCAAAGCCTTTGGCGTACCGATCGCACAGCATCAGCTCATTCAGGCGATGCTCGCCGAAATGGCGATTCGTCTCGAGGCGACGCGCCTTCTCTACTTGAAGGCCGCTTACAACCTCGATCGTGGCGTCCGCGATCCCATCGTCTCGAGCTACGCCAAAGCATTCGGCGCAGACTCGGCCATGCTGACGACCGTCGACGCCGTCCAAATCTTCGGCGGCAACGGCTACGTCAAGGAGTACCCGGTCGAGAAGCTGATGCGTGACGCGAAGGTGCTGCAGATCTACGAGGGGACGAGCCAGATCCAGCGACTCGTCATCGCCCGCAACCTGCTGGCCTAGCCTTCCGCGCGAGACGTCCCGACCTTGAAACGCCCTCAGCCCGATGCGGATTGCAAGTCCGCTTACATCGTTCGCGTACGGTTCTGTGACACCGACTTGATGGGCATCGTCCATCACGCGAAGTACCTCGAGTACTTCGAGGCCGGTCGGGTCGAATACATGCACCGTCGCGGGATCGGTTACCTCGACTGCGTCAACCGCGGCATCCACTTGCCGGTGGTGGAGACGAGCGCCCGCTACCGGCGCATGGTCCGCTTCGACGAGCGCATCGTGGTCGAGACGATGCTCACCGAGCTCGGCCGCGCGACCGTGCGCTTCACGTATCGGCTGCTTCGCGACGACCCCTCGGCGGAGCTCGTCGCCGAAGGCGCCACCCTCCTCGCGTGCGTCGGCGACGATCATGCGCCGCGGCGCATCCCCGACGAGATCGCGGCCATGCTCTGCCGCGCGGAGACCCACCCCAGGCCGCTCGATCAGGCGTAGCGCCCGAAGGGCGCGCCGCTCGGCGCTGTTCCGTCAGAGATCGCTCGGATTGGCGAGCTGCGTGGCCTTGTCGAGCCCGAAGCCGTCGTGCAGCGCACGCACCGCGAGCTCGGTGTACTTCGAGGCGATGAGGCACGAGATCTTGATCTCGCTCGTCGAGATGGCTTGGATGTTGATCGACTCGCGTGAGAGGAGCTCGAACATGCGGGCCGCCGTGCCGGCGTGCGAACGCATGCCGAGCCCGACGATGGAGACCTTGACGATGTCTTCGTCGTACTGCGTGCTCTTGGCGCCCACCTGACGCGCCAAGTCCTCGATGAGCGGCTTGACGCGCGCGAGATCGGTCTTGGGAACGGTGAAGGTGACGTCGGTGCTGGGGCGCGCCGGATCGCCGGTCGACGTGTTCTGGATGATCATGTCGACGGAGATGTTCTTTTCCGCCAGGCCGCCGAAGATCTTGGCGACGACGCCGGGTTTGTCGTTGACGGCTTCGAGCAGCACCTTGGCCTCGCTCTTGTCGTAAGCCACGCCGGCAACGACCACGTCCTCGAGGCTCTTTTCTTCGCCGACCACCCAGGTGCCGGGGGTGTCGGAAAACGAGCTTCTCACGTGCACGGGCACTCCGTATTTCATGGCTATCTCCACCGATCGAATCTGCAGCACCTTGGCGCCGAGCGACGCCAGCTCGAGCATCTCCTCGTAGCTGATGCGGTTGATCTTGCGCGCCGAGGGGCAGATGTTGGGGTCCGTCGTGTAAACGCCGTCCACGTCGGTGTAGATCTCGCACGCATCGGC
>Ga0111539_10009561_pt1 | contig 12239 bp, 11 predicted proteins | sample RhiMethybrSRZTD1_FD_79667 | JGI IMG/M metagenome (GOLD analysis project Ga0111539, IMG submission 79667) | Populus rhizosphere microbial communities from Tennessee, USA - Rhizosphere MetaG P. TD hybrid SRZTD1 (version 2) (version 2) | ecosystem: Host-associated > Plants > Roots > Rhizosphere >...
ATGGTCGGCCAGAAAGCGCTCGAGATTGTCGCTGCCGCACTCCTCCTCGCCCTCGATCACCAGCTTGAGGTTGATCGGCAGTTTGCCACCGCCGGTCTTCATCAGCGCCTCGATCGCCTTGAGGTGCATGTACACCTGGCCCTTGTCGTCGACCGCGCCGCGCGCGTAGATGTTGCCGTTGCGGATCTCGGGCTCGAACGGCTGGCTCTGCCACAACTCGAGCGGCTCGGGAGGCTGCACGTCGTAGTGCCCGTAGACCAGCGCGGTCGGCTTGCCCGGCGCGCCCAGCCATTCCGCGTACACGACCGGGTGCCCGGCGGTCGGCACCACCTCGACGCGGGTCATACCGAGCATGTCGAGGTGATCGGCGATGTGGCGTGCGCAGCGCGCGCAGTCCTCGCGATACTCCGCCTTGGCGCTCACGCTCGGAATCCGGAGGCAGGCCTTGAGGTCGTCGACGAAGCGATCGCGGTGCTGCTCGAGATACGAGGTGAGGGCGTCCATCGGGGCTCCTGCGTGAGAGGTACGACGGCAGATCGGGCACTCTAGCCGCGCGAGCGTCGCCCCGGCAATTGACGCTCCCCCGCCGGTCGGTCACGATGCTCCACCCCTCCCACCGGGAAGCCCTCATGCAGATCAGGATCAATCGCAACGAATGCTGCGGCCACGCCGAGTGCGTCGAAATCGCGCCGGCGGTGTTCCAGCTCGACGAGCGCAGCAAGTCGATCGTGCTCGACCCCGAGGCCGACACGCCGGAGAAGCTGATCGAGGCGGCCGGGGCATGTCCGTGCGCGGCGATCGAGATCCTCGACGACGAGGGCGATCCCGTCTTTCCATGAGCCGCACGCTCCGCCTGTCACTCCTCGACGGACGGTTCGCGGTCGTGCGCCTCGACGCAGCCGCGCCGCTACCCGCGGCGCCACCGACCGCAACGCTGTGGTCGGCAACCCGCACCGCGGACGAGCTCTCGCTGGTGTGTGACGAGGCGCAGATCCCGGCCGGGGCACGAGTCGAGCGCGGCTGGCGGGCGTTCGCGCTCGAAGGCCCGATCCCATTCGAGCAGACCGGTGTGATCGCAGGTCTCACCGCGCCGCTCGCGGCAGACGGGATTCCGGTGTTCGTGTTGTCGACCTTCGACACCGATTACCTGCTGGTGCGGGAAGCTCACGTCGAGCGCACGCGCGACGTGCTGGTCCGGGTCGCGGGGTGCGAGATCGGATGAGCGCTCATCTCCAGTGGGAGCGCGATGGCTATCTGCTCGGCACCGATCCCGCCCGGCTCGACCTCGACGCGATCTACCGTTACCTGAGCGAAGCCAGCTACTGGGCCGAGCGGATTCCGCGCGAGGTGTTCGAGCGGGCGGTCGCGAATTCGATCTGCTTCGGGCTCTACGCCCCGGAAGGTGTGCAGGCAGGTTTCGCGCGGATCATCAGCGACCAGGCGACCGTCGCGTACCTCGGCGACGTGTTCGTGCTCGAGCCACACCGCGGGCGCGGCCTCTCGAAATGGATGATGGACTGCATCATCAGCCATCCCGACCTGCAGGGGCTGCGGCGCTGGATCCTGCTCACGCGCGACGCGCACGGGCTCTACCAGCAGTTCGGCTTCACCCCGCTGGCGAAGCCGGACCGCTGGATGGAACTGTGGGACCCGGACGTCTACACGCGCGGCTAGGTGGCGGTCAGGTCGACGCGGTCTCGGCTTCGAGCGGCATGCCGGCCTTGCGCCAGTTGTCGACGCCTTCGCGCGCCGCGGTGACATTCCGGAACCCGGCGCTCTGGAGCACGCTCGCGCCGATACTCGCGCGATAGCCGCCCCCGCACACCACCGTCCACGCCGCGTCACGTGGCAGCTCGGCGAGCCGCTTGGGCAGCTGGTGCAGGGGAACGTGCGTCGCACCCGGCAGATGACCCGAACGCCACTCGTTGTCGCGCCGCACGTCGAGCACCCGCCGGCCGTCCGCCGGCTCCGCGAGCGCTGCGATCGGAACCGTGGCGAGCGACTGGACCGGAAGACCAGCCCGCTGCCACGCGTCGATGCCGCCGTCGACCACCCCGACCACCCGCTCGTAGCCGACCCGCGCGAGCCGCATCACCGCCTCTTCCTCGCGGTCGGGATCGGCGAGCAGCACGAGATCCTGGTCCGGGTTCACCAGCGTGCCGACCCATGACGCGTACTGGCCGTCGAGCCCGACGTGCAGCGCGCCGTGCGGATGCAGCGCGGCGAACGCCGCCGCGGGACGAACGTCGAGCAGCACCGCCCCCTCGGCGACCCGCTCGGCCACCGCCTTCGGCGCGAGGCGCGGCGGCAGCGCGCGCTCGGCGTCGAGCGAAGGACCGGCCTTGTTCAGATCCCGCGAGTGGAGGAAGTAGACCGGCGTCTCGGGCACGTCGCGCGTGACGTCGGCGATGAACTCCTCGCGCGTCATCGGGCGCAGCGCGACGTTCATCTCCCGTTCGCGCCCGATCGTGCTCCAGGTGTCCTTCGACATGCTGCGGCCGCACAGCGAGCCGGCGCCGTGCGCGGGATACACACGCGTGTCGTCGGGCAGCGCCAGCAGCTTCTCGTGCAGGCTGTCGTACAACATGCCCGCCAGGTCGGCGACCGGCAGCCGCGACGACAGGATGTCGACCCGCCCGACGTCACCGACGAACAGGGTGTCACCGGTCAACACGCCCCACGGGGTGGTGTCGCCTGCCTTCTCGAACACCAGATAGCTGATGTGCTCGGGCGTGTGGCCCGGGGTCTCGAGCGCGCGAAGCCGCGCGCCGCCGAATGCGATCTGGTCGCCGTCCTTCAGAGCCCGGTGCGGATAACCCGCCTCGGCACGCGCGCCGATCGCGATCGTCGCGCCGGTCCGCTGCGCCAGCTCGCGGTGGCCGGAGACGAAGTCGGCGTGCAGATGCGTCTCGAGGATCCACTTGATGGTGAGGCCATGCGCGGCCGCCTCGTCGAGATACATCTGGATGTCGCGCGACGGATCGACCACCACCGCCTCGCCGCCGTCGCCGATCAGGTACGACGCGTGAGCGAGACAGCCGACATAGAACTGGCGGAAGTGCACGGGAATCCTCCGGGGGTGTGCGTTTCGGGCTCCGAGTCTAAGGCTTTCCACGGTCACGAATCGAGGTCCACGGGGGTCGACCGCAGCCGGTACCACCAGGCGCTGAATGCCAGGAGTGCGAGCCACAGACTGCAGAATCCCCCGAACGCCGCGGCGAACAGGATCTTCTTACGCGGGAGACCGGGGCCGGCATCCGCCGCCACCGCAGCGCCGGCCGCGACTGCGATCACCGCGCTCAGGGTCAGGATCGACGCGATCGCAACCACGCGATGGCCCGGCGCCAATGTGGGCGGCGCGGGACGCGGAGGCGTCTCCCGATACCAGCGCTCGAGCCACCAGGCGAGCAGTCCCATTCCGAGGACCGAGCACGCGTACTGAAGGAGCGCGTAGACGGGAGCGCCGAACAACAGGTGGTGCAGGACGGGAATGTGATCCGCCACCGGCTCCTTGTGCGTGAACGAGTCCCAGATCAGATGGGTCGCGGTGCCGGCCAGCAGGGACAGGACGACGGTGGCGACCGAAGCCCGCGGCCAGCGGCGATGCGACGCCTCGAGGGTTTCGACGCGACTCGCCCAGCCGTCCGGAAGCAGCGCGGTCAGCGGACGCTTGAAGATTCCATGAAAGGACGCGTAGAAGAGGAGACCGAGGGGCAGACAGAACGTGAACATGCCGGGAATCGAGTGGCTGGGAATTCCGAACGACGGGAGTTGCGGAAAGTGGCGGAAGTCCGGCGCGACACTGCCCGCGAGCAGGGCGGACAGTGAGACGCGGTGCTTCAGAGCACGCCAGATCGGAACCACAGCAGCGGGATGAGCGAGGGTGAACGGCATGCGTCACAAGGGACGCTAGGCTCTCCCGGTCCGGAGCTGCTCCATCACCTCGTCGAGCACCGACTTCGGCGGCCGCACCTGGTCGAGCGTCAGGTGGGCGAGCGGCGTTTCGTGGAGCCCGAGATCGTCCTGGAAACGCGCCTGGTTCGGATCGACGAACAGCAGGCCGGTGACCAGGCGCTGTTCGCGACGCGCCTCGTACAGTGTCAGCATCGCGCGCTCGCGGCTGGTGGCATCGTAGTCCTCGGCCAGTTTCTTGAGGACGATGTGCGAGCCGTCCGGCATCCGCACCTCGCGCGTGGTGCCGGGCTCGTACTCGACGGTGATGTCCTCGTAGTACGGGACGTAGTCGATGTCGTGGAGCGGGGCGTCGTGCTCCTTGACCGCCGCGTACGACTTGGTCGAGCCCTCGTGATCGGCGAACGTCACGCACGGGCTGATCACGTCGAGCACCGCGGTGCCGCGATGCGCGAACGCCGCCTTGAGCAGCGGCCGCAGCTGTTTGGGATCGCCCGAGAACGAGCGCGCGACGAAGCCGCACCCGAGCTCGATCGCGAGCGCGCAGCAGTCGATCGGGATCAGCTCGTTGATGTCGCCGCCCTTGCGGGTGCTGCCGACGTCGGCGGTGGCGGAGAACTGGCCCTTGGTGAGCCCGTACACGCCGTTGTTCTCGATGATGTAGACGACCGGCACGTTGCGGCGCACCAGGTGGCAGAACTGGCCGAGCCCGATGCTCGCGGTATCGCCATCGCCGCTCACACCGATCAGGCTGAGCGACTGGTTGGCGACGGAGACCCCGGTCGCGATGCTCGGCATGCGGCCGTGGACCGCGTTGAACCCGTGCGAGTTGCCGAGGAAGTAGGCGGGTGTCTTGCTCGAGCAGCCGATCCCGGACAGCTTCGCGACCCGGTGCGGCTCGAGGCCGAACTCGAACGCGGCCTGGATGATGGCGCCGGTGATCGCGTTGTGCCCGCAGCCCGGACACAGCGTGGTCTTCGATCCGTCGTAATCGGCCTTGGTCAGGCCGACCCGGTTGCGATTGCCGCCCGGGCCGCCGGTTTCGGTCGGATTCGCGGGGGTCAGGGTCATGCGTTGGCTCCCACCGGGAGGTTGGCGCGCTCGAGGCGCAGGATCTCGTCGCTCACGCTGCGGGCATCGAGCGGCAACCCATCGTAGTGGAGGACCGGCCGGACCTTTCCGGCCAGCTCCGGCACTTCGAGCCGGACCCGCTCGGTCATCTGACCGTCGCGGTTCTGCTCCACCACATAGATGCGCGGATGGCGCTCGAGGAACGCAGCCATGTCGGCGGTGAACGGCAACGCCTTGAGCAGCAGGCAGGAGGTCGGGATGCCGGCCGCCTTCAGCTGGTCGCGGGCTTCGATCACCGCCCAGTGGGACGAGCCGAACTCGATGATCCCGACCTCGGCGCCGTCGGTCAGCTCCACCACCGGCGGGGGAACCAGGGTGCGCGCGGTCTCGTACTTGCGCGCGAGCCGGTCCATGTTGCGCACATAGACCTCGGGGCTCTCGGTGTACTTCGCCGCCTCGTCGTGTCCCGAGCCGCGGGTGAAGTACGCGCCCCGCGGATCCTCGAGACCGGGAAGCGTGCGGTACGGAATCCCGTCGCCGTCGACGTCGCGATAGCGCTCGAACTTCGGCAGCTTCGCCAGCTCCTCCTCGCTCAGCACCTTGCCCCGGTCCCACGGCTTGTCCGGATAGGGCAGCGGATCGGCCATCCAGTTGTTCATGCCGAGATCGAGATCGCTGAGCACGAACACCGGCGTCTGCAGCCGCTCGGCGAGATCGAACGCGGTGAGAGCGAACTGGTAGCACTCCTCGACCGAGCTCGGCAGCAGCACCGGATGACGCGTGTCGCCGTGCGACAGCCCGTGCACGAACCCGATGTCGCCCTGCATCGTGCGGGTCGGCAGACCGGTGCTCGGCCCGACCCGCTGGATGTCCCAGATCACCGCCGGGATCTCGGCGTAGTAGCCGTAGCCGGCGAACTCGGACATCAGCGAGATCCCGGGACCCGAGGTCGCGGTCATCGCGCGCGCACCGGTCCACGCCGCGCCCAGCACCATGCCGATCGCCGCGATCTCGTCCTCCGCCTGGACGACGGCGAACGTGGCCTTGCCGGTCTCGGGATCCATGCGGAAGCGCTCGAGGTAGCCGATCAGTGCCTCGACCAGGCTCGACGAGGGAGTGATCGGGTACCAGGTCACGACCGTCACGCCCGCGAACATCGCGCCGAGCGCCGCCGCGGTATTGCCTTCGATCAGGATCTTCCCGTGGTTGCGGTCCATGCGCGCGACCCGGTACGGGTCGCGCTTCTCGAGGTGCTCGGCGGCCCACGTCCGGCCCGCCTCGACCGCCTGCTGGTTGAGCGCGAGCGCCTTGGGCTTGTGCCCGAGCTGGGCGTGGAGGGCGCTGTCGACCTCGGCCGGCTCGATGTCGAGCAGCTGCGACAGCACCCCGACGTAGATCATGTTGATCACAAGGTTGCGCAGCTTCACGTCGGTGGTGACCCCGGCGGTCAGGGTCTTCATCGGGACGGTGTAGACGATGCGGTCGTCGGCGACCGCCGGCATCTTGATCTGGTCGTTGACCACGATCACCCCGCCCGGGCCGATCGCGGCCACGTCCTGGGCGACCGTCTCGGGATTCATGACCACCATGACGTTGGTGGTCGCATGGCGGGCGACATACCCGTCCTTGCTGGCGCGGATCGTGAACCAGGTCGGCAGTCCCGCGATATTCGACGGGAACAGGTTCTTGCCGCTCACCGGGATGCCCATCTGGAACAGCGCCCGGAGCAGAACGTTGTTCGCGGTCTGGCTGCCGGACCCGTTGACGGTGGCGACCTGGATGCTGAAGTCGTTGATGACCGGGTTCACGACGGCTCCTGGGTGGCGCGGCCGGGTGGCGCGAGGGCGGCTCGCGGGGGCGCCGGTGCCTGGGCGACACCCTCCGAAGCCACGCACGATAGGCCGCTCCGAACAACAGGGTCAAGAGACACATCGCGATGTATGATGCCGGTGGTCGCGCCTCATCCCAGGCGCGCAGGCGTCCGTATCCGTCCCACGGATGGGACGCTTCCTGGCGAGAACCGGCGTGCAGAACCATGAACGCGAACTGAGATCGGCGAGCCGCCGCGACTACGTCTTCGGCCTGCTCGCAGTCGCCGCGGCGACGCTGCTGCGGTGGCTGCTCGACCCGATCCTCGGCAATTCCGTCCCGCTGGTCACCCTGTTCGGCGCGATCGCCGTCACCTCGTGGATTGCGGGGTCGTGGCCGGCGGTGCTGGTGGCCGGGCTCGGCTACGCCTTGTGCGATTACTTCTTCATCGCGCCGCGCGGCGGGTTCACGTTGTTCGGCAAGGTCGGGCTGGTCGGGTTCCTGACCTACTCGCTCACCTGCCTGATCATCGTCATGACCGGCCACGCGGCGCGTGCGGCTCGCCGCCGCGCCCTGCATGAGATCGCCGAACGCCGGCAGGCCGAGCAGGCCCTGCGCGACAGCGAGCAGACCCATCGACTGCTGTCGACGATCGGAACTCTCGCCACCCGCGCGCAACCGCACGACGAACCGGGAATGGAGGACCTGAACCGCAGCATCCTCGAGGCGGTCGCCGCCGAGATGGGAGTGCCCCGGTGCGGCTGGACCCGCATCGACCATGACGCCGGGGTGTTCGTGATCGAGCAGGACGCACACGGCGCGCTGCCCTCGCTGCGCGGGACCTACCCGATTCCGGTCGTCGACGACTGGGCGGTGGCGAACGGCCGTTCGAACCGCCCCAGCGTGGTCGCCGACGCCGCCGTGCATCCGAACACGCGCGCCGCCTACGAAACGCGATTCCTGGGCTTCGGCATCCGCGCGTTCATCACCGTCCCGGTGCACCGCGAGGGTCGCTGGGTGGCGAACTTCTGGGTGACCTCCGACCAGGTCCGCGACTGGACGCCGGGCGAGATCACGTTGATGTCGGTGGTCGCGGAGCGCGTGCGCCTGGTGCTCGAGCAGGCGCGCGTCACCGCCGAGCTGCGGGAGAGCGAGCACCGGCTGCGCGCGGCCGCCGAGGCGATGCAGGAGGCGGATCGCCGCAAGGACGAGTTCCTCGCGATCCTCAGCCACGAGCTGCGCAACCCGCTCGCACCGGTGCGCAACGCCGCTCACTTCCTGATGATGAAGGAACTGCCCGACCCCGAACTGCGCCGCCCGATCGAGATGATCCACCGGCAGGTCGCCCAGATGGCCCGGCTGATCGACGACCTGCTCGACGTGTCGCGCATCACCCGCGGCCAGCTCGAGCTGCGGCTCGAGCGCTTCGACTTCTGCGAGGCCGCGCAGGCGGCGGTCGACGCATGCCAGGACGAAGTCGACGCGCGCGGTCATTCGCTGTTCGCGACGCTGCCGGAACGGCGGGTCGAACTGGTCGCGGATCGCTACCGGCTGATCCAGGTGTTCAGCAACCTGATCGTGAACGCCGCGAAATACTCGCCGGCCGGCGGGCGGATCGATTTCACCGCGTTCGTGACCGGCGAGATGCTCGAGGTGCGGGTCGAGGATCAGGGCATCGGAATCCAGCCCGCGCAGCTCGACGAGATCTTCGAGCTGTTCGTGCAGGTCGACCGCTCGTTCGAGCAGCACGGCGGACTCGGCATCGGGCTCACGCTCGCCCGCCAGCTGGTCGAGCTCCACGGGGGCGCGATCGAAGCGCGCAGCGAAGGGATCGGCCATGGCAGCACCTTCATCGTGCGACTCCCGGTCGCCACGCCATCGGCGCTGCCGGCGGAATCGTGCGACGAGCCGACCGACGACGGTTCGGCTCTGCGGATCCTGGTGGCCGACGACAACCGCGACGCCACCGAGAGCCTCGCGATGCTGCTGCGCAGCGCCGGCCACGTGGTGCGCGAGGCGCTCGACGGCGAGACCGCGCTGCGCGAGGCGGCTGTGTTCCTGCCGAGCGTGGCGTTCCTCGACATCGGCATGCCGAAGGTGAGCGGCTACGACGTCGCCCGCACGCTGCGCGCGCAGCCGTGGGGACGCACGATCCACCTGATCGCACTCACCGGCTGGGGCCAGGACGAAGATCGCCGGCGCTCGGCGGAGGCGGGTTTCGACACCCACGTCGTGAAACCGGTCGCGCACGAGGAGCTCAAGAAGCTCCTCCGTGCGGTCGGCGCGCGCTTCACTCCTGACGACTCGCTGACGCCGCGCAGCGGCGCTTGACCCCCACCGGGGCCGGCCGTAGCGTCCGCACCATGTCGATTCACAATGCATCCCGCATCGAACCCTCCGCGGAGATTCTCGACGCGGCCCGGGCGTGGTTGCGGCCGGTGCGGCCGGCGCTCGGATCCGAGTTCCTCGCCTGCTACCTGACCGGCAGCGTGCTGCGCACCGGGTTCGATCCGAAGCAGTCGCGGATCAATCTGCTGGTGCTCACGCGCTCGCTGCCGCTGCCGCTGCTCGACGCGGTCACCGACGCGATCCCGGCCGAGGACCGCAAGGGCCCGTCGTTCGATCCGCTGGTGCTGACCGAGTCGCAGGTCCGTCAGTCGCTGGATGCGTTTCCGATCGAGTGGATCGAGATCCAGGAGACCCACCTGCTGCTGGAGGGCAACGACCTGCTGGCGGGGCTCGACGTCCCGCGCAACAATCTGCGCCTCCAGTGCGAGCACGAGCTGCGGGTCAAGCTCCTGCGCCTGCGCCTCACCTACCTGCAGAGCAAGCGCGACCACCGCGCGCTCGAGCCGGTGCTGCGCAGCGCGGCCAGCAGCTTCGCCACCCTGTTCCGCACGCTGCTGCGGTTGCGCGGCGAGCAACCGCCGGCCGGAACTCCGCAGGTGGTCGAGCGGGTCGCCGATCTCCACCAGCTGGACGCGCGCGCGCTGATCGGCGCGTACCAGGTGCGATTCTCCGACAAGCGCTTCACGAGCGACGAGATGCTGAGTCTCTACCGGGCGTTCCTGGTCGAGATCGAGCGGCTCGTGGACGCCATCGACTCCCTGTCCGTCTCATGAACCCGGGGCGCGCACCGGCGCGCCGCAGCGGAATCGGGCCGGCGTGGCATGCCGTGCTGAGTGCGATCGTCCTGGCGGTCGCGCTGGTGGCGCCGCTGTCCGCGCAGCCGCTCGACAGTCTGGCGATCCCGAAGCCGACCGGCTACGTGGTCGACAACGCGGATGTGATCGACGCGGCGACTGAGGACCGGCTCCAGCGTTACCTCGACCAGCTCGAAACCAAGACCGGCGTCGAGTTCGCGGTGCTGACGATGGCGACCACCGCCCCGATGGATCCCCTCGAGTACAAGACCAAGGTCTACCAGGCGTGGGGCGGCCATCGCGAAGGCCTGCTCATGCTGGTCGCAATCGAAGAGCGCACGATCGCGTTCGAGACCGGCTACGAGGTCGAGGGCACGCTGCCCGACGGCCTGCAGTCGCGGATCATCCGCCAGGAGATGGTGCCGCGCTTCCGCGCGGGCGACGTTTCGGAAGGCATCGTGGCCGGCGTGATCGCGTGCGCCGAGCGGATCGCGAACGAGAAGGGCGTCACCCTCGAGTGGGGCGAGGGACGCCCGCAGACCGCGCGGACCGGGCGCCGCAGAATGCCGGTATGGGTGGTGATCCTGATCTTCATCCTGATCGTGATCATCGCGAACCGGTCGAGCGGCGGCGGGTCCGGCGGCCGGCGCGGCCGGCGTGGTGGCTGGTGGATCGGTCCCGGAATGGGTGGCGGTCTGGGCGGCTGGGGCGGTGGCTGGAGCGGCGGCGGCGGATTCGGCGGCGGATCCGGTGGCGGCGGCAGTTTCGGAGGCTTCGGAGGTGGATTCGGCAGTGGTGGCGGTGGCGGCAGTGGACGCTGGTAACGTGCGCGGCGCAACCTGCCGCGACTGGTCACGTAGCAGAGGCGGCGGGGTTTCCCGCCTGAGAAAGGAGCGTTGCCGATGAAGGGTGGAGTCTGGATCGCGGTGGCGGTGGTGGCGATCGCGCTGCTCGCCGTGGGCGGCTGTCTGGTGGGTCAGTACAACCGGCTCGTGACCGCAGACCAGAAGGTCAAGGCCGGCTGGGCGGAAGTGGACAACCAGCTCCAGCGCCGGAGCGATCTGATCGGCAACCTGGTGGAGACGGTGAAGGGGGTCGCGACCCAGGAGCAGGTGGTGTTCGGCGAGATCGCGCGCGCCCGCGCGGCGCTCGGTGGCGCCCGCACGCCGGAGCAGGGCATCGAGGCCGGACGCGCGATGGACTCGGCGCTCTCGCGGCTGCTGGTGGTGATCGAGAACTACCCGCAGCTCAGGAGCAACGAACAGTTCACCCAGTTGATGGACGAGATCGCCGGCACCGAGAACCGGCTGGCGGTCGCGCGCAACCGCTACAACCTCGAGGCGCAGTCGTTCAACACGATGGTGAAGACGTTCCCGACCATGGTGTTCGCCGGCATGATGGGCTTCAAGGAAGCGCCCTACTATCCGGTGCCGGAGGCGTCGAAGGAGCGGCCCAACGTCGACTTCGGAAGCCTGCGCCCCGATAGCGCCCGTTAGACTCGGACGAAACCGCGACGCGCGGACCGGAGCGATCCGGTTCGCGCGTTTCGCGTTTCTAGGCCGGGCGCGGGGTGCGCCGGCGGACGCGGATCCGCTCGCCGATGCGGGCGGCGATCGCGGGATCGAGATCGGGAGCTTCCGACAGTGCAGCGCTCCACGCACGCGCGGCGGAGACGCCGCCGGCGCGCTCGGCGATGACCCGCCAGGCGAGCGCGATGATCCGGGCGGGATCGCGGGGATCGGCCGCCGGGCCCCGGGCGAGATCGGAGGCGCGGGCGAGCAGCCGGCGCAACGCGGCGCAGGTTCCGCTCGCATCGTGACCGGCCGCGGTTGCCAGCCACGCGTCGGCTTCGGCCCCGGCCGCCCACGGTCCGAGACGGATCGCCCACGCGACCAGTCGGCGCTCGCCGGCGCGCGCGTCGATTCTCCGCAGCACCGGCGCCAGCACCTCCCACACCTCGGCGGTGACTCCCGGAGGAGCCGCTCCGCGGGACGCGGCCACGGTGGTCAGCAGATCGACGGTGAGGCTGATCGGCTCGGTGACGTGCCGCACGGCACTGAGCGCGTGCGCGGCGGTGCCGCTCAGCGCCGACGTGAGCGCGCGCGCCGCCGGTCCGAGCGCCACGCCATCGGGGCGCTCTCCGAGCAGCAGGATGCCTTCGAGTTCGTCCCCGACCAGCGGCACCAGCGCGGTGAACCCGGACGTGAAGACATCGCCCAGCGGGTCGCGCAGCTCGGGAAACCGCGTGAGCTCGTCGCACGTCACCAACCGGTCGAGTCCCGCCAGCAGCTGCGCGAACGCGCC
>Ga0111539_10009563_pt1 | contig 12237 bp, 11 predicted proteins | sample RhiMethybrSRZTD1_FD_79667 | JGI IMG/M metagenome (GOLD analysis project Ga0111539, IMG submission 79667) | Populus rhizosphere microbial communities from Tennessee, USA - Rhizosphere MetaG P. TD hybrid SRZTD1 (version 2) (version 2) | ecosystem: Host-associated > Plants > Roots > Rhizosphere >...
CATGAGGACTGCAGCACGTATGTGAAGTCGCTACCGTACAAATTCCTAATCTCTTCTGCCATGTGGACGGGATTGGCAGTTTGAGTCCCGACCTCTCCATTAAAAGTCTGGTGTTGCATAACCTGAGCAATCCGGTCATAATTCTCGTGATAACGGTCATAAGCCAACTCATCGCGCATCCAAAGGGCGATCAGAATGGCGACTCCCATACCGACGGCGAGACCACCTATATTAATGAGTGAATAGACCTTGTTCTTAATTAGATTTCTCCAGGCGACTTTAAAGTAACTTTTGATCATAAACGGGAATTTTAAATCCGGCCACTAACTGTAAAATACTCACCAATACCAGAATGGTTGCACAGACCAGACGACAAATTCACATTTTACTTCATTATTTATGAATTGATTAGAAAAAAGAACAGCTTTTGGCCGGCCAAACAGTTGCCCGTATCAAGAATTGGATACACCCGGAACAGCACATTCTCCTGATGGAATTCAAAAATTCAGAGCTTGAACTCGAAATTTCCTACCTTCTCAAGGACGGTTATTCGACTTCTCCTTTTAGTATCAGCCCGCCATCGCCAAAGGCATAGATAACATTGTCTGATGCGATGGCAACGTGCGAAAGGCTACCAGCTTCGGATGGCGTCGATTGCTGGATCCATGACGAACCATTATTCTGAGTGAGGAGAACCGCTGATTGCCATTCCTGGTGAAGGATCCTTCCTACCGATATTCCGAGGGTTCCTGTAAGGGACAATGACAATCGTTCAGCGAGGGCACACTCGTTCGCAGACGTCCAATTTGTTCCGTCATCCGACTTGTAAATTGTTCGGAATGCATTGGGAGGAAGATTGGGGCAACCTTGCAGTAATGCATACAATGAATTGGTGGACGAGCCAGCCAAGGAAGTTATCTCCCCGGCTTCTCGCGGAGCCGTAAAAGAAGCGATCCAGGAATCTCCCGAATCCACGGTTTTAAGGATGGTATGGTAACTCCTTGCATAACCCGTTCCATTACCAAAGAAGATAAAGTCGGAAACGGGAACGCCATATATTGGACCAACTGCACGATCCCAGTTTTCTCCGCCGTCAACGGTTTTCAGGATTTCACCGTTCGTTGTTCCGATGAAGCCTATAGATTCAGAAAGGAAATATAGAGAGGACACGAATGTGTCGAGTACTTTTAATGGTGTCCATTTAGATCCGCCATCAGTTGTTTTAAATATGGTTGAATTAGTGATGCATGAGTATCCATAATAATCACATTCGTATTCAAGCGCACTCACGAATCCAACATTATCGTCGATAAAAAATGGAGTGATTTGAGTATATGCCTTGGAAGGGTCTGTCTTTAGTTCATCCCAATGCATTCCTCCGTCAGTTGTTTTGTAGAGTTGGTTCTGGCCCCAGATGTACCCGTTGTTTTCGTCGTGAAACTTTGCCGACATTAAAACCGTCACGGGGATATTTTGAAGCTTAGTCCATTTTATTTGATTTGGACCGCCTTCATCATCCTCGATTTCGAGCCAGTACAGACCACTTGATGCTTGAATCTCCCCGGTTGCCCCAGAAATTTGCACGGAGATAAAACGGCTGCCTTTAAAATTGCCGTTGTCGATTGGAATAAAGGTGAAGGTCGTGTCTGTTTGAGTTCCTGTGAAATTTATCAAAAGAGAATCGTTGGTTGCAAGGGGCAGTGTAGTAAAATCATTTCCATAGGAGGCATGTCCGGAGGCAAATTTAACGGTGACGCTACCCGTCGCAGTAGTTGGAACGGAGACACTGCCGTAACCCCACTCATCCTCTATTAGCCTTGAAAGAGACACTCGAACCGATATCCCCGAAGATTCTGACTCTGTAACGCTGATACGTTGCAGGTCGATATTTGCAAAAATTTGTGACGACTGAGGTGGCTCAGGAACAGCCTGTTCGTTGTCGCTTATGTTCACATTGAGCATATATTGGCTACCAAGCCTGAATCCAGCACTTGGCCGTTGAAGGCTAACTGCAACAGTTCTACTCGGATTTACTTCGGTGTCATCGAATGTAATAACCTGGAACTGAATAAACCTTTGTCCTCGTAAAATTGTCAGGACAACTGTGTTAGCTGTCGCTGCAGGGATTGTTACATAATGTTGACCGTAGATAGCATTATTGCCGAGAAAGATCTCTACCGATCCATCATTTGGCGCGGAAGCTCCGAAAGGCAGTGAGATTGTAGTACTGGCACCCTCAGTCAGAAATAATTCAGTACTGGTAAACTGGATTATTTGAGGCTGCACCTTTTGTTCTTCCTCTTCGCAAGCGAGGATTAACGCAAAGGCGATAAGGGCGATTTGACTTGAAAATTTTAGCGACTTAGGCAGGATGGGTAAGCCTCCAGGAGATTTTCTTTTTGTATTCATTTTCACTCACATTATTAAATATCAACACAACGAAGCGTCCCTATTGGCATGACCTGCGTGAGCTCAAAAACGTTGCTTTATGCCGTATTCCAGGTCTAAACCTATCTCAAAAATTATAGGTAAGACCGACATTCAACCCCCCCGCCTCATAAGGCTTTACGTAAAAGGAGCTTTGAGAGATCATGACGTTGGCAGGCCAAGGACGCAGCCTGCACCCCTTAAAAGGTAATGACCTAAGAATTTACGATTAATTTCTTGATTTGAGCTTACCGAATGTTCGGAAATTCGTGATTAGGGGAATTTGAAACATGCTTTGCAGTCTGGACTGGTAACTGACGAAACCATGATCTGGTGAAGGTGCGATTGTCGATCTCCGATGCGGCGTCACGATCATTGTTAATGCGGCCGAGATAGTTCTTTAGCACTGCTTTTTTTACATTTGCTTAGTTTTGAGGGAATAAAGAGAAAATTGAGAATGAGCACGAATTGGAGAAATCGGATAACATTTTGGGCCCTTTGCATAGTGCCTTTCCTCGCTATGATCTTAATGTCCAGGATGATTGGCCCGTATTGGTTCACATTGGGTCTTCTCGGATACATTTTCTTGTATAGACCTTTCGTGCATATAAACCGGCTTTTGCAATTAGGAATAATTGAAGAACGCGATGCATGGAGACTGTTTATACCCTTCTATAGCGCAAGATTTATAAAGCCACTTTGGTTAGGTTAACCGGTTAGTCGGATTATCCGTCAGCGACTTTAAAAAAGGGCAATCAGAAATGTTGTCCCTTTTTTTATTGAGTAGAAGAATTTCAGTTAGCTTAGTTGTCCCTATGGCCGAGCTGATTGTACTTTGTGTGTCTGCGTTCTTGACCTCTTTGCTGACTTTTTTTTCAGGCTTTGGCCTTGGAACAATTCTGTTGCCTGTGTTTGCCATCTTTTTTCCCGTTGAAGTCGCGATTGCTTTGACAGGAGTGGTTCATTTTCTTAATAACTTATTTAAGTTGTCACTGCTTGGTTTGAATGCAGATAGGGAAGTGGTTCTTCGCTTTGGTATTCCCGCATTCATCGCCGCATTCGCTGGTGCCTGGCTTTTACTTCAGATGACCGATATGAAACCAGTTTACGAATATTCTCTTGGCGAGAGAAGCTATGCGATAACGCCGCTGAAGCTCATAATTTCCGCTTTGCTTATGCTTTTTACTTTTATGGAAGTTGTTCCATTTCTAAAGAATGTTCAGTTTGGAAAGGATAAACTTATAATAGGCGGAATTCTCAGCGGATTTTTCGGTGGACTATCGGGACATCAAGGTGCATTACGGAGCGCATTTCTTATCAAGTGTGGTCTCAGCAAAGAAGCCTTTATAGCTACTGGAATTGCTATCGCATGTATGGTAGATCTTTCACGATTGGGGGTTTATATCAAGGGATTTTCCGAGTCGCAGTTAGGCAAGAATATGGTGCTTGTGATCGGGGCCACCGTGTCCGCATTTGTCGGGGCCTACGTTGGCAACCGATTTATAAAAAGTGTAACGCTAAACACGGTGCAAATCGTCGTGTCGGTAATGATTTTTATTCTCGCGATTGCGTTAGGTCTGGGGATCGTTTGAATTGTATCTTGAACTATGGAAAACAGAGGCCTGCTTTTTATTCCTGATATAAGCGGATTTACGCGGTTTGTCACCGAGATGGAAATCGAGCATAGTCGTCTCATCATTCAGGAGCTTCTCGAAATCCTCATCGATTCCAATCAACTTGGTCTTGAAGTTTCCGAAGTAGAAGGTGATGCTATTCTGTTTTATAAGTTTGGCACCCCACCGTCGACGGATGAGATATATCATCAGATTGAAAAAATGTTCTACGCATTCCACCGGCATCTTAACGCATATGAATATAGACGGTTTTGTCAATGCAAAGCCTGTGTGTCGGCTGTCAAATTATCACTGAAGGTCGTCACCCATTATGGAGAGTTTACCGGGTATTCGGTAAAAACCTTTCAGAAGCTCATCGGCAAGGATGTGATCGTCGCGCATCAGCTGTTGAAAAATAACATTGAAGAGCATGAATACTGGCTTGCGACTCCCAACCTGATAGGCGACAATCCACCGGAAGGTTTGAAGCAGTGGATGCACTGGGACAAGAGTGTTAAGGAAACCGAAACCGGAAAAATACCCTTTCACTATGCTCAGCTAAGCAAGTTGAAGGATGAAATTCCGCCGGAGTCGCCGCCCTCATTAGAGTTGCCAAAAAGAATCAAGTGTCTTTCCGTCTCCCGTGAGTTCGATGTACATGTAAAAAAACTATTCTTTACGACAGTGCACTTCGAGTTTCGAAATCAATGGCTTGAAGGCGTGAAAAAGATCGATGGAGTAGATCACTTCATTCCGGGAATCGGTTCGAAGCATCGGTGTGTGTTGGAGAACGAAGAGGTCTTTTTGATTACCAGTAGTTTTTCGTACGATCCCGAGACGAGGATCAGTTTTAGTGAAACCGAGGAAAAGGGAAAGCACGCCATGTATTTTATTCTTGAGCCGTTAGGCGAGTCGAGGAGTAGATTAACCCTCGAACTTTGCGTCCCGAATAGACTTATGAAAATTATGTTCCTCCTTTTCATGAAGGGGAAAATGCAAGGGCAACTGACGAGGTCGATGGAAAAGCTCAATGAGTTGATGAAGGGCATTGTCCTGCCCGTGGAATTCTAATTTTCATTTCTCCATTCCACAGGTTGTTCCGCGCTGAGGTATTTCTACACCGCGGTTCCGGGTTTTTTCAAAAAAAAAGTGGTATAATCGGCTTTTGCTGCCGGCACCGGGTGGCTGGCATGATATTCGAAAGGTGTTGTAATCACGGAATAGATCTTAAATGAAAACGCTGCTTGTATTGGTCACCGCTTTTCTTTTTGCTCCGTACTGCGAGATTGCTGCCCAGGATCCTGTCCGGAATGCAATCAGGGAAAATGAGAAGAAAGCGGATCGCAAACTCATTGATGAAGAGGTTGCCGAATTCCTGGTTAAGGCTGCAGAGAACAGACTGATGAATATTAATGAGTCGAAGCTAGCAGTGTTAAAAGGCGCAACGAGCGAAGTAAGGAATTACGCGCAACTGATGATTAAGGATCAAATGTCGATGCTTGAAGATATTAGGAAGATCGCAGGAGAGCGCAGTATAACGTTACCTGAAGGTGTCAGCGACAAGAAGAGGGAAGGGCAGATGGATCTTTCGGAAGAAGCCGGAAAAGATTTTGATGAAAAGTTCATTAAGATGATGGAGTCGGGTCTTGAGCAAGACCTCAGGTTATTTGATGATGCAGGAGATATCAGCGATGAAGATGTGGCCACATTAGTGAAAGAGTATCTTCCCCTGGTCCAATCTCATCTATCTCAACTACAGAGCATAAAGAAATAAATACTGATTAATAGTAACGCGTTCTATATTCTCCAGTAGGCTACACGCACAAGTATGCCTTGCGCAATGGTTGCGACGATGACGGATATCCATAGCATTAGATCGCTGCCGGCATAAAGACCCCACGCAATACCGACCATGGATGTGACAGTAACCCCTAAAAGGATATTCCAACTTCTGATACCTAAATATATCTTGATCTCTGAAGATTGTTTCCAAACCTCCTTGACCATTGGCGCGTAACCCATCATGATGATGAGAATTCCAGCGAGGTCTATCTTTGAAGGCCCATGTGAGTCTGAAAATTGTATCATCATTACATCGTTTGCCTCTGGCCACGCAAGCACTAGCAGACCAAGCAGCAAAAGGGCCAAATAGACCCAGAATATCCTTTTCATTTGATGCACCTCATCAGAAAGTTAACAATAAGTTACAACGTGATCCCTATGTTAACTTATTGATGTTGAAGAGGATTGCCAACACTTTTCATCGGACTGTGGAATTTTTTCCGCGCTCATCAAATATTGAAAACGATTTAAGTGATTCATTTTTATACATTTGCGGCAAGGCTTGCTTATTGTAGGAATAGTTGGCGGTCTCTAAACCAAGAATTCATGGTAAGCATTGTTCTCGTAACCTACAACCGGGCGGCCCGGTTAAGACTCTCCATTCAAGACATCCTCGACCAAACCTTCAAAGATTTTGAACTGATCATTTGCGACGATTGCTCCACAGATTCAACAGAGAGTGTTTGTCGCCAATTTGAGCAAAGAGATCCACGGATACGATACTTTCGTCATCCGCAAAATATGAAGATGCCCGCTAACTGCAACTTTGGAATTGAGCAAGCCAAATTTGACTATGTGGCCATCCTCCACGACGGTGATCGGTTCAAGCCGGAACTGATTGAGCAATGGTACCAGGCGATCTCGAGCAACGAGTCTGTTGCATTTGTCTTTAATTCCATTGGCGAAACAGACGCACGGGAAAGGATTGTTAAGTCATATCACGAATTTGATGAAGGCCTTGTGGAACGTGATACACTTCTGAAAAAAGAATTTTTCAGACGTTGGCGATTTAATTCACCGGTATACGGAGAGGCTATGATACGAAAGTCGGTGTTAGCTGAACGAGGGTTGCTTCATCACGATTTTGGCTTCTATGCCGATGTCGACCTGTGGATGGATCTCCTTCATACGCACGACGCATATTACTGCGCCGATACCCTCCTAACGGGTCCATCGAAAACCCTTCTGCCTCGACTTTTTGAGGATAATCTCATTGATGCCTTTGTGCTGAAGATTAATATGCACTTGAAGCATCGCAAAAAAGCTTTTCGTAACAAGCCGATGCGTTTGTTTTATGAAAGGATCGTTTTGTTGGGGCAGTCTTCTCTCTTCTTTTTCTATAGTTTGCTACTGGTTATAAAAAATCACTCATTCGGGTCGTTTATCCGTGTTCCTAGAATGCTGGGGACTAGGGTCGTTTTCCAGTTGATCTGGGTAGTAATATTTGTTTTTTATCCAGTTCTCTATCCCGTTCTTAAGCTATTCAATATTGTTAAGGGAAGCCTGCCGCAAGTGCGTCTGTGGTTTAAGAGGAAGAAAAGAGAGCCTGCGCATTGGGTTAATTGGTTTTTGAGATACATCTTCCCATTCGTCATAGGGCAACTCTTAATTTAACTGTTTCGAAACTTAGTCCATCTGTGGTCTATATACGTTTGCTGCGTATATTAACGTCAAAAACCTACAAATGGAACTTCACCTTGCTCAGCTGAATATAGCGCGCATGCTTGCGCCAATTGACAGCCCCATAATGGCTGACTTTGTTGCAAACCTGGATCCTATAAACCGCATCGCCGAAAAAAGTAACGGATTTGTATGGCGCCTTAAGGACGAAACCAACAACGCTACCTCTATCCGGATCTTTGATGATGACTTTCTAATTGTGAACATGTCTGTTTGGGAAAGCGTTGATGCATTGTTTCAATATGTTTACCAATCGGATCACGTCGAAGTCTTCAAACGACGAAAGGAATGGTTTGAAAAAATGCCCGAGATGCACATGGTGCTTTGGTATATCCCTGTGGGTTCTATCCCATCCGTTGCAGGTGCTGAGGAACGGTTGACTTATCTGCGCCAGCACGGTGAAACACCCTACGCATTCTCCTTCCGAAAGAAGTTCACGGCCGCGGAGGCTTATGCGATGAGCAGTGAGCAGTGAGCAGTCAGCAGTGAGCAGTCAGCAATGAGCAATGATCAATGACCAATTAGAAGTGCCTCCATTATAGTATGTTGTAGATTAGGGCGTATTTTTTCACCCCCGAGCACTCAGCTTCGGCTTTAACCAATATTTCTTTGAGTTGAACAATGAGTAATGCTTGCAGCTTGCGGCAGAGGATGTAAACTTTTCCGTTACACTGCGTGCGACAACAGGACTACCCGTTACCGTACCATCCCTACCTGTTAATTGCCTTATTTCCTTATTTCCTCCGGGAGGCTAACAAAAATTTCGTCCCTGGGGCAACCATTCTTCCGCCGGCATTGTAATGGTTATTAAAATGGCTCCATTGGAAGATTTTACAAAGACTTTATTGGAGGGTTGCCTTCGTGGGCATCGCGAGAGCCAAAAGTTGCTCTACAAGGAATACTATGGCTACGGCATGAGTATCTCGCTTCGATATGCCAGTAACCGTGATGAAGCGTCAGAAATCTTAAACGATGCATTTATGAAAATTTTTAGCAACCTCAAAAAGTTCGACCTGAGCAAACCTTTTAAACCCTGGTTGAGAAAGATCTTTGTAAACACTTCTATCGACCATTATCATAAAAAGCAACGTGAGATCCATGTTGAAGAAATGGAACTCGCAAAAAATGAAAGCGACTCGGAAAAAATCCTTTCGGGAATCTCATATCAGGAAGTTATCGGACTATTACAAAAACTCCCGCCGGCTTATCGGACAGTATTTAACCTCCATGTGATCGAAGGCTACACGCATGAGGAGATCGCTAATCTGTTGCACATCGCCGTCGGCACTTCCAAATCAAATTTATTCAAAGCCAAAGAACAGCTAAAAATATTGTTATCCGATTATTTCGAAACGGACTATGCCAGAACACAGTAACGATAGACTGGAGAGTTTCTTTAAAAAAGTATCTGGACGGCCTGACATTTCATTTAATGAGGCCGATTGGAAAAAATTAGAAGCTAAACTGGATGCAAACGCAACACGTTCTTCCGTCGCAAGAAGAAATCGTAATCGTATTGCGGGCTCAACCGTGGTTGGAATACTCTTGATAGGTGGCCTTTATTGGTTGTCTCAGTCAGAAACTGAACTTGCACACACAGTGACCGCAGAAAATATTGACACACCCACAGCTAATTCAGTGACAGAGACTCCGAAGGTAACGCCTTCCCCTTCTCAAATAGACATGGCAACAGAAAGGAAAGATAGTGAAACTACCGACGTTTCCTCAAAGGTATCCGAAATGCCACAAAAACGAAACGTCGATCATAAAGTACGGGAGACAGGTGCTTCTTCTAACATTAGCGGCGTAACTAATCACCGTGCCAACGAACAAGAAGAAATCGTTGCACAGTCATCAGCGTTGGAGAAGTCAGATCATACTAACGATGCCACGCAGATCAATATTGACGAGCAGACACCTGGGGCACCTGGCTCAATAACTCCGATAGTTATCGGGGGCGCATCTGCGCCCACCATTGCCACACAAATCGATAAGAGTAATGATATTATTGACACAAAAATTTCACCTGCAATAGCAGATAAGACTAAGCAGAAGGCCGGCCTGGCAGATTCAGTCGTGAGGGAGAAGAATGATGTAAAAGTTAAAGACGCATATGGCTCTGGTCTGACGGAACATCCTTCTCCAAGGTTGAGCCTTCTGCTTTCTATTGCTCCCGATTTTAGTACTGTCGCGTTTGATTATTATACAGATCCAGGGCGGGCAATTGGCTTGACGCTTCACTATCATGTCAAACGTTCGTGGAGCTTTTCGACGGGTGCGGTGTTGAGCCACAAAAAATACGTCGGTGATGGCGAGGATTATAAACCACCAGTGGGCTACTGGAAAAATCATACGAACGGGATAATACCTGAGACCATCGACGGTGCTTGTAATGTTCTTGAAATACCCCTGATGGTCCAGTATGCAATACTAAATAAAGGAAAAAACAGGGTCCTGGTGGGAGCAGGAGCTTCTAGTTATATAATGCTTGACGAATCGTACGCATATAACTTCGAGTATCCTAACCCGAGCGCCAAGCAAGGCTGGAGCACGCAAAATGAATCAGCCTTGTTTTTTAATGTGATCAACGTTACCGCAGGATTCGAACATCGGATCTCTCCGGGATTTATGATTGGGATTGAGCCTTACTTGAAAATTCCGCTCGAGGGGATTGGATGGTCCGACATGAAGCTGTATAGCGCTGGAGCATCCGTAACCGTGAGATACATTATATTAAATCAAAAGAATCCGTCAGCTTTCTGAGCCAAAGACCAGATTAAGAAAAAATCATAAACTTCTTAAAACATAACTTAAGCACTGATGCAGATCAGTGAATGTGATTACTATGTCCAAATTATAATCTAAAGACCATGAAAAAACTTGTAAGAACTTTAACGGTGTGTTGCTTTACGGCAACGTGCCTGTTTTATCTGTCCAGTTGCGATGACGATTCAGATCCACAATTGACTGGTGACAGTAAAACATATGACCTTGGGCCGGTTTCGAATCCATCCATAAATGGGACCGTCACGTTTGCTGAACGGGATGATGAGCGGGTTGTAATAACTATTCAGCTTAGTGGCACTACATCAGGTGGACTCCATCCGGCCCACATTCATGCTAACACCGCCGCTGAAACAGGAGGCATTGTACTCGACCTCACTGATGTGGATGGAGCCACCGGCAAAAGCGAGACAGTAGTCAATGCATTAAACGATGGCACGCCTTTAACCTACGACGACCTGCTTGCGTTCGACGGTTATGTAAACGTTCATGAAAGTTCGTCGAATCTCGGCACTCTCATAGCGCAGGGTGATATCGGTCAGAATGAACTAACAGATGACTTCGAGGAATACACTCTCGGTCCCGTTTCCGACCCAGGCATCAGTGGCACAGCAAGATTTGCGAAACGAGTTAACGGAGAAACCCTCGTGACAGTAGCGCTGGACGGAACGGGCGCAGGGAACGTTCATCCCTCGCACATTCATGCCAACTCGGCCGCTCAAGGAGGAGGAATAGTGATCGATCTTAGCGATGTTGATGGGACAACCGGCGAGAGCCGCACAAATATCACGAAAAAAAACGACGGCACTGCAATTACCTATGATGAGTTGATAAACTTCAATGGATATCTCAATGTTCACCTCAGCGACGCTGCACTGGGAACACTGATCGCGCAGGGTGATATTGGCCAAAATGAACTTACCGGTGATAAGAAAGAATATCCACTTGGACCGGTTTCCAATCCTGCAATAAGCGGAAAGGCTACTTTCGAGAAACGCAAGAACGGAACAACGCTTGTAACGGTAGACCTGGATGGAACTACAGCGGGAAACAGTCACCCCTCGCACATTCACGCAAACTCCGCAGCACAGGGTGGAGGTATCGTGATCGACCTCAAGAATATCGACGGAGCTACCGGACTAAGCCGTACAAGTGTAACACAGTTGAATAGTGGTACAGCGGTTACGTACGATGAGTTGCTCAACTTTAATGGATATCTCAATGTACACCTCAGCGCCGCCGCCCTCGGTACATTAATTGCACAGGGTGACATAGGTCAAAATGAGTTGACAGGAGTTAACAAAGTGTATACACTCGAAGCTGTTTCAAACCCTGCAATCAGCGGTACCGTTACTTTTGCAGAGAGGAAGAACGGCAAGGCAATGATCACCATAGCGCTCGTTGGTACTACCGTTGGCGGCGACCATCCGGCGCACATACACAATAACTCCGTTGCACAGGGTGGAGGCATTGCACTGGATCTCAAAAATGTAAATGGCGAAACTGGCAAAAGTGTGACGAGTGTCAATGCGCTTAATAATGCGACTGCGATCACCTACGCCGAACTACTCACCTATAATGGATATGTTCAAGTTCACCTGAGCGCTGCGGCCTTGGCAACTATAATCGCAAGAGGGAACATCGGTTCAAACGCGCCCTAAACTTGGTTTTAATCTATCGCCGTGGAGGATTTCTCCACGGCCTTTTTACTTATGCAAGCAAGATATTATTTAGCAGTAACAATTATAATACTAAGTATTAGTTGTGCGGATCACAAATTACCCCCTCCGGTTCAATGTGATGATGATCCCATCATACTGGAATTAATTTCCGTTGTGGATACAGATTGTGGCGTGAACAACGGTAGCATTGAAGTCAGCGCAAGAGGCGG
>Ga0111539_10009566_pt1 | contig 12233 bp, 5 predicted proteins | sample RhiMethybrSRZTD1_FD_79667 | JGI IMG/M metagenome (GOLD analysis project Ga0111539, IMG submission 79667) | Populus rhizosphere microbial communities from Tennessee, USA - Rhizosphere MetaG P. TD hybrid SRZTD1 (version 2) (version 2) | ecosystem: Host-associated > Plants > Roots > Rhizosphere >...
CGCGTAGAGGGTTTTCAGCTCCTTGCCGGCATAGACGCGCGCGAACCGCTGTTCCTTCAGCGCCGGACCGCTGTTGCCGCTCAAGTCGGCGCGGTGACAGCCGGCGCATGCAATCTCGTAGGCTGCCGCGCCGCGATTCGCCTGCGCCTCGGTGTAGATGCCGTCGGCGACGGTTGTCGCCGGCTCCTGCGCGCCGGCGGCGGCCGCCAGCCACACGCCGACAAGCGCGGCCGCGAGCAGACACCTAGCAGCGACTATTCGCCGCCTTAACGGTCGAGGAAGCGCGTTCACGGAGAAAAGCCTCGGAGCAGGCCGTTCCGCTCGCATGAAAAACGCTGCGCAGGCCTGCGACACCGCGTGGGGCTGGGGGCCCCCGCGCGCGTTCCGACGACGGTAAGCCGGAGCAGCGTTTTTCCGGACTGCGGAGCGGCTTTTCGGAGTGAAAGCGCTTCGTCGACCGTCGCCTTCATGAATATTCGCGCTGTCATGTGCCGGCTCACAATCCCGGCTGCGGCGGCTTCACCGGTTCCCAGACGGCGGCGCCGGTCCGCCTGGTTTCGCGGCGGAACAGACGCCCGCCCTGGGTGACGTACACCCACGCGCGCTCGCGTCCGCCGAACGCGATGCCGCCGAGCGGCGTCGCGCTGAACTCCGGCTTGTTCAGGATGTTGGTGCAGCGGCCAGGCTGCTCGCACACTTGAATGCCCATCGCGCTCGTCGCCCACAGATAGCCGAGCGTGTCGGCAGCGAGCCCGGCGACGCCGCTGAACAGTCCCTCTTCCGGCATCTCCAGCCGCTGAAACGGCTCGCCGTTGACGAGCGATCCGTCGGCGGCGACTTGAAACGACCACTGAAAGCGATCCATCGCGTCGCCGACGAGCAGCATGGCCTGATCCGGCGTGAGCGTGAGCGCCGCCGGGCTCATGATCTCGCCGCGCTCGTGGACGACGCGGCGCTGCCCGGTGGGGCTGATGTAGCCGACGGTTTTGCGGGCGGTGTCGACGAAGTAGATCGCGCCGCTCTTCGTGAGCGCCAGGTCGTTGGCGTCGACATTGCGCGCGACGATCTTCTCGTCGCCGCCGGGTCCGTAGGACACGAGCTGCTTCGCCACGGGCTGTGCGGCGTACAACCGCCCGTCGGCGCCGATGCGAAGCGCGCGCGCCCCGCCGGTGTGGTCCTTGAACACCGTGACCGCGCCGGTCGCATCGGCGCGGTAAATCCGGCTGCTCTCCGGATCGGCAAAGAAGACGTTGCCTTCCTTGTCGGCGGCCGGACTGGTCGCCGATTTGTACGAGTCGCCGACGCGTTCCCACGGCTTGTCGCGAGAGATCAGCGCGTAGACCGCACCGCGCGGCCCGCTGCCGCGGCCGGCGGCTGGCGCGCCTCTGCCTGGCGCCGGCGCCGCGGCCGCCGGATTCGCCGGCGGCGGCACGAGCTCGCGCCGCGGCACGAGCTGCGCGAAGATTCCGCGGCCCGTGCCGGGCGCGGCGGCTTCACCAACCGTGACCGGCTGCGGATACGCCCGCCACAGCCATCGCAGCGTGTCGGGCAGCATCGACGCGCCATGGCGGTTGCTGTGGCCGTCCTCGCCGAGCTCGATCTTCACGTCGTTGCCGGCAAACTCGAGCGCCGCGGCCATCCGGGGATTCTCGAGGTACCAGCTGCCGGCGTAGTTCACGAGATCCTGGCGGCCGGTCTGCATGAAGACGCGGATCGGCCGCGGCTCGGTGCGGCGGATGAGACCCGGCAGGCGATCGGCGCCGCGGAAATTGCCGAAGCTGCCGATCCAGGTGATCACCCGCCGGAACTGGTCGGGCCGGTTCCACGCGGCGACGAACGCGCCGACGCCGCCGGTACTCAGGCCGGCGATGCCGCGATCGTTCGGATCGCCCGACAGCGCGCACAGCTTCGACACCTCGGGGATCAGCTCCTCGACGAGGAAGTTCGCGAACCGCGGCGTCAGCGAGTCGTACTCGAAGATGCGCTCGTAGCGGTTCTGCGCCTCGTCGGAGAGCGCCGGCATGACGCCCGGATCGATGAAGATCGCCGCCATCGGCGGCAGGTCGCGCTTCGCGATCAGGTTGTCGAGCACGACCGGCACGCGCACGTTGTCGCCGGCGTAGCCGCTGCCGTCGAGGAAGATCATGAACGGCAGCGGCCGGCCCGGGTCGCGCTGCGCCGGCACGTACACCTGATAGTTGTGCGGCGTGCCGGGGAAGAATTTTCCAGGCGCCAGCACGTGGCGCGTCACCGTGCCCGTTGGCACCCCTGATTGCGGCTGCGAGTCCGGCCCGAGCGAATAATCGACGGGCGGCAATTCACCGCGCGGCGCCTGAAGAGGACCGCGCGGGTCCTGCACGCCGAGCCAGATCATCACGGCGAAGAGCGCCGCCGCGGCCGCGTGTCTCATCGTTTCGAGGGGATCTTCGGTTTGTCGCCGCGATCGGTGATCAGCTTCGTCAGGAGATCGACCGCGAGATCGACCGGCAGGTTGTCGGCAATCGAGATCGGCGTGCGGCCGGCGGCGTTCAGCTCGTCGAGCCTGGCGCCGCGCTCGGCGAGGAACTGGATCACCTCGCACACTTCCGGCTGGGTCCGGCCGTTGATCGCGACCGCCGTGTGCATCACGGTATTGCCGGCCGTGGTGACGACGTCGACGTGCGGATCGATCTCGTACGCATACTTGAAGGTTGCGAGCCGCGCGCCGGACGACGCGGCCATCAGCAGGCTCGTGCCATCCTGCGCCCGTATCGCCGGGTCGGCGCCGGCCGCGACCAGCGCCCGCATGACGTCGGCGTGGTCGCTGCGCGCCGCCAGCATCAACGGCGTCTGCTCGCCGGCCGGAGCGCCGCGTCCGCCACCCCCGCCGCCGCGCCCGCCTGCCGCCACGGCCGCCTTCGGCGTCCGCACGTTCGGGTCGGCGCCCTTACTGAGCAGCGCCTGGACCAGCTTCAGGTCGCCGACCTGGGCGGCGAGATGCAGCGCAGTGTTCCCCGCGCGATCGCGCACGTTGAGATCGGCGCCGCCCTCGAGCAGCGCCAGCGCGGCATCGGTGTGCTTGTACTGCATCGCCACGATCACCGGCCTGGCGCCCGACTGCAGCGTGACGTTCGGATTCGCGCCGGCGTGGAGCAGCGCGTTGATCGAGGGGACATCACCTTCGACGATCGCGAAGACGAGCGGCGTGAAGCCGGCCGTCGATGCGGCATCCACCTTCGCGCCCATCTCGATGAGACCGGCGACGACCGCTTCGTGGCCTTCCGCGGCGGCCCACATCAGCGCGGTCTGGTGGCCGCGTGGTTCTGCCGCGTTGACATCGGCGCCGTGCTGGACCAACGCGCGGACGGTCTCGAGGCTGCCGGCGCCAGCCGCGATCATGACCGCGGTCTCGCCGTTCCAGCGCGACGCGCGCGCGGACGCGCCGGCGGCGAGCAGCCGCCGCACCAGAACGGCATCGCCGTTGGCGGCCGCGAGGGTGACGGGCGACTCGCCGTATTCGTCGGCGGTGTTGACGGCCGCGCCGGCGGCGACGAGCGCCTCCGCCATGCCGCGCTCGCCGAGATAGACCGCCCACGCCAGCGCGGTCGCGCCGTCGGCCTGCGCGGCGTTCACGTCCGCCTTGGCGCGCAGCAGCGACGCGAACGCCTTCTCGTCGCGGCGCTTGACGGCCTCGAGCAGGCGGAGGTCGCGCTGCTGGGCGGCGAGCGGCGCCAGCGCGAGGAACGTCCAGAGACACGCGCTCCAGACCGCCCGCACACGCCGGCTCGCGTGGCCTGACATCGCCTACAACTGTGTGAGGCGTCCCGTGCTGTCGCCGAACCCGTCGACGTGCGGCAGGCCCGCCAGATCGAACATGCTCAGGAACAGGTTGTTCAGCGGCGTCTCTTTCGAGTAGACGAGGTGCCGGTTGCCTTTCAGCTGGCCGTTCGCGCTGCCGGCGACGACGATCGGCAGATCGTCGTGGGTGTGGATGTTCGACTCGCTGATGCTGCTGCCGAACACGACCAGCGAATGATCGAGCAGCGTGCCGTCGCCGTCGGGTGTTTCCCGCAGCCGCTTCAACAGATACGCGAACATCGAAACGTGCAGCTCGTCGATCTTGACGAGCTTGTCGAGGCGCTCGGCATCGCCCTGGTGATGCGAGATCGAGTGGTGCCCGTCCGAGATCCCGATTTCCCGATACGAACGGTTGCTGCCGTCGCGGCCGAGCATGAACGACGCGACGCGCGTCATGTCGGTCTGCCACGCGATGACCTGGAGATCGATCATCAACTTCGAGTATTGGAGGTAATCGTCGGGCACGGCGCCCGGCCGCTCCAGGTGGGGGAGCTCGAGGGTGGTGTTCTGCGCCTCGGCGAGCGCGATGCGGCGCTCGACGTCGCGGACCGACTCGAAGTACTCGTCGATCTTCCGCTTGTCGCCGGCGCTCAGCCTGCGCTGCAGCCGCGACAGGCTGCCGGTGACGTAGTCGAGGACGCTCTTCTGCTGCTCGAGCCTGGAGGCGCGGATTTTCGGATCGGTGCTGTCGCCGTCGCCGAACAGCCGCTCGAACACCGCGCGCGGATTGATCTCGGCCGGCAGCGGGCTGCTCGCGCCGCGCCATGACATCGACATGTAGGCGCAGGTGTAGCCCGAATCGCAGTTGCCGGCGAGCGGCTGCGGCTCCAGCCCGAGCTCCAGCGACGCCAGCTGCGTGTACTTCCCGAGCTCGCGCGCCGCGATCTGGTCCGCGGAAATCCCGAGCCGGAAGTCGGCGCCGCCGGTCTTGTACGGATGAACGCCGGTCAGGAAGGTCGCCGTGGCGCGCGCGTGATCGCCGGGGCCGTCGCCGAGCGCCCGCCCGGTCACCTGCGCCAGCCCGCTGATCACGTTGATCTGGTCGCGGAACGGCTCGAGCGCCCTCATCGTCGGGCTGAACTCGAAGTTTGCGCCGGTGGTCTTCGGCGTCCACATGAACGGACGCGGGCTCTTGTCGCAGGCGCCGACGATGCCGTTCGGCGTGTACACGTAACCGAGACGGACGGGCGGCGCCGACGGACCGATGGCCGACAGCGGCGGCGCGATCGACTCGAGCGCCGGCAGGGCGAGGGTCGCGCCGAGGCCGCGCAGAAATGTCCGCCGCGGCAGCGAGTGGTTCAGTGTCATCAATCCCAGGCCTTCCTCATTTGAAACGGCGTACTGTTCACGATCGCGAGCACGAGCGACGAGATTCTGTAATTATCGCGCGCCGCCAGGCGGTTGATCGAGCGAATCGTCGGCGCGTCGAAGTACTCGACGCCCCGGCCGAGCGCGTAGGTGAGCAGTTTTTCCGTGGCGGTGCGCACGAAGTCGTCGCGGTATCTGGTCAGCAGCAGCTGGCGCAGCCCGGCCGGTCCCTCGAACTCGGTGCCGTCCGGCAACCGGCCGCGCGCGTCGATCGTCGTCCCGGCTTCATTGGCCCGCCACTGGCCGACGGCGTCGTAATTCTCCAGCGCGAAGCCGATCGGGTCCATCCGGGCGTGGCAGGCGGCGCAGGTGGGATTGGTCCGGTGCACCTCCATCTGCTCGCGCATCGTCAGGAGCTTGCCGTGCGGCGCCGCCTTCAGCTCGGGCACATCGGCCGGCGGCGGCGGGGGAGGGGTTCCGAGCAGGTTCTCGAGAATCCACTTGCCGCGCTGCACGACCGACGTGCGGTTCGGATACGACGTCACCGTGAGGACGCTGCCCTGGCCGAGCAGGCCGCGGCGATTGGCGTCGGCGAGCGTCACGCGGCGAAACTGCGAGCCGTAGACGCCCGGGATCCCGTAGTGCTCCGCGAGGCGCTGGTTGACGAACGTGTAGTCGGCCGAGAGCAGATCGAGCAGGCTGCGGTCCTCGCGCATGATGCTCGAGACCATCAGCGTCGTTTCGGTGAAGAACGCCTGGCGCAGCGCCTCGTCGAACGGCAGCAGCACCGGATCCGGCTTGACGGTGTCGACGTTTCGCAGCTGGAGCCACTGGCCGGCGAAGTTGGATACGAGCGCATCGGCGCGCGGATCGTCGAGCATGCGCCGCACCTGCCGCTCCAGCGCAGCCGGCTCCGACAGCCCGCCGCGCTCGGCGAGCGTCAACAGTGCCTCGTCCGGGATGCTGCTCCAGAGGAAAAACGAAAGCCGTGATGCGAGCTCGACGTCCGTGATGCGATGCGGCTCGCCGGGCCTGGCCGGCGCGGGATCCTGCTCGATGCGGAAAAGGAATTCCGGCGCGACGAGCATCGCCTCGACCGCCGCCTGGATGCCGCTCTCGAAATCCGCGCCCGTTCGTCCCTGCTCGTAGAAGGCGTACAGCGGCTCGACGTCGGCCTTCGTCACCGGGCGGCGGAACGCGCGACGGGCGAGCGTGGTGAGGATGGTGCGCGCGCACGCCGGCTCCTGCGCTGGTTGCGCGGCGCGGCACACGAAGATCTTCCGCCGGCTGGGCGTGTCGCCGCGTCCGGCCGGCGCGTACGGGCCGCCGACCACCAGCCTGGTGATCTCCGGCGGCGTCGCCGCCACGACGTCGAATCGCTTCACGCGGGCGCCGTCCAGCCTCAAATCGACGGGCCAGGGGATTCCGTTGGCGCCGACGCGTCCGGCGCCCGCACCGGGCTGGCCGCCGGCCGGCGCGTCGCGTTCGGGCTTCAGGTTCTCCCGCGGTGAGGTGACGCCGACCGTGTGGAGACCCGCCTTCACCGGCACGCGCACTTGATACGGATCGATCTCCGCCTGCTCTCCGTCGGGCTGCACGCCGAGCACGCGAACCTTGAACACGTACTCCGCGTCGAGCGGAAAGTAATGTCTCGCCACGATGCCGGCGCGCGAGTCGAACGGCAGGTCGTCGTTCAACCGCTCGTTGCGACTGCCCTTCAAGGGATCGCGCTTCGCGTCGTAGATGTCCTCGACCGGCTTCTGCGCCGGATCGCCGACCGCCAGCCGGCTCACCTTGTGCGCCGCCGACATGTAGCGGTCCAGCAGCGCGGGCGAGGTCGACAACACCGCGGCGATGTTGTCGAAGCCGTAGCCGGAATCATCGACCGGCAGCCACTCGCCGGGGCGCACGTCGACCTCCAGCAGATCGCGGATGGCGTTGCTGTACTCGGCGCGGTTGAGACGATGGACCGTCGCGCGGCCCGGGTTGGGATGCGCCGCCGCGGCGCGGTCGATCGTCTCCTCGAGAAACGCGGCAAAGGCGGTTGAGGCCTGCGCATCGGGCCGCAGCCGGACCGTCGACGGCGGCATCTCGCCGGAGCGCACCTTCCGAGCGACTTTCTCCCAGATCTCGGCGTGCGCGGGCACGTCGGCGAGGTCGAGGTTCTGAAGCGAGAGACCGGCCGTCTTCGCGCGATCGTTGTGGCAGCCGACGCAGTAGGTCCGCACGAACGCCGCGTCGGCTGGCGCAGGCGGCGACTGCGAGGTGAGCGACGCCGCGGCGCCGACGACCAACGCCGCGGCGACGAGCCACGCCATCGAACCGCGCATGTGATTGTTGAGCGTCCCTATTTCACACCCCGCAACGTCCACCACACCATGAGAGCACGAAACTCAGCTCAGCTCCGCTTGCGGCAGTGGGCCCCATACCGGCACCGGCGTAACCGCAGAGCTCGCAGAGAGCGCAAGAGTATTTCTTGGCTGTTCATGAACAAGAATTCTCTGCGGTCTCTGCGTGCTCTGCGGTTTCACAGGCGCCCCGAACGCAGTGTCAGAACCCGAACCTGATCTGCAGCTGCGAGTTCCGCAGCGGCTGCGCCCTGGTCGCGGCGCCGAACCCGGCGGTGCGCGGCGTCAGGCGGTTCGGATCGAGCGAGCCGTCCGGCAGGAACTGCGAGTTGACGATCGTCTTGTCCGTCGGGCTCCGGTAGATCACGGTGCTGTTCCGGTCGTTGTAGATGACCGCGTTGAACACGTTGAACACGTCGAACCGGAATTGCAGCGTGCGCTGGCCGCCGAGCCGGATGTTCCGGGCGATCGACATGTCGACCGTGTGGTCCGGGCAGCCGCCGAGGAGGTAGCGCCCCGACTCGAGGCCGGCGCTCCCGTAGGTCGGCCCGGTGACGGCCGCCGCGTTGAACTGCCGGTACTGGTCGCTCGAGCAGCCCGATCCCGGATCGCCGAGATACACGATCTTCGCCGCATAATCGGGCGACCCGGTCAGGTTCGTGTTCGTCCCGTTGTTCTGGTAGGTGTAGGTGATGTCATAGCGACCGTTGGCGCAATTGCTCCCGGCGGGCGCGTTGACCAGGGTGCAGTTGGTCTGCGTCGCGCCGTTGGCCTGAATCGCGCCAGGCTGAAATGCGGAACCGGCCGTCAGCACACCCGACAGCTGCCAGTCGCTGAGGATCGCCTTCGCCACCTGTCCCCATTTCGCCGGCGCACTCGGGATGTCCCACACCGCGAAGCTCTTGATCACATGCCGCTGCATCGCGAGGTTCTCGTTGAGCTGTTCGTACTGCGCCTGATCGGGGCGGACCGAGATCGTGCCATCCGCCGCGTGCTGCAGCCGCAACTGCAACCCCGTGTTTCCCTTGAACGACAGCCCGAGGTTGTAGTTCGTGCCAAACGCCAGGCCGTTGGTGAAGCGGCGGTTCAGCGAGAACTGCAGCCCGTGGTACTCGTCCCAATAGCGCGTCTGCTGCTCGTTGATGTTGCTGAAGCCGCGGAACGCACGGAGCAGGTTCGCGGTGTAGGCGCTCGCGCCCGGAACCGTGCTCGGGCCGAGCGTCGGATCCTGGTTCTGAGGCAGGTAGGCGGCGCCGATGTCGACCGCGTTGACGTCGACCGATCCGTTGGCGCCGCCCTGGAACTGTCGCAGCCGGTTGAAGCCGTGGTTGCCGACATACGAGACGTCGACCATCGCCGCCCACGGCAGCCCGATCTGCACGCCCCCCTGCCACTGCCACGACGACGGAATCCCGGCATCGTACTGGAACGTGATCATCGACGGCACGCCGACGCTCGAGAGGCCGCTGCCGAGCGTCGAGAGCTGCCCGTTGCGCAGGTCCTGCGCGGTCGAGATCGGCGGGTTGCCCGGAATCGAGAACACCGTGTTGCCGTCGGGACGGTCGAAGAACAGGCCGCCGCCGCCGCGCAGCACGAACCGCGAGTCGCCGGTCAGGTCGTAAGCGGCGCCGAACCGCGGTGCGGCCACCATCGCCGGCCAGACATACGAGGTGTCGGCGATGCCGTCGCCGGCCTGGTGCACACCGTTGGTCACGTTGCCGGTGTTCGGCACGACCGTGCCGATGAGCGCCGCGCTGTTCGCCGCGCCCGGCGCGGTCACGATCTGTCCCGTCCGCGGATCGACGGCGTTGCGGGCGTTGCCCGAGCACGCGGTCGCGCCGTTGCTGCAGCCGGAGATATAGAGGAGCGGTGCCGAGCCGAGCCGCCACTCGCCCGGGAAGAAGTTCGACATCTGCAGGAACTGGTCGTGCTGCGGCTGCTGGTGGGTGAACCGTACGCCGTAGTCGAGCGTCAGCCGGGGGTTCACCTTCCAGTTGTCCTGCAGGTAGAACTCGGTGTTGTTGTAGATCATGCTGCCTTCGATCAGCTTCGACTGCTGGAGGTACTGGGTGAACACGCCGACCGCCGCGTTGGAGAAGCCGAAGCCGGTGTCGAGGGCGTTGTTGGTGTCGTTGCCGAAGTTCACGTAGCCCTGGAACCCGAGGTTCGGCACGCCGCCGGCGCCCGTGTTCTGCGCCTTGAAGCTGTGGTTGTTGTAGAAGCCCGCCTTGCTCGTGTGCGAGCCCCACACCTTGGTCAGGCTGATCGCCACGTCCTGCGTGCGGTTGATGTTCAGGAACCCGGGATACAGCTGGTTCGGCGGCCCTGGCAGATCGCCGACGCCGGCCGTGCCGGTCTGGGTCGGCACGATGCGGGTGCCCCACCCGAACGCGGGCGGCAGGTTGATCCTCGTCCCGTCGAACCAGCCGGGGTTGAGTTGGGTCAATACGCCGTAGGCGTATGAGCGCGGGTCGACCACGCCCGCACCCTCGTAGAGCAGCGGAAATCCGGGAATGCTGGAGAGCCGGTTCGCCGCGTCGTTCACCAGGATGCCACCGGTCAGGATGGCGCCAATCGATCCGCCGCCGGCGAGCTGGTTGCGGATGAACCCGTAGGTGCCCTCGAGGAACGTCGAGTTGTTGACCTGGTAGTCGACCGTCGCGCCGTAGTTGGTGATGAAGGGATACGGGTTCTGAACGTCGCTGAAGCCCTGGATGGCGCCCGGCGTAATCAGCTTGCGCGCGCGCTGGCCGGAGTACTTGCCGGTGAAGCGCAGCTTCTGCGACAGCTGATAGTCGAGGCGGATCGACGGCTGCTGCGTGAGGTTGTCGGTCGTCGGCGCCGCGACCTCGTAGTTGTAGTTCATCCCCGGCAGCTGCGTGACGTTCGGCGTCGGGTAGCGGCTGAGGATCGTCCGTCCAACCGGATAGAGACGGCTGGCGGGAATCCTGCCGAGCACGCCCCCGTCCTGGAAGCAGCCGCCGGTGTTCGCCGCCGTGCACGGCAAGGTCGACAGCGGATCCTTGATCAGGTTGAAGAGCGCGCCGGTGTTGTCGCGCGTCTGCGAGAAGTCGCCCGCGCGCTCGAGCGCCGTCGGCACCCGAATGCGGATCGGGTTGCCCTGGTTGATCGCCGCCGTCACCGGGCGATATTCATGCGAGTAGAAGAAGAACAGCTTGTTGTTGCCGCCCGGCTTGCCCACCGGTCCGCCGATGGTGTAGCCGAGCGTCTTCGTGCTGGTCTTCGGCTTCGGATCGCCGTTCTTGATGTTCACCCAGCTGTTCGAGTCCCAGTCCGAGTCGGTCTGGATGTCGTAGCCCGAGCCGCGGAACCGGTTCGTCCCGCTCTTGGTGACCGCGGTGATCTGCAGGCCGCTCGACCGGCCGTACTCGGCCTGATAGCCCTGCGTGAGGATCTTGACCTCGCCGATCGCGTCGACGTTCATGTTCAGCATCTGGCCGTTGTTGCCAGTGTCCATCGCCGAGATGCCGTCCATCATGATGTTGTTCTGGCCGGCGCCGCCGAGCCGTGTGCCGCCGGCCGACGCGCCGGTCTGCACCACGCCCGGCGTGAAGGCGGTCAGGCTGGTGAAGTTGTTCCGGGCGAACGGCAGGGTTTCGATCTGCTTGGAGGACACGGCGTACGACCGCTCGCCGCTCTGCGTCTGCACCAGCGGCGACGAGGCGACGACGGTGATCGTTTCGGCGAGCGCGCCCGGCTCGAGGACGAGCGGCGGGATGCCGACGCGGTCGCCGCCGCTCACCGCGATGCCGCTGCGCTTGACGGTCTTGAACCCTTCGAGCGTGACTTCGACGGTGTAGGTGTCCGGGGTGACGTTCGGGAACACGTAATCACCATTCGCGTTCGTCACGGTAGGCGCGTACTGGGTGCCGCGCGCTTCGCTGGTGAGGACTACCGTCGCGCCGGGAATCACGGCGCCGGTCGGATCTTTCACGTTGCCGGTCACGGTGCCGGTTGTGATTTGCGCCAGCGCGACGCGCGGGATCAGCGCGAGCGCGACGAGGAGCCCTGCCGCGATCCAGGATCTGGTAACCGCCATGCTCTCATCCTCCTCCTTATGGGTTCGCCGGAAGCAATTCCACGGGGCTGACGCCAACCTCGTTCGGGGCGCCAAGTCGGGCAGCGATCGAATGAAGCCGGGGGGATTCGTATGAAGCGGCGGGGCCGCGTCGTGCTGAAGAGTGTGTCATCCTGGCATCCGCTTTCGACCGGATCCATTGGGGGTAATCGTTTACACTGGCGGCGCCCCGAAGGCAAGGGTTTGTTGCAGGCCGGGGGCGATGTGCTGCAATTGATTCAAAAGGGTGGATTGGTCCGCGCCCAGGAGGTTGTCCATGAAGAGCAGTCTCGCGACCGTCTTCGCCGCCGTCTCGCTCGCCGCCGCTGTCGGCACGGCGGTGATCGCCGGACAACAGCCGCCGCCCGCCGGCGCACCGGCTCAAGCGGTCCGGCCGGCGTTGCCCAGGTCGCCGGAAATTCACCCGGACCGCACCGTCACCTTCCGGCTGCTGGCGCCAAAGGCGACCGAGGTCACGCTGAACGGCAGCTGGGACGCCGGCACGAACCTCCCGATGACGAAAGACGCATCGGGCGTCTGGTCGACCACGATTGGCCCGCTCGCGCCGCAGCTGTGGGGCTACTGGTTCCAGGTCGACGGCGTCAAGGCGCTCGATCCGAGCAACGGCGAGACCCAGCGCGACGGATCCCGGTACGACAACC
>Ga0111539_10009568_pt1 | contig 12230 bp, 11 predicted proteins | sample RhiMethybrSRZTD1_FD_79667 | JGI IMG/M metagenome (GOLD analysis project Ga0111539, IMG submission 79667) | Populus rhizosphere microbial communities from Tennessee, USA - Rhizosphere MetaG P. TD hybrid SRZTD1 (version 2) (version 2) | ecosystem: Host-associated > Plants > Roots > Rhizosphere >...
AGAGCTCATACTTGCGCCGGCGAGCAAGCTTCTGATCATCAATCCTCAGCTCAACCATCTCCCCGCCCGGCCTCAGCTCATTCGACGCTACCGATTCTTTCTTCAGGAGCTCGCCGGGTTTCAGCGTGATCCAGATCAGCGAGCACGTAGAAGTCCCGCAGGCTGCCTTCTCAACCTCGATGCTCTGAATCGATCCTTCCGATATTTGGGCAACCGGGACCTCGCCAGCAAAACGTGCCATTTCCTTCCCCTCACTGCCTCGGACGATCACCGAAAGCTGACAACCGGTCTTGGCGCCTGACGCGCATCGCTTGACCATGTCCGCCAGTTCAGCGGATCCCGAGCGGATCCCCGTCGTTATCGCCGCCGGCACTTCCTTCTCCGTGATTGGGAGCGGCGCCACTGGTTCGGGTCGGGGCGCTTCGCACGACGCCATCGCCAGGCCGGCCGCCGCCACGGAAGCCAGCACCAGGGAGCGGATCTTCCACCTGCGGTTCGTCATGGCATCGATTCTCCGTTCAAGATCGGAAGCGTGTTCACCGAAGTGGGCCGCGAGAAAACGGGACGTAAACCTCGGCTTCCCCGCCGCCACCAGCAGCAGGTCTGCATAACGACGGACGTCCGGATACGACTCGAGCACGCGTGCGTCGCAATCCAGCTCCACTGCCACGCGAAGGCGTTTCGCCATCCACCAGACCACGGGATTCCAGGGCAGCAGCGCGTTGAGCGCGGCACCCGCCATGAGCACCGCCGTATCGCGGCGCCGGGCGTGCTCCACCTCATGCGCCAGCAGCAGTCGCTGTGACGAGTCGTCGAGCGCCACGACCCAGTCGGGCACGAAGACCATCGGCTGCCTGACACCGGCGACTGCCGGGCCGAGGTCAGTGGTCAGCAGCACCTCGTGCCCCTGCACGCGCCCGCGACGAGCGCGCGCCTTTTCCCGCGTGACGCGCCAGCGCCCGATGCCGATCGCCGTGAACAGCAGAACGCTGGCTCCAATCCACATCAGCGTGAGCGCGACGTCGGTTACGGGCAGCCACGAGGACCCCGCTTCAACCGGCATGGGTTCACCACCAGCGGCGTTGACCAGCGGCAGCTCTGCGATCGTCGCCCTCAACCCGGCCGGTTCCCTCGCGCGTGGCGCGAGCATGACGAACGCCGTCATCGGAACGACCAGCATCATCGCGATCAACCAGAGCCAACGCCTCGCAAGGCGGCGCGAACGGAGCAGGTAATCGCCGACGGTCGCGACGGCAGCCACCGTCGCCGACAGAAGGACGCAATACGCCATGACGAGCGTCATTTGTCCTCCTTCCCAAGCCGCGCATCGAGAACCCTCTTCAGCCGGCGCAGCTCGGCGGCATCCACACCGCGCTCCTTCACGAGGTTCGCCAGCAGCATCTCGCGCGAGCCGCCGAAGATCTTGTCGAGCACCTGGCCGAGCGCGGTCTTGCCGGCACGGTCGCGGGCCACGAGCGGTGCGTAACGGTGCGCCTTGCCTTCTTCCTCGTGGCTGACGTAGCCCTTGGCCTCGAGCGTACGAAGGACGGTGAGCACCGTGGTGTACGCCAGCGGATCCTCGAGATGCTCTCGCACTTCGGCCACCGTCGACGGGCCGCGGTCCCACAACACGGCCATCACGTCGAGCTCGCGATCAGTGAATGATGCCACGTCGCCTCCGGTCATCTGCTAAGTTTCTAGTAGATAACCTGTGGAGCCGTTGGCAGGCTGTCAACTAGTTCTTTAGTACGAACGTCCGAAGAGGTACCCGGACACAGCAAGATTCGGGTTGGTTCGGCCTCCTGACGACTGTAGATCTCGCGGCACAGGAGGCAGAATGATTACCACCATGGCAGCCCGCACCGACCGCAACACGGCCGATTATCACCGGATCGAGCGCGCAATCCGTTTCCTGGATGACGCTGCGCCCGTAAGGCCCAGCCTCGACCAGGTTGCGAAACATGTCGGCATGAGCCCGTTCCATTTCCAGCGCCTCTTCACGCGCTGGGCCGGCATCAGCCCGAAACGATTCTCACAGGTTCTCGCGCTCGAGTATGCGAAGGACCGCCTGCGCGAGTCGCGCAACATGATCGACGCGACCTACGACGCCGGCCTCTCGAGCGGGGGTCGCCTGCACGACCTGTTCGTCACGCTGGAGGCGGTAACTCCGGGCGAGTTCCGCGAGAACGGATCCGGCCTTCGCATCTCCGCCGGCTTCCACGAGTCGCCATTCGGCGAGGCGCTGGTTGCGACCACGGATCGTGGCGTCGTCGGTCTGACGTTTCACGACGGGAGGCGTCGCGAGGCGCTCCGCGACCTGCAGGCGCGCTGGCCAAATGCCACGATCGAGGAGCGGCCCAGGGTCACCGCGCCGGCCGCGGCGCGAATCTTCGAGGCGCTCGAGGTTCGAGACCCGCAATCGGTCGTGCCACTCGGCCTGCTCGTTCGCGGAACGAACTTCCAGGTGAAGGTCTGGAGGGCACTGCTCCAGATCCCGGTGGGCTCGGTCGCCACCTACGAGGACATCGCGACGGCGATTGGATCGCCGGGCGCCGTGCGGGCGGTCGGGACGGCGATCGGACGGAACCCGGTGGCGTTCCTCATCCCGTGCCACCGGGTGATCCGCACCACCGGAGCGTTAGGCGGCTATCGGTGGGGACTGCCCAGGAAGCGCGCGATGCTCGCCTGGGAAGCCGGACGAGCGCCGGAGCGCTCGAAAGTGGCGGTTTGACGCAAGGGCCACGGCCACAGGTCACACGCCACAGGAACAATGGTTCCAGCAGCTGTGGCCTGTGACTTGTGGCCTGTGGCCTTTTAGGCTGCCAGCGCCAGGCTCACGGCCCTCCGTGCCCCGCGCTTCAACGCGCGATGGACCGCGCGCGCATACCGCATGAAATTCGCCCCCGCCTGCGGGTACCTCGCGAAGAACTCGTGAGGCAGCATGTCGCCCTTCATGCGGTTGCAGGGCGCACAGGCGACGACGATGTTGCCCGGCGCGTGCGCACCGCCGCGCGCTACCGGATAGACGTGGTCCAGCGTCGCTTGTATCGGGTCGAGGTGATGGCCGCAATAGACGCATCGCCGGCCGCAATCGCGCATCGTGGCTCGCTTGAGCGCGCGCTTGACGTCCCGGTCGAACCGGGACGAGTGGGGAAAAAGTCGGCCGCGGTGCCGCACACTCCTTCGTGAGTGACGGCCGCGATGGCGGAGAAGCCGGAGGTGCCCACGTCGAGCCATTTCACCTCGCCGGAAAAGGCGACACCCCGCGCCGGGCAGAAGACCCGGGGCGGGGTGTCTCGCGTTGACTGGCTGGAGGCCTGACCGGTGGCGACGCGGCCTCGGTCGCGGGCGCGACTCGGCGGGGTTCCGGGAGATGTTCGTCGCCAGACGTCCATCGGCCTCCAGGCGGTGGGTGACGGCCGCTGCCGTCACCTGCCTTACGATTACGTGTTAGGCGGTCATCGCGCAAGGCCCGACACCATCCTGCCTGACGAGTACTCTGCGGCGTCCCGCGTCAGGCAGCGACGACCGTCTTCCGGGCCGGGTCGCGCAGCTCGGAGATGATCCGCGCCGCCATCGCGTCGAGGAGCGTGCGGTCCGGCGGCGACGATCCCGGGAACGGCAGCGTGACCTGGAAGCCGTCGTCGGACCGGCGCGGGATCACGTGCACGTGATAGTGGAACACGTCCTGCCCGGCCGCCGCCCCGCTGTTCACGATCACGTTCAGCCCGTCCGCGCCCGCCAGCCGCCTGACGATCGGCGCAAGCCTGAGGGCCACGTCGAACAGGTGCCGCGCCAGGTCAGCCGGCACGTCGAGCAGCGACTCGAAATGCTGGCGCGGGACGACCAGTACGTGCCCGGCATTCACCGGCTGGATGTCCATGAACGCGAGCGCCTGCGAGTCCTCGTAACAGATCGAGACCTCGCCGCCTCCGTGAATCAACTCGCAGAAAATGCATGGACAGATCGATGCACGCATGGACCGCCTCACGTATCAGGTTCCAGCATCACTTCTGCATACCGAATGCCGTTCCTTGCAGGACCGTGCCGGCAGCGGAAGATCGCGCCGGATAACGTGATACAAGACACCACAGCATTACCGGCGATCCACGATACCGTGGCGCGCGCGCCATGCATATCGCCCCGTTCAGCCAATCCCCGTGGCATCCTCTTCAGTTGAACGACGTCGCTATCTTACGGCACATGACGACACTGCCGACCCCCAGCCAGTCGCTTCCAGCGACGGCTTCGGAAATCGACCGCGATCGACTCGTGGCGTCCTATCGGACGATGCTCCTGTCACGCCGACTCGACGACAAGGAGATCCAGCTCAAGCGACAGAATCGGATCTTCTTCCAGATCTCGGGCGCCGGACACGAAGCAGTGCTGACCGCGGCCGGCATGCTCCTTCGCCCGGGTTATGACTGGTTCTACCCGTACTATCGCGATCGCGCGCTGATGCTCGAGCTGGGCATGACGGCGAACGAGATGCTCTACTCGGCGGTCGGCGCAGCGGATGATCCAAATTCCGGCGGCCGGCAGATGCCCAGCCATTGGGGTCACAAGCGGCTCAACGTCGTGTCCTCGTCGTCGCCAACCGGGACGCAATTCCTGCAGGCCGTCGGCACCGCCGAAGCGATTGCAAAGGCCCGGAAGCTCGGCATGAACGACGGCTTCCAGGGTGACGAGATCGTTTACGTCTCCGCCGGCGATGGCACCACGAGCGAGGGTGAGTTCTGGGAATCGCTCAACACCGCCTGCAACCTGAGGCTGCCGATTGTCTACCTCGTCGAAGACAACGGCTACGCCATCTCGGTGCCCGTTGAAGTAAACACAGCCGGCGGATCGATCTCGAAGCTCGTACGCGGCTTCCCCGGCCTGCTCATTCAGGAAGTCGACGGATGCGATCTCCTTGCATCCTACGAGGTAATGAAGAAAGCGGTTGATCACGTCCGGGCCGGCAAGGGCCCGGCTTTCGTTCATGCCCAGGTCATCCGCCCGTATTCGCACTCGCTGTCGGACGATGAAGTGCTCTATCGTCCGCCCGAAGAACGGGACGCCGACTCGGCGCGCGATCCGCTCAACACGTTCCCGGCCTGGCTCACCAAGCAGGGACACGCCACGGAACAGGACCTGGAACGTCTCCGTGCCGAGGTGGATGCAATCGTCCTCGCGGCCACCGACGACGCACTCGCTCGGGAACAGCCGGCACCGGAAACGATTCCGTTCGGCGTTTACTCGCCCGATGTCGATCCGACGAGCGAGCAGTTCGATACGGAGGACGACCCGCAGTTCTCGGGCAACGAGACGACGATGGTCGATCTCCTCAACGCCTGCCTGAAGGATGAAATGCGCCGCGACGAGCGCATCGTCGTGTTCGGCGAAGACGTGGCTGACGCGTCGCGTCGCCAGCACCTGGCCAAGGTCAAGGGCAAGGGCGGCGTCTTCAAGGTGACGTGGGGACTGCAGAAAGAATTCGGCGACGACCGCGTCTACAACTCGCCGCTCGCCGAAGCCAACATCGTCGGGCGCGCCATCGGCATGGCGATTCGCGGGTTCAAGCCTGTCGTCGAAATCCAGTTCTTCGATTACATCTGGCCGGCGTACATGCAGCTCAGGAACGAGCTGTCCACGATGCGTTGGCGCTCGAACAACGCGTTCTCAGCGCCACTCGTCGTCCGTACGACGTATGGCGGGTACATCCGCGGCGCGATCTATCACTCCCAGACCGGCGCTTCGCTCTTTACGCACTGCCCTGGCCTGCGAGTCGTCTGCCCGGCAACGGCGCTCGATGCCAACGGACTCCTTCGTACCGCGATCCGTTGTGACGATCCCGTGATTTTCCTCGAGCACAAGCACCTGTATCGCCAGACGTACAACAAGGCGGCGTATCCAGGGCCGAACTTCATGATCCCGTTCGGCAAGGCAAAGGTCGTTCGCGAAGGAACGGACGTCACGATCGTCACCTACGGCGCGACGGTACAGCGCGCCTTCACGGCGGCGAACCAGATGGCCGAAAACGGCATCTCGGCGGAGGTCATCGACCTGCGTTCGCTGTCGCCGTGGGACGAAGAGCGCGTCTTCGCTTCGGTCCGGAAGACGAATCGCGTGATCGTCGCCTACGAGGACTCGATCAGCTGGGGCTACGGTTCTGAGATCGCGTCGCGGATCGCGGACGAGTGTTTCCCCTGGCTCGATGCTCCGGTGAAGCGGGTCGCTTCTTCCGACACGTACGTCGGCTACGCGCCCAGACTGGAAGACGCCACGCTTCCACAGATCGAGGACTTCAAGAAGGCGATCGCGGAAATCGTTCGCTTCTAGGACCCGAGCGAGACGCCGCCGCGATGCGGCGAAATGCGTCACTAATGCGCGTGAACCACAAGTGATTCCCCTAGAGCGGGCTCGCCTCGCGGAGCGCGGCTACCACGGATGTTCTTCACCGCGTGACGGTTAAGCACTCCTAACCGTCTCTGCCACGTCCGTCGTCAGGCCACTGGCCTGTCCCTTGCAACAAGGTCACGGATCACAGCCATCTGCAGGGCGATGTCGCCGGGAGCCGGGCCATGAGCGCAATAACACACAACGAAGTTCGCAGGCATCCTCGCTGGCGTGAGGAATTGAACGCGCCGCATTCGTCCACGCCCCGGTCAGGTGTTCACCTGCTCGCCGCCGTCGCTGTTCTGATCGTTACAACCGCGATCGGCGTGCTGATGCTCGGATAACCGGGCTCGATCTCAACACCAAAGCCGCCCGTCTCAACGATGGGCGGCTTCGTCTTTTCAGGGTGTCTGGTTCCGCTCGAAGACGACCCGACCGCCAACAACCGTCATCGTTATGTGCGCGTCGCGGATTGTCTCGGGGGCAATCTTCGTCAGGTCGCGATCGATGAGCACGAGGTCGGCCACCTTGCCCCGCGCGAGTATGCCCTTCCTTCCTTCTTCGAACGACGCGTACGCGCCGCCGGTCGTGTAGGCGTGCAGCGCTTCCTCGACCGAGATCTTCTGCTCCGGCACCCAGCCGCCGGGGTTCCTGTCGTCCAGCGTGCGGCGCGTGACCGCGGCGTAGATCCCCTCGAGCGGGGTCGGCGGGGCGACAAACCAGTCGCTTCCGAACGCGAGCGTGGCCCTGGTGTCGAGCAGCGAACGAAATGCGTAGGTGCCCTTGGCGCGCTCAGCCCCGATGACCTTTTCGGCCCAGCGTCCGTCGTCGATGGCGTGATACGGCTGCATGCTCGCGATGACGCCGAGTGAGCCGAACCGCGCGATGTCGGCGGGCGCGATGTGCTGAGCGTGCTCCATCCGGAACCGGCGATCGCGTGGCCCATTCTCCTTTGCGACGCGCTCATACGTGTCGAGCAGCGTGCGGATCGCGCGGTCGCCGATCGCGTGAATGATCACCTGGAGGCCGGCCTTGTCGGCGGCCGAGGTCCATTGGTAGAGATCCTCTGGCGTGTTGACGAAGAGACCGCGGTCGTTAGGGGCGTCGGTGAAGGGCTCGAGCATCGCGGCGGTGTGCGAGCCGAGCGATCCGTCAACGAATCCCTTGAGTCCACCGATCCTGAGCCACTCGTCTCCAATGCCACGCGCCTTGACCGTGTCGCGCAGCTGCTCCCAGGTCGACAGCGGGACGACCGCGTAGACGCGCGTCTTCAGACGGTTCGCCGCGCGGGCACGCTCAAAGATCGCCAGGTCGGACCAGGTGCCCATGTTGTGAATCGACGTGACGCCGTTCGACGCGACGTACGTCATGGCTGTATCAAGAGCACGATCCTGCAATACGGCGGGCGGCACCGGGACCACGCGATCAACGAGTGACTGCGCGTTGTCCTTGAGGATGCCGGTGGGTTCGCGCCCGGGACCGCGCACAATGGCGCCACCGTCAACATCACGCGTTGAGCTCGTGACCTGGGCCGCCTTGAGCGCCGCGCTGTTGGCGAGCGCCATGTGGCCGTCGAGCCGGTTGATCCAGACTGGATGATCCGGCGTGACCGAGTCGATCCACGACCGTTCGGGAAGTCGGCCCCCCCACTGCTCATGATCCCAATCGCCGCCGGTGATCCAGCCGCCCGCGGGAACCGTGGCGGCGAATTCCTTGATGCGCCTGACGAATTCTTCCGGCGTTTTCGCGTCGCGAAGCTGGACTGACGAGAGCCTGAATCCGCCGTCTATGAAGTGCGTGTGTGCGTCGATGAATCCCGGCGTGACCATGCCGCCTTTCGCATCGACAACCCGTGCCGCGTTGAGCTTCCGGATTTCTGCTGAAGAGCCGACGGCGACGATGGAGTCTCCGCTCACGGCGATGGCGTCGGCCCAGGGTCGAGCCGTATCGCCGGTCCAGACCTTGGCGTTGACGATCGCGAGTGATGCGGTGGACTCGTTAGCCACGGTGCACGCCGTCAGGAAAAGTCCAAGTCCAAGTTTCGCGCACCATGAGGGCGTCATCATTGTCCTGAGACCTGGACTTGGACTCGAACTAGCGGTTCCGGTCAATCGCGTCCCGCACATCGAGCAGGATCTCGAAGTACAGCTGCTCACGACGATAGGCGAAATCGAGTGACACCATCTGCGAATCGTCGCCGGTGGCCTTGGCGCGTTCGAAGGCCTCGCGATACATCTCGTCGAGGTTGGCGAGGATGCGTTCCCGTGTTCTTGGCATGCGCGTTCTCTCTATGGCGCGTGGGGTGAGGCGCGGTAACTCTTCAACCGGCTCACGTTTCGGCTCCTTCTCGACGGCATCGAGAAGGAATTTCTTTGCTGCCCCGAACATCAGGCGACGCGAATCAAAGGGACCTGGCATGAAGCGAGGCGAAATATTCGCGCGCGATGGCTACCGATGTGTGTTCTGCGGGCAGGTCTTCCCTGAGGAAGAACTGACGGTCGACCACCTGCAGGCGCGTTCGCGTGGGGGTGACCGGTCGGGTGGCAACTTAGTGACCGCTTGCGGGGGCTGCAACGTAAAGAAGGGACGCCTACGACTCGCGATTTACCTCGCGGAAAACCCCGAGGCGTATGCGAACTTCAGGCTCTACGCGATTCATGCCTGGAAGCGGCACCTCGCGGCAATCGAGGACGAGGTGAGAAAAATCAGAGTCGATGGAATACGGCCTCGTCGACCGGACGACCTCCCTTGAGGTGCTGCACCACGATGCGCTCGAGGAGTTCCGGAGTCACGTCGGCGTACCAGATGCCATCCGGATAAACCACCACGATCGGCCCGCCTGCGCAAACACCAAGGCAGGGCGTCTCGCCGCGCTTCACCCTCGTCGGTCCGAACAACAGCCCTTCGCGCTCGAGAAGGCTCGCCAGCTGAGCGTACAGATCGCGGCCGCGTCGATCCGGTGAGCAGAATCCGCCGGTGCAGACGAGAACATGCCGCCGATACGGCTCCATGAACGCACCAGGCGTCGTCATTCAATCGTTGACGAGCTTGTTGTCCCCGGGCGGCGCTACGTATCGCAGCGATTCAACCGGCTGCCCGCCGATGAGGTGTTCCTCGAGGATTCGCAGCGCACCTTCCTGGTCGACCCCGGAGTACCACACGTCATCGGGATAGACGACGACCATCGGCCCGTGCCCGCACTGATTCATGCACCCCGAATGGTTGATGCGAACGATTCCCTTCAGGCCGCGCTCGGCCGCGCCTTTCTTGAGGGCCTCGTGCACCTCCTTCGAGGCCTGCGTTGGACAGGTTTTTCCGGAGGTACAGACGAAGACGTGGTGCTTGTACTGACCCACTGTAGGATGGGCGATGGGGGATGGGGGATGGGCGATGGGCGAGGGCGTTTTAGCTTTATGAAGCTACTATCTGGAGCCGCATGAGCGTCACTCGTGAATACCAGGCGCAGGGCAAGAAGCGCGTCAATCACATCGTCGCACATTGGACCGAAGGTGAGGCGTTTGACGCCGGTCAACCCGGTCAGCCCAGCGTGCGCATCGATGGCATGCGAAAGACCGGCCCTGGCCCCGTCGACATGCTCCTGAGCGCACTCGCCACCTGTTCGGCGATTGATGTCGTGTCGATCCTGGCCAAGCGTCGCACACCACTTTCGTCGCTCGACATCGACGTGCGCGGTGAGCGCGCCCAGGCCGTGCCGGCGAAGCTCTCGTCGATCGCGATCATCTATCGCATTACTGGCGAAGGAATCGATCGCGAGTCAGCGGAAATGGCGATCGACCTCGCGCTCAACAAGTATTGCTCGGTGCGTGACTCGCTGGATCCGTCGATCCCGATCGAGTGGACGCTGCTCTTGAACGAGGCGGTGGCCAGCGGACAGCCTGCCGCGGCCCCCTAGATCCGCTCGCGGCGCAACAACTGAGCGTTGACGGCGACGATGATCGTGCTGGCCGACATCAACACGGCGCCGATCGCCGGCGACAGGATGATTCCGCGGGACGCCAGGACGCCGGCCGCGAGCGGAATCGCGACGATGTTGTAGCCCGCCGCCCACCAGAGATTCTGGATCATCTTGCGGTAGCTGGCGCGCGAGAGCCTGACGATGCGCGGCACGTCGCGCGGATCGTTGCGCACCAGGATGATGTCGCCGGCCTCCACGGCCACCTGTGTGCCGGCGCCTATCGCGACGCCGACATCTGCCACGGTGAGCGCCGGCGCGTCATTCACTCCGTCGCCAACCATCGCGACGTTCTTCCCCTTCGCCTGCAGTTCCTCGATACGACGTGCCTTGTCTTCCGGGAGGACCTGCGCGAGTACGTCGTCGATGCCAAGCTCGCCGGCAACCGCCCTTGCCACCGAGTCCGAGTCACCGGTGATCATGACGACTTCGAGGCCCTCGTTATGCAGTCGATCGATCGCTTCCTTTGACTCCGGCCTGATGGCGTCGGCGACCGCGAAGGCCGCGAGTGCACGATTGCCCTCGACGAGGTAGATCGTGCTCTGGCCCCGCGTCGCCGCCCTCCCGGCGGCATCGCGCAGTCGCGGCTCTGGTTCGACCTTCAGCGTCGCAAGCAGATTCGGGCCTCCTGCGGCGTAGATCCTCCCTTCGACAACGGCAGAAACGCCGCGTCCGGGAACGGACCTGAAGTCGCTGGCCTCCGGGATAGGCAACGACCGCTCTCCGGCGCTCTTCACGATGGCGCGGGCGATCGGATGCTCCGAATCCCTCTCGACTGCCGCCGCCAGCCGGAGCGCCTCATCGGGCGCCAGGTTGCCGCTCGTCGCCACGTCGACCACACGGTGCTCACCTAACGTGAGTGTGCCCGTCTTGTCGAAGACCACGGTCGTCAGCTTCCGCGCCTCTTCGAGCCCACGACGGTCGCGGACCAGCAGGCCGCTCCGCGCCCCCATCGTGGTGGAGATCGCGATCACCAGCGGTACGGCAAGGCCGAGGGCGTGCGGACAGGCGATCACCAGGACGGTCACCATGCGCTCAACTGCAAAGGCCGGCTCGCCCGTTCGTATGACCAACCACGCCACCAGCGTCACAACTCCGGCCACGATGGCGACCACCGTGAGCAGGAACGCCGCGCGGTCGGCCAATGCCTGCGCGCGAGACTTCGACTTCTGCGCCTGCTCGACGAGTCGCATGATGCCGGCCAGCGCCGTGCGTTCCCCGGTTCCTGTGACCTCGACGCGAAGCGCGCCGGTCTGGTTGATGGTGCCCGCGATCACCTGCTCGCCGGCCTTCTTGTCCACGGGCCTCGATTCACCTGTGAGCATAGACTCGTCGACCTGGCTCGTCCCGTCCTTCACGACTCCGTCGGCCGGAACGCGTCCTCCCGGACGGATGAGGACCATGTCAGCGTTCATCAGGCTCGCGATCGGGACCTCCTCGAGCTCATCACCTCTGACTCGCGTAGCCTTGTCGGGAAGGAGCTTCGCGAGCTCCTTGAGCGCTCCCTGCGCCTGCGTGATCGATCGCATCTCGATCCAGTGACCGAGGAGCATGATCACGACGAGCGTGGCCAGCTCCTCCCACAGCGGCATGCCGGGAAAGCCGAACGTCACCGCTGCGCTGAATACGAAGGCTACGCTTATCGCAAGCGCGATCAGTGTCATCATGCCGGGCAGGCGCGCCTTCAGTTCACGAAACGCGCCATCGATGAACGGCCAGCCGCCGTACACAAATACGGCCGTTCCGAACACCGCTGGAATCCAGTTCGAGCCGCGAAAATGCGGGGGCATGTAGCCGAGGAATCCCGGCAGCATGTGTCCCCAGAAAAGCGTGGGGAGTGTCAGTAACAGCGACAGCCAGAACTTGTCGCGGAACATGC
>Ga0111539_10009572_pt1 | contig 12228 bp, 6 predicted proteins | sample RhiMethybrSRZTD1_FD_79667 | JGI IMG/M metagenome (GOLD analysis project Ga0111539, IMG submission 79667) | Populus rhizosphere microbial communities from Tennessee, USA - Rhizosphere MetaG P. TD hybrid SRZTD1 (version 2) (version 2) | ecosystem: Host-associated > Plants > Roots > Rhizosphere >...
CAGGATCCTCAGGGCTTATCGAGCCAATGCGGGTGTGGGTTCTCACGCTGGCTGTCGCGATTCTCGTGTGTGCCAGCGCCACGCCAAGTGTCGCCCAGCTCACGTCGGTCGAGGCGCCTGACCTCACCCTCATCTACTTCGAACCAACCCAGACCTTCATCGTCCCGCACGTCGGCCGCTCGTTCGAGAACGCGCTGCAGTTCCACCAGAAGCTGTTCGACTTCAAACCGCACGAGAAGATCACCGTTCTCCTCACGGATTTTTCGGATTCCGGCAACGCCTCGGCCGACTCGGTGCCGCGCGATCGCGTGACGCTGCGCGTGGCGCCACTCAGCTTCGCGTACGAGACCTTCACCGCCAGCGAGCGCATGTCATATCTGATGAACCACGAGCTGGTGCACGTGGTGACGTCGGACCGGGCGGCCGCGCGCGACCGGATCTTCCGGCGGTTGTTTTTCGGGAAGGTCACGCCCGACGCCGAGCATCCGGACTCGATTCCGTACTTCTATCTGACGACGCCCCGCCGCGCGTCGCCGCGGTGGTACATGGAAGGCATCGCGGTCTTTCTGGACACGTGGATGGCGGGTGGTCTGGGCCGCGCGCAAGGCCCGTACGACGAGATGGTGTTCCGGTCGATGGTCCTCGACGGCAGCCGCTTCTACGATCCGCTCGGGCTCGCGTCCGAGCTGACCAAGACCGACTTTCAGCTCGAGGCCAATTCGTATCTGTACGGCACGCGATTCATGAACTATCTGGCGTATCGCTACACGCCGGAGTCGCTGATCCGATGGACGTCGCGCACCAACGGCACCAAGGCGTACTACGCCTCGAGCTTCCAGCAGGTGTATGGCACGTCGCTCGAGAACGCGTGGCGCGAGTGGATTCAATTCGAGCAGCAGTTCCAGAAGGTGAATCTGGAGACGATCCGCAAGTATCCGACCACGTCGTTCAGTGATGTGTCGCGTCAGGCGCTCGGGTCGTTGTCGCGCGCGTTCATCGATACGGAGCGGAAGAAGATTTATGCGGGCCTGAACTATCCGGGTCAGGTTGGCTATCTGGCGGCCATCGCTCTCGACGGCGGCGACATCGAGCCGCTGCACGAGATCAAGCAGCCCAGGATGTACACGGTGACCTCGCTCGCATTCGATCCCGAGGCTCGCACGTTGTTCTACACGGCGGACAACGCCGCGTATCGCGATCTGGTGGCGATCGACGTCGACACCAGACGTCAGCGAACATTGCTGAAGGATGCGCGAATAGGAGAGCTGGCGTTCGATCGCAGCGATGGGTCGCTGTGGGGCATTCGCGTCCTCAATGGCATCTGCACGCTGGTCCAGATCTCCGCGCCATACTCGGAGTGGCACGCGATCTATTCGTGGCCGTACGGCGAAACGGTCTACGACCTCGACGTTTCTCCTGACGGGCAACTTGTATCCGCGTCGGTAGGCGAGATCAGCGGGAAGCAGACACTGCGTGTGATGAATCGCGCGTCGCTGCTCAGGAGCGACGCGACGCCGGTCAAACAGTTCGACTTCGGTACCGCGATTCCCTCGAACTTCACCTTCTCGCGCGACGGCACGTTTCTCTTCGGGAGCTCGTACTACAGCGGCGTCTCGAACATCTTCAGATACGAGATCGCGACCGGGACGCTCGACGCGATGACGAATGCCGAGACCGGCTTCTTCCGGCCGATTCCGCTCGAGGGCGACTCGATCCTGGTCTTCCGCTATACGGGCGACGGATTCGTCCCGTCGATCGTGCAGGCTCGTCCGCTGCAGGATGTGAACGCGATCACGTTCTTCGGCAACCAGGTGCTCGAGAAGCATCCGATCCTGAAGACATGGGCGGCCGGCTCGCCGGCGAACGTCCCTATTGAGTCGATGATCGGAGAGAAGCGTCGCTACAGTCCCGTGAAGCGGCTGCGGCTGGAGTCGTTGTACCCGGTCGTCGAGGGATACAAGGACGCGGTCGCGTACGGTGGGCACGTGCGGTTCTCGGATGCCGTGGGCCTCAATCGCGCCACGGTCACAGCGTCGTATTCGCCCGCGTCTGGTTTGCGCGACAGCGAACGAACGCACCTTCGCGCCAGCTACGAACGCTACAACTGGAATGGACATGCGTGGCTGAACGGCGCCGACTTCTACGACCTGTTCGGACCCACGAAGGTGAGTCGTCGTGGATACGACGTTGGCGTCGGGCACCTCAATACGCTCGTGTTCGACGAGCCGCGCCACATGACGCTGAAGGTCGACGGTCGCTTTGCCGGCAACCTCGATCAGCTTCCCGAATATCAGAACGTCGCCGTGCGCGTGAACAAACTGTTCACGGTCGCCGGCGATCTGTCGTACACGAACCTGCGCTCGTCGCTCGGCAACGTCGACGACGAGAAAGGGCAGCAGTGGTCGGTGGTCGTCCGCGAGGATGCGGTGAGCTCGTCGGTGTTCACGAAGGTGCGGGGCCGGTACGATCTCGGGTTCGCGCTGCCGATGGGACACTCGTCGATCTGGCTCCGGAATGCGGCTGGGCTCTCTCCGCAGAACCGCGAGGAGCCGTTCGCGAACTTCTACTTCGGCGGGTTCGGCAACAACTACGTCGACCATCAGACCGAACAGCGGTATCGCGAGTACTATTCGCTGCCGGGTGCGGAACTGAACGAGATCGGCGGACGCAACTTCACGAAGTCGATGGTCGAGTGGAATCTGCCGCCGCTGCACTTCAGTCGAGCGGGCACGCCGGGGTTCTATCTCACGTGGATGCGACCAGCGGTCTTCGCGAGCGGGCTGTGGACCAATCTCGACGCGCCTGAAGCCCGCCGCGCGGTCGGCAACGTTGGCGGTCAGCTCGATTTCCGGTTCACGTTCCTGTCGACGATCGATCTCACGCTGTCAGCGGGCGGAGCCGTTGCGTTCGAGCGCGGGTTCGGCCCACGCCGCGAGGCGATGGTCTCTCTGAAACTCCTTCGCTGAAGGCCTCGCTCTGATGGCTTGTCAACTCCCGACTCCCAGATTCCAACTTCCAGACAATCGTTCCGCATGTCCCGGCGTTCGGGCGTTGGGAGGTGGAGGTTGGGAATCAACGAGCGAATCATGATCCCGAAGATCCTGATCGCATTTATCCCGGTCGTCGCGTTCCTGTGTTTGCTCGTCCTGATGGACAGCTTCAAGCTGGCGCGTCCGAAGGCGATCGCCAAGGCGATGGTCTGGGGCATCGTCGCCGCCCTGATCTGCAACGTCGTGCATCAGTGGCTTGCTCCGCGGCTGTCGATGTCGTCGATGTCGTTCAGCCGCTACGTCGCGCCGCTCACCGAAGAGACTGTCAAGGCGGCCTTTCTCGTATATCTCGTGCTTCGCCGTCGAATCGGGTTCCGTGTCGACGCCGCGCAGCTTGGGTTTGCTGTCGGGACCGGGTTCGCGGTGATCGAGAACATCGACTACCTGAAGGTGCTGTCCGATGCGAGTCTGATTGTGTGGACCGTCAGAGGACTGGGCACGGCGATGCTCCATGGTGCGACGATGGCGATCTTCGCGATGATGGCGCTCACCGCTTCGCAGCGACATCCCGACCGGCGGGTGTTCGTGTTCATCCCCGCGTGGATCGGCGTCGTCTCCATACATTCCCTGTTCAACCATGTGCCATTGCCGCCGATGAGCATGACGGCGCTGCTTCTGATCGTCCTCTCGGTGCTCGTGCTCGCGGTCTATCAGCAGAGCGAGGCGGCCACTCGTGACTGGGTGAGTGCGGGACTCGATCTCGACCTCCTGCTGCTCGAGATGTTCTCGTCGGAGGGCTTTCACGATACGCGCTTCGGGCGCTACCTCCAGGAGCTGAAGGACCGCTTTCCGGGTCCGGTCGTTGCGGACATGCTGTGCCTGCTGCGCATCGAGCTGGAGCTGTCGGTGCAGGCCAAGACGATGGTGATGGCGCGGGAGGCGGGGGTGATCCTGCCGGTGCACCCGGACACGCGAAGCGCGCTCGACGAGCTGCGTTATCTTCGCGCGTCCATCGGCAGGACCGGTGTGCTTGCCTTACAGCCGATCGCGGTCACCACGCACCGCGATGAGTGGCACCGCCATCTGCTGGCGAATACCTAGGCTCTACTTGGGCGCGACGCAGCTGAAATTCGCGGCGTCGTCGATGCTTCCCTGACCCTTGTAGCGCGCCACCTGCGGATACGGACAGAGCGGTCGCGTGCGCACGACCTGACCGTTGGTGACCTTGCTGGCGACGATCTGATCCGGGGCCTTGCCCTTTTCCACCCAGTCGATCACCGCCGTCACGGCGTCATTGCGATCGGGACCGATGCCGCCCGCGCAGTGCGTCATGCCGGGCACCATGAACAGGCGGGCGAAGTCCGACGCGTTCTTGTTCTTCGCCGATACCGACTCGTAGTAGGTCACACCCATCATCGGTTGCAGAATCTGATCGGCCCACCCGTAGGTCATGATCACTTTGCCACCGCGCTTCGAGAACTTCGACAGGTCGGCGTCTTTCGCATCCGCCAGCTTGCTCCAGCGCGTGACCATACCGGGCGCTTTGTCGAAGTCGAGCGAGAGCGTCTCGTAGTTCTCCTGTGGCGGGTCGAGGACGAGATACTTGAATACGCCCTCGGCGAGATTGAAGTCCGCCGGCTTGGCGTTCGGTTGCGCCGCGATGATCGCATTCGCCCATCCGCTGGCCGCGCCGTTGGGCCCGGTGGTGATCTGTTCGCTGCCGACCATGAAGCCCGGGAAGAATGGTTTGCCCTTGCTGACGGGCCCGCCGTAGATCTTCTTCAGCGTGGCGGCCTGCGCGGTCGTCACGCAGTCTGGTGAGTCTGCGCCGGCGCTGCAGGCAGGCACGTCGCGGGTCGGATCGAAGGTGCATTTGCGCGGATCGTCGATCAGCCCGTCCTTCAGGCCGTCCACTTCATCGCACTTCGTCATCGCCTTCTGTGCCACGAGGGTGATCTTCTCGAGCGGCACCGGCACTTCCGTCAGCGCCTTCTGATTCCAGATCGCGCCGATCGTGAACCCGGTCTGATCGACCCAGGGCGCGTTGGCGACGACCCCGTCGAAGTCCTCCGGGTAGCGCTGGACCTCGAGCAGTCCCTGCCGGCCGCCGTTCGAACACGAGCTCCAGTAGGAGAACGAGATCGGCTTTGCGTAGTACTCGATCGCGATCTTCTTCGCCGTGTCCGCGGTGACGTGAACGGCGCGGTACGCGTAATCGATCGCTTTCTGCGGGTTGTTGAGGATGAACGAGCCACTCGGCTCCTTGCGGTTGTCGTGACCTGTGTTGGTGCGCGCCATGACGAATCCGTTGGTCAGCACCGTCCCGCGCTCCGGGTTCATGGCGACGTCGACGGGGTCGCCGGCAAGACCACCGTTGCCGCTCATGTAGAACCGGCGATTCCAGCGGTCGGGCAGATTCACCTCGAAGGCGACCTCCGGCTTGATCATCCCGACCACGCGGCAGTGCTGCGGCGTGTCGGCGGTGGCGGCGACCACGCGTGCCGAGATGGAGACGATCTCGCCGGTCTTGAACGACGACAGGCTTTCGCACGACTTGCTCGGCGTGTCGTTGGCGACCGAGTACTTCGCGAGCGAGCTGCCGGCGTCGGAGAACGCCTGCGCTCCCGCCGACGCGGCGGTGGCGCACACGAGAGCGAGGGCAAGCAACAGGCGCATGGGTCTTCCTTTCGCTGTGGGCCAGACAAACCCAAATCCCAAACCCAAAAACCCAAATCCTGACTCGTTTGGGATTTTCTCTGTGCAGCGACCGAGTATACGCGAACGTGTTGCTATTGACTGTGCTCGCGTTTCGTGCAGAATCCCACCAGCGCGTCGACGCGCGCTCTTCCCTGACAGTCGCGATGCTCACGAGGCGGTGTGCCCGCAGGGCGTCAGCCGTGTATGCAAAGGTGCCGCGAGTAAATGGAATGCGCTCCTGATCTGTTCCCATCGGAGTCGGCCCCCACACAAGAACGTCTTGCCAGCTGGTACACGCCCGGACGGGTGGACGGGTTTGGCGATCGATTGTTGATGTTCGATCACGGCGACACCGACGGCCTGGAGCTGCTGCGGTTTCACCCGACGCTCGGCGCCGTCCCCGGGTTCGAAGCGGCGCTTCGATCGCGCGTGGAGCGGCTAGCCCGGCTCAGGTCACCGGCGTTTGCGACGATACGCGCGGTGGAGCGACTCGAGAGCGAGGCCGCGCTGGCGCTCGTCTCGATCCACGCGCCCGGCCAACCTCTCTCCGCGTTGTTCGACCAGCCGCGTTCCGCCCGGAGCATCGATCCCCAATTCGTCGCCTGGACGGTGCGCGAGGCCATCGCGGCGCTGACGACATTGCACGGGGCGGGCGCCGAGATCGCGCACGGCGCGTTGAGTGCGGAGCGGGTGATCCTCACGCCCGAGGGCCACCTGAAGATCGTGGAGCACGTGCTCGCTGCCGGCCTGACACACCTGAATCTGACGCCTGCGCAGCTGTGGACGCGCTTCTCACTGGTCGTACCGCCCAATGGCAGCCCGATCTGTCGATTCGACGCGCGCACGGACGTCTTCCAGATGGGGGTGCTTGCGCTGTCGATGCTGATCGGCCGGCGGATCACACCGACTCATTTCCCCCAGCTCCGTCAGGTGGTCGACAAATGGAGCGACGCGGCCAGCGCCCGCGGAGTCCAGGCCCAGCCGCTGCGCCATTGGCTGGAAATGGCGTTACAGCTGGCTCCGGGTAACGCCGGATATGCGACGGCGGCCGAGGCGTATCGCGATCTGCGGAAGCTGCCGTCGCCGCCGGAGTCGAGCGGTCTGGGACTGTTGCAGGCGATCAATGCGCCTGCGGATGCGTCTGCCGCATCGCTCGAACCGTCGACCGAAGGCGATGCATTGGACGACCTGTTTGTCACGAAGACGACGCAACTGTTGCCTGCCGCGGCACAGCCATCACGTCCGAGATGGCAGGCGGGCGTTCCCGTCTGGATGGCGATCGTCTTGACGGCCATCGCGGTCAGCGAGGCGGCCTTGGGCATGATGTTGTGGCGTTCGTCGGGCGCGCGGGGTGTCGAGCTGCTCGCCGCCGACAGCGGCGAGACCGGCACCGCGACGGCAGGAGTCGACCCGGCACCAGCAGTAACCACGGATTCCAGGCGTCGCGATATCGAGTTGCCGCGCCCGCGTCGCGTCATTCCACGGTCGGGTGGCTTGAGACTCCTGTCGCCGATCGACTTGCACGTGCTCGAAGGCGATCGGCTGCTGGGGACGACGAGCGGCGGCGCGATCGTCGCGTCCGTCGGCACGCACGATCTCGAACTGGTCAACACCGCGCTCGGCATTCACCTGCGTCAAACGGTGACGTTCCGTCCCGGTCAGGTGACGAATGTCTCGGTGGAGATGCCGCGCGGCCGCATCAGCGTGAACGCGGATCCGTGGGCCGAGGTGTGGATCGACAACGAGTCAATCGGCGAAACGCCGTTGGCCAATGTCGACGTCGCGCTTGGACAACACGCGATCGTCTTCCGCCATCCTGCCTACGGTGAGCGCCACGAAAGCGTCGTCGTCCGCGCGGATGTCGACACCTATGTGAGCGCGAATTTCGAGCGATAGACTCTCTGACGCTGGCAAAGCTCGTTGGTCGGCGGCGAAGGCTGAGGTGTGTGCGTCGCTCATCCTGACGACGCGGCAGGCGTATTCAGCAACGCGTCGAGACCACTCACGAGATCGTCCAGCATCGGTGTACGAGTAAGCAGCGCCAGGATGAAGGACTGGTCCACGCGCCCCTGCACGACCATCTCAGTCAACTGCAGCAGCCAGTTGAGCGAGAGCGCGTACACGGGGATCTCGGTCGGGTTGTCGCTGAGATCGCGAAGCCGCGTCGCGGCGGGGAACAGCGGAGTAACGATCCCCAGGCCGACACGCGACTCTCCGTCACCGGCGCTCGCGCGTCCTTCCTTCGGGTTTCCACTCGTGAGCTGCGCGAGATCGATTGTTGGCGTCTGCGACGTCCAGACGGCGACGTGAATGAACAGCTGCCGTCGCGCCCGCCAACCACCCGAGCCAAGGATTGACGCGCGATCGTACGGTCCGAACACGACCTCGAAGTCGAGGAATCGTCCCACGGTGAGTACGAGGTCCTCGAGCGCGCGATGCGACTGCATTCCCGGCAGCTGGAGGCACTGCTCGATCAGCTGACGCAGCTCCGCGAAGGTCGCAATCCGTTTCGTGATGAAGCGCCGGAATCGTTCGCGCGGGGTATCGAAGCCCGGGCTGTCGTCGAGCGAGCCGACCACCGACAGCAGTTGTTCGAGTGTCAGCTGCACGTCATTCCTGGACGACCGAGCCCTCCGTGGCAGGCGAAGGAGCGACGCTCGTCAGAATCACCGGTCCCGCCGGTTGATCACTTGCGCTCGTATTCTCGGCGGTCACAGCGACGCCAATGACCGCGCGCGGCACGTCGATCGGCGGCTCGATCAGCGTGGCGGTGCTATCCGCTTCGCGCGCGAGCGTTCCCGCGTGCACCGGGGCGGCTCGTGTCAACAGCCATACGTGGTAGGTGCCGTCGCCTGGCGGAGGCGGGATCCGTGAAGCGCTCAGCAGAAGGCCGCGTGAGCGACTCCACCACGCCCGTCCGGAAGGGCCTGCGGAGCCGTTTCCCGTCGACAGCGGGAGGCGGACGAGATCCGGAGCGGACATGATCTCGCCGATCCGTTGCGTGCGGCTGGCGACCTCGCGCGTGTTGGCGATCTCCCGGGCGGCTTCAGCGCGCGCCGCATCCGCCTGGCGTGTCGCTGCGGTCATCGCCCGCTGTGCCGCCGCCTCCGCCTGCTGCACCCGCTCGGCACTGGCCCGCGACTGATTTCGAACGTACCACCCGAGAGCTGCAACAGCGACGAGAACGATGACCGCAGCAACGACGACAGGCGCCCACGATCGACGACGTGCTGGCGTCTCCTCGACTGGGAATGCATCAAACGTCGGGGCCGCCGCTGCCCGTAGTGCTTCGGCGTAGCGCGCCGCGGCGCCGTCGTCTTCAGCCGCCGGCAGCAGTCGAGAAGGCGCGACATCCGCTGGCGATTCACCGGGCCGTGGCGAATCACGCAGCTGACCGTGGAGTCGCGTCACGTCCTCGAACGACCACGACGCTGCGCCCTGCGGCTGCGCGAGGCTGTGTCCCGGCCGCGATCGCATTTCAGCCAGCGCGGCGTGCAGTTCGCGCGTCAGCTCGCCGATGCTTCGATGGAACTCGCTTTCGAACGCCGCAAGTCGTAATTCGGCTCGCTCGAATCCCTGCTGCGCCGCATTGGCCGTCGCAATGCAAACCTCGGTCAGACTCGCGGCCTGCTGCCGAAGCGCGGCGACCGGCTGCTCGTGAATCTTTCTGAGCTCCGTCCATTCGCGTTCGACAACGGTCTCGAGCTGCTGCATCCGATCCGAGGCATCTTCCTGGATATGCGTCGTGGCGGTTTTCCACTCATTGACGTGCGATTCGAGCTGCGTCACCGCGCGCGCGTGCCACTCGACGGCCATCGCCCACCGTTTCAAGTACGCGTCGTACTGATCGGCAAGCGCGGCGAGGCGTTCCTCGACCGGTACGCTGCTGTGGTCCGCTTTGAGAGTGAGCCGATTCAACTGCGCCTGCACGTCGGCCAGACGCAGTTCCAGGTCACTGATGCTCAATGGCACGGGGGCTTGGCGCGCATGATACACCGGGAGCTGGTTGGTGGATGGTGGATGGTGGTTCGTGGTTCGTGCAAAACCACTATCTACCACCCACCACCCACCAACTACTGAATGGTGAGATCGACGCTCGCCTGCGATTGACCGGACCGTGCGGTTATCGTGACCGTGGCCGGCTGACCCGCTCCGGTCTGGATCTGTAAAGCGCCCGTCGTCGCTCCTGCCGCAATCGGGATCGTCGCCACGACCTGGCCGTCGACGTCGAGCGAGACGGAGGTGTTCGCCGGCGCGGGAACGGCAAGCGTCACGGTGAACGTGACGGTCTCGCCACCTGTCACCGGGTTCGGGTCCGCGGTCAGCGAGACGATCTGTACCTCCACCGCAGGCGTGATCACGAGTGTCGTGCTGACTTCGGAGGTCCCGAGTCGGGCGGTCAACGTTGCCTGCCCTGGCGGCAGGTTCGGATCGATACCGAGCTGCGTCGTCGCGATCGTGTCACCGGGGTTGATCGGAATCGTGGCGACCGGCTGGTCATTCAGAAGGATCTCGATTTCCTGACCGGCCGGAGCGCTGCCCGTCAGCGTGACGGTGACCTCGATGGCGCCACCGACTGAAACGGGATTCGGAACCGCGACGATACTGACGAGGTCGCCGGCGGGTGCAGTCGCGGCGCCGGACTCGAACTGCTCCCACGTATCGCCGCGCGTGCTGGCCGCCGCGCCCTCCGTGTTGGTGGCGACCGGCGATCCGCCGAAGAGCACGACCCGCGATCGGTTCCGATCGAACGCCATCGCGTGAAACACCCGCGGACCCGGACCCATGTCCTGGCGCGCCGTCCAGTGCCGGCCGTCCCACTCCCAGCTGCGACTGAAGATGGTCCAGTTCGCCGGGTTCTCATCGATGGACGACGTGCCACCGAAGAGCGCGATGCGATTGGTCTTGAAGACCATCGCCGCAGCGAGACAGGGGTCGGGACCGAAGTCCGCTTCTTCGGTCCATGCCTCGCCATCCCACTCCCATGTGTCGCCGAGCCCGACGCCGGTGGTTGCGCCGCCGAACAGCACTACGCGATTGCGGACCGAGTCGTACGCTATCGCCGGGTTGATTCGTGGCGAGGGGCCCGAATCGGCCTGCTGCACCCATTCGTCACCGTCCCATTCCCACGTGTCGTTCAACGTTCCCGCTGCTGATTGGCCGCCGAACAGGACAACCCGTTGCCGGGTGCTGTCGAACGTCATGGCATGTCGCGATCGGGCCGCCGGTCCCGAGTCGGCGACCTGCGTCCAGTTCTCCCCATCCCACTCCCACGTGTCACCCGCGATTCCAGCGGCGTTCTGCCCGCCGAACAGCACGACCCGCCGGCGTACGCTGTCGTACGCCATCGCGTGAAACGCGCGCGCGCTGGGACCGATGTCCTGCACCTGCGTCCAGCTGTCTGCGTCCCATTCCCAGGTGTCGCCGAACGTCGCACCCGCGACCGTGTTGCCCCCGAACAGGACGACTCGTTGACGCGTGACATCGAACACCATCGCATGAGCGATGCGTGGTCGCGGACCGATGTCCTGCTTCTGAGTCCACAGCACTTTTGCCACGTTTCCTCCACTCGACGCGCGAATGTGTGGGCGTCGGATGAGAGCGACCGATTGAAAAACGCGCGGGCAGTCGGTTTCGAACGCGAACCCGCCCGGGACTAGACGTTTGTCAGGAACCCGAACCCGCCGATGGATGGGATCTTCTGATCGTCCAGGATCGTTCGCACCGCGAACTGGTCGGTCGTACTGCCGGTGAGATGATTGACCAGCACCTCACCAAACAAGTGTGGGATCGCGTTCCGATACAGATCCATGTCCGCGTCGATGACCACGCGATTCCCCGGCCGACTCGCGAAGGTCACCTGCAGATTGCCCTTCTTGAAGACGTTCTGCTTGAAGCTGCCTTCCTTGAAGCGATGCAGCGACGCCGGCGCCGGGTCGAAATGCGCATCGGCGGCGATGTCATCGATGATTGAACGGTCCGCTTCGAAGTAGATGCGATCGGGAAACACCTGAATGACCGTCGCATGGCGGTTGTCGAGCAGCGGCCGTCCCGAGGCGTGCGTGGCCTGCAGCCGCGCGAGGATGTTCAGGAGCGCGAACGCCTGCACGCCGCCGATGTTCTCGTAGAGCGGCTGCGCGACAACGTCGCAGCACGTGCCAAGCCCCTCGTATGTAGGAAACACGGGAATCGTCAGCTTCTGAAGCAGCTTGGCAACATCCTCGGCGACTTTGCCCGACGCCTTGATGACGGCACCGAATGCGGACAGCGTGCTCGAATGTGATTGCTCGAGCCTGTCGCTCGCCGTCTGCAGCGCGGCGCGCAGTCTGTCGGGTGCCTGCTTCAGAAGACGACGCAGCGAGGCAGCATCCGTCGCACGACTCTCGGCAAGATCGTTGAGCAGCGTGTTCACTTCCTCGAACGCGCGCGCCACATCGTCGGCGATCGCCTGGATGCGGGCCTGCTGATCCGAGGGAATTCTGCCGCGCTGCACCACGTCGTTCAGGATGTCGGTGTAGCGCTTCCACTGAATCTTCTGGAA
>Ga0111539_10009573_pt1 | contig 12228 bp, 13 predicted proteins | sample RhiMethybrSRZTD1_FD_79667 | JGI IMG/M metagenome (GOLD analysis project Ga0111539, IMG submission 79667) | Populus rhizosphere microbial communities from Tennessee, USA - Rhizosphere MetaG P. TD hybrid SRZTD1 (version 2) (version 2) | ecosystem: Host-associated > Plants > Roots > Rhizosphere >...
CGTTCGTCGAGCTGTTCGACGAGCGGCTCGTGAAGATGGGCGAGCGCCTGATCGCGGAGCCGGGCGACATGGACGCGAAGGTCGACTTCGTGACCACCTACCACATGGTCATCGAGGGAACGCTCGCGCTCACCGGCCAGCACTTCATGCTCGACTACTACGAGAACAACGAGCTGCTGCCGGGCTTTGCCGAGGGCTTCGGGAACATCGCGCGCGACGAGCACCGCCACGTGGCCTACGGCACCTGGTTCCTGCAGCAGAAGTGCGCCGAGGAGCGCTACCGCGTCCGCGTGCAGGAGACGCTGAACGAGCTCCTGCCGCTCGCGGCCGGGGTGCTGGTGCCGAAGGGCTTCACCATTGGCGAGGACTACGAGTTCTTCGGCTACACCTCGCAGGAGCAGGCCGAGTTCGCGTACAGCGCGCTCACGCGGCGGCTGAAGGTGATCGGCCTCTCGCTGCCTACTGCATCGGCTGCATGAGCCAGTCCATGCGCCGGCGCGCGTAGAGCAGCGGCTCGCCCTGCTCGAGGCGCCCTCCCTCGAGGTCGCCGATCAGGACGGTGTGGTCGTACTGGGCGAAGTTCGCCGCGCGGCGGCAGCGCAGGTAGGCGAGCGTGCCGGCGAGCTCGGGCACGTCGTCGTCCCAGCTCCAGTCCACGCCATCGAACTTGTCGGACAGGGAGCGGTCGGCGAACCGCTGCGCGACCGGCAGCTCGTCGCTCTTCAGGAGGTGCACCCCGAAGTGCTCGCACGCCGCCAGCGCGGGGTGGCAGCGCGAGCCGTGCCAGACGGAGACGAGCAGCGAGGGCGGATGGCCGCTGTACGAGGTGAGCGAGGTGGCCGCGATGCCGCACGGAGCGCCGTCCGGGCGCCGCGCCGTGATCACCGCCACGCCGGAGGCGAGGTGCGTCATCGCCTCGCGGAACAGGATGTCCGTGCTCACTCCCATCGCTCGAAGGACGGCTCCCCGTCGCTTCCGACGAGGGTATGCACGCAGTCGAGCTCGGGGTTCGCCTCCGGATGGTCGGTGCGCTGGTGGGCGCCCCGGCTCTCCTCGCGCGCGAGGCAGGACGCGCCGATCAGGCGCGCGAGCGGATAGGGGTCGTCCTCGAGGTGGGCGAGCCCGTCGGGGTCTCGCCGCAGCCCGGCGAAGACCCACAGCGCCGCGCGGGTCTCCTCGCCCGGAGGCTCGGCCGCGGGCTGCTCGGCGGGCGCCTCGTTGCTCGCGGGCGTGAGCGCGCCGGCGGGCAGCTCGGGCTCCCGGCAGGCTGCCAGCGCGGCGCGGCGCCCGAACACCAGGCATTCGGCGAGCGAGTTCGAGGCCAGCCGGTTCGCGCCGTGGAGGCCCGTGCACGCGGACTCGCCCACCGCATACAGGCCGGGCAGCGTCGAGCGCCCGTCGAGGTCCGTGGCCACGCCGCCCATCGTGTAGTGCGCGGCGGGCGCGACCGGGATCAGGTCGCGCGCGGGGTTGAGGCCCACGTCCGCGAGCGCGGCGGCGATGTTCGGGAAGCGCTCCACCTCCACGTGCCGCATGTCGAGCCACACCGCCGGGTCGCCGGTCCGGTCCAGCTCGGTCTGGATCGCCAGCGCGACCTCGTCGCGCGGCGCCAGCTCGTCCACGAAGCGCTCGCCCTCCGAGTCGTACAGGCGCGCGCCCTCGCCGCGCACGGCCTCGGTCACGAGGAAGCCGTCGCGCGGGCCCTCGAGCCGCAGCGCGGTGGGGTGGAACTGCATGAACTCGAGATCGGCGAGCAGGGCGCCGGCCTCGCTCGCCAGGCTGAGGCCCGCGCCGATCGCGCCGCGCGGGTTGGTGGTCCGCTGCCAGAGCGCGGCCATGCCGCCGGTGGCGAGGATGACCGCTCGCGCCGGCAGCGCGAACGGGCCGCCCTCGCGGGGGCGCAGCGTGAGGCCGGCGCAACGTCCCTCCGCCGTGGCGAGCGCGCTGGCCGCGACCGGCTCCAGCACGCGAATGCGCTCGTTCGTCGCGGCGAGCGCCGACAGCGTCCGCGTGATCCGCCGGCCGGTGGCCGCGCCGCCCGCGTGCACCACGCGCCGCCGCGAGTGGCCGCCCTCGAGACCAAGCGCGAGGTTCCCGCTCCGGTCCGCGTCGAACTGAACGCCCAGCTCCTGGAGGTCGCGCACGCGCGCGGGCGACTCCTCGCACAGCACGCGCACCGCGCTCGCGCGGGCCGCCTCGCGCCCCGCGGCGATCGTGTCGGCGGCGTGCAGCTCGGGCGAGTCGTCGTCCGCCAGCGCGGCCGCGATCCCGCCCTGCGCCCAGTAGCTCGCCGTCTGGGCGAGCGGGGAGCGGCTCACGAGCGCGACGCTCGCGCCCTCGGCGGCCGCCACGAGGGCGGCGTAGAGGCCGGCGGCGCCGGCTCCGACGACCGCGACGTCGGTGGTGGTGGAGTCGTCCAAGGGCGCGCGGGTACGGTACCGGCGCGCATGCCGCCGTTCTTCCGCCACGACTCTTCGCTGGAGCACGACACCGGTTTCGGCCACCCCGAGCGCGCCGACCGCATCCGCGCGATCGAGGGTGAGCTGGACAGCCGGGAGTGGCTCGGCTGGGAGCGGGTCGAGGCTCCGCGCGCGACCGAGGAGCAGCTGCTGCGCGTGCACCCGGCCGAGTACGTGCAGGCGGTGCGCGAGCACTCCGAGCGGACCCAGGCGTTCGACCTCGACACCCCGACGAGCCCGGGCTCCTACGAGGCGGCGCTGAGGGCGGCGGGCGGGGCGTGCGCCCTGGCGGAGACGCTCCTCACGGGCGGGGAGCGCACCGGCTTCTCGTCCCTGCGGCCGCCAGGCCACCACGCCGAGCGCGCCACGGCGATGGGCTTCTGCCTGTTCGCCAACGTCGCCGTCGCGGCGCGCCATGCGCTGGACGCGCTCGGCGCCGAGCGCGTGATGGTGGTGGACTGGGACGTGCACCACGGCAACGGCACGAACGCGCTCTTCCACGACTCGCGCGACGTGCTGTTCGTGAGCATCCACCAGTGGCCGTTCTGGCCGGGCACCGGCGCGCTCGACGACGTGGGCGAGGGCGACGGAGAGGGCTTCTCGATCAACGTGCCGGCGCCGGCGGGCACCGGCGAGGCCGCGTTCCTGTCGCTGATCGAGCACGTGGTGATGCCTGTCGGGCGCCAGTACCGGCCCGACCTGATCCTGATCTCGGCGGGCTACGACGCGCACCGCCACGATCCGCTCGGCGGCCTGGCGCTCGACACCAGGTCATTCGGCGGGATGGCCAGCCGAATGCGTGCGCTCGGCGACGAGGTCGGCGCGCCAGTCGGCGCCGTGCTCGAGGGCGGCTACGACCTCCAGGCGCTCGCGGACTCCGTGATCGAGACGATGGCGGCGCTCGAGAGAGGCAAGCTTCCGCCCGAGGTGGCGCGCCACCCGCTGGCCGAGGACGTCATCGAGGTGGCCGGCCGCTACTGGGACTTCTGACCCAGGACCAGCCAGCTCCCACCGAACCGGACGATCCGGACCTGCGCCCCGCGGGAGCGCGCGTTTCGGGCGAGCCTGACGGCCTCGCCGCGGTCACCGGCGATCGCGATGACCGCCGGATCTGTGCTTATCCCCGGCTGGCTCGAGCCGCCGACGACCGCCGGCGCGGTCGCCGTGCCGGCACCCCCGCCGTCGTCGCTCGTGAGCTCGGCGATCGCGAAGCCGAACAGGCCCGCGCCGATCACGACGACGGCCAGCGCCGCCGCCAGGGCGGCCGTGGGCGCCGCCGCGATCCACTCACGCAGCGAGCGCATCCTCCACGACCCCCAGGATCCCCTCGCGGCGGCGCTCCATCGGAAACTCGGTGAGGATCCGCTCGCGTGCGCGGCGGGCGGCGTCCGGCCCGAGCTCGAGCGCGCGCCGGACTCCGCCGGCCACGTCGTCCGGCTCCTGCGACTCGATCAGGACGCCGGCGTCGCCCACCACCTCGGGCATCGCGGTCACGTTCATCACCACCGGCACGCAGCCGGCGAGCATCGCCTCCGCCACGGCGAGGCCGAAGCCCTCGTGGCGCGACGCCTGCACGTAGACAGCCGCGCGCCGGTAGGTGGCGTGGAGATCCTCGTCGGACAGCCAGCCGGTGAAGCGCACGTTGTCGCCGGCGCGGGCGCGCAGCTCTTCGACCGAATCGTCCAGCCACTTCCCCGCGAACGTGAAGCGCACGTCGGGCAGCAGCCTCGCCGCCTCCACGAACGGGATCTGGCCCTTCTGCACGAGCGTCGTCCGGTCGATGGCGCCCACCGTCAGCGCCTCGCGCTCCTTCGGCCCGGGCTCCTCGCCGAACGGGTCCGGCACGCCGTGATGGATCACGCGCACGCGCGAGGGCGGGATCGGCGTGTTGCGCTCGATCTCGCTCAGGCTGTACTCGGAGTTGGTGGCGAGTCGCGTGGCGCGGCGCATGATCCACCTGCTCGCCCACGCACGCAGGCCGCCCTGCTGGTAGCCGTAGCCGATGTCCGGCATGTTGGCCGTGTCGAACCCGCCGACGATCATCACCGACGGCTTCCGCAGCAACGAGGCGAGCGTGACCGGGAAGAACGTGTGCCAGGAGGCGAACCAGCCGAACACGACGTCGGCGCGCAGCACGCCGCGGACCACCTTCACCGGGTTCGGCCAGCGGCCGGGCTGGTAGAGGTCCTCCACCTCGTACCGCTCCGCGAGGATGTCGCGGTCGATCGCGACGAAGCTCGCCTTGCGGCTGTGCACGTAGAGGACCCGCTTCCGGCTCACGCCGCCACCGGCTCCCGCGCCTCGACGAAGGCCGCGTGCCACTCGGAAAGCTCGAGCAGGCAGTAGAGGATCGCCTTGTGGTCGGCGCGCCCGCGGCGGTGCTCGTCCACAAGCCGCGCCGCGGCGCCCGGGTCGATCAGCTCGGCGAGCGGCGAGCCCGGGGCGTAGCGGCGCTCGACCTCCTGGCCGAGCGAGGCGCGCAGCCAGTCGTCGTAGGGAGTGGCGAAGCCGTGCTTCTTCCGGTTCACGACCTCCGGCGGCAGCAGCCGCTCCATGGCCATCCTGTGGAGCCGCTTCGGCCGGCGCGGGCGCACCCGGCGCGTGGCGGGGATGCGCTCGACGAAGCGCATCAGCTCGAGATCGAGGAAGGGCACGCGCAGCTCGAGCCCGGCCGCCATCGACATCTTGTCGTTGCAGAGCAGGATGCCGTCCGGCAGGAACATGTGCGTGTCCAGGTAGAGCGCCTGCTCGAGGAGGCCGCGGCTCTCCACGGGGGCGAGTACCTCCCGCGCGGTGACCAGCCGCTCCTGCTCGGCCTCCGCTCCAGGTCCCACCAGCTCGGTGCGCACGCGCGCGTCGGTGATCTCCACCAGGCTCAGGAGCCGCTGCGCATCCCCGCGCCCGCTGACGACGTGCGCGAGGCGGCGGGCGGAGGCGGCGCGGGGGAGGGCTCGGGCAAGCGCGCCGGCCGGTCCCGCCACGGCCGGCGGCACGAGCTTCAGCGGCCGCAGGAGGGCGGCCGCCTGATGGCGCCCGTAGCCGCCGTTCGGCTCGTCGGCGCCCTGACCCGCGAGCACGACCTTCACGTCCTGCGCCGCGAACCGCGAGAGCTGGAGCAGCGCCGGCGCGCTCGGGATGCCGCACGGCTCCTCCAGCCGGGGGATGCAGCGCCCGAGCTCCGTCAGGAAGTCGGTCTCGCGCATCTCGGTGTCGCGGTGGTCCGTGCCGATGATGCGCGCGCTCTCGGCCGCGAGCTTCCGCTCGTCCAGCACGTCGCCGTGACCGGGGAAGCCGATCGTGAACGTCGTCGGCGGGGTGCCGGAGCGGTCCTTCATCGCCGCCACGACGCCCGCGCTGTCCACGCCGCCCGAGAGGAAGGCGCCGTAGGGCACGTCGGACATCATCTGGCGGTCGACCGCGTCCTCGAACGCGCCGGCGAGCCGGGCGGCCAGCTCCTCGTCGGCGCCCTCGATCGGGTCGCCCGGATCCTCGCGCCAGCTCGTCACGCGCGGCGAGCCGTCGCCCTCGACCACGAGCGTCGACGCGGGCGGCAGCTTCCGCACGCCCTCGAACAGCGTTCGCGGCGACGGCACGAACCGGCACGCGAGGTAGTGGTCGAGCGCGACGCGGTCCACGGCCGGGGTGACGAGGCCCGCGTCGATCAGCGCGCCGATCTCGGAGGCCAGCGCCACTCGGCGCCCGTCCGTCCACCAGTAGAGCGGCTTGACGCCGAAGGCGTCGCGGGCCGCCACGAGCCGCCGCTCGCGGTCGTCCCAGATCACGAAGGCGAAGATGCCGTTCAGGCGGCGGACGAAGTCGGGGCCGTGCTCCTCGTAGGCGTGCACGACGACCTCGCTGTCCGAGTTCGTGGCCCACCGGTGGCCGCGCTGCTCGAGCTCCGTCCGCAGGGTGCGGTGGTTGTAGATCTCCCCGTTGACGATCGCGGTGACCCGGCCGTCCTCGGAGTCGAGCGGCTGGTCGCCGCCCGCGACGTCGATGATCGCCAGCCGGGTGTGGGCGAGGGCGACCGGCCCGATGCGCCGCAGCGCCTCGCCATCCGGACCGCGATGGCGGAGCGCCTCGACCATCCGCTCCGCCGCGTGCTGGCCCGACGTGCCGGCCGGATCGAGGATTGCGCCGATCCCGCACATGCCGCGCTGATGATGTCAGGGCCGCCCGTCGCGACCTTGTCACGCACACGTCTTTTGCGGTGCGCCCCGCCTCCGCAGCATGGCCGCAAACGACAAGGGGGGACCATGCACCGCTTCTTCGGACGCATCCACGCAGGACTGCTGAACGCCCGCGGTCAGGGCACGGTCGAGTACGTCGCGCTCATCCTGCTCGTCGCGCTGGTCATGGCCGGCGTGGTCGCGGCGATGAAGGGCTTCAAGACCGACGAGGGCAAGGAGCTCGGCGACGTGATCATCGGCAAGATCAAGGAGGCCGTCCGCAAGGTCCAGTTCTGATCTGAAATCCTCCGCGCATGGCTGGCAAGCGCGAGGACGCAACCCTGATAGTCGAGCTGGCGAAGTGGGGGTCGATGATCGGCCTGCCCGAGGCAAGCCGGACGATCTTCTCCGACGACTTCGACCGCGAGTCGGCCGAGGCGCTCGACCCCCACATCCAGACCATCCTCGTGTTCCACGAGACGGTCGGCACGCTCGTGAAGAACGACCTGCTCGACCGCAACCTGGTCCTGGACTGGCTGTGGGTATCGGGCGCGTGGGACCGTGTGGGCCAAGCCGCCCTCGAAGCACGCGCCCAGGCCGGCGTCCCCCAGCTCTGGGAGAACTTCGAGGCGCTGGCGCAGAGCCAGGCCTAGCGCACCTCCGTCCGGCCGCTCGGACATTATTGGCGAAGTCCAATAGTCGCCAATAATCTTCGATGAACCGCCGCGATAATCCATACACGCCTGGCGCTGGGCGCAAGCCTGCGGTACTTGCCGGTCGTGACGTCGATCTACAGGACTTCCAACTTCTGATCGACCGGCTGTCAGACGGCCGGTACGAACGAAGCTTCGTATTCTCCGGTCTGCGCGGTGTTGGAAAAACCGTGCTGCTGCTCGAACTCGACGTGATGGCGCGGGAGGCCGGCTGGGCTTCGACCGATGTTCAGGAGGTCGGCTCTCAGCACGACTTCAGATCCAGCTTTGCCCGTATGGCATCGCGAGTGCTCAGGAGCATGAGCCTCAAGGCACGGATGAAGGACCGAGCGTTACGAGCACTCGGTGTCGTCAAGGCCTTCAGCGCGAGTGTCCCGGGTGGCGTCAAATTGCAAGTTGACGTCGACGCCGTGGTGGGGGTCGCTGACACCGGCGACATCGAGGAGGACCTGACCGATCTCATGATTGAGATTGGCGACGTCGCAGTCGCGGGTCGTTCCGGCGCGCTGTTTCTGATCGACGAGATGCAGAATCTGGACGACCGCTCGCTAGCCGCGATATGCATGGCGTTTCACCGGCTGAGCCAGAAGAACCTCCCGGTGGCCCTCGCGGCGGCTGGCCTTCCGACTCTGCGGCCCGCTTTGCATCGGGCAAGACCGTATGCATCGCGACTGTTCGGCTACAGGGACGTCGGAAGTCTTCCTGCGCCGGCCGCGACGGCGGCGTTGGTCACGCCGGCGGCGCGACACGACGTGCAGTTCCACGAGGAGGCCGCCGAGCTCGTGGTGCGTGAGTCTGGTGGCTACCCGTACTACCTTCAGGAATATGGCCGCGTCCTCTGGGACGAGGTCGATGAATCCCCAATCGCCGTTGGGGACGTTCAGCGCGTCCACGACATCGTTCAGGACAGCCTCGATGCCTCGTTCTTCGGGCCCCAGTTCGACCTCGCAACCGATGCCGAGCAGAGATATCTCTTGGCGCTTTCCCGGCTCGGGGAAGGTCCCTATTCGACATCGGAGGCGGCGAGGGAAGCGGGCTATGGAAGCGTCAGCGGCGCCTCTTTCGTCCGGGAGGGACTCGTGAAGAAGGAGCTCATATGGAGCCCGAGGCGCGGCCAGATCGACTTTACGGTGCCGAGATTCGCCCGGCATCTGCGCGCGACGCAGGAGGGCGCTTGACGTTTCTCGACATTTATTGGCAGACCCCAATAAAGGCCCACGACGGCGGTGCGGTCCCGCGCCGGCTTCTCCTGCGACCATAGGCGGGCGTGGCGGGATCCGATCGAGAGCTTCCTGTCGCCGTCTTCGACTCGGGGGTCGGCGGCCTCACGGTGCTGCACGAGTGCCTCGTGTCGCTTCCGCACGAGGACTTTCTCTACCTGGGCGACACTGCGCGCTTCCCGTACGGCGACCGCTCGCCGGAGGAGCTGCTCGGCTTCTCGCGCGAGCTCGCCGCGATCCTGCTCGCGCGGGGCGCAAAGCTCCTCGTGGTGGCCTGCAACTCGGCCACCGCCGCGGCGCTCCCCGCCCTGCGCAAGGAGCTCGAGGGGCGCGTGCCGGTGGTGAGCGTCGTGACGCCCGAGTCACGGCTCGCCGCGGCGGCCACGGTGAACGGACGCGTCGGGCTGATCGCCACTCCGGCGACGGTCGGGAGCGGCGCCTACGCCCGCGCCCTCGCGGAGGCCGCTCCGGGCGCCGAGCTCCACGCGGTGGCCTCGGCGGAGCTCGCGCCGCTGATCCAGGAGGGCGGCGAGGTGGACCACCGCGTCGTGGCCTGCGTGGACGGGCTGTGCCGGCCGCTCGGGGACGCCGGCGTGGACACCGTGATCCTCGGCTGCACCCACTACCCGCTGGTGCGGCCCGTGCTGCAGCGCGCGCTGGGCCGCGGCGTTTCGATCATCACCTCCGGCGAGGCGATCGCGGACGAGGTCCACGCGAAGCTGCTCGAGGCCGACCTCGGTCAGGACGAGGGGAGGCGCGGCCGGTACGAGTTCATGGCGACCGGCGACCCCGAGGAGTTCCGCCGGTTGGGCACCCGGTTCCTCCAGCTCCCGATAGGCGACGTGCAGGCGGCCGGCCAGGTGAGGCGCGCCGCGTGACGCGAAACGACGGCAGAGAGCCGGACCAGCTCCGGCCGATCGCGATCACCCCGGGCTTCATGCGCACGGCCACCGGCTCCGCGCTGATCGAGGCGGGCGGCACCCGCGTGATCTGCACCGCGAGCGTCGACGAGGAGGTGCCGCGCTGGATGGCCGGCAAGGGGCGGGGGTGGGTCACGGCCGAGTACTCGATGCTGCCGGCCTCGACGGGCGAGCGGAAGAAGCGCGACGTGTCGAAGGGCCGCCCCGACGGCCGCACCGTCGAGATCCAGCGGCTCATCGGCCGCTCGCTCCGCGGCGTCGTGGACTTCAAGGCGCTCGGCGAGCGCACCGTCTGGATCGACTGCGACGTCCTCGAGGCCGACGGCGGCACGCGCTGCGCGGCGATCACGGGCGGCTACGTGGCGCTCGAGGTGGCACTCCGCCGGGTGATGGCCGAGGGCAAGCTCGAGGCGCTGCCGCTGAACGGGTCGGTGGCCGCCGTCTCGACCGGAATCGTGGACGGCCGCGCGCTGCTCGACCTCGACTACTCCGAGGACTCCACGGCAGAGGTCGACGCGAATGTGGTGATGACCGGCGACGGCGGCCTCGTGGAGGTGCAGGCCACCGCGGAGCGCACGCCGCTCTCGCGCGCCTCGCTCGACGAGCTGCTCGCCCTCGCCGCCGACGGGATCGCGGAGCTCCGCACCGCCCAGGAGGAGGCGGTGGCGGCGGCCGCGGCCGGCTGAGCCGTGCGGCTGGTCCTCTCCACACGGAACGAGCACAAGCTGCGGGAGCTGTCCGAGCTGATGCGCCCGTACGAGCTCGAGCCGCTCCCCGAGGACGTGCGCCTGCCGCCCGAGACCGGCACGACCTTCGCCGACAACGCGCTCGGAAAGGCGCGCGCGGCGGCAGCGGCCACCGGGCGGCCCGCGATCGCGGACGACTCCGGGATCGAGGCCGCCGCGCTCGGCGGCGCACCGGGTGTGTGGTCGGCCCGGTACGCCGGCGAGGGCGCCACGGACGAGGAGAACCTGCGGAAGCTCCTCGACGAGGTGCCGGAGGACGGCGACCGGGGCGTCGCGTACGTGTGCGCGCTCGCGTACGTGGAGCCGGGCAGGCGCGAGGAGGTCGTGCACGGCCGCTGCGAGGGCACGCTCGCGACCGAGCCGCGCGGGACCGAGGGCTTCGGCTACGACCCCGCCTTCATCCCGGACGACTATCCGGGCGACAACCGCACGATGGCGGAGCTCACGCCGCGCGAGAAGGACGCGATCAGCCACCGCGGCCGCGCAGCGCGTGCGCTGGTCCTCCGGCTGCTCGAGATCGAGGAGGCCGAGCGGCCCGGGAATCCGCTGCGGTCGCTGTTCGGCGGCCGCCCCACCCGCCGCCGCGAGTGGCGCCGGTGAACGAGACGACCGGGGCACGCGAGCGGCAGCGGACGGCGGCGAACAACGTCGCGGCCGCCGTCGTCCTGATCGCGATCAAGCTGGTCACGGGCCTGGTCACCGGCTCGCTGGCGTTCATCGCGGAGGCGGCCCACTCGGCCACCGACCTCGTGGCGGCCCTCCTGACCCTGTTCGCGGTGCGCGTCGCGGTCCGCCCCCCGGATCGCGAGCACCACTACGGACACGGGAAGGCCGAGCACCTGGCCGCGCTGGGCGAGAGCGCCTTCCTCATGCTCGTGTCCCTGTTCATCGCCTATGTGTCGATCGACCGGCTCACGGGCGACGGCGGCCATCACGTGGACGTCACGTGGTGGGCGTTCACCGTCCTGGCCGTCGTGATCGTCATCGACGCCACGCGCGCGATCACGAGCCTGCGGGCGTCGCGGCGCACGGGTTCGGCCGCGCTCGCGGCCAACGCTCTTCACTTCGCCTCGGACCTGGCTGGCTCGCTGGCGGTGCTGATCGGGCTGCTGTTCGTTCGCGCCGGCCACCAGGATGCGGACGCCGTGGCCGCGCTGTTCGTCGCCGTGCTCGTCGTCATCGCGGCGGTGCGCCTGGCCAAGCGGTCCACCGACGTGCTGATGGACCGTGCGGTGGCCGACGCCGACGATCGCATCCGCGCGGCGCTCGCCCAGGCCGACGAGGATGTCGAGGTGCGCCGCGTGCGCGTGCGCCAGGCGGGTGGGCGGAGCTTCGTGGACCTCGTGGTGGCCGTGCCGCTCGATACCGGCGTGGGGCAGGCGCACACGGTGGCCGACAGCATCGAGGACGTGGTCGAGCGCGCCCTCGGCGGCGCTGACGTGGTCGTGCACGTGGAGCCCACCGAGGCGGAGGGCGACATCCGCGAGCTCGCCACGGCCGCGGCGGGCGCGATCCCCGAGGTGCGCGAGGTGCACAACGTGCGCGTGATGAGGCTGCCGCACGGCTACGAGCTGTCCCTGCACGTGAAGCTGCCGCGCGAGCTGTCCCTCGACGAGGCGCACGGCGTGGTCGAGCGCCTGGAGGAACGCGTGCGCGCGGAGGTGCCGGAGCTGGGGACCGTGCACACCCACATCGAGCCGCTGTCGCGCACCGACTGGGCGAGCACTCCGCCGACAACCGACACCGCCACCGAGCGCGCGGCGATCGAATCGGCCGTGAAGCGCTTCACCGGGACCGATCCGCTCGACGTGACGTTCCGCGACGGCGAGCAGGGCCGGGTCGCGCTCGTGACGGTGGGCCTCCCGGGCGAGCAGCCGCTCCCCTCGGCGCACAAGCACGCGGGGGCGATCGAGGAGGCGGTTCGTGAGCGCTGCCCCGGCCTGGCGGATGTGATCGTCCACACCGAGCCGATGGGGGCGGAGGCGACTTAGTTTCGCCTCA
>Ga0111539_10009576_pt1 | contig 12226 bp, 8 predicted proteins | sample RhiMethybrSRZTD1_FD_79667 | JGI IMG/M metagenome (GOLD analysis project Ga0111539, IMG submission 79667) | Populus rhizosphere microbial communities from Tennessee, USA - Rhizosphere MetaG P. TD hybrid SRZTD1 (version 2) (version 2) | ecosystem: Host-associated > Plants > Roots > Rhizosphere >...
CGAGCCGCCGCACTCGATCCCGATCTCGCGCATGATCGTGATCGAGGCGTTGCGCAGGTTCTGGTACTCGCGGTCGGTGAGCGTCTGCGCCGGCGCGACGGTGACCGAGTCGCCCGTGTGCACGCCCATCGGGTCGACGTTCTCGATCGAGCAGATGATGACGACGTTGTCGGCGACGTCGCGCATCACCTCCATCTCGAACTCCTTCCAGCCGTGCAGGTACTCGTCGATCTGCACCTCGGAGTTCATGGACAGCGACAGCCCGCGCCCCACGATCTCCTCGAACTCCTCGACGTTGTAGGCGATGCCTCCGCCCGTCCCGCCCATGGTGAAGGAGGGCCGGATCACGCACGGCAGGCCGATCTCGGCCAGCACGCGGCGCGCGTCCTCGAGCGTGTGCGCGATGCCACAGCGCGGCAGCTCGAGCCCGCAGTTGGCCATGGCCGCGCGGAAGAGGTCCCGGTCCTCGGCCTTGCGGATCACCTCGGCGCGCGCGCCGATCATCTCGACCCCGAAACGTTCCAGCACGCCCGAGTCGTGCAGCGCCAGGGCCGTGTTCAGCGCGGTCTGACCGCCGAGGGTCGGGAGCAGAGCGTCGGGCCGCTCCTTCTCGATGATCTGCGCCACGACCTCGGGCGTGATCGGCTCGATGTACGTGACGTCCGCCGTGTCCGGGTCCGTCATGATCGTGGCCGGGTTCGAGTTGACCAGCACGATCTTGTAGCGCTCCTCGCGCAGCGCCTTGCAGGCCTGCGTGCCGGAATAGTCGAACTCGCAGGCCTGTCCGATGACGATCGGACCGCTGCCGATGATCAGGATGGAGTCGAGGTCGTCCCGGCGGGGCATCGAGGAGGTCGGGGCGGGCGCAGGCCGTCGCGCATTGAAGCAAACGCGCGCGAGGCTGTCGATGCCGGGTGCGACCCGACCGACCGCGGAGGTGCGGGGAGCGCGGAGGAGCGCGGAGAAGACGAAACGTGGGAGAGAGCCTCCGGGGCTTGCACTCTCCGGCGACTCGAAGTTCCGGAGGCCCCTTTGCTCACTCCGCGCTCCTCCGCGTTCTCCGCGCCTCCGCGGTCGGTCGGGTTCACGCGAGGAGCTCGGTCAGGAAGCGCTCGTCGAGCTCTCGGTCGACCTCCAGCTCGCCGATCCGCCGCACGAGGACGAAGCCCGGGCGTCCGGCCCGACCCTTCTTGTCGCTGCGCATGGCGGCGACGAGCTCGTCCGGCGCGAGCCGCACGCCCGAGCGCTCGCGCAACGCATCCATCCCCGCGGGGAGGCCGAGGCGGCCGAGGAGAACGCGCACGCGCTCGACGAGGCCGTGCTCGCGCAGGACGCCGGTTCGTTCGCTCGCCCGCAACGCGAGCGCGAGCCCGGTCGCGACGGCGACTCCATGGGGAACGCGTCCGTAGCCCGCGGCGTGCTCGATCGCGTGCGCGAACGTGTGGCCGAGGTTCAGGCGCTTGCGCTCGTGGCGCTCGCGCTCGTCCTGCGCCACGACTGCGGCCTTGACGCGCACGCAGCTCGCCACGACGTCGGCGAGCAGCTCCGCATCGCGCGCGTGGATCGCGCTCGTCCGCCGCTCGAGTGTCTCGAGGAGCAGCGCGTCGCCGACCAGAGCGCTCTTCACGACCTCGCCGAGGCCGGAGGCGAGCTCCTCGTCGTCGAGCGTGGCCAGCGTGTCGGTGTCCGCGAGCACGCGCTCGGGCTGGTGGAACGCGCCGGCGAGGTTCTTGCCCGCGCTCAGGTTCACGGCGGTCTTGCCGCCCACGGACGAGTCGACCTGCGCGAGCAGCGTCGTCGGGCACTGCACGTACGCGATGCCGCGCATGTACAGGGCAGCCGCGAGGCCGCCGAGGTCGCCCACCATGCCGCCGCCGAAGGCCACGAGCACGGAGCGGCGATCGATCCCGATCTCGGCCAGGAACTCGAGCACGCGCTCGAGCACCGCGACCGACTTGGATTCCTCGCCGGCCGGGACCGCGAGCCCAGGGCGCTCGGAGAGCGGACCGAGGCGTGCGCCATGAAGCCGCGCCACGTTCGAGTCGCTGAGGAGCGCGCACGTGCGCTCGCCGACGACGCTCGCGAGCTCGGCCAGCGCCCCCGGGCCGACCACGACCTCGTAGGGGCTCGCGGTCTCGACGCGCAGGCGGCGCAGGCTCACGGGGAAGAGTCAGTCGAGACGAGCGGACGCGCGCGAAGCCGCGCGGCCTCGACGAGCGCCGTGAAGATGCGGCCGTGGGCAGCACCGTCGCGCGGCGCGGGGCGCAGCGCCGGATCGCACGCGAGCTCCGGATGCCACTGCACCCCGAGCGCGAAGGGATGCCCGTCGCGCTCGATCGCCTCGATCAGGTCCTCGTCGTCGGTGGCGGCGACCTTCCAGGGCGCCGCGACCGACGCCAGCGCCTGGTGGTGGCGCGAGACGACCTCGAGCGTCGCCTGTCCGGTGCACGCGCGCAGCGCGGAGCCCGCGCTCACGCGCACGGTGTGCACGACGCCGCCCGAGTGCTCGCGCTTCCCGGGGCGGTCTTCCGGGAGGTGCTGGTGGAACGTCCCACCCTCGGCGAGACCGAGGAGCTGCATCCCGTAGCAGATGCCGAGCACGGGGAGCTCGCGCTCGAGCGCCGCGCGCGCCAGCGCGAAGTCGAACTCCTGCTTCTCGCGCGGCACCGGCTTCGCGCGCGGGTGAACGGGCCCGAGGCCCAGGGCTGCCGTATCGAAGTCGTCGGCGCCGGCGAAGACGAGCCCGTCGAGCCGCGCGAGGAGCTCGTCCACGACGCGCGCGTCGCCCACGGGCAAGACGGCGAGCGGCAGTCCGCCCGCGGCCCACACGGCCCGCGCGTACCGCGTGGACAGGCGCAGCTCGGGCTTCTCGCCCGCGAGCTCGCCGACGATGCCGATGCAGGGGCGCATGCCCGTCGATTGTAGGGGAGCGGAGCTGCCGTCCACCCACCGGCCCGCGGAGCCGGAGCGCGCTACCGCGCCTGGCTCCGCAGCATGAACCCGATCAGGCGGTAGAGGAGGCGCGCGCCCACGTTCTCGTCCCAGCCGGCGCCGTCCTCGCTGTCCGCGGCGGGCGCGACCTCGTTCAGGTCGACGCCGACGATGCGCCGGCCGGAGCGCACGAGCTCGTCGAGCCAGAGCATCGCCTCGTTCCACGTGAAGCCGCCGGGCACCGGCGTGCCCGTGTTCGGGCACAGCGCCGGGTCCAGGCCGTCCACGTCGAAGGTGATGTAGACGTTCTCGGGCAAGGGCTCGAGCGTGCGCCGCACGACGCTCGTCAGCGGCTGGCCCTCGTGCTTCGCCCGCGCCCAGTCGACGTCGAAAAGCGCGCTCATGCGGTTGCCGGCGGCCGAGAGGAACTCGTACTCCTCCTCGCTGAGGTCGCGCAGGCCGACCTGCACGATGCGCGCGATGCCGTCGATGCCCTCGGCCGTGTTGCGCAGGATCGAGGCGTGCGAGTGCGCGAAGCCCTCGTACGCCGGTCGCAGGTCGGCGTGCGCGTCGAAGTGCAGCACGCCGAGGCCGGGGAAACGCTCGGCGTGAGCGCGGATCGCGCCGTAGGGCACCGAGTGGTCGCCGCCCACGAGCGCGCACAGCTTCCCGGCGTCGAGGATCTCGCGCGTGCGCGCCTCGACCCAGCGGTTGAGCTCGTCCTGGATCGCGTCGACGCGCGCCGCGGCCCGCTTCAGCTCCGGGTCGCGGCCCACGCCGCCGGCGGCGATCACGGGCTCGGCCGCGCGCGTCGCCTCGTCGTTCCAGCGCTCGACCGCTGGATCGATGGGCGCCATCCAGATCCCGGCCTCGTAGGGCTTGCCCGTCAAGACGTCGAAGAGATCGACCTGTCGGGAAGCGGCGAGGATCGCGGCCGGACCGCGCGCGGCGCCCTTCCGGAACGACGTCGTGGCGTCGAAGGGCACCCCGATCACGTGGACGCGCGCACCGCGCGCGTCTTCAGGAAGGCCGAAGATCCCGCTCTCGGGCCCGGCGGCGGCGTTGGGGTCGAAGGCGGTCGAAACACCGGGCTCGGTCTTCATCGCAGGCGGAATCCTACTGTCGAGGCGCTCGCGCACCCGACGAAGGCTCCCGGCCGGAGAGGAAGAACTTCCCACCGGCGACCTTTTCTCGCGTACTCGCCAAGCCCCGTACCCGGGCCGACGTTCCGTGGATACCCACCAGCCAAGCGGCATGGACCAGCCCAGCGACGGACGGCTGCTCGCGGCGTGGAGCCGGGGCGAAACGGGGGCCTTCGAGGCCCTCGTCGCGCGTCACGAGCGCGCGCTCCTGCGCCACGCCCGAGCGTTGCTCGGCGACTGGAAGGCGGGCGAGGACGTGGTGCAGGAAGCCTTCCTGCGTCTCGCGCAGCGCCCGCCGACCGTGGACGCGGACGTCATCGACGACGCGCGTGCCTCGGCCGCGCTCCTGTCCTCCTGGCTGCACCAGGTGACCAGGAACCTCTGTATGGACACGCAACGCAGCGAGAAACGACGGCGACGGCGCGAGGAGGAAGCGGCGTCGCACGAGGCCGTCTCCGGCGGCATCGACGTCGTCGAGACGGCGGACACGAAGGCGGCGGTCGAGCGCGGGCTCCTGCGCCTTCCGCAAGATCAACGGGAGGTGCTCGTGCTGCGCCTCTTCGACGAGAAGAGCTACGCCGAGATCGCGGAGATCACGGGCAAGAAGACGGGCACGGTGGGGTGGTTGATCAGCGTGGGGTTGAAGGCGCTGGCAGACGAACTCGCGACGCTGACGGGTGGCGAGCGGGTGAGCGGGGCAGCGGCGGGAGGTGTGGCAGAGACGAATGTGGACGTGGGGCTGTCGGTGCAGAGCGGAGGTGTCGCGTGAACGGCGAACAGGTGAGTGGACCCAGTGGCATTGGCCCGGAGCAGCACGAGAAGCTCTGCGCCTACGTCTTCGGCGAGCTGCAGGGCCCCGAGCGCGCGGCCTTCGAGGCCGAGCTCGAGCGCTCGCTGCCGTTGCGCGCCGAGCGCGCGCGCATCGAGGCCACGATCGGTCTGGTGAAGCGCGCCATCCCCGACGAGGGACTGCCGGCCGATGTGCGACGCGAGATCCTGGCGTCGGTGAAGCGCTCGCGCTTCCGCTTCCTGCGCGGCGGGCGCGGGCTGATGACGGTCGCGGCTGCGGCACTGGTCGTCTTCGGCGTGGCCTTCGCGCTGCGCGTGATGGACCAGGGCTCGCTCTCCGAGCGCACGCTCGACACCAAGGTGGCGCGCGAGGACGCGCCCGAGCAGACGCTCGAGTTCCGCGCGGGCGTCGAGGAGCGGTTCGAAGACGCGCGCAATCGCCAGATCGCGGCCGCCGAGGGGGCCAAGCTCGACGACGGGGAGGCGGAGCGGGCGCTCGAAAACCTCGGCTATTCCGGCGAAGCGGACGAGAGCACTGACTCGTTCGCGAAGGCGACTCCCGAGGTGGAGGTCCAAGCCCATGGCGTGAATCTCTCGGAGGCCGCCGAGCCGGCGGCGCCTGCAGCGGCGCCTTCCGACGGCAGCGACGGCTGGTTCGGCGGAGTGGGACCGGACATGCGCGAGGCTCACGAGGCGCCTGCGGCTGCGATTCCCACGCCCGTGGAGACTGCGAGCACGGGCCACTACGGCACGGGTACGCCCTCGGCCTTCGTGGGGCGGCGCGCGGCGAGCGGCGGCGGAGGACGTGCCGGGAGCGTCGCGAAGCAGAGCGGCCAGCTCCTGCGAAGCGCGGAGCCCGTGCTCCCTCCCGGCAAGACCGGTAGCTACCGCGGCTCCGGCGACTCGCTTCCGCCCGGCGGGCGGAAGGAGGAGGGGCTGGATGCGTTGGCCGGGCTCGGCTACGTCGGGCGCGTCGACACGGAGACGCAGGAACAGCTCCAGGCCCTCGGCTACGGCGACGACGGCGGGGAAGAGTCCGCGCCGCAGGTCAGCGCCGTCATCGACCGCGTGAGCCAGCGCGAGGCGGTCGAGCTCGAGCAGGGGCGTCAGAAGGTCCAGCTCGCCAACCGCCAGACGGACGAAGCGCTCGCGCGCTGCCGCCTGCTTCCGGGCGAGAGCCCGCAGGACATGTTCTTCCGCTACTGGGGCGACAACCCGTTCGTCCTGACGCAGGACCAGGCGCTCTCGACCTTCGCGGTGGACGTCGACACGGCGAGCTACGCGCTCGCGCGCAGCTACCTGAACTCCGGCAAGCTGCCGCCGCGCGAGGCGGTGCGCACGGAGGAGTTCGTCAACTACTTCAAGGCCGACCAGCCGCCGCCCACGGGTGCCGAGCCGTTCGCGCTCGGGCTCGAGCTCGCGCCGAGTCTGTTCGCGTCCGATGCTCGGACGGAGATGCTCCGCGTGACCGTGCGCGGGCGCGACGTCGCGAACTTCGAGCGCCAGCCGCTCGCGCTCACGCTCGTGATCGACAACTCGGGCTCGATGAACGAGGGCAATCGCCTCGAGCTGGTGAAGAGCGCGCTGCGCGAGCTCTTGGGCTCGCTCTATGCCTCCGACTCGGTCGCGGTCGTCGTCTTCAGCGAGAACGCGCGCGTGCTCACCGAGCGCCTCTCGGCCGCCAACCGCGGCGTGCTCGAGGACCAGATCCTCGCCATCCCCATCGAAGGCGGCACGAACGCCGAGGCGGGCCTCGTGCTCGGCTACGAGCTCGCCGCACGCGGCCTCGCGCCGAACACCGTCAACCGCGTGGTGCTCTTCTCCGACGGCGTCGCCAACATCGGCGAGACGGACCAGAAGCGCATCCTCGAGACGGTCCAGGCGCAGCGCGCGCGCGGCATCTACCTGAACACCTTCGGCGTCGGCATGGGCAACCACGACGACCGGTTCCTCGAGCAGCTCGCGGACGCGGGCGATGGCCAGTGCAGTTACCTCGACTCGCTCGAGGAGGCGAAGCGCCAGCTCGTCGACGGCCTCGCGCAGAGCTTCCAGCCGATCGCACGCGACGTGAAGGTGCAGGTCGAGTTCGATCGCTCGCAGGTCGAGAGCTGGCGCCAGCTCGGCTACGAGAACCGCGCGCTGCGCACCGAGGACTTCCGCGACGACAAGATCGACGCAGGCGAGGTCAACGCCGGCCACCAGGTCACGGTGCTCTACGAGATCGTGCGCACGTCGGTCGAGGGCGGTCCGCTCGCGACCGTGCGCCTGCGCTACAAGACGCCGTTTGCGGTCGACCGTGGCGACGACAGCGAGCGCCAGCGTGCGGCGGCAGAGACCGCGCTCGAGATCGAGCGCTCGATCCGCGCTTCCGAGGCGCTGCCGGGCTTCCAGTCGGCCTCGCGTGGCTACCGCCGCTCGGTTCTCGTCGCGCAGTTCGCCGAGGTCCTACGTCGCAGCGTCCACGCGCGTGGCGACGACTTCGCGCGGCTGCTCGAGGAGGTGCGTTCCCTTTCGCGCGAGACCGGCGATCCCGAGATCGTCGAGCTCGTCGGCCTGCTCGAGCACGCGAACCCGCTGCTCGATCAGCGTGCGAAGGAGGAGACGCCCAAGGTCCAGGTCCTGATGGACGAGCTCGCCCGACGCGCGTACGAGAGCGGCCAGAACGAGCGCAAGCGCGAAGAGCTCGAACCGGAAGAGCGGGCGCGGATCGAGCGCGAGGTCCAGCGCCTCGAGGGCGAGCTACGCGTCGAGATGAACCGCATCCACGGCGTGACGCCCGAGCTGCTCCAGGAGCTGAAGGATCTGGGCTATTCCGGCGCGGAACAGCAGGGGGACTTCAAGCCACTCGGCAACGGCAACGGCGACAAACGCTGACGACGACCAACCGGACGGCAGGTGGGCCCGCGTCGGTCGATGACCGGCGCGGGCCCTTTCACTATCTTGTGCGCGCTTGAACTCGCGCTTCTGGATCATGCTCGGGGCGCTGTGGGCCGCCCTGGGCGTGACGCTCGGCGCCTTCGGCGCGCACGCGCTGCGTGAAGGGCTCGCGGAGCGCCACCACGTCGAGACGTGGGAGACGGCGGTCTTCTACCACCTCGTGCACGCGCTCGCGCTGATCGCGTACGGCCAGTACATCGATCGAGCGCGCGGCCGCGACCTGCCGGCACTGCTCTTCTTCCTCGGGAGCGCGCTCTTCAGCGGCTCGCTGTACGTGCTCTCGTTCGACGTGCTGAAGGCCGTTATGGGCCCGATCACGCCCCTCGGCGGCGCGCTGTCGATCGCGGGCTGGGTGCTGTTCGCGCTCGAGGCGCGACGGCGCTGAGTCAACGGCTCCGGACGAGCTCGACGAGCACGGCCGCGATGCGCGCGCACTCCTCGGCGCTCGTGCAGGCCGGCGGCAGCGCGTAGAGCACATTGCCGAGCGGGCGCAGGAGCACGCCGCGCTCGAGCGCGCGCGCGCGCAGCTCGAGCGCCGAGCGCGCGAGGTAGCCCGGGTCGTCGCCGGCGCGCGGTGCGAGGTCGAGCGCGACGATGCCGCCCAGGCGCCGGCGCTCGAGGACGCGCGCGTCGCCGGCGATCTCCGCGAGGCCCGCGTCGATCGAATCGCCGATGCGCTCGAGCCGTGCAGGCACATCGTCCGTGCGGCACAGCTCGAGCGACGCGAGGGCGGCGGCGCACCCGATCGGATTCGCCGTGAACGTGTGGCCGTGCGGGAAGAAGCGCCCACGCTCGGCGTGCAGGAACGCGCCGTAGAGCTCCTCCGTCGCGAGCGTGGCTGCGAGCGGTAGCGTTCCGCCGGTGAGCGCTTTGCCGAGGGTCATGACGTCGGGCGCGATCCCCGCGCGCTCGCACGCGAACATCGAGCCCGTGCGCCCGAAGGCCGTGAACACCTCGTCCGCGACGAGCGGAAGCCCCTGGCGCGTGCACGCCTCGCGTGCGCTGCGCAGGAACGCCGCGTCGTGGAAGCGCATGCCCGCCGCGCCCTGCACGAGCGGTTCGACGATCACGCCCGCCACGTTCGCGCCGAGCTCGGCGAGCTTCGCCTCGAGCGCGTCGGCGCGCGGCGGCACGCGCTCCACGCGGAACAGGAACGGCGCGAAGGCCGTGAAGAAGGGCTCGCGCTCGCCGGCCGCCATCGCGCCGAACGTGTCGCCGTGGTACGCGCCCTCGAGCGCGACGAACACCGTGCGCTGCGGCTCCCCGCGCTGGACCCACGCTTGCGCGACCATCTTGAGCGCCACCTCGACCGCCGTGGAGCCGTCGTCGGAATAGAAGACGCGCGTGAGTCCATGTGGAGCGATGCGCACGAGCTCCTCGGCCAGGCGCACGGCGGGCTCGTGCGTCGCGCCCGCGAAGAGCACGTGGTCGAGCTGCGCGGCCTGACGCGCGATCGCCGTGACGATCCGCGAGTGCGAGTGCCCGTGCAGGCACGCCCACCACGACGAGATCGCGTCGAGCACGCGCCGTCCGTCCTCGAGCTCGAGCCACGCGCCGCGCGCGCTGCGCACGGGCAGCGGATCGGGCTCGATCGCGTGCTGCGTGTACGGGTGCCAGCACACGCGCCGGTCGCGCTCGACGAGGTCGCTCACGGTGCGAGGATCTCCGCGAGGTCGTTGTGCTCGAGCCACTCATCCAGCGCTGCCGTATCGAGCGGCGCGAGCGGCGCGAGCTCGAGCACGCGGTCCACGCCCGTCACGCGCTCCAGCGTCGCACGGTTGGCCGCATCGGGCGGACCGACGAGGAACAGCGCGCGCGGCTCGAGGTGGCGCGCGCGCAGCGCCTCGAGCGTGAGCAGCGTGTGGTTCAGCGTGCCCAGGCCCGAGCGCGCGACGAGGACGAGCGGCGCGCGCGCCTCGGCCAGCCAGTCGGCCTGCGTGTGCAGCTCGGGCTCCGCGCGGTAGGGCACGAGCAGCCCGCCCGCGAGCTCGACGATCACGAGCGTCGAAGGCAGGGTGCGCAAGAGGCTGTGCAATCCCTGCTCGAGTCGGCGCGGCTCGATGCTCTGCCCGGCGGCCGCCGCGGCCGTGTGCGGCGACGCGGGGAGCGGGAAGTGCCAGGCCTCGCGCAGGCACTCGTGCGGCGCCGCCCCGGCGAGAGCGCGCACCGTCTCCCGGTCGCTCTCCATTCCGGTCTGCACCGGCTTCCAGTACGCCGCGCCGCCCGCGCGCAGCGCCGCGCGCAGGAGCAGCGCGCTCACGACGGTCTTGCCGACGCCCGTGTCCGTGCCGACGATGAACAGCGCGCGCCCCGGCGTGCCGTCGACGGCGCGCACGACGTGTTCGTGGTGCTCTCCTTGCAGGCCGCGCGCGAGCTCGTCGACCTCGCTCGGCCGGTTGAAGGCGTGGCACACGAGGCGCAGCCGCGCGTCATCGCGCGCGACCGTCGGATAGCGCACGGCCGCGACGTGAAAACCGTGTCCGCGCAAACGCTTCGCGAGGTCGAGCGCGCGCGTCGCGTTTCCGACGGGATACGGAACGATCGCTCCTGCAGGTTCGGGCAGCTCGAGGCGTCGCGCAAGCTCGCGTGCGAGCTCGAGGGCGACCTTCCGCGCCTCGTCCGCTCGCCGGCACTCCTCGATCGCGACGACGAGCGCAGCGGACACCGCCGGTGGCGGCGCCGTCGTGAACACGAACGGCCGTGCGTGGTTCACGAGATGCTCGACGACGGCGCGGCTCGCCGCGACGAAGGCACCGCTCACCCCGAGCGCCTTGCCGCCGGTCACGACGCGCGCTGCGAGACGGCCCGGCGGACGAGCGGTTGCTGCCCACGCGCCGGCGCCTCCCGGCCCGAGCAGGCCAGCCGCGTGTGCCTCGTCCACGACGAGCCAGGCGTCGTGGCGCGCGCACAGCTCGTCCAGCTCGGCGAGCGGCGCGGCATCGCCGTCCATGCTGAAGACGCCTTCGGTGAGCACGAGCCGCCGCCGCGCCCGCGTGGACCGCGCGAGCTGGCGCTCGAGCTCGGCGAGATCGAGGTGCTCGTGCACGAACACGCGCGCGCGAGAGAGCCGCGCGGCGTCGATCAGCGAGGCGTGGTTGCGGGCGTCGGAGAAGAGCGCGTCGCCGCGGCGTACGAGACCGGTGACGAGTCCCAGGTTCGCCTGCGTGCCCGTCGGGAACAGCAGCGCGGCCTCCGAACCGAGCCACTCCGCTGCGGCGTGCTCGGCCTGCGCGCACGAATCGGCCCCGCCACCGAGCAGCCGCGCGGCGCGCCCGCCGGCGCCGTGCTGCGCCAGCGCCTCGCGTGCGGCCTCGACCACGTGCGGGTGGCGCGCGAGTCCGAGCACGTCGTTCGACGCGAAGTCCAGGAGACTCGCGGCAGTCGCCGGCTCGAGGCGGCGCAGGAGGCCCTGCTCCTCGCGCTGCGCGAGGTCGCGCGCGAGCTCGTCGTCGAGCGGAGAGCCCACGCCAGGGCGCGCTACGCGCGCGTCGGAGCCAGCCCCAGCTTCGCCAGCAGCGCCGCGTCGCTCTCCGGCGTGGGGTTGGGCGTGGTGAGCAGCTCGTCGCCGAGGAAGATCGAGTTCGCGCCGGCGAGGAAGCACAGCGCCTGCGCCGCCTCGTCGAGCTCGCCACGTCCGGCCGAGAGTCGCACGACGCTCGCCGGCATCAGGATCCGCGCCGCAGCCACCGTGCGCACGAGCTCGGTCCAGTCGAGACGCGGCGCGTTGGCCAGCGGAGTCCCGGCAACGGGCACGAGCCCGTTGATCGGGACGCTCTCGGGCGGCGGCTCGAACTGCGCGAGCTGCCAGAGGAGCTCGGCGCGGTCCGCGCGCCCCTCGCCCATGCCCAGGATGCCGCCGCAGCACAGGTGCATGCCCGCCGCGCGCGCCGCGTCGAGCGTGGCCAGGCGCTCGTCGTAGCCGCGCGTCGTCACGATGCGGGCGTAGTGCTCACGGCCCGTGTCGAGGTTGTGGTTGTAGTAATCGAGCCCGGCCTCGGCCAGACGCTCCGCCTGATGCGGCGCGAGCATGCCGAGCGTCGCGCAGGTCTCGAGCCCGAGCGCCTTGACGCCGCGCACCATGTCGAGCACGCGTTCGAACTCGGGGCCGTCCTTCACCTCGCGCCAGGCGGCGCCCATGCAGAAGCGATCGGCGCCGTTGCGCCGGGCGGCGCGTGCCGCCTCGAGCACGTCGTCGAGCGCGAGCAGGGGCTCGCGCTTCACGCCGGTCGAGTGGTGCGCGCTCTGTGAGCAGTAGCCGCAGTCCTCGGGGCAGCCGCCGGTCTTGATCGAGAGCAGCTGCGAGCACTGCACGCGCGCGGGGTCGTGGTGCTCGCGGTGGACCAGCGCGGCCGCGTGCACCAGGTCGAGCAGCGGCCGGGCGAGCAGGGCTTCGACCTCGGCCAGGGACGGTCGCGTCGCGGTCCGAG
>Ga0111539_10009577_pt1 | contig 12226 bp, 14 predicted proteins | sample RhiMethybrSRZTD1_FD_79667 | JGI IMG/M metagenome (GOLD analysis project Ga0111539, IMG submission 79667) | Populus rhizosphere microbial communities from Tennessee, USA - Rhizosphere MetaG P. TD hybrid SRZTD1 (version 2) (version 2) | ecosystem: Host-associated > Plants > Roots > Rhizosphere >...
CAATGCCGCCCTCGCCCGGCAGCTGGGCGCCCACGTCTACATCGACAGCGCCGCCACCAACGCGGCCGCGGAGCTGCAGAAGCTCGGTGGCGCCCGCGTCATCCTGGCCACCGCGCCCAGCTCGAAGGCGATGTCCGCGCTCATCGACGGCCTCGGACCGAACGGAACGATGCTCGTCGTGGGAGCCGGCGCCGACCCGATCGAGGTCACGCCGCTCCAGCTGATCGCCGGCCGGAAGGGCATCCAGGGCTGGTACTCGGGAACCGCCACCGATTCGGAGGACACGCTGCGCTTCGCCGAGATCTCGGGTGTGCGTCCGATGATCGAGAAGGTGCCGCTGGCCCGGGCCGCGGAGGGCTACGCCCGCATGATGGGCGGCCAGGCGCGCTTCCGCGTCGTCCTCGCCATGTAGCTCTCACCCCAGGAGCACGAATGAATCGGTTACCGACACGGCAGCTGGGACGCACGGGACTCGACGTCACGATGCTCGGCTACGGCGCCATGGAGATTCGCGGCGCGCCGCGGGGCCGGGACGTCAGCGACCAGCAGGCGGAGACCATCCTGCACGCGGTGCTCGACTCCGGCGTCAACTACATCGACACGTCGATCGACTACGGCGTGAGCGAGGAGCGCATCGGCCGCTACATCGGCGACCGGCGCTCGGAATACTACCTGGCCAGCAAGTGCGGTTGCCTGGTGGGGGCACCCCCCGCGCCCCGCGGCCAGACCAGCCCGCACGTCTTCACCCGCGACAACATCCTCAAGGGCGTGGAGCAGAGCCTCCGGCGGCTGCGCACCGACCATCTCGACGTGCTGCAGTTCCATATCTCGCCATCCCGGCAGACGCTGGAGCAGGACGACGCGCTTCAGACCGTGCTCGAGCTCAAGCGCGCGGGGACGACGCGGTTCATCGGCATGTCCGGCACACTGCCCCACATCGTCGACCACATCGCCATGGGCGTGTTCGACGTGTTCCAGATTCCGTACTCGGCGGTGGAGCGAGAGCACGAGGGGATCATCGCGGCGGCCTCGAAGGCCGGCGCGGGCATCGTCGTCCGTGGCGGCGCGGCGAAGGGCGCGCCCACTGAGGGCAAGCACGAGGGCGTGCAGTGGGATCGCTGGCAGAAGGTGGAGCTGCGCGATCTGCTCGACGGCATGACGCCCATGGAATTCGTCCTGCGCTTTACCTTCACGCACCCCGACCTCGACACGAACATCGTGGGGACGATCGATCCCGGTCACCTCCGGCACAACGTGGAGGTCTTGAAGCAGGGCCCGCTGGGAGCCGACGTGTACGTCGAGGCCAAGCGCCGCCTCGAGGCGGCGGGCTCGGCCCCCCGCCGGCCCTTGCGAATCCGTCCAGAGGTGCTGGGTTACCAGCCCGAGTGAAGCTACGCACCCCGCGGTCCCTCATTTGGGGTCGCGGGGTATCAACCGGACGCCTTCACCGAGGCGCCCGCCGTCAGCGTTCGCCGAGCAGGGCCTTGATCTGCGCTTCGAACGCCGGGAAGGGCTGGGCGCCGACGATCCGCTGCCCCTCGATGCCGTCGGGCGCGGTCTTTCCCACGAAGAACGTGGGCGTACCGTTCACGCCTAGCTTCAGGCCCTCGGCCATGTCGCGGTCGATGTCGGCCTTGTACCGGTCGGCGTCGATGCACTGGTCGAGCTTGCCGGTGTCCAAGCCCAGGCCCTTGGCGAGCTCCACGTACTTCTCGCGGCTGAGCGTCGCGGCGTTGACCGTCACCAGGTGGCGCATCTCCCAGAACTTGCCTTGCTCGCCGGCACAGCGCACGGCCACCGCGGCCGGGCGGGCGTTGGGATGGATGTCGAGCGGAAAGTCGAAGGAGACGAAGCGGACCTTGCCGCTGTCGATGTAGGTCTGCTTGATCTTCTCGAAGGCGCCGACGTGGAAGGAGCGACAGAACGGACACTCGAGATCGGTGAACTCCACCAGGGTCACCGGCGCGTCGGCCCGACCCAGCACCATGGGCGCGTTCAGCGGCACTCGGACCTTCTCGTCCGGCGGTCGCTCGGCGGCCCGCGGCGCCCGGAGTCGATCGATCGCTTGCCGGAGCTCGCGGATCTCCTTGATGAGCGTGTCGGCTTGCTCACGGGTGATCGTGTCCTGGGCCCAGACCGGCGTGCCCGCCGCGATCGGGAGCAGCAGAAGCCCGAGCGCCAGCAGGGTCACGCGAATGATCGAGGGGGTCATGGAGCCTCCTGGAGCGGCCAGCGGGTCAACGACGATGTGACGACATTCTAGCCCCGCTCGCTAGCCCGCTGGCCCGGGCGGGACACCGTGCTACAGTTGCGTGACGCGCTACCGGAGGCCTTGCCGTGCGGGGAGTGCTCATTACATTTGAGGGCGTCGAGGGTTCGGGCAAGACGACCCAGATGCTCCGCCTCGCGCGCTGGCTGAAGCGTCAGGGCTTCGCGGTCGAGCAGACGCGCGAGCCCGACGGCACGCCGCTCGGGCAGGGTGTGCGCCGCCTCTTCGAGCGCGGTCCCGATCCGCTGACCGAGATGTTTCTGTTCCTGGCCGCCCGCCGGCAGCACGTCATCGAGCGCATCCAGCCGTGGCTCCGCGCGCGCCGCGTGATCCTGTGCGATCGCTACACCGATGCCACCGTCGCCTATCAGGGCTACGGACGGGGCCTCGATCCCGAACTGATCCGCGAGCTGAACCTGCGCGCCACGGGCGGCGTGCTGCCCGACCTCACGCTGCTCTTCGACATGGATCCGGCCGTCGGCTTTCGCCGCATCCGCGGCCGCCGCCTCGACCACTTCGAGCGCCAGGCGCTGGCGTTTCATCGCCGCGTGCGCCGCGGGTATCTCGAGATCCAGCGGGCCGAGCCCAAGCGCGTGCGGATCGTGGACGCCGCCCGGCCGCCGGCCGTGGTCACCCTCGAGGTGCAGGCGATCGTGGCCGAGGCGCTCCGTGGCGCTTGAGGCCATCCGCGATCAGCCGCGCGCCGTCGAGCTGTTGCGCCGCGCGCTGGCCGGCGGCCGTCTCGCGCACGCCTACGCGTTCGTGGGTCCGAGCGGCTCCGGTCGCATGACCACCGCGCGCGCCTTCGCCCAGGCGCTGCTGTGCGAGACGGGGCAGGCGTGTGAGCGTTGTCGCGCCTGCCAGCTCGTCGCGCGCGGTCAGCATCCCGATCTGCACGTGATCGTGCCGACGCCGCCGGAGAGCAATCCCAAGGGCGCCCGGACCATCCGCATCGGCGCCGTCCGCGAGCTGGAGCGCCAGGCCTCGCTGCGGCCGGTCCTGGCCGGCCGGCGCGTCCTCGTCCTGGACGAGGCCGATCGGATGACCGACGACGCGCCCCAGGCGTTCCTCAAGTTCCTGGAGGAGCCGCCGCCGGACACCGTGGTGATTCTCGTGCTGTCTGGGGTGCGCGCCCTGCCGGCCACGGTCATCTCGCGCTGTCAGATCGTTCGCTTCGGCGCCCGGGATGGAGACCAGGCGGGTGCCGCGGTGGGCGAGGCGTTGGCTCTCCTCGAGGCCGCGCGGGCCGAGGGCGTGCCGGCGCTCTTCCGGCGGACCGATCGCCTGGATCGCGACCGGACCGAAATGCTCATCGACGGCTGCTGGCTCCTCTGCCGCGATCTGCTGCTGATTCGCGCCGGCGCGCCCGCGGCCCTGCTGAGCGATCCGGCGCGCGCCGAGGCCCTCGCCGCCGAGGCCCGCCACTGGACCGACGAGGCGCTGGTGGCCGTGATCGAAGCGTGCCGGGCCGCGCGTGAAGCACTCCTCCACAATGTGACCTTGCGGCTGACCGTCGAGACGGTGATGACCCGTCTGCTGGCCCGAGCCGCCTGAGGATAGCGATGACAGAGCAGATCGACGAGTGGCTGATCGGGATCCGCACGCGTGACACGGTGCCGGCCGACGACTTCAAGCTCGTCGAGGATCTGGCGGTGATGGTCGGCGACATCGTGCTGGTCGAGACGGGCTCGGGCACCGCGCTCGGCGAGGTCCGTCGCCCGCGCCGTGCGGTGCCCGACTTCAAGCGTGACCGGCTGTTCCGCCGCGTGGTCCGGGTCGCCACCGACGCCGAGACGCGCGAATACCGCGACCGGCGCCAGCGCGAGGAGCGCGCCATCGCCACCGCTCAGCGTGTGGTGCGCAGCCGCGAGATGCCCATGAAGGTCGTGGACGTGGAGATGTACGGCCCCGAACGCCGGGTGACGATCTACTTCAACGCCGAGGACCGGCTCGATTTCCGGGACCTGGTGCGCGACCTGGCCCGCGAGTTCCGCGCCCGGGTAGAGATGCGGCAGGTCGGGGCCCGCGACACGACGCGCGTGATGGACGGCATCGGTCCGTGCGGTCGGCAGCTCTGCTGCTCGTCACACCTGAGGAAGTTCGATCCGATCTCGGTCAAGATGGCCAAGACCCAGGACATGCCGCTGACCGACAGCCGGCTGCTGGGCAACTGCGGCCGGCTGAAGTGCTGCCTGCTCTACGAGTTCTCGACCTACCAGGAACTGCGCGCGCGCCTGCCCCGCGTCAACTCACCCTGCGAGGCTTCGTGCGGCGGCAGCGGCTGCATGACCGGCAAGGTCAAGTCGATCCGCGTCCTCGCCCAGTCCGTGATCGTCGGCTTCCCCGACGGCAGCCAGGCCGAGGTGCCGCTCGACCAGCTCACCTGGGAGGGTCGCTCGCACGTGCAGTAGACGTGCAGTCCGCTATGGAGTCCCGAGATAGCCCCTCACGGCAGCACCTCGACGGGGGCGCGGCGGAGGTCGAGCGCTGGGTTGCGGTCGAAGAAGTTGTGGGCTTGAGCTCGAACGATCCGTGCTCGCGCGACAGCACGGGGTAGTCCTCGGCGGCGGTGACGTGGTGGAACGTTACGGTATGCCAGAGCACGATGTCGCGGTTGACGATGCTCTCGTTGTCGGCCACGTAGCGGGGTAAGCCGGGCTCGTCCGGATTCTGGTTGGGCGTGTCGCCGGAGGCGAAGCGCTCGTCGGCGTCGAACGCGGTCACCCACAGCGCGTGCTCGATGAATCCGGCCCGCCGGAAGTCGGCCTTCTTCAAGAGCGGGCTGGCGTGGCCGTGCGATTCGAGCACGAACGCGGTGGGATAGCCTCGCGCATTCTTCCGAGAAGTGCTGCTCCTGAAGCTCTTCTTGATCTGGCGGAAGAAGACCGTGGCCCGGCGGGCCAGGGAATTGCCGGCGTGAAAGCCGAGGACCGCGTCCTTGGCCGGCTCACGCAGGTCGATGGCCTGGAAGATGGCGCCGGGCTGCGCGGCGCCCCCGTCGATCAGGATGGTCGCCGCGCCGATATCTCCTCGGGCGTGAGCGGGTCCATCGGGTGAGGACCGGCCGCGTGCGCGGCGCCCAGCGTGAGAGCCAGGAGCGTGACGACCCCGAGCGCGAGCACACAGCTGAATCGCGTCATGGCTTGAGCCTCCTGAGGATTCGCCCGGCGTTCGACGTCAGCGATGACGGAGCGTGTTGCCTGCCACGGTCCCGGCGGCGGCCAGCAGGGCCGAGCCCGAGAGTCCGTCGAGAACGCGCCGCCCGGCCGAGCCGCGGAACCAGCGGCTGGCGCTGGCCGCCAGGAGCGAGTAGCCGAGCAACACCGGATATTCCATCACGGTGGCCACCAGGCCGAGCACGGCGATGCGCAGGGGCGCGCCCTCGGCATCGCCGGCGAAGACCGGCAGCAGCGTGCAGAAGTACAAAACGGATTTGGGATTGGCGCCCTGCAGGACGAAGCTCTGGCGGAAGAGCGCCCGCGGGCGGGCGTGCAGGGCCGGCGCGGGCAACGGCGCGCCCGGGCGAACGGCCGCGCGCAGCGCCTTGACGCCGAGCCAAGCCAGGTAGAACACGCCGCACCACTTGAGGACCTCGAACAGCGACGGCGCGGCCAGGATCAGCGCGCCCAGCCCCAGCACCGAGAGCGCGCAGTAGAGCGCGTTGGCGGCGAAGATGCCGAGGATGCTCGCCTGTGCCGGGCGCCAGCCGTTGCTCATCGAATGACCGACCACCTGCATGACGGCCGGACCCGGCGAGACGTTCATCAGGGTCGTCGTGGTGGCGAAGGTCAGCAGCGATGCGGCGCTCAGCTCGCCGATATCCATGGCGAGCCATCATAGCAAGGAGTCGGCCATGCTACAGTGCAGCCGTGAGCAAGACCTTCTATCTCACGACGCCGATCTACTACATCAACTCGGTGCCGCACCTCGGCCACGCCTACACGACGATCGTGGCCGACGCCATGGCCCGCTACCATCGGCTGGCCGGCGACCGCGTGTGGCTGCTCACCGGCACCGACGAGCACGGCGACAAGATCGCGCAGGCCGCGGCCAAGGCCGGTGTGTCACCGCAGGCGCTCGCCGATCAGAACTCGGCGGCGTTTCGCGACGCCTGGCGGCGCCTGGGCACCACCCAGGACGACTTCATCCGCACCACCGAGGCCCGCCACCGCACCGTGGTGCAGGCCATTCTGCAGAAGCTGTGGGATGCCGGCGAGATCTATCTCGGCAAGTACGGCGGTCACTACTGCTACGGCTGTGAGCGGTTCTACACGGAAAAAGAGATCGTCGACGGCAAGTGTCCGGATCACCAGACGCCGCTGACGTTCATCGAGGAAGAGAACTACTTCTTCAAGATGTCGAAGTACCAGGGCTGGCTGATCGACTACATCACCGCGCGGCCCGATCTGATCCGGCCCGAGCGGTATCGCAACGAGATCCTCGGCTTCCTGCGGGATCCGCTGCAGGACCTGTCGATCAGCCGGCCCAAGCGCCGGCTCACGTGGGGGATCCCGCTGCCGTTCGACGACCAGTACGTGACGTACGTCTGGTTCGACGCGCTGATCAATTACTTCTCGGCACTCGGCTGGCCCGACGGCGAGCGGTTTCACACGTTCTGGCCGGTGGTGCAGCACGTGATCGGCAAGGACATCCTGAAGCCGCACGCGGTGTACTGGCCGTGCATGCTGAAGGCGGCCGGGCTCGACATCTATCAGCACCTCAACGTGCACGGGTACTGGACGCTGGGCGGCGGCAAGATGTCGAAGTCGATCGGCAACGTGGTGGAGGCGTTCGCGCTCTCCGACAAGTACGGGGGCGACGCCTTCCGCTACTTCGTGATGCGCGAGATGACGTTCGGTCTCGACGCGGATTTCTCCGAGGAGGCGTTCGTGGGCCGGCTCAACGCCGACCTGGCCAACGACCTCGGCAATCTGGTCGCGCGCGCCACGACCCTGATCGTGAACTACCAGCGCGAGGCCGGCCCGCCGGCTGACGCGGGGCCCGAGGAGGCGGCGATCCGCGAGGCCGCGGCCACCGCTCGCGGCGCGGTCGAGGCGGCGATGGAAGAGTTCGCCTTCCAGCGGGCGCTGGCCGCGCTCTGGGAGTTCATCGGCGCCGTCAACCGCTACGTGGACGCGAACCAGCCCTGGGCGCTGGCGAAGGATCCCGCGCAGCGCCCGCGGCTCGACCGTGTGCTCGTCACGCTGGCCGACACGCTCCGCTATCTCGGGGTGATGCTCACCGCGTTTCTGCCCGACGCCGCGACCAAGATTCGCGCGGCGATCGGCCACACGGCGGCGCCGCGTCTGGCCGATGCCGAGATCGGCGGCCTGGACCGCCTGCCCGCGGTGCAGAAGCTCTCCGGGCTCTTCCCCCGCGTCGACACCAAGGCCGCGGGCGGCGATCAGCCGGCGGCCGCCACGGGCGGGAAGGCCGCGCAGCCGTCGAGCCCGGGCGGTCCCGCCGAGTCCGCCGGCCCGGCGACCATCAACGACTTCCGACGGATCGATCTCCGTGTGGCGGAGGTGGTCGCGGCCGAGGCGCTGCCGAAATCCAAGAAGCTGCTCAAGCTCACGGTGTCGCTGGGCCAGGAGCAACGGACCATCCTGGCCGGCATCGCGCAGCACTACGCGCCGGCGGACCTCGTGGGCAAGAAGGTGGTCGTGGTGGCCAACCTCGAGCCGGCCAAGCTCATGGGGCTCGAGTCGCAGGGCATGGTGCTGGCCGGCTCCACCGACGACGACGGCGCGCTGGCCGTGCTGGTGCTCGACCGCGACCTGCCGGCCGGGGCCAAGGTCCGCTGATGCGCGACGAGTACGTCGAGGCCATTCTGCAAGTGGCGGCGCGCGACGCCTCGATCGCCGGGGTGCTCCGCGAGATCTGCGCGCTCGACGGCGCCGTCCGCTCCGGCGCGCTGGAGCTGGTGCGCGCCCACCTGCGCACACACGCCGCCGCGGCCGACGTGCTGGAGTGCGTGCAGGCGCTGTCCCACGACGACGTCGCGCAGCGCATCGTCGAACGGCTCGGCCCGCCGGGGTGAGCGGAGCACTCGCCTGGCTCCGGCGGTGGGGGATCTCGATCTGGTCACTCGTCGGTGGTGTGTTCACGCTCTTCGTGTTTCGTCGTGGCATCCCGAACGTCGCCCTGATCGTCGGATACCTGCTCCTGCTCTGGCTGCTGGTGGCGGTGCTGGTGCAGGTGCGCGGCACTCTGGAAGCCTCCGAGCGGCGGGCACACCGCTTCGTGCTCACCGCCACGCAGTACTCGATCCAGACGCTGTACCACGGCGTGCTGCTGTTCCTGCTGCCCGCCTACTGGGCGGCCACCACGCTGACCTCGCCGAACGTGCTGTTCTTGGCCTTGCTGGTAGCGCTGGCGCTGCTGGCCACGTTCGATCCGTGGTACCGGCGGCTCGTGCATCCGTATCCCTGGGTCGGCAACGTCTTCTTTCTCGTCTCCGTGTTCGGTGCGCTGAACCTGGCCCTGCCGCTGGTCGGCGTCCCGCCGTTCGGCGCCTTGCAGATCGCCGCCTGGATGGCGATGGTCGCACTGACGCCCGCGGTGTGTCGCGAGCGCGGCTGGTCGTGGATCTACGGCGCGGGCGCCACGATCGTGGCCGGCGTCGGCCTGGCGATTCTCGTGAGCCTGGGCCGGGTGGTGATTCCGCCCGCCCCACTGTTCCTGGCGCGGACGGCGATCGGCTGGGCGGTCGGCAGCGTCGAGTCGCTGGAGCCCGTGCTGGGGACCGTGTCGGTCACCGAGCTGCGCGAGCGCGGGCTCATCGCCTACACGGCCATCTACGCGCCGGCCGGGCTGCTCCAGCCGGTCGAGCACGTGTGGCGGCGCAACGGTGAGGTCATCAACCGGGTGTCGCTCTCGCCGGTGCAGGGCGGTCGCCGCGAGGGATTCCGGACGTTCTCGCGCAAGACGGCGTTTCCCGACGATCCCGTGGGCCGCTGGACGGTGGACGTGGTGACGGCGTCCGGCCAGCTCATCGGGCGACTGCGCTTCCGGGTGGTGCGGTGACGCCGCCGGCCCTCTTCGACACCCACGCGCATCTGCACTTCCCGGAGTTCGCCGAGGACCTGCCGGCCGTCCTGGAACGCGCCCGTGCGGTCGGGGTCGCCGGTCTCGTGACGATCGGCACCGACGTGCCGACTTCGGTGGCGGCGATCGAGCTGGCCGGGCGCGAGGCCGACGTGTGGGCGGCGGTCGGCATTCATCCGCACGATGCGGCGGCCTCCGACGAGGCGACGGTGCGCGAGATCGAGCGCCTCGCCGGCATGCCGCGCGTCGTGGCGATCGGCGAGATCGGACTCGACTTCTTCCGCAACCTGTCGCCGCCCGACATCCAGGCGCGGACGTTTCGCTCGCTGCTCGAGGTCGCCGCGCGAGTGGCCAAGCCGGTGCTGGTCCATTGTCGTGACGCGCACGACGAGACGCTGGCGATCCTCGCCGAGGCGCGCCTCGACGGAGCGGGCGGGATCATGCACTGCTTCTCGGGTGACGTCGCCATCGCGCGGCGCTGCCTGGATCTGGGGCTCACGATCTCCCTGGCCGGACCGGTGACCTATCCGAACGCGCGGGCGCTGCCGGAGGTCGCCCGCTTCGTGCCGTCCGACCGCCTGGTCGTCGAGACCGACTGCCCGTTCCTGCCCCCGCAGGGGCACCGCGGGCGTCGCAACGAGCCCGCCTACCTGGCGCTGACGGCCGCCCGCGTCGCCGAGCTGCGCGGCGAACCCCTGGCGAGCCTGGGGCCGATCATGCGCGACAACGCCCGCCGGCTGTTCGGTCTGGCCTGACACGGCCGTGAGCCTGCGCGACGCCGGCTTCTACCTTCGCGCGCGATTGAGCGCGGGCCTCACCCGCCTGGGCAACCGCGACCGTCCAGCGCTGGTGCCACCTGTTCCGCTCGATGACGTCCTGGGGGGCGCGCGCACGCCGCTGGCGCTGTCGCGACTGCTCGAGGGGCGGAGCAACGCAGATCGCGAGGCGGCGCTCATTGCCTGGCTGCAGGCGCGCAACGTGGTCTTCGCGCGTCACCGCTTCGAGACGTTCGAGGGGCGCGGCGAGAACCTGAGCGTGGACCTCGGTCACGGCGACCGGGTCGTCGTGCTGGCGGCTCACCACGACGCGGTGCCCGGCAGTCCGGGCGCCAACGACAACGCCGCCTCGGTGGCCGTCTTGCTCACGTTGCTCGAGCGCTGGATGGCGCGCGAGCCCACCGGCGTGCGCGTGCGCCTGCTGTTCCCCGCCTGCGAGGAGCTCGGCTATCTCGGCGCGCGCGTCTGGGTGCGCGACCACGGGGTCGGCGGCATCGCGGGCGTGCTGAGCCTCGAGCTGCCCGGCGTGGGCGACAGCCTGGCCGTGTGGGATGCGGTGGCCGACACCCCGTTTCTCGGCACGGTTCGTCGCGCGTTCGAGCGGATCGACCTCCGCGTCGATCAGGGCTATCACGTGGTGGGACGCATTCCGGTCTTCGGCAGCGACCATCGCGCGTTCGCCGACGCCGGAGTGCCGGCCTACGGGCTGACCACGGTGCCGGCGCACGAGGTGCCGGCGCTGCGTCAGTTCATCTTCAGTCCACTCCGCACGATGTTTCGCGGCGGCGGCCGCCGCCCGCCGCCGTTCGACACGTACCACACCGCGCGCGACAGCGGCGACACGCTCGACGCGACGGCGCTCGACCGGATGGCGCACGCTCTCACTGCGGTGGTGGAAACCCTGCGCTAAGCGGCGGCGTTTTCGGCGGCCGGCTACGCGAGAAGCAGGCGGGCGCGGTCGACCTCACTGGGCGGGACCATCACCACTACTTCGCCCTGGGCGCCGACGCTGAACGGGTGGACGGAGTGGGCCAGGCGTGAGCGCAGCAGGGTGGGGATGCCCTCGCTCTCGAACAGGCCGCGGATGACGACCGCCTCGGCCTGGTCGCAGCGATGCACCTCGACCATGCCGCTCGGCTCGACGGTCGGCTGCCGCGGCGTGCCGGCCCGGCGGGCCCTCTCGAGCGGGCCGGGAAAGGGGATGACCTTGGCTCGACGGGTCATTGCTCGCATGATACCTGACCCCGCGAGCGACCCGGAGGGCACCCCCAGACGGTCGGGATGGGGCGGTACAATCGGCCCAGCGAGGAGGGACCGCCATGGAGAAATACGAGTACTTCAGTGGCATGCCCGAGGTCGGCATCGTTCCGCGCGCGCCCCATGCCGGTCCGCTCCTGCGTCACGTGTTCGAGCAGGAGCATGGCCGCGGCGGTTTCGCGGGCAAGGTGAGTCACACCTATCACCTGTACCCGCCGACCAACTGGCTGCCGGACGAGACCAGGACGCTCCCCACGTTCGCGCCCGACTGGGAGTCGCCGCTGCGGCCGATCGGCGGAATCCATCACGTCATCGGGGTGGCGGCGCCCGGCGAGGCGCGCGACGTCTACCGTGGCATGGCGCGGGTCGTGGCCAACGGGACCGCGGCCATGAACGTCACCGCGCCGCGGGCGCCGATGGACTACTTCTTCGAGCATCATTCGGCGTCGATGGTCTTCTTCGTCCACGAGGGGCGCGGCACGCTCGAGACGATGTTCGGGCCGATCGAGTACCGCCAGGGGGACTTCCTGATCATCCCCAAGGGCGTCACCCATCGCTTCGAGCCGGGCCCGGGGCCGCAGTACTTCTGGATGTACGAGTCGTTCGCCGCCGATCCCGAGAAGTCGGAGTCGCCCACCACCGGACGCTTCCTCACCCACAGCGTCAGCGACTACCGCTTCCCGCGCTCGCTCGACACGCGCAACGAGGCCGGACGCTTCGAGATCGTCTCCAAGGTCGACGTGGCCTACACGCGGCGCGTGCACCCCACGCACCCCTTCGACGTCATCGGCTGGCGCGGCGACTATCTGCCCTACAAGTTCGCCGTCGAGGACGTCCGCCCGCTGGTGGCCGATCGCTCGCACGTGCCGCCGTCCGG
>Ga0111539_10009580_pt1 | contig 12224 bp, 10 predicted proteins | sample RhiMethybrSRZTD1_FD_79667 | JGI IMG/M metagenome (GOLD analysis project Ga0111539, IMG submission 79667) | Populus rhizosphere microbial communities from Tennessee, USA - Rhizosphere MetaG P. TD hybrid SRZTD1 (version 2) (version 2) | ecosystem: Host-associated > Plants > Roots > Rhizosphere >...
AAGCAGGAGTTCCGCGGCTCAGTACAGCAGGTACTTGCGCCGCCTGCGCTTGAACGCGGCCGAGTCCTTCGCGAAGCCGGGCACGAGCTGCTTCGGCGACAGGCCCTGCTCGAGCGCCGTGCGGATGCGGCTCGTGCCGCAGAGGATGTCGATCGGCCGCTTCACGTGCTCGTACTCGTAGGGGGGATCGCGCCAGGCGAAGCGCTTCGGATCCTGGCGCCGCGCGTGGTGGATCAGCAGCAGGTACGCCAGGAAGGCGGGGAAGCGCCCGCGGTCGCTGACGTGCAGCTGGACGCCGTGGCACATCAGGTCCTTGTGCTTCTGGAAGGTCGGCGTGAAGGCCGCGGCCCGGAAGCGCACGCCGGGCAGGCGCTCCTTCTCGAGATCGCGCACGAGGGCGCCCGCGTCGAGCCACGGCGCCCCGACGAGCTCGAACGGCCGCGTGGTGCCGCGCCCTTCCGAGAGGTTCGTGCCCTCGATCAGGCAGCCGCCCGGGTAGACGAAGGCCGTGTCCACGGTCGGGATGTTGGGCGAGGGCATGACCCAGGGCAGGCCGGTGTCCTCGAAGTGCATCGGCCGGCGCCAGCCCTTCATCTTCACGACCTGCAGGTCGACGTCGAGCGCCAGCTCCTCGCGGAACAGGAGCGCGAGCTCGCCCGTGGTCATGCCGTGGCGCACGGCGAGCGGGTGCATGCCCACGAACGAGCGGTACTCCGGGTCGAGCACGTTGCCGTCGACGACGTCGCCGCCGAGCGGGTTGGGGCGGTCGAGCACGACCAGGCGCTTGCCGTCGCGCGCGCAGGCCTGCATCGCGTGCAGCATCGTGTAGTTGAAGGTGTAGTAGCGCGAGCCGACGTCCTGGACGTCGAAGACGAGCGCGTCGAGCTCGGCCAGCATCGCCTGGGTCGGGATGCGCGTCTCGCCGTACAGGCTGAAGACGGGCAGCCCGGTCGCGCGGTCGCGCGAGTGGCCGACCTCGATCAGGTCCTGCGCGTCGGCGGCGATGCCGTGCTCGGGCCCGAAGAGCGCGCGCAGCTTCACGCCGCGCCGCCCGTGGAGCGCGACCGAGGCGTGGTCGAAGTCGCGCGTGATCGAGGCGGGATTGACGATCAGCCCCACCCGCAGGCCGCGGACAGGCGCGGGCCGCTCGAGCAGCCGATCGAGCCCGGCCACGACGCGCGGCATCGCCGCTACTCCACGAACTGGAGCGTGAACGGGACCGGCGCCTTTCCCGTGCGCTCGATGTTGCCCGTCACGGTGTTGTTCTCGAGCGTGCCCTTGAAGTGGAACGCCGTGCCCTGGAGGTCGGCGGTGAAGCGCACGTTGCCCGCGTCGAACCCGATCTCGCGCAGCGGCGAGCGCAGCTCGATCGCGCCGCGCCTCGTCGTGAGCGTGCCCGCGAGCTTGCCCTTGTCGCTGCGCAGCTGGACGGTGAACAGCCGCTTGCCGAGGTCGGGATCCTCCATCGAGCCGCTCCAGCGGCCCTCGACGGCCACGGCCGCCCGTCCCGCCTCGCTCGACACGACGAGCGCCGCCTGGCGGAGCCCGGTCGCGGTCGTGCTCGACTGCACGATGCTCGTCGGCACGGGGCCGGTCGAGTTGCGGCGGTTGGCCTCGCCGTAGATCTCGGTGAAGACCTTGCCTCGCGACGAGAGCTCGGAGAGCTTGAGCGGCCGCTGCCGATACAGGAACAGGCCGAAGTAGTCCTGGAGCAGCGCCGCCCAGTGCCGCGCCAGCACCGGCGGCGCGATGCGCCGGCCCTCACCCCGGCCGGTCTCCCAGTTCTTCGAGTAGGCGGCCGCGTCCTCCGGCGTCGGAACCAGGAACGTGCGCACGTCGCCGACCACGCCGACTCCGGGCTGGGGCTGGCCGCGCAGCTCGAATGCGGGCGGCCTCGTCTGCGCACCCCGGACGAGCGCGTTGAGCGCCGCCGCCGTCGCGACCGCGCGCTCGGCCGTGGAGGCCGAGCCGCCTGCCCCCCCGAAGAGCAGCACCGGCCCGGCCTCGGTCGAGACGAAGACGTAGCCCGAGCCGGGGAACTCCACGACGGGCGCCGCGAAGAACGCCGGAACGAAGCCCGCCGTCGAGCCGCGCACCGCGGCGAAGCTCGGACCGCTGGTCGAGGCGCGCCCGCCAGCCGCCACCACGACCGGCATCTCGGGAGAGATCTCGCCCTGCGCGGGCGGCGGGGCGACCACGGTGAGCTCGGTCGGGCTCGCTTGCAGCACGAGCGCCGGCTGCCCTCCGAAGGTCACCGCGTTCTGCAGCGGCTCCGGCATGAAGCCGCGGCCCTTCAGCACCACGCGGTCGCCGATCGCGCCGCGCTTCGGAGCGATCTCGAGGACCAGCGGCAGCCGGCCGATGTAGATGTCGAAGCTGCGCGCCGGGCCGCTGCCCGCGTTGAGCACGAGCTGCGCCTTCGAGCCTTCGGCCAGCGGCAGCGCCGGGATCGTCACGCGCGCGCCCTCGGCCACCGCCTCGACGTTCGGCGCGGTCACGCCCGCGACGAGCGCGCTGAGGTTCTGGCCCTGCAGGCCTTCGCCGCGCACGAGCACGGTCTGCCCCGGCATCACCACGTCGGGCGACACGCCGGGTGCGGTGGCCGCAGCGTCCGTCCCCGGGCTCTTGCCCGCGAGCGCCGCTGGCTGTCCCGCCGCGGTCGCCACCGCGTGCTCGGACGGCTTCTTGCGCAGCACGAAGTACCAGACGAGGGCGCCCACGAGCGCCAGAGCCGCGACGCCGCCGAGAATCGGGACGATCGGAATCTGCGGCAGCGAGAAGCTCGGGCGCGACTTCGACTTGCCCTTGCCCTTCGCCTTGCCCGCCGCCGGCTTTGCGGCCGGGCGCGCGGCGGGCCGCAGCGAAGGGAACTCCGCGGGCGCGGCCTCGCGCTCCACCGGGATCGACGGCATGTCCGAGTGGTACTGCGGCTTCGCCTCGGGTGCGTGCGCGCGCGGCGCGGGCGGCGGCGGCGGGGGAGGTGCCGCGGGCGCTGGCGCGGCGGGCGGCGGCGGCGCGGGCTGGTACACGGGCGGAGGCGGCTCGGGCGCTGGCGGTGGCGGCGCCGGACGCATCGGCGCGGGCGGGGCCGCTGGCGGCAGCGGCGAGGCGAAGAGCGGCTCTTCGCCCGCGTATCCGGCTTCCGCCTCGGCACCGAGGTCGAAAGCGGGTGCGGCTTCCGTGTGGTCGCCGCCGAAGCTCAGGGCCGGAGCCTCGCCGCCGTGAAAGGACGGCGCGGGCGCCATGCCTTGGAGCGAAGGCATCCCGGTCGCGAGCGTCGGCGTCTCGCCCACGCCCGGCAGGAACACCAGCAGCTTGGCGCTGCCCTTGGCGCCGGGAGGGCCGAGGCAGACGCGGTCGCCCGCCTGAAGCGCGTGCTCGCCGTCCACCTTCTCGCCGTTGACGAACGTGCCGGTCGCGCTGCCGGCGTCGGCGATCGCGAGCCCCGTCTGGGTGAAGATCAGCTTGGCGTGGAAGGGCTCGACGTTGCCGAGCATGATGTGGACGCCGGCGTCCATGCTCGAGCCCATCACGACCTCGCGACCCGTCATGGGGATGGGGTAGGCGGTCCCATCGAGGGCTCCGCCCGTCATCACCAGCGTGGGGACGGTTACCCGCTCACCGGGCACGCGATCCACCTCCCAAGAGACAGAAGGGCAAGGAGATGCCTCCTCCCGGCGGGGATTCAAGCACGGCGCGTCCAGCTGTGTCAACGCGCGTTGACACCCGAGCGCGGCGGGTGCTAGCGTGCCCGATAGATGACCCCGGCCCCGTCGACCGTGCGGGACCATACGCCGCCGGAAGGCGTGCTCCAGCAGCTCCGAATCCCGTTCGTCAGGCGGATCACGCTCGCCACCTCCTCCGTGAGCGAAGAGGTGTTCATGATCGACATCGGCCTGGCCGGCGCGTTCATCGAGCGTGCCGAGCCGATGGCGGTCGACCAGACGATCGAGATCCAGGTGCCCTGGCCGGGCTCCGAGATCCCGTTCCGCGCGACCTGCCGGGTGGCGTGGTGGCATTCCGAGGGCGCACCGCTCAACTCGAAGTCGCTTCCCCCGGGCGCCGGGCTGCAGTTCGTCGACATGTCGCCGGCGGACCGCGAGCGGCTGCGGGCGCTGCTCGTCGAGTACTGCCGGCAGAACCCGCGCGTGCGGCGCTTCCTGCGCCACTGGCCCGACGCCGAACGGCAGGGCGACGACCCCACGGCCGGCTGACGCGCATGGCGCGCGTGCGCGTCGTGCTGGTGCGGCCCGAGACCTCCGCCAACGTGGGGGCCTGCGCCCGCGTGGTGAGCAACACCGGCTGCGCGGGGCTCGACCTCGTGAGCCCGGGCGACTTCCGCACGGTGGAGTGCTGGCGGACTGCCTGGGGAGCCCACGAGGTGCTCGAAGCGGCGCGTGTCTTTCCCGACCTGGAGCAGGCGCTCGAGGGGGCGGCGCTCGCGGTCGCGCTGACGGGGCGCCATCCGGCGGGGACCCCGGTCGCGGACGTGCGCGACGCGGCGGCGGAGATCGAAGCACTCGGCCGCGACGCGGTCGCCGCCCTCGTCTTCGGCCCCGAAACCAACGGCCTCACCAACGACGAGATCGGCCTGTGCGGTCGCGCCGCCACGATCCCGGCGGATCCGAAGCAGCCGTCCTACAACCTCTCGCACGCGGTCGCGATCGCGGCCTACGAGGCGAGGCGGGCGGGCCGGCGCGACGGGGCTCGGCCGCGGGCGCGCGCCACCCACGACCAGAAGGAGCGCCTGCTCGAGCTGCTCGAGGCCGGCCTCGTGGCCACGGACGCGCTGCCCCGGGCCAACCGGGCGTCCTACTTCGCGGAGTGGCGCGCGCTCGTCCAGCGCATGGACCTCACGCCCAAGGAGCTGAAGCTGCTCGAGCACATGGCGCGCAAGATGAAGCGCGCGGGCGCCGCCTGATGGCCGAGCAGCAGGAGCCGTTCGCCGACGTGGTCGCGGTCGAGGGCGGCTTCTCGATCCCCGACCTCAAGTGGCGGGAGCTCGTCTTCATCCGCGCGCTCGTGCCCGAGGGCGACCACTTCGTGCGGGACCCCTCGCGCCCGCTGCCGCCCTTCAAGCAGCCCGGCCTCTTCCCCGAGGGCGCGAGATTCCGCATCGAGCGGCTCCGGGGGCGAGTGCGGGTGCTCGCGGTATGATCGAGCCTGTGGAGCCATCTCCGGAGAGCATCGCGCCGCGCATCCTGTCGCGCGCCCAGCACAACGTCTCGCGAAAGAACATCGACCCGGACGCGCTCAAGGTCCTCTACCGGCTGAAGAACGCCGGCTTCGTCGCGTACCTGGTGGGCGGCGGAGTGCGCGACCTGCTGCTCGAGCGGCAGCCCAAGGACTTCGACATCAGCACGAGCGCCCACCCGCAGCAGGTGCGCAAGCTCTTCCGCAACTGCTTCATCGTGGGCCGCCGCTTCCGGCTCGCCCACGTGCGCTTCGGCCGCAAGGTGATCGAGGTCTCCACCTTCCGCCGCCAGGCCGAGCCCGAGGAAGGCGACACGCTGATCCGCCGCGACAACACCTTCGGCAGCCCCGAGGAGGACGCCTTCCGCCGCGACTTCACGGTGAACGCGCTCTTCTACGACATCGCGACCTTCTCGGTGATCGACTGGGTGCGCGGCCTCGAGGACCTCACGGAGCGCGTGATCCGCACGATCGGCGACCCCGCGCAGCGCTTCCGCGAGGACCCGGTGCGGATGCTGCGCGCGGTGGCGCTCGCGGCGCGGCTCGACTTCACGATCGATCCCGACACGGCCGAGGCGATCCGTTTCCTGCGCGGAGAGATCACGCGCAGCAGCCCCGCGCGACTGCTCGAGGAGCTCTACAAGATCCTGCGCCAGGGCCGCTCGCAGCGGACCTTCGAGATGCTGCACGAGCACGGCCTGCTCGCGTACCTGCTGCCCGAGGCCGACCGCGCGATCGCCGAGCGCGCCCCGGCGCTCGCGGGGTCGCTCGGACGGCTCGACGCCCACCGCCAGGCCGGGCTCGCGATGCCCGACCAGCTCACGAACTCGATCCTGATGGGCTCGCTGCTGGTGCCGCTCGGCGTGCCGCTGCGGCGCGTCGCGGTCGTCAACCGGCGGGGAGAGACGCCGGCGCAGCGCTCGCCCGAAGCGGCCGAGCCTGCCGAGGCGGAAACCCCGCGCGAGCAGCTCGCCGCCGAGATGGCGGAGCTCGGCGCCGAGGAGGAGCCCGAGCCCGAGAGCGCGCCCCTGCACCAGGCGCCGCTGCTGCTGCCCTTCGCGCGGCGCGACCTCGAGCGGCTGCGCCTGCTGCTGCTCGCGCAGCGACGGCTGCGGGAGGCCGACGGCCCGCTCGCCGCCGCCCGCCAGTCGATCGTGTCCAAGAGCTACTTCGAGGACGCGGTGCGCTGGCTCGAAATCCACGGCGGCCCGGACGGCCGCGAGCTCGGCGCGCGCTGGCGCGAGCTCGCCGCCTCGCCGGTCCCGGCCGGCGAAGAACAGGCGCAGCTGGCGCCACACACGGGAACCGAGGCTGGCGCGGGAGGCAACGGAAACCGCCGCCGGCGCAGGCGCCGCCGCCGCCGCCGGCCGCGCTCGGAGCCCGCCGCACCGGCTTGACGGAGGTCGATCCATGGCCCTGCTCGAAGAAGACGAGATCCGTCATCGACTGGCCCGCGCCAAGGGCTGGGAGCTGCGGGGGCGGGAGATCACGCGCACCTGGAGCTTCGCCGACTTCGAGGAGTCGATGGCGTTCGTGAACCGCGTGGCGCGGCTCGCGGAGGCGATGGACCATCACCCCGACATCGACATCCGCTACTCGAAGGTGACGCTCACGCTCACGAGCCACGACGCGGGCGGCCTCACGGCCCGGGACTTCGCGCTCGCCGAGTCGATCGGCGTGTGAGGGCGCTCGTCGCCGGCGCTCTCGGCCAGCTCGGCCGCGAGCTCTCGTCGCGCCTCGGCGGCGAGCTCGCCTGGGCCGGCGGGCGCGACGGCCTCGACGTGACCGACGAGCCGGCCGTCTTCGCGTTCGTCGCGCAGGTGAAGCCCGACGTCGTCTTCAACGCCACCGCCTGGAACCGCGTGGACGCGGCCGAGGCCGAGCCCGAGCGCGCGTTCGTCGTGAACGCGCACGCTCCGCGCACGCTCGCGCGCGCGGCGGCGGACGTCGGCGCGCGGCTGGTGCACGTCTCGACCGACTACGTCTTCGACGGCCTGTCGCCGCGGCCCTACGGCGAGGAGGACGAGCCGCGGCCGCTCTCGGTCTACGGCGCCTCCAAGCTGGAAGGCGAGCGGAACGTGCTCGCCGCCGGCGCGCAGCACCTCGTCGTGCGCACGAGCGGCGTCCTGGGGCGGGCGGGATCGGCGCAGAAGGGCGGCTCGTTCGTGGACCGCATCCTCGAGCAGGCGCGCGCGGGCAAGCCGCTGCGGGTCGTCGCGGACCAGACCTTCGCGCCGACCTTCGCGGACGAGCTGGCCGACGCGCTGATCGCGCTCGCGCGCAGCCCGGCGCGCGGGCTGGTGCACGTCACGAACGCGGGCTCGTGCACGTGGCACGAGCTGGCGCTGGCCGCGCTGCGCGAGGCGGGCAGCGCCGCGCCGGTCGCCGCGATCAAGGCCGCGGAGCTGAAGCTGCCGGCGCGCCGCCCGGCGTACTCGGTCCTCGACAACTCGCGCTACCTGTCGCTCGGGCTGACGCAGCCGCGGCGCTGGCAGGACGCGCTGCGCGAGCTCGTCGCGTCGTCGCGCGGCTAGCGCCGCAGCAGCCAGAAGATCCCGCTCAGGATCAGGCTCAGCAGGATCGACGTCACGATCGGGAAGTAGAAGGTGAAGTTGCTGCGCTCCACGACGACGTCGCCGGGCAGCCGGCCGAGCGGCGTTCGGCCCAGGAGGGTGAAGGCCGCGCCGATAACGAAGAGCACGACGCCCGCCAGCATCAGCATGCGGCCGAGGCCGCCCGTTCCGTCCGACATCTCAGGGTCCTTCTTCCTCCGACTGTGACACGATCGTGCCGGCCTGCGCGGGTTTGACCCGGGCGACCCTTTCAGATAGCTTTGTCGTTCGGTCCGTTGGGCGGTTAGCTCAGCGGTAGAGCACTGGTCTTACACGCCGGGTGTCACAGGTTCGAATCCTGTACCGCCCACCAGGACTTGGATCCCCGAGGCCCGGCGCCACCCGAGCGGGGTGGTAGTTCAGCTGGTTAGAACGCCGGCCTGTCACGTCGGAGGTCGCGGGTTCGAGTCCCGTCCACCCCGCCAATCCCAAACCCTTCGGCTCGTCAGTTGCGAACTCTCGCTGGACGAACGCCGCCCGCGCCGTCAGCGCACGACCACGACGTTTCCGGAAGCCAGGCCGCCGTCGCCTGTCTTCTCGACGCCGCCGATCCATAGGCGGAACCGATCCCCGGACCCGCCGTGGTCCTCCGCGTGGGCGAGGAAAGAGCGGCCATCCCCGCCAAGGCCGGCGAACCAGGCCGTATGGCCGTCGTCCTCGACGGCGAGGCCCGACAGGCCCAGGGCCAGGAATCGCTCGCTTCCCTTCTGGTACGTGAGGGCTCCCACGAGCTGTCCGTGAACTTTCGTGGCCGCGAAGGTCACTGTGCCTCCGGACCGTGAGCGCAATGCCCCCGTGGCCAACCCCGAGGTGGATCGCGGCACGCCGAAGGTCCACACGCTGGCCCGCGACGTCCGGACCACGAGCCGCACGTCGTCACCTGCCATGTGTCGCAGCGCGACGCACGGGTCAGGTATCGCTGTGGATCCCGGTCGGCACGGCGGCACTTCGAACCCGCTCCGGAACACCGCCAATGTGGCGAGCGTTCCGCCCGCGATCGACACCGCGCTGCCGTCGATCAAGAAGGCCAGGAGCAGCGGCCGATTGGGCGTTCCCGCCGGGGCCGCGATCTCAACCGACAGGGGCAGGAAGGTGAAGGCCGTCGGAAGCGGCGGCGGCGCCGGGCCCTCGTCGATGATGACCTGGCCGCCCAGCGGCGTGATCACCGCCGTCTCGATCAAATCCTCCGGCGTGGCCCCGTCGCCTTCGGTGTCGGTGGTCAGCGTCCCGCCCGCCGGCACGGTCCCCGTCACGACTTCGCGACCGGGCGCCGGGTGCACCACGATGGCGACCGGGGCCGGGTTGGAGTCGAACAGCCCGTCGCTGGCCACGTAGGTGAACGTGACCTGGCCGGAGAAGCCCGTGGCGGGAACGTACGTGAACCCGCCGTCCGGCGCCAGCGTCAGGGTCCCGTGCTGCGGCGGCGTGATCAGGCGCGCCGTCAGGGGCTCGAAGTCCAGATCGGCGTCGTTCAGGAGCACGCCCGGCGGCGGTACGCTCAGGGTCGCGCCCGCCGTCACGAAGGGTCCGTCCGGAGCGGCCCCTGGCGGGTCGGGAGCCGGGGTCACGACGATGCTGACGGTGGCCAGGTTCGAGTCCCCCTGGACGTCTTGGGCCTTGAACGTGAAGACATCGGGGCCGAAGTAATTGGGAGCCGGCGTGTAGGTGACGAGGGTGCCGCTCGGCATGACGACGCCCGGCGGCGGGAAGAGCGTTCCGTGTTCCGGCCCGTTCACGACGACGAGCGTGAACTCGTCGCCGTCGGCGTCGGTGGCCACCAGGGACACCAGCCCGGAAGTGTCCTCGCCGATGGTGGCCGCCCCGTTCTGGGCCTGGGGCGAGGTCTTGAGCGAGACGGCATCGCTGACGTAAACCGTCTCCGCCACCTCGATCACCACGGCCGGCTGCACCGTCACTTCGTCCGCGACGTGGACCGTCTCCGCCACGTCGATGACCACGACCCGGGGATGGACCACCAGCGACACCGTGGCGACGTTCGAGTCGGCTTCGCCGTCGTTGGCCACGTAAGTGAAGGAGTCCGGTCCCGCGTATCCGGCCGCGGGGGTGTAGTCGAAGCCGCCCGAGGTGCGGAGGAAGAGGACGCCATGCGCGGGCGCCGTCACGAACCGGGCCGTCAGCGCCGCATGCTCGGGGTCGGTGTCGTTCGTCAGCACGCCGGGAGGCGGCACGGTCGAGGTGCCGCCCTCGATCACGAAGAACGGGCCGTCGTCGGAGGCCAGCGGCGGATGGTTCACAGACGGGACGACCTGGATCGTCACGGTCGCCGCGTTCGAGTCCTGAACGCCGTCGCTGGCCTTGAAAGTGAACGCGTCTTGACCGTGGTAGCCGCCGTCCGGCGTGTAGGTCACCTGATCGCCGGTGATCGCCGACAGAACGCCGTGCGTCGGTGCCGCTACGATCCTGAACGTCAAGGCATCACCGTTGGGGTCCGTGGCCCGCAGGGTGATGACGACGGGCGTCGCGTCGTCGGTCGAAACGGCAGCGTCCTCGGCGACGGGGGCGTCGGCATAGCGATAGGCGCTCGCGAGTTGGCCCTGCTGGCCGAACCGCGTCCGGACCCGCACCGCGCAGAGGCCGGCCGTCGCCGGTGGCGTCGTGGCGAGGATCTCGGTGTCGGTGAGCTGGCTGATCGCCAGCGGCAGCACCCCGTTCGGGCAGACGAAGTCCGCGGAAGAATCATGGACGAATCCGGACCCGGTGATCCGGACGGCCTGGCCGCCCGTGGTCGGTCCGGCTGCAGGCGTCACCGCCGCCACGCTGGGCACCACGGTGCCGACGGCCAGGTGGAAGGTCGCCGTCGCCGTCCCTCCCCGGCCATCGGACACGGTGTAGGTCAGAGCGTCGGTCCCGGTGTACCCGGCGTTCGGGACGTACTGCACGCAATAGGCCGCGGGGTGCTGCAGGAAGTCGACGCAGGACACGACCGCCGCCGTGCCGTGGGACGGGTCGGACACGGCGGTGAGGCGCAGGATGTCGTGGTCGGGGTCGGAGTCGTTGCGAACCGCGTCCAGCAGGTGCGTGAATCCCGGCGCGACGCCGGCCAGGTCGTCCACCGCGACCGGCGGCTGATTGGGCCCGGTGTCGGGCGGCCCCGTGGCGGCGAATAGCGCGACCGTGGCGACCGTCTCGAAGGTCACACCGTTGAGGAGACGCGCCGTGGCGGGGCTGGCCCCGCCGGCGCCGGGCACCGACCAGAACCGCACCTTCTGGGTGCACGACTGGCCGGGCTGCAGGACGCGCGCGCCCGCAGAACGGCAGCCTTCGAAGTCCGTCGCGTCGAATGGGCGGGGCTCGGACTGGTCGATCGCGAACACTTCGGCGAGTGCGACCGGCAACTCCGTGTTGTTGGTCACGGTGAGGACGAGGTCCTTCGTCTTGTTGAGTGGCACCGTGCCGAACTGGAGGAAGTCCGGAGAGACGGTCAGCACCGGCGGGGGCGGCGGCGGAACGCCCACGTACACGCTCACAACGCCCGTGGCGGTGTGGCCGTCGTCGTCGGAAACCTCGTAGACGAAGTGATCGACTCCGTCGAAGCCGGGCTGCGGCGTGTAGGTGACGAGGGCTCCGGCGAAGCTCGCGCTGCCATGGGCGGGTGCGCCCACGCCGGTCAGGCTCAGGGGATCGCCGTCGGGGTCGCTGTCGTTGGTCAGCACCGCGACGTCCACGGGCGCGTCGATCGCGGTGTCGGCCACATCGCTCACGGCCACGGGCGCGCCATCGTCGTCGGTGACGACGTCGCCCGCCGCCCCCAAGGCGACGGCGGCCAGTGCTGCGACCAAACGTACTCGGATGGGGCCCCGGCGGTTGCGGGCGCTCATGGCTTCTCCTCGCCGCGATCAGGAGAAGCTGAAGACGACCTTGACCTGGACGATCTGGCCCTGGCGGACCTGGATGTTGATCGCTCTCTCCGAGAACTGGTTGCCGTGCCAGATTGGTGCTCCCTGGGTGTTCACGGCGCTCCAGATGGTGTTGACGTTGAACAGCACCGAGTCCCGCGCCGCGGTGACGGTGGCGGAGAGTTCCAGCGTGCCGGTGGGTACATTGGAAGGCCCCATGGGCAGGGTCACGACCAGGGGCGGCTGGCCGATCTGGCAGGGATCATTCGTAGCGACGGGGCCGCACGGGCCTGGACTCCCCCACAGATTGATGCCCCAGCGCGTGTCCGCCCAGAAGTTCCCGAGCAGGCCGGCGAGCAGCGGCGAGCCCATCGAGGGTATGAGCGCGTTCTCGAACTCGTGATGTGCCGCCAGGCTGCCGTCCGGGTTCCGTACGTCTATCGTCCAGTGGCCGTGGACCTTGATGCCCTCCGCGGAACCTTTCTTCTCGGCCGCCGCGACGGGCGTCGGGTTCGCTTGACCGCGTGCGCCGACAGGCGCCATCAAGAGAAGCAAGACGAGC
>Ga0111539_10009582_pt1 | contig 12222 bp, 9 predicted proteins | sample RhiMethybrSRZTD1_FD_79667 | JGI IMG/M metagenome (GOLD analysis project Ga0111539, IMG submission 79667) | Populus rhizosphere microbial communities from Tennessee, USA - Rhizosphere MetaG P. TD hybrid SRZTD1 (version 2) (version 2) | ecosystem: Host-associated > Plants > Roots > Rhizosphere >...
TCGGCCTGAATAATCCCGGACCCTACCGATTGATCAAGCCGCTGATCGATTGCTTTGCCGTCAGCGTCCCCAAAGGTGCTGAAACGAGCATCTATCTGGCCTGTTCGCCCGACGTAAAAGGTGTGACCGGGAAGTATTTCACCAGGTGCCGGCCCCGTCGCTCGTCAGCGGCTTCGTACGATCGGATCGCCGCCGCACAGTTATGGGACGTCAGCGCGAAAATGACCGGCCTCGCGGCCGATTGAACATGGAGCTTCCGTAATGCTGATCACGCTCTTCCTCTGCTTAGGGTTCATGATGGCCGTCCTGTACATCGATCTGATGTTCGACATCTCGGCGGCGTCATACCGGAAGACCAATACCGCGCTTCCGAAGACGGTCCTCGACCCGATCACCCACTACTACGGACGGATCACGCAGAACCCGTACGTGCTGATGTTCGTCATGCTGACGGCCGTGCTGTGCATTGGCGCGGAGATCCTGTACAGCCTGGTGCCTCGATGGGCCTCGTACTCTTCGCTGTTCCTGATGGGCCTGAGCATGATGACGGGCACCTTGAAGGTGATTCCCACGGCCCAACGCCTTGGCGCAGGCACCGATACCGAGGACGTGCGAACGCGCATGATTCACAGCATGTTGCCGTTTCACCTGATTCTCATGGTCAATATCATCCTGCTCACGGCCATCCAATTCAGCGTCGCGCTTGGAGTTCCACGGTAATATTGCCGCTTACCTTATGAGCTCAATAACAAACCCGGCTCCACGGATCACAGCGTCGGCGGATCTCAACGAGTGGGTGCGTCACGTCGTCGGCATCCACTTCCACCCCAGTCACGGGACGCCGTTCTGGATCGAGCGTGAGAAGGAACTTGGCATCGATGCCCGAGCGGCGATCCGCGGCTACGACGACCTGGCGCTGCTGAGGTTCTTCCCCATCGACGCGCTGCGCACGCGCAACGTGCTCGACTTTCTACCGGCCGCGATTGCCGCGGACCGATCGAAGCTGCGCGTGGACGAAACGGGCGGGACGACCGGGTCGCCGGCGCGGATCGCGACTCGAGATTTCTACGAACCGGTCAACCTCTTCATGAACTGGTATCTGGACGAAGTCGTCGGATTCCCGCGCGGCGGGAACTGGTTGTTCATCGGGCCGACGGGACCGCATGCCGTTGCGGAAAGCATCCGGCAGATGGCGCGGACGCGGGGCGGGATGGCGTACTTCATCGACCTGGATCCGCGCTTCATCAAGCTGCTGTATCAACAGCAGGACATGAAGACCGTCGGCCTGTACATGAAGCACATTCGCAGCCAGGCATACGCCATCCTCGAGACCCAGACGATCGATGTGCTCGGGTCCACGCCGATTCTGTTGCAGGCGCTCGCGCCCGAACTGAAGGAACGCGGTTATCAGTTCTCGGGCGTGATGTACGGAGGGACTCAGCTGTCGCCGGACCTGTACCACCTTCTGAGAACGGACTATTTTCCAAAGGCCAGGCACACCGCGGTATACGGGAACACTTTGCTCGGCGGCGCGCTGCTCGGCCCCGCGCGGCCGGGTGTAAACGATGTTGTCTACTATCCGATTGAACCGATCGTAAAGTTCGACGTTGTTGATCCAGCGCAACCGGATCGGCGCGTCGCTGTCGGTGAGACCGGACAAATCTGTGCGACCGTGTTGTCGGAAGAGCGCTTCCTGCCGCGCGTGCTGGAGCGAGATCAGGCGGAACGTTGGCACGTCCTCCCTGAGTTAGGTTGGGAGGGCGTGGCGAACGTGCGCCCCCTCGCGAAAATGCCGGGCGGCGCGACCGAAGGAGTCTATTGAACGTGTTCATCCCGGCCCTTCTCGGAAAAGGGCGCGAGGGATACAAGAGCATCGAGCGCAAGGCGCTGATCGGGTTCGACGGATCACCGCTCGGCGAAGCGACCATCACCCCTCCACTGCTGGTGCACGAAGTGGCTCGCCGGAAGTCGACCGCGTTGCGCTCCCTGCCTATTCGCGGCGTGCTGGACATCTTCCGGCGCGCGGCCGACATCTTCGAGACGGGCCGGCCTGACGGTCTCGAACCTGACGCGTATGTGCGCCAGGCCTCGCTCTCCTCGGGTCTGCCTCTGTCCATCGTCCGCACCCAGACGATCGGGTTGTTTCCATCGGCACTCCGCATGATGGAGCGGTTCCTGGAGGTTCAGAGTCCGAGCGGACTCGACGTCTTCGACCGCTACTACTACGACGCCGGGGGCATCCGCGTCGGGATGACGCCTCGCGGGCGCAACGTCGGCTTCGTCATGCCCGGCAATCATCCGTCCACGCACCTGATGTGGGTGTGCGCGCTGGCCATGAAAGTGCCGATCGTGCTGCGCCCGTCGAACGACGATCTGTTTACGCCATACCGGCTGGTGACTGCATTGCTCGACGCGGGCCTTCCCGAGGACGCGATCGCCTTCGTCCCGGGCGGACATGATCTCGTGGATCCGATCGTGCAGTCCTGCGCGCTCTCCGTGCTGTTTGGCGCCCAGCAACTGGCTGACCGCTACGCATCGAACCGCAACGTCCGCATCCACGGACCCGGACGATCGAAAGTCGTGGTGCGCGCCGGCGCCGATTTCGATCAAACGGTGCGCCTGATTACCCGTCTGGTCATGGACGACGCAGGGCGGGGCTGCATCAACGCCAGTGCCGTGATCGTGGAAGGAAGTGCCGGGAAGCTGGCGGCCGCTGTGGCAAGGGCGTTGGAGGCGGTCCCCGTGCAATCTCCGCTCGCCGAGGGTGCGCAACTTGGTGCGGTTTCGCCCGGCGAGGCGGCCGCATACGGCGGCTTCATCGACAGTCGCCTCGGGACCGGTGCGACCGAGCTGACGCCGGGGCCGGCCAGCCGGGTCGCGACGGTCGATGGCGTGACCGTGATGCGGCCGACGGTCATCGAGGTGGCGTCGTTCGAGCATCCGCTCTTCGGGATGGAGTTGCCGTTCCCCTTTGTCGTCTTTGCCTCCGCACGCTCGCGGGCGGATCTGCTTCAGGCGGCGTGTCATTCGCTCGCCGTGGTCGTCGTGAGCGGGGACGACGCGCTCATGCAGGATCTGTTACTGGAACCGACGATCGACAAAGTTTTCGGGGGCGGCGCGCTCAGCACCGAGTTCGACCCCCGGGAGCCTCATGAGGGGTTCCTGCTGGATTTTCTGTATCAGAAGAAGGCGATCAGGCCCGGTCTCGGCCACGGCGGAGTAACATAGGCGTCAGTATCTTAAGGAGACAGCGATGAGGGAATTGGCGACGTCGGTCATGAGTTATCTATTCGCGCAGACCTTGTACACAGGCCAGGAGATCGCGAAGGCCGTAGGTGTACCGCAGAAGCTCGTGACCGCGAAGAATCCGCCAGCTCCTGGGGCTGAGGGGGAAAAGCCGGGAACCTTGTCGGGACAGCTCTACAAGGACACCAAGCGAACGGTCGAGAAGTTCGGCGACCCCGCTGCCGTGATGTTCATCGCCGGCGATGAATACCAGACCAAGGCCATCAATGCCATGTTCGATGTGATGTCGCTCAAGGCACTGAACCCGAACTACTGGCTGACGGCGACGGGCCATCTCATCACGCAGGGTAAGCTCGCGGCGAGCGCCACTATCGGCAGAGAGGAAGCGCTCTACACGCAGCAGGCGAAGAACACCCGCTACATCTTCACGCTCGTGAGAAACAATCCGGAGGAGCTCGGCATTCCGAAGGAAGGCAAGTTCGATCTCGCAGAGTTCATGGAAAAGGCCTACGGCGTCGGCGACTTCGAGGCCATCTGGACTGTCGAAGGACTCGGCCACGTCTATTCGCAGAGGACCTGGCGCGCGGACTGGGACTGTAGCGAGGACGCCGAAGGCATTCTCATCGAGGGCCAGGCAGCCGACATACCGAAGAAGTCGCTCACGATGATGCATGCCGGACTCGGCCTCTGCCTGGCCGAATCGCTGATGAAGCAGCTCACGCCGGACAGCAGTACGAGGGAAACCGAGCGCGTCGTGCGGTCGTTCATCAGGTTGTGCGAGAACAATTCGCAGCCGGGCTATGTCGGATGCGCGCTGGAGTCGCTGGGCCTGGTCACGCGCTGCTTCAACTATCCGATGGTCGGCCTGGTCGAGAAGGTCCTCGCCGATGTCGACGAAACGGCGTGGGAGTTTTTCTGGCGCGGAGCGGGTCGAGCGCTGTATTTCTCGCCCGGGCACATGATGCAGCCACTTTACTCTCCGTGGATCGCGGCCGAGCAGGAAGCGCCGAACGAGCGCGCCCACAAGATTCTCAAGGCCGGCATCTCGTGGCCCACGAATATCGTCAACATGCGAACACCCGCGATCTTCGAGGATCTCATCCGCCTGCGGGGGGCAGATGAAGAACGGGCCGGCACGATCGCCCACGGCGTCGCCGCGTCGACGACGATGGCGTGCGACATCACGCCGAACCACCCGCTGGTCAAGGAGTACATCGACTACGTGCCGTCGAGCTCCGATCCCAAAGTGCGGGAGCTGTGGAACAAACTGGTGCGCGAGCCGGCCTACAACGCGCTGCACCGCTATCAGCCCGTGCTGCACAAGCACAAGATGATGGATCAGGTGTTCCGCTTTCAGGATCTGGGCGAGCTGGTCGACAGCCTCGAGCCGCCGACGACCCACAGCCGGAAGAAGGAATAGCCTATAAGCGCGAGGCTGCGACGAGCAGCCATCCTCCCAGAATCAGCAGTAGCACGGCGCCGATCCGCTCCACGTCATCCCCATAGGCGGGCGCCAGATGGCGCACGAGGAACGCGACTCCCACGAGGGTGACGAGGCTCGCCACGAGCGACACCGTGCGGTTCCTCACACGGCGTCCCTCTTCCGCATCCGGCACGTGCAGTTTGACGCGCAGCCGGCCGGAGGCAGCCAGCGTCAGCACCTCGTCCAGCATCTGCGGCATGTGCACCAGGTTCTGCACCACTTTGTCGAGGCCGTAGGGAAATGCTCGCGGATCGAACGCCTCGCGCGCGCCCGCGAGCTGCAGACGGGACCGCTCGTCTCGCAGCGCGGCAAGAAAGGTGTCCTTGTCGGGTGCGAGCCGGGACGTGGCCCTGGAGATCGCGTGGATTCCACGATACAGGTGGAGCGGGTTCGAACGCATATCCCACCCAGCCTCGCGCGTGACCCGCCATTGGACCATCAGCTGTTCGGCGATCCGGTCGTCGCCGCTCCACCCTCCGTCGCGGAACGGCGCCGCCTGCCGCAGACGGCGCCGCAGGTGATATTCCGATTGGCTCTGCGGCCCGGGCACCGTGGCGTCGGCGAGCCACGTCCACGCCGCGTCGGGATCGTCAGCCGCGACCGTGATCAGATAGCGCAGGAACTGCTTTCTCCCGGCCGCGGTCTGCTTCTCGAACGCGCCGCCGACCATCACCAGGCGGCCGTCGTGCAGCCGCACGTCGTCCAGATCGAAATCGAACGGGACCACACGGCCCCTCAATGCGTGCCTCAGCCACGCTGAGGCCAGATGCTCGGCGACCGACTGGCGATCGGTCGCGTGAGCCGCGGTGACGCCGCCGATCCGCTCAGTCGTAAGAACCCCAGGCGCGCAGAAGTCCTGGTAGCACACGGGCGCGTCGAACCCCCCGCTGGTCCGGGCGTCCTCCCCGAGGGTGATCAACGCTTCCGCCTGCTGCGTTTGATCGAGCCGGAACCGGAGTGTCTGCGAGAAATCGTCGATGGGTGCGGCCAGGGCTTCCGGCGCCACACCCAGCCACGGTCCAAGCTGCGACAGCAGAGGGAGATCGGACTCCAGAAGGCGCTCGGCGTCCGGCCGCACGATCGTGACGATGACCGGCATGTTCGGTGCAATCAGCGCGTAGTGCTGCTGGGTCCAGCCCGTCACCGCGCGTGGTTCCGGATCGAACTTGAAGAAGCGACGGCCGAGAGGGCCGTTCATTTCGCGCACGACATCGCCACTGAAACCGAGTTGCGGGGAATTGGACACGAGCCGCCGGGACTCGCGGTCGCCGAGGTACTCGCAGAGGCGTCGGGGAAGCAAATCGACCCGCGACGACAGGTAGCGGCCGAAATCGGCGAAGACCGGGCCGAGCGCCGCAAGCGCACCGGGCAGCCGTTCGGCCGGCTGCTCGTCGGGGCTGAGCCGGCCTTCCGCCGGCAACGCCAGGCCGGCCGAGCGCGGCACACCGAGCGCGCGGAGGTGTTCCTCCACCGCTCTCCGACGATCGCTCCCTGCGCCGAACCGGCTCAAACGCGTGCGAGCCTTCGAATGGAATTCAGCAGCGCGAGCAGCGCGGCGCCCGCCAGAATAGCTTCGGCCGTGACGATGTTGACGCCGATCCGCGCCGGGCCGGCCGTCAGCTCAAGGAGCGCAATGAGCGCGACGACAACGCCCGCCAATCGCAGCGTTTTCCGCCGCAACCGCGCGTCGCGATCCGCGCCCGACGTGATGTCCAGATCTGCCGTCACTTCACCTTCGACCACGCGTTGGAGGACGGTGGCCGCGCGCGTCGCGCCATTCTCCATCAGGCTCCGGCTCGACTCGAGAATCGTGTTGAAAATGTCCGACGACCGGAGCGTCTGTTGCAATTCCCACATCGCCAATTCCTGGCACGCGTCCTCGAGACAACGCGGCACGTTGAAGCCCGGAGCCAAACGGGTGATGAGCCCATCGGCCGCGACGGCCGATCGAATGTACTTGATCACATCCCGCTCCGGCAGGATACCGGCTTTTCGGCACAAGATCAGCATGTCGAGCATCACCTGTGTGAAGTTCTTCTTCAGCACCGTCTGAGAGCCTTCCCCTTCGTACCAGTCACGCGACGCCTCGGCCAGGCTCGTGCGGAAGAGCGCCGGATCTGAATCGCCGCTCGAGGTCGCGAGTCTGAAGAACGCGTCGGTCATGCCGCTGACGTCGCCTCGCGTACAGGCGAGCGTCAGCGCCACGAGGTGACGCCGCGAATACCCGCTCAGCACGCCGGTGATCCCGAAGTCGACGTACCCGACCACCTCGCCAGGCAGGACGAGCAAGTTCGCGGGATGCAGGTCTGCGTGGAACACGCCGTGGCGGAAGACGTCGCCGACGAAGTTGCGGATGATATGACGCGCGAAGCGATCCCGATTGAAGTCGCTGCCTGGCAGGCGCCCTGGCACGCCGCGGATCGACTCCGTCGCGCGCAGATGCGCGAGCGCTGTGACGCCCGGCATGAACTCCATGACGAGCGTCCGCCTCGTCGTCAAATCCCAGAACACGGCAGGCACGCGCTCGACCGGGTTGTCGGCGGCATTGCGGCGGAGCCGATCGGCGTAGCGTGCCTCGGTCCGGTAGTCGAGTTCCTCGTTGGTCCACGACGCGAATTCGTCCATCGGCTCCAGCGCCCAGTAGAGCGACTCGATCCGCAACCCGCGAATGACGCGCATCGCGATCCGGATGAGACGAATGTCTCCGGCGAACTCAGCGTCGACCGACGGGCGCTGGACCTTCACCGCCAGCTTCTGGCCGCCGAGATACGCCACGTGCACCTGCCCGATTGACGCGGTCGAGAGCGGCGTGGTCTCGAATTCATCGAAGAGCTGCGCGGGAGTACACTCCAGCTCCTCGAGAAAGACCCGCTCAACATCGGCGAACGGAAACGGCGAGATGCGGTCGAGCAGGTTGAACAGCGCGTTGCAGTATTCGATCGGCAGGAGGTCCGGCTGCAGCGCGAGCATCTGGCCGAACTTGATGAAGCTTCCACCGAGATCTTCAAACAGCCGCCGAAACCGTTGTGGACCAGGGAGCTCGGCCAGCGTCATGCACCTGACGAGCCATGGCCATCCGCGGGCATAGCGGGCGAGGGCATGCGCGACGCCGTGTGCCACCAGCACCCGCGCGATGTGCAGGACGCGGCGAGTGTTCATCGCGAGCACCTTCACATCAGCCTCGGTCGGAGAGAGCGATTCGAGTCACGGAGCCTGGCCGCAGGGACATATCGCAAAGCGACGATTGTAGTGGATCGAACGTCCGCGCGTGATCAAGCCGGATTTCAGACACCACTGGGCGGCGATATACGATACGACGCATGATCGACCTCGATTTCCTGGCGGCGATTCAGATCTTCAGCATCTTTTCCCGCCCTGAACTGGAGGCGGCGACGCCGCTGTTGAAGGAAGTCTCGTTCGCGAAGGACGATGTCGTCATCCGCATCGGCGAGCCCGGCGACGTGTTCTATGTCGTCCTCGACGGCAAGCTTGACGTCTGGGACGCCAGCCTGCCGCCCCGTCAGACCGGTTCGCTGAAGCGTGGCGATTACTTCGGTGAAATGGCGCTGCTGCTGGGCGGCAAGCGCACCGCGACCGTGACCGTCGCGCGGCGAGCGCGCCTGCTCGCGATCGACAAGCCGGCCTTCGAGCAGCTGTTCCTGAACAACCCGAAGGCCATCGAGCACTTCGCGCGGGTGCTGTCGACGCGCCTCGCGGGCTTGACACGCGGCGAGCGCATCCAGCGCGCGACGACCACGATCAGCGTCGCGAGCCGCCGGGGGCTGAAGGGCGAGACGCTGGTCGCGCGCGCGCTGGCCGCAATCCTCAAGCGCATCACCGCGACGGAAGTGATCTACGTCGAGGTCAGGCCGGAGGCCGAGGGCTCGGACCCGACAATCCTCGATCTGCTGTCGGACAGCCTCGACTCGGCCTCGCGAAAGTTCACACCGGAGCGTACCGATCGCGATGACGCGCCGACCCTTCTCCGGATCGCTGTGGGCTCGGATCTCGATCGTGAGCGGTACGGAAACCTGCTCTCGAATCTCGTCTCGAAATTGAGCGACACGTTCAGCTTCATCATCCTGGATCTCGGTTCGGAGACGCCGGGCCTGATCGAGTCGACGCCGGCCTATTCCGACGTCTTCGTGGCGATTATCGAAAAGCCCGATGGCGACGCGGGAGTCGGGGATCCCCGATCGATGCGGGTGCTGCGTGTCCTCAATCTCTTCAACCCGGTGTCGCGGCCCGTGCCGATTAGCAGCACCGAACCGTTTGTCGTGCCGCGCAGCTCGATCTTCGCCCGTCCTGTCGACGCAGCCATCGATTTCATCTGCGCCAATCCCCGGTCTGCGCCCGCGTTGCCGCTCCATCGTCTCGCCCACAAGCTGCTCGGCACCTCCATCGGCCTGGCGCTGGGGGGCGGCGCGGCCTTCGGCCTCGCCCACATCGGCGTCATGAAGGTGCTCGACGACGCCGGCGTGTCGATCGACCTCGTGGCTGGCTGCAGTCAGGGCTCGATTGTTGCCGTCGGCTACGCGTCGGGGCTGACGCCGTCGGAAATGATCGACATCGCGCACGACCTCGGCACAAATAAGCGCAATTTACTGGCGGTTGCAGACCCGACGTTCTTCACCAAGCCCGGCATCCTCGCAGGCGGGAACATTGTCACGATGATGCGACCGTATCTGAAGGGCAAGGAGACGTTCGATCAGCTGATCCTGCCCTGCCGGACGATCGCGACCGACATCGAGACTGGCGAGCGCGTGTCGATTGGCACCGGCCGGCTGGAAACGGCGTACCGCGCCAGTTCGGCGGTCCCGATGGTGATGACGCCAGTCAGAGTCGGCGAGCGCGTCCTCGTCGACGGCGGCGTGGCCGATCCTGTGCCCGCCGAAGTGACGCGCGAGATGGGCGCCGATCTGACGGTCGCCGTCAACGTGGTGCCGCGGTTGAAGCGCGGTGTCGAAACCGTGATTTCGTCCTGGTACCGCAAGGTCAACGCGTTCAATCCGCTCACCTACCTGTCTTCGGCCGAGGAAATGCCGAGCATGTTCGACATCGTCATGAACTCGATGCAGACGCTGCAGCATGAACTGGGAAACTTCAAGGCGATCTCTGCCGACGTGCTGATCAACCCCGACCTGTCCGACTTCACGTGGATCGAGTACTACCGCGCCGACGAGTTAATCGATCGCGGCGCCGATTCCGCAAGGCGCGCGCTGCCGGCGATTGAGAAGGTGGTCGAGGCCAAGATTGCGTCCATCCGGGGAGCCGCCCCTCTCGCGCGCGTCGCCGCGCGCGACTAGGCCGTCCTCAATTTTCCCGGATCCACGCGCGGAACACTTTGGCGCTGCCTTCCATGAGCGCCTGATGCACCCGTGAGTGCTGGGTGGCCATTTCCAGGTCGCCCATGTCGTGGATCCACTTGGCGTCGATCAAGCCGAACGAGAACATCTGCAGCGCGGCCGCGGTTCCATACACTGGATCGGGGATCAGGCTTCCGAAATCGAGCACCTTCTTCGGTCGCGCGCCGGCGACGAAGTCCATGTCGCAGCGGACTTCGTTGTTGTCCCGGAGCAGGAACGAAAACGTCTTGACCGCCCAGTCGAACTTGCCGGGTCCGAACCCGAAGTAGTTCGGGATCGGCGCGAAGTCGATGAACGGATAGCCGATGGCCACTTCAAGCTTGTAGCCGGGCCGCGGATTCTCGACGACGTGAACGAAGTCCGGGTGCTGGACGACTGCGACAGCCTCCTTGAACACCTTCTTGTACGGACCGAGCATCACCATGAAGTCGTGCAGATAGCAGGTGAACAATGACCACCGATACTCGGAGCCGATCAGGTTCCAGTCCTGCACCGCATTGAGCTTGTCGTCTGCATAGCGGCCGCATTGTCCATCAGCGGTGCAGTAGAGCATCTGCTTGAAGGTGAAGCCGCCCGGATCGCCGTCCGGATACACCCAGTGCGAGGAGTTCAGGAAGTGGCGCAGCACGTAGTCCTTGAGGCGCTGCTCGGGATGTGGGCCTGGGATTGAACCAAACTCCACCTGCTGGAGAGCGCCGAGGGCGGTCAGCGTCCGTCCGCCGATGGTTACATCGGCGAGATAGCCGTACGCCTCGTTGCGCAAATCGTAGTGACGGTTCAGATTCAGGAGGTGCTTCTCGATCTTTCGCCTCGGATCGCGAGTCCAGCGTTCCAACTCGAGTCCGTCGGCGATCGCGACTTCGGTCTTCTCAACCAGCGAACGCTCGAAGGCGGAGAAATCACGGGGAATGGACGTCTCAACTGATGTCGGCACGGGTCCGTATTCTACCGTCATGGCGGCGAGCCACGACGAGACGAATGTCGAAGAACTGAGGTAAACTTGCGCCAACTCGCCCCGAAGGAGATCAGCTTTGACCCCAGTTGAAGCTCACTTGATGCTTATCGATGGCCACACGGTGCGAGTCCGCGTGACCCATCCCCCGCCGCAAGTATTCCATCTCGCGCAGTCTCCGGAAGTGACTCGCGTCCTGGTGTTGCGCCGATACTCGAAGAACGGCGCGATCTACGTCGAGCGAGACCGCCGGAAGACGGCGGTTGCCGTCGAAGCGGATCGGCGAAGACAGCGATTCGATTCCTGATCGACGAAGTCTTCGAGATTCTCCGACTGCGCCGGCGTTCACGATCGACGGCATTACCGACGTGTCATTCGATCAACATCACGGCTTCGCCGTGCGCGCCAGCGTCGGCGTCCGCCTTCGTCGAGGAGGGGCCGCAGTTTCGTCTGGGCGAGCTCACCATTACAAGCGTAAGCGACCAGGACGCCGACGCGCTTCGCAAGAAGTGGACGCTCAAGGCGGGGGCCATCTACGACGACTCGTACGTGCATCTGTTACCTTCCGGCGACCTACATTTGATGCTCCTGTCATTGCAGTTAAGTGGCGAAAGGCTGACGTGGTGGGCGCACAAAACGGCATCCGAAAGGAAGGAGCACATGCGAAACACAGGAACGCTTGGCGCCATCGCCATTGGCCTCACTCTGATGGTCCTACCCGGCAGCGGCGCATCAACAGCAGATCCAGGTGCGGTCGGTCCATACCCGGTCGGGCACATCAGTCTGATGCTGCTTGATTCGTCGCGCGATCCGCTCAGTCCCTACCACGGGCGGCCGATCTATGTATCGGTGTTCTACCCCGCCGATGGATCCGCGATTACGGCCGCAAGTTCCGAGGCTCTTTATCCGCTTGATCCGGTCGCCGGCCGCTGGCCGATGTCCCGATCAAGTCAGTGGGAGCGTTACGGGCTCGATCGTGCTTACGAAGGCGTGCCGGTCGCGGGAGACAGGCCGTTTCCGCTCCTCATGTACTCTCCAGGCTGGGGCAACGCGTATTACAGCGGTCTCTTCGCGAGCACACGCATGGCGAGCCATGGCTTCGTGGTCGCGGCGCTCACCCACTATGCCGACGGCGCCTATCCATGGGATCCATGGCCGGCGATTCACGTCGCCGA
>Ga0111539_10009583_pt1 | contig 12222 bp, 9 predicted proteins | sample RhiMethybrSRZTD1_FD_79667 | JGI IMG/M metagenome (GOLD analysis project Ga0111539, IMG submission 79667) | Populus rhizosphere microbial communities from Tennessee, USA - Rhizosphere MetaG P. TD hybrid SRZTD1 (version 2) (version 2) | ecosystem: Host-associated > Plants > Roots > Rhizosphere >...
CAATTCCCGGTCCGAGGGAATCGTGCCGACGTTGAGCCGCCCGGGTCCCCCACGGACACTTCGAACAGGGTGATTTCTCCAAGGAATCGGCAGTCATGAGCCAAACGACGCTGCACATCGCCGAGCAGGACAACGTCATGGTGGCCCTGCGGGCGATCGCGGGGGGCACCGCGGTCGACGGCGTCACCGTCGCCAGCGACGTCCCGGCCGGCCACAAGATCGCAACCCGGGCGATCCCGGCCGGGCAGACGGTGCTGAAGTACGGCTACCCGATCGGCGTCGCCACCAAGGACATCGCGCCCGGCGAGCACGTTCACAGCCACAACCTGACCAGCACGCTGCGCGACGACTTCGATCCGTCGAAGCACGCCGCGCACCAGCGGCCGCTGACGGTGCCGGTCGAGAAGGCGACGTTCGACGGCTTCCGCCGGGCCGACGGCCGGGTCGGCATCCGCAACGAGATCTGGATCGTCAACACGGTCGGCTGCGTGAACAACGCCGCCGAGCGGATCGCCGCGGCGGCGCGCAAGGAGATGGAGAGCGGCGGCGGCGACTGGGGCTCCGTCGACGGCGTGCATGCGTTCCCGCACCAGTTCGGCTGCTCGCAGCTGGGCGACGACCTGGACCTGACCCAGAAGATCCTCGCCGGGCTGGTCCGTCACCCCAACGCGGGCGGCGTGCTGATCCTCGGGCTCGGGTGCGAGAACAACCAGATGAAGCTGATGCTCGAGAGCATCGGCGCCATCTCGCCCGAACGCGTGCAGTACTTCAACGCGCAGGATGTCACCGACGAGGTCGAGGAGGGGATCGCGCGCATCCGCCAGCTGGCGGCGTTCGCGGGCAAGGCCAAGCGCGAGCCGATTCCGGCCAAGGAGCTGATCCTGGGGATGAAGTGCGGCGGCAGCGACGGGCTGTCGGGCATCACCGCGAACCCGCTGGTCGGCAAGATCGCCAACCGAATCGCGGCGGTGGGCGGCACCGTGCTGCTGACCGAGGTGCCCGAGATGTTCGGCGCCGAAGAGGTGCTGCTGGACCGCGCGACCAGCGCGAACGTCGCGAAGAACGCGATCGACATGGTCAACAACTTCCGCGCCTACTTCCGCAAGTACAACCAGCCGATCGACGAGAACCCCGCGCCCGGCAACAAGGCGGGCGGCATCACGACGCTGGCGGAGAAGTCGCTCGGCTGCGTGCAGAAGGGCGGCGACGCGCCGGTGGCGCAGGTGCTGGGGTACGGCGAGACGGCGCCGGTCGGCCTGGGCGGCATCGGCCTCATCAACGCGCCCGGCAACGATGGTGTGTCGTCGACGGCGATGGTGGCGGCGGGCGCGCACATCCTGCTGTTCACCACCGGACGCGGCACGCCGCTCGGGTTCCCGTCGCCGACGATCAAGATCAGCACCAACTCGGACCTGGCGGTGAAGAAGCCGAGCTGGATCGACTTCGACGCCGGGCCGATCGCGCTGGGGACCAGCACGTTCGAGGAGCTGGGGCCGAAGCTGTATTCGCTGGTGCTGGATGTCGCCAGCGGGCGCACGCTGACCAAGAACGAGCGCAACGGCTTCCGCGAGATCGCGATCTGGAAAGACGGAGTCACGCTTTGAGCGTTTCGCCGGCGGCCGGCCGGTTGCCAAAGCTCGACGCCGCGCTGCTGGCGTCGGGGCACAAGTTTCCGCAAGAGCTGGCGGTGGCGCCGCCGCGCGCGCTGCCCGAGCGGGTGCTGCAGTTCGGGGAAGGAAACTTCCTGCGCGCGTTCGTCGACTGGATGTTCGCGCGCATGAACCGGCGCGGCTCGTTCGCGGGCCGGGTGGTGCTGGTGCAGCCGATCGCGGCCGGGCTGGCCAAGCAGATCAACGGGCAGGACGGCCTGTACACGCTGATCCTGCGCGGGCTGTCGGACGGCCGGATCGTCGAGCAGCGCGAGGTGGTGTCGGCCGTCAGCCGCTGCATCGACCCGTACCAGGACTGGGACGCGTACATCGCCTGCGCCACGAACCCGGACCTGCGCTTCGTCGTCTCGAACACCACCGAGGCGGGGATCAAGACCGATCCGGCCGACGCCCCCGACGCGCGGCCGGCGGTGTCGTTTCCGGGCAAGCTGACGCAGCTCCTGTACGCGCGCTTCCAGCACTTCGGCGGCGCCGCCGAGCGCGGCCTGGTGATGTTGCCGTGCGAGCTCATCGAACGGAACGGCGACGCGCTGGCGCGCGCTGTCGCCGATACCGCGCGGCGGTGGGGTCTCGGCGACGCGTTCCTGCGCTGGCTGGACGAGGCGTGCCTGTTCACCAACACGCTGGTCGATCGCATCGTGACCGGCTATCCGAAGGACGAGGCCGCGGAGCTCACCGCCCAGCTCGGCTACGAGGACCAGCTGCTGGTGACGGGCGAGGTGTTTCATTCGTGGGTGATCGAGTCGCGGCGCCCGCTGGAGGCGGAGCTGCCGTTCGTCGCGGCGGGCCTGGACGTGACCTGGACGGCCGACATGACGCCGTACCGCGAGCGCAAGGTCCGCATCCTGAACGGCGCCCACACGATGACCGTGCTGGCGGCGTATCTCGCCGGCAAGGAGACCGTGCGCGAGTGCATGGACGACCCGGTGATCCGTTCGTACATGCAGCACGGCATCGAGGAGGAGATCCTGCCGACGCTGACGCTGCCGCGCGCCGATCTCGACGCGTTCGCGCGCAGCGTGACCGAACGGTTCTCGAACCCGTTCATCAAGCACTACCTGCTCAGCATCTCGCTCAACTCGGTCAGCAAGTACAAGGCGCGCATCCTCGGCACGGTGATCGACTACCAGCGCAAGCAGGGGCGGTTGCCGCCGCGGCTGACGTTCGCGCTGGCGGCGCTGATCGCCTTCTATCGCGGGCGCGACATTCGTGACGGCGCGCTGATCGGCAGGCGCGACGGCGCCGACTACCGCATCCAGGACGACGCCGCGGTGCTGGAGTGTTTTCGTGACGCCTGGCAGGCCGCAGGCGACCAGCCGTCACCGGAGGCGTGCCTCGCGCTCGTGCGCCGGGTGCTCGGGCGCGCAGACTTCTGGGGCCAGGACCTGACCGCGACGCTGCCCGGCTTCGACGCCGCCGTCGCCCAGCACCTCAGCGCGATCTGCACGGGCGGCGTGCGCGCCGCGCTCGAACGCGTGGCGTAGCGGGCGCCCGGACCCCTCACCCTGACCCTCTCCCCGCTTCGCGGGGGCGAGGGGATCAGATCTGATCTCCCTCTCCCGCTTGCGGGAGAGGGCTGGCAGTGTGGGTGAGGGCAAGCCGCCTGAGTCGACGCGCGCTACGCGACCAACTCGGGCAGCGGGGCCGTGAACTGGATCGGGGCGCCCAGCGCCGGAAGATCGACGCCGAAGATCGGGGCCAGCGCCAGCCAGACGTCGTTGGTCGGGCGGTTGGTCGAAACCTGATCGGGCGTGCTGGGCAGCGATCCGCCGGTCGCCTTGATGAACCGGCCGCCCCGGATGCGGGTGTTCTTGCCGCCAAACACCAGGAACGGGATGTTGGTCTGGTCGTGCTGGAGGCAGTCTCCGCCCTCGCTGACGTACGCCGCCACGGTGTTGTCGAGCAGGCTGTTGCCGTCGGCGTCGCGCTGGGCCTCGAATTCCTGCAGCGCCAGCGACGTCTGCCGCGCGTACCAGCCGTCGATCTTCGCCAGCCAGTCGCGCATGTCTGGATCCTGCGAATGGCTCGGCGGATGATGCGGAGCCGACGCGACCGTCGTCGCGCCGCGCAGCCGTAGATCGGCGCCGTCGAGGTTTCCGGGAAAAGAGACCCAGCTCGTTCCCGACGCCCACAAGAACGTCGCCACGCGCGTCAGGTCGCAGGCGAACGCCGCCTTGATCAACGCCAGGTGCAGGCGGCCGACCGTTTCGTGCGGATGATTGTCGGGTTCGTTGGGCGTGTAGTGATCGAATCCCGGCAGGGTCGTGAAGGTGCTGGTCGACAAAGGGGGCCCCGCTTTCACCGGGGTGAAGCTCGGCGGCGTCGCGGGCGTCGCGCAGACGCCGGTCGGGTCCATCGGCAGGCTCGCGCGGATCGTCGCTTCCAGCCGCTGAATGGCATCGGCGTGCACGGCCAGCCGGACCTTCTCCGTCGCCGGGATCAGCGTCTGCAGGCGGGCCAGGTCCTTGCGCATGAAGTCCAGCACGCTCAGCTTCTGCGCCAGCAGGCGGGCCGTGTCGCCCGGCGTGGTCCCCGGCGGAAGCGCGCCGCCGAACAGCCGGTTGAAGGCGGCGAGCGGCTGCAGCTCGGGATACAGCGGCTGGCGCGCGCGCGTGATGTCGGGTTCGTTCGGCAGAGGGTCGCGGTACGAGAGCACGCGCGGCGCGATCTCATCGCGGTCGGAACGGATGTCGGCGGCGAGCTGCAGCGATCCGATCGCCGTCCTCGTGGCCGACGCGGGCCCTCCCAGCACCGGTGAGCGGTCTAGAAATATCTGATCGATCGACGCGCCGCCCGCGCACCAGTCTTGCTGGCCGTATTTCCCCAGCGCCGGCTGCCCGGTCATGAGCGCGACCATGCCGCCCTCGGCGGAAAAATTGCCCCCATCGCCGCCCGCCGTCTTGGTCGTGACGATGGTGAGGCCGTCGATCATCGCCATCTTCGACCGCAGCGGCTCGAAGGGCGCGCTGCAGACCGGCAGCGTGAAGTCGGTCGTCGTCGCGGTGTGCGCGGCGGGCCGCCACAGCGGCCACTGGACGCCGAGCGGCTTCTGGATCACCAGGAAACGCAGCGGCGCAGCGGCGCCGCTGGCGCGCGCCTCGATGTCGCGCAGCAACGGCAGCAGCAGCGCGGCCGATCCGCCGCACGCCCGCAAGAACGATCGCCGTGCCATCCGGTACGAACTCAGCGTCCACCCTCCAGCGAAGAAACGCGCCGATTGTACGCCCAAAACGATCAGTAGAGGACGCCGGCGCCGAGGGCGAGGCAGGGCAGCCACTGGTGGACGACGCCGCGGTCGGGATCGTCGCTGATGAAGGCCGGCAGGGTGAGCTGCAGGAACGCCAGCAGGTGGACGTCGGTGGTGCGCATCAGCTCGACACCGCCGCGCACGCCCAGCGACAGGCCCGAGCTGGTCGCGGTGCCGGTCGCGTCGGGACCGACGAAGGGGGCCGGCCCCTCGAAGCGCTGGTGCACGAGCCCCACCAGCACGCTTCCGAACAGCGACGTGTCGCTCTCCGGCGCGGCGTAGAGCGCGGCCTCGATCTGGGCGTCGAACTGCGCGCGCAGGTGCAGGCGGTCGGGCTCACTGCCCGGACTGAAGGCGCCGCCCAGCCGCGCGCCGACATGCAGCGCGCTGACCTCGCGCCGGACGACGAACGCCACGCCCGGCAGTGTGTCCAGCGATGACCCGATCCGCGTTCCCAGCTCGTAGAGCTCGGCGCCGAAGTGCATCACGCTGCGCCGCTCCAGCGCGCGGCCCTGGCGCCGCAGCCAGGTGTTGGACTCGGGACCCTTCAGGATCAGCGGATCGTTGTTGAGGACGACCGTCAGCAGCCGCTGCACCGCCGGACCGATGCCGTCGGGGCCCACCTTCTCGCGATACGGCACCTGCGTGTTGATGCGCCCGGTGACCCATTTTTCGCCCTGCGCGCCGCCGAGGTCGATCATCTCGACGGTCAGCTCCGCCTGGCAGTTCTCGACCGCCGTGTGGTGGGTCGGGTGGCGATCGAGCTCGCTCTTGACCAGGCGGGCCAGCGCGTCGGCGTCGGTCTTCCCGGATTCGACGCGCACGCAGGTGCGCAGCTGCGCCGCCGCCGGCCGCGCGGCCAGGATCAAGAGGGCCCCCGCCAGGAGCCCCATCAGCCCCCGCGTGGTCATGGCTAGAAAATGACGCCGATCTGGGCGGTGGCGCCGGGCATCCAGGTGTTGACGCCACCCGAATCGTTCTCGGTCTTCACCAGGTAGGCTGGCGCGCTCGCCTCGATCTGCCCGAAGAAGTGCACCGAGCTGGCGCGCATGAATTCGTAGCCGACCAGCAGGCCGATGTTGAGCCCGCCGCTCAGCAGCGAGTCGCGCGTGATGCCGGCGCGGTTGTCGATCGGCCGGATGACCTCGAACTGCACGATCTCGAAGGCGGCGCCGCCGCCGAAGTAGAACGAGTTGATGCCGGGCGCGTCGGTGTAGTGGAGGAAGTTCAGCCCCAGCAGGCCGCTCTTCGCGTAGTCGACGTGGCCGCCGAGATCGTTGCTGCGAACGCCGGTGTTCTCGGTGCCGAGGTTGAGGCGGCCGAAGGCGTCCAGGCCCCAGGCGCGCAGCTTGCGCCGGTACCCGATCTGGATGCTGAGCGGGGTGATGATGCGCCCCTCCGTCGCGGGGGCCGCGGTGGGCCCCTGCGCCGTCGGCAGGTTCGCGAAGAGGACTGACGTGCCCATGCCGAACAGCAGGTGGCTGGTGCCGTTGATGGTGCGCAGGTTCTGCTCGCTGTCGGCGCGCAGGACGTTCTCGCGCGTGATGGTGTGGCTGATCGGCTTGTTGCGGAGCAGCGCGTACACCAGCCGCTGCGCGAGCTCGGCGAACTCGTCCAGCTCCGCGTGATCGACCTTCTCCTCGCGTTCGGTTCCCGAGTAGCGGCCGAACACCGTCCAGCCGCTCTCCAGCTGGTACAGCTCGATGACCAGGCGCTGCTCGCAGCGCTCGTCGACGGCGGCGAAGCCCGGCTCGTGCGTCACCTCGTATTCGAGCATGCGGCGCAGGTGCAGCGTCGGATCGATCTCGTGCGGGTTGGCGGGGGGCTTCGCCTTGCGCACCGGCGGCGGCGCGGCCTGGGGCGGGGGCGGTGCGCCCCAGCCGCCGAGCGCCGGCGTCTGCGGCGCGGGGCCGCCATAGGGCGGCGCCTCCGGCTCGATCATGCGGACCTCCGGCGCAGGCGCCGGCGACGGGCCGATCATCGGGGCGGGCGGCGGCGCACTGGCCGCGGGCGCGGGCGCCGGCGCGGTGGCGGCGACCGGCTTGTACCAGGACTTTTGCTGCACGCTGACGCAGATGCGCGTGTTGGCGAAAGCAGCGCTGGAGAGGAACAACGTCGTGGCGACGACAGCAAACGCGAGGGGCTTCATCATCGGGCTCCTTGTTTGCGAGCCCGGTTGTGCACCCGGCATGCCACGCGCGCGCGGGCCGTCAGCCCCGCGCGCGTCGCGTGGGGCGGCCCACACGCGGTGGAAGCCGCTACACAGCGGTGTCAGATACTGAGCAGTTCATCGCGCAGCGAAGCCAGGGCCAACGGCTGCAGTGGCTCGGCGCGAAACCCTCGACTTATGGAACGTCGATCAGCGGGCAGCCGTAGATGACCTGCACGGTCTTGGCGCCGGACGCCTTGATCATGTCGCACCACCCGCCGTAGGCCTGCACCGCGGTGTTGGCGGCGTCGACGTACGACCAGCCGTTGCCCATCGTGGCGTCGTATGGAACCTTCAGCATGCAGAAGCCGTTGACGCACGACTGCCCGGTCGGGCAGTCGGTCGTGCACGCCGTGGGCGTGGCGGATGCGGGGACGTACATGCCGAGCTTGGTCGGATCGTTCGGGACCGGCGGCGGCGGACTGAGCGGGAAGGTGCAGGTCGCCGCCTGGCCGGTGATCTGCGCGAGCGCCGCGGTCAGCTCGGTCGTCGAGTTGCCGAGATAGAAGTGCGTCAGCAGCCCCGGCCGCGGCCGTCCGCCCGCGTCCGCGAGCATGTTCAGCGTCGACGTCTCGCTGGTGCTGTTGGTCGCGACGCCGACCACGAACGTGTAGATCGGCGGCGAGGCGGCCGACGCGGACATGACATGTTGGTAGGCGTACGTCCGCGCCGCGTCGCCGCCCTCGCTGGTGCCCGCGCACGACGGCGCCCCGTCGGTCGCGAGCAGGATGTACTTCGGGTTCGTGCTGGTCAGCGTCCGCAGGTATTCGAACGCGGCGGTCACCGCGTCGCCCGTCGGTGTGCCGTTGCCCTGCGGTTTAGTCGCCGCATTGGCGGGGTCGTTGAGCGCGCCCACCACGGCGGCGGCGTTCATCGGCGCGATCGGAACGACCACGCTGTTGGTCACGCTGCCCTGAACGCACGCGCTGCCCGTGCCCTCCGGGAACGTCTTCAGCCCCCAGGAGACGAGCGCGTCGGTGTCCATGATGACCTTCTTGAGCGCCGGCAGGACCGCGTCCCACTTCAGCGTCGTGCCGTCCGAGGTCGTGTCCTCGATCATCGACTTCGAACGATCGAGCAGCAGCAGGATCTCCGCCGGCTTGCGCTCGACGTCGAAGTCCTGCAGGCCGCAGGTGCGGCCGCCCCCGCCGCCGGTGCCGGTGAAGTCGAACCCGCCGAGGCCGCCGCGGCCGCTCGTTCCGACGCTGCCGCCGGTGCCGGCGCTGCCGCTGGCACCCGCCGCTCCGGCTGGGCTGCTGCCGCCGGTGCCCGCGCTGCCCGTGCTGGGCGCGCTGGTGCCGGCGGTGCAGGCCGCCAGGCAGGCCGTGGCCAACAGTGAAATCAACGGCCGAGTTACATGCACGACGGTCCTCCTGATGCGTGAGTGTCCGGGGAGCCGGCGCGAAGCTCAGGGGCAGCCAGGCGGTTTTTCAGGCCAAAGTCTGCGATTTCAGCCTACAAAGAGCCTTCCGGCGGCTGCCGGGCAACTTCTGGGGAGCCCATGACCACAGTGACCGTTCCCGCCGATCGCGAACAGCCCGCCAGCACCACCAGCACCATCGGCCGCTATCGCTGGCTGATCTGCACGCTGCTGTTCCTGGCGACCACAATCAACTACATCGATCGGCAGGTCCTGGCGCTCATCAAGGGGACGCTGGACGTCGAGCTCGGCTGGACCAACGCGCAATACGGCTTGGCGAACACCTTCTTCCAGGGCGCGTACGCCGTCAGCCTGCTCCTGTTCGGAAAGTTCGTCGATCGCTTCGGTGTGAAGATCGGCTACGCGGTCTCGATCGCCGCCTGGAGCCTGGCCGCGGCCGCGCACGCCTTCGTCGGGAGCGCTCGCGGATTCATGTTCGCGCGCGCGGGTCTCGGCCTGGGCGAAGGCGGAAACTTCCCGTCGTCGATCAAGGCGGTCGCCCACTGGTTTCCGCGGCGGGAGCGCGCGTTCGCGACCGCGCTGTTCAACTCGGGCGCGAACGTCGGCGCGATCGTCGCCCCCGCGATCGTGCCGCCGATCGCCGCCGCCTGGGGCTGGCACGCCGCCTTCATCGTGATGGGTGTGGTGGGGCTTCTCTGGCTGGTGCTGTGGTTCCCGTTCTACGACGATCCGGAGAAGTCCAAACGGCTGACGCCCGGCGAGCTGGCTCATATCCGCTCCGACGGCGTGACGGAAGTGGCCGGGGAGCCCGCGCTCGGCTGGGGAAAGATCCTGGGCTATCGCGAGGCGTGGTCGTTCATCGTCGCCAAGCTGCTGACCGATCCGGTCTGGTGGTTTTTCCTGACCTGGCTGCCCGACTACTTCAAGAAGAAGTGGGCGCTCGACATCAAGAAGAGCTGGGTTCACCTGGTGACGATCTACGCGATCATCACCGTGCTCAGCATCGTGGGCGGCTGGTTGACGGGTTACCTCGCGCGCCGCGGCTGGAGCAACACGCGCTCCCGCAAGACCGGGATGTTCATCTTCGCCTGCTGCGTGCTTCCGATCTTCTTCACGACGGTCGTCGGCCCGTGGACGGCCGTGCTGCTGATCGGCATCGCGGGGGCGGCCCACCAGGCCTGGTCGGCGAACCTGTTCACGACCACGTCCGACATGTTCCCGAAGCGCGCGGTCGCGTCGCTGGTGGGTGTTGGTGGGATGGCGGGCTCGCTGGGCGGGATGGCGTTTCCGTTGTTCGCGGGCGTTCTGCTCGACCGCATGGGCACGTCCGGATACGCCGTTCTTTTCGCTATTTGCGGGTCGGCCTACCTGGTGGCCTTCGTACTCAATCACCTGCTGGCGCCCAAGTTTGAGCCGATCAAGCTCCCGTCGGGACACTAAGTCCGACGAGGGCTGCTGTATGGCGCGATACTCGTCTCGCTTTCGCTTGTTGCCGCTGGCGGCGCTGTTATGCGTCGGGTCGTGCATGAGCACGGAGGGGTACTACCGCTATCAGGACGGGGGACCGTCCGGCGCGGCCGGCGACGGAACGCCGGGCAGCGGCGGTGACACGGGCAACGGCGGCAGTGGCGGATCGACCGGCGCCGCGGGCGTCGCCGGCAACACGGCGACCGGCACCGCGGGGCGGGGCGGCACGACCGGGTCGGCGGGATCGGCGGCGGGGCGGGGCGGCACGACCGGGGCGGCGGGGCGGGGCGGGACGACGGGCGCGGCGGGGCGGGGCGGGACGACGGGCGCGGCTGGTTCGGTCGGCGGCGTGCTGCTGGTCGAAAACTTCGATCCTCCCCAGACGATGTGGCCGCTGGACTACGCCGTCCTGACGATGCACTCCTTCGTGACCGATGGCGCCCAGGCCCAGGTGTTGAATTTGACCGAGGCGGAGGGCGACCAGGCGCTCGCCGCCGCCGGACCAAACAGCTGGACCAACATCTCCCTCGAAGCAAAGGTCAAGGTGCTGAGCTTCTCCGGCACCAGCAGCTCGGACGGCGTGGCCATCTGCGTGCGCCTCGGCGGCCCCGACCTTTTCTACTATTTCGCGATCCAGGCCAGCGACGGCAAGGGCAAGATCAAGATCAACAACAAGGCCGCCGGCGGCAGCAACACCTCGCTCAGCAGCTCGCTGGACATCGGCTTCGTCATGAACACCTGGATGACGCTGCGGTTCGACGTCGTGGGCACCACGCTCACGGCCTACGTCAACGGCGCCCAGAAGGGCACCTTCACGGTCGCTGATTCCGGTCAGATGCTCCCCATGGGCGGCATCGGCTTCATGGTCCAGCGCGCGACCGCCCAGTTCGACGACATCACCGTCCGCTCGCTCCCGTAGCGCGATCCGGTCCCCTCGCCCCGCGGAGCGGGGAGAGGGTTAGGGTGAGGGGTCCGGGGTCCGGCGCTAGTGCTTCGCCCGGGCGGTCGCCACGGCGGCGACCAGCTCGCGGGCGCGCGCGGTGATCACGGCGTCGTCGCCGCGCGCGAGCGCGGCGATGTCGACCAGCTCGGAGCCGACGCCCAGCGCGCAGGCGCCCGCGGCGATGAACTCGCCCGCGGTCTGGGCGTTCACGCCGCCGGTCGGAAGCATCTTCACGTCGGGCAGCGGACCCTTCAGCGCCTTCAGGTACTTGGGACCGCCCACCGCCGATGCCGGGAAGATCTTCACCATGTCGGCGCCCGCCTTCCAGGCGGTGATCACCTCGGTCGGGGTCAGCGCGCCCGGCATGATCGGCACGCCGCGCTCGTGCGCGGCGGCGATGGTGCCGAGGTCCAGCCCCGGGCTGACGATGAACGCGGCGCCCGCGTCGATGCAGCGCCGCGCTGCCTCCGCGTCCAGCACCGTGCCGGCGCCGACGACGGCGCGCTCGCCCAGCCGCTCGACCAGCGAGCGGATGACGGCGGTCGCGTCCGGAACCGTCATCGTGATCTCGAAGATCGAGATGCCGCCCGCCATCACCGCCTCCGCGGCGCGCATCGCCAGCTCGGGCGACGGCGCGCGCACGACCGGGACGATGCCGACCGTCTCCACACGCATGCAGATGTCGGCGCGGCTCATCGATCGATCCTGGTGCCGGCGCCCTTCATCGCGCGCATCACCTCGGCGAACGTCGCCATGGTGGTGTCGCCGGGCGTCGTCATCGCCAGCGCGCCGTGCGCGACGCCGCACTCGAGCGCCCACTGCGGATCCTTGCCGGCGAGCAGCCCGTAGATGAGCCCGGACGCGAACGAATCGCCGCCGCCCACACGGTCGAGGATCTCGACGTCCCGCTGCGCGACCTCGTAGAACGTCCCCTCGTGCCAGCAGATGGCGCCCCAGCCGTTGACCGACGCCGAGCGCGACGTGCGCAGCGTGGTCGCGACGGTCTTGATGTTGGGGTACGCGGCGACGACGTTGTTGATCATCGTGCGGAAGGCGCCCGTCGGCAGCAACTGGAAGTGAGGGTCGACGTTCTCCAGTTCGAAGCCCAGCGCGGCGGAGAAATCTTCTTCGTTGCCGAACAGCACGTCGATGAACGGCATCAGCGACCGGTTGACCTTGCGGGCCTGCACCTTGCCGCCCACCGACCGCCACAGCGAATCACGGTAGTTGAGGTCGTACGACACGCAGGTGCCGTGCTTGTGCGCTTCTTCCATCGCGGCGTGCGCGACCGCGGGCGTTCCCTCG
>Ga0111539_10009584_pt1 | contig 12222 bp, 10 predicted proteins | sample RhiMethybrSRZTD1_FD_79667 | JGI IMG/M metagenome (GOLD analysis project Ga0111539, IMG submission 79667) | Populus rhizosphere microbial communities from Tennessee, USA - Rhizosphere MetaG P. TD hybrid SRZTD1 (version 2) (version 2) | ecosystem: Host-associated > Plants > Roots > Rhizosphere >...
ATCCAATTCTCTTGGCTCGCCATTTTTCCTTCGTCATTATGTTCTACGGGAGCATCCTGTTTCTTGTGGGTAACGGTTAGGAGACTCCTACGGAGTCTGGATATAAATCTATACGTTTTTCCTAGAAATAGGAGGCTCCTACGGAGCCATTTTCCCTAACAATTGATGTTCTGGTTTCCGGTGCAATTCTTCTTGTGGTCGGTTACAAGCGATGGGTATGGTGCCACATCATAGCGACATAGAAACGGGCGGATCCCCTGGCGTCGGTAGTGCAAAATTACTGGTACCACACTAAGCATTAATAAACGCATTCTATTCTCCCCGTAGTTTTCAAAATGCAATTTCGTCTAGACGAATTCGTACTTGTGTTCCGTGGGAGCATCCGGTTTCTATCACATCAATTGGCGAATTGATCAGGCTCCGGAGGACCCTCCTAAAAGACCCCTTATTTCGTTTGTCGACACCAGAGTCTCCGATGGCCATTTTTTCTCTCATGTCTTCTTTGCGGTCCGCACCTTAGCACTAACAAAATCCATTAGGATTCTTTAAAATTTCAATGAAACTTAAGGAAGCATTTTGATACACAAAAAATAAGTTCAGCAAACCTCAACCCGAATGATATGAAAATTAAAACCAATCTTAAGTCCAGTCGACGAGACGCTTTACGGATGTTGGGTATAAGTTCCTCAGCAGGTCTCTTAGGACTTTTCGGAACTAACGAGTCCAGAGCAGCACACTACGTGACGCCCGGTTACGCGAAAGGGCTTCCACCGGTAAAAATTAAAAGCGTTAAAGCGATTGCTACTGCACCACAAGGTTCAAACCTTATTGTGGTCAAGGTAGAAACCACGGAGCCTGGACTTTATGGATTAGGCTGCGCGACTTTTACCCAACGGGCTTTCGCAGTTGTTACAGCGATTAATAGTTACTTGAACGAGTTTTGTGCCGGCCGGGATGTCGATAATATCGAAGACATGTGGCATGCAGCATATGTAAGTTCGTATTGGCGCAATGGACCAGTCCTTAACAATGCCTTGAGTGGATTGGACGAAGCCCTTTGGGATATCAAGGGTAAACGAGCAAACATGCCAGTGTATCAATTGTTGGGAGGAAAAGTTCGATTCGCTATTCCATGCTACACACATGCCAGCGGAAATACTGCGGAGGCTGTGGCAGATCACGCTCAAAAGATTATTGAGGATGGCTTCAAGTATGTTCGCATTCAACAGGGTGGATATGGGGCGGTGGGGGCGGCCTCAACATTAAGTGAAAAGCCGGACTTCAAAGAAGCTGCCTTTGGAATGGAGGGTGACAATTTTATGAATGAAAGAGGTTATCTGAAATCTGTTCCACAAATGTTTGAGGTTGTTCGAAAACGTTGTGGAGAGGAAGTGGAATTATTACACGACATACATGAGCGGGTTCAGCCCATGGATGCCATCAACATGATCAAAAAACTTGAGGAGTTTAGTCCGTTCTTTATTGAGGATCCATTTTCGCCGGAAAACATGGAGTGGTTTAAACAATTGCGGGCAAGCACGACGGTACCTATTGCCATGGGTGAATTGTTCAATAACATCAATGAATTTAAAGTGCCGATGGTGAATCAATGGTTTGATTACATCCGCGTTCATGTATCACAGATAGGGGGCATTACGCCAGCCATGAAGATTGCGCGGCTAGGGGAGTGGTTTAATATTAAGACGGCGTGGCACGGTCCCGGTGATGTTTCTCCGGTTGGACATTCGGCACACGCGCACATTGATCTGGCAGTTTGGAATTTTGGAATCCAGGAGGCCGTGTCTTTTTCCGATAAAATGCTTGAAGTTTTTTCGGGATGTCCAACGATGAAAAAAGGTTACATGTCCGTGAACGAAGTCCCCGGAATCGGAGTGGATGTCAATGAGAAAGAAGCGGCCAAATATCCTATTACAACAAAATCGAATTGGCAAGTTCGAAAGCGGGATGGAACCTTAATCCGGCCCTAAATGATTGGAGATTTTAGATTGACTATTAATTTACGATTGTAGATTTGTGCGATCGCCAAATGTTGCAGGCTTTAGTAAATTGAAACGATGGCCTATCCGCATTATATTAGAACCTTGCACACCCTGAAATCGTAAATCTAAAATACTAGAATCTAAAATCCAGAATCCCTTGTTGTTCAAAGGTTTCATAGCTAAGCATTCACGCCTAATACTCTATGGCTTGGCCATGGCGGCCTTGATGTTTTTGTTGAAGTGGCTGGAACTTAGACTCATCATTTTTAATCACGCGTTTGAAATTTATGTTGGCGCAATTGCAACTATTTTCACCGGCCTTGGCATTTGGCTGGCGCTTAAATTATCAAAGCCCAAAGTGGAAACAATTGTTGTTGAAAAAGAGGTATTTGTACCAAGCGGCTCATTTTCATTAAATGAGCAAGCGCTGAATGATCTTAACCTGAGCAAACGTGAATTGGAAGTTTTGCAACTGATGGCGGAAGGGCTTAGCAACCATGAAATTGCCGAACGACTTTATGTTTCATTAAGCACGATTAAAACCCATTCACGAAATCTATTTGACAAACTCGGCGTCGCACGACGAACGCAAGCCATCGATAAGGCAAAAAAACTTTTTATCATACCGTAAGAAATCATCCAAAAGGCTTAAAATCGTCGCTAATTTTTGAAAATCATCCTAAAGGCTGAATGAAATTTCTCGCTGATCGGCCATTTTTGTCCTATCATTTAACCACAAAAAAATGAAAAAAAATGTCTGGATATTCGGAACGATTGCTGGATTGATCATCACGTCATTTGCGCTTTACTCAGCGAGAGAGTGTTATACGAATCCTGATATGCAAACAAATGATGTTGTCGGCTATGCGGGAATGATCGCTGTGTTCTCGCTGGTTTTTATTGGGATCAAAAATTACCGCGATAAGTATAAGAGCGGGATTATTTCGTTCGGTCAGGCCTTCAAAACTGGATTGTATATCACGTTGGTTGCCTCCGGAATGTATGTCGTAGTATGGCTGGTCGACTATTATGTTTTTATTCCCGATTTTTTGGACAAATACATTCCTCATGTTTTAAAAGAAGCTACGAGTAACGGAGCGACTGAAGCTGAATTACAGGAAAAGGCCGCAGAGATGGCCAACTTCAAGGAGATGTATAAAAATCCTCTGTTTGTTGTGGTGGTCACGTTCCTGGAAGTTTTTCCAGTTGGACTTGCTGTTAGCTTGGTAAGCGCTCTGATATTAAAACGAAAACCTACCGCGACCTTGGCTAATTAACAATGAAATTATTTACGATTTTAGATTTACGATTTTAGATTGACCCGGTAGCGGAATCTATAATCGTCAATCCAAAATCTACAATTCTCAACTAATTATTAATCTATGAAAATTGGACTGACCAGTGTATTTGTGCACGATCCCATCGCTGCGTTTGAATTTTATACGGAGGTGCTGGGATTCGTGACGAGAATGTATATGCCTGAAGCCTGGATTGCTATTGTCGTCTCGGCTGAGGAACCTGATGGAACGGGTTTGTTGTTAGAGCCAAATCACAATGCTATTGCTAAGACTTATCAGAAAGGTTTATATGCTGCGGGCATCCCAGTGATTGTTTTTAGTGTCACCGATATTCAGGCAGAATATGAACGGCTCAAAGGGAGAGGAGTCGTATTTAGAAAGCCACCTAAAAAGACTGAGTACGGTATTGAGGCCGTATTTGAAGATACATGCGGGAATTTAATTCAGTTACAGCAAATATGATTTACGATTTTAGATTGTAGATTTTTGATTGACCGGTAGGCAGGATTGTAGATGGGCACGGCCCTAATACACTCAGACAGAAAAAATGCATTTGCCACAAAGACATCAGGGCACAAGGTTCACAATGCTTGTGATTTTGCTGCCTTTGCGTGAAATACATTCGAAGTGCACACGCGTACTTGTGTTACCCAATCTACAATCTACAATCTACAATCGTCAATTTAAAATCTACAATCGACTAAGCCATTCTAAAATATAATCCGCATCTTCCTTCCACGTCGATTGCCCCAGTACAAAGTGATTGCGCCCTGGGAATTCCTTATAATTCAACACGGAATCATTTTTTACATACCGATTGTAATTTCGAATGTTAAGGTGTGCGGGAATAATGGTGTCTTCGCTTCCGGAAGTTATGAGCAAAGGAGGATGAGATTTTTTGAAGTCTACTTTGGCAGCGCTGGTTAGTCCTCCGCGTGCTACCGTCTTAGATTCTGGAATGGTGTACTTATCGTAAGCCTCTCGTTGTTCCGTCAGCGGCATGCCATTTACAAAAGCATATTGCCAGTCTTTAAATGACATCAAATATGTTTTTTTTAGGGAGGAAAATAGCCCCAGGGCTTTCCATCCGGCTTTCAAAAAAGAAAATTCATAGGGAAAAACACCGAGCGGTGGAACAGGATGTATCGCCACACCAGCGGCAGCTAAATCACGATTAACAATAATTTGGGTCATGAGTCCTCCTAATGAATGGCCAATGACGATCGGTTTTTCGGGAAAGTTTGTTACAACCTTTACATAACTCTCGATTACTTCTGTCAATGTTAGAGACGCTAAATCTCTATCATTAGGCTGTTTTTTTCTTAGTTCATCGGAGGTGCCATTTTTAAAGGGCCAGGGAGGAGCCGTGGTCGTATATCCCTTTGCTTGAAAATACGATTGCCAATCATCCCATGAGCTGCTGTTTACAAATGCGCCTGTTACGAATACGATGTTTTTAGTCTTAATGCTACCCATATTAATATTTAGAGATTATTTATCCGATGGAAACACAACGGTAAGGGTATCATTTTTCGGTCCATCTGCTTGATGACACCCTAAATGGTTTTGAAAAACGATCACTTGTTTCTGTTACATCTTTATGCTGTGAAGTCCGACGTCGCTTCGCTCAGCAAGTGAGTTGTTCTAACTGATGCTGCTATAAGATACACATTTCACAAATTGATAATCAACATCAATATAAAAATCATAGAGAAATAATAATCGCTAATCATGAGTGCATGAACAGATGGATTTATGCTAACGTTTTAACGAGCAGGATTTGACGATTAGACTAAAATGAAGGTTATCCATTGTGACAAAATTTATTTTCGGGAAACTAAAATTTAATAAGACTGCCCAGGTGTTTTTCGGAGGTAGGTATTCTGGGCTACCTGATTCAGAATGAAGTCTGCAACATCAGCACGCGAAATCTTTAGCGTCAAGCCCTTTTCGTGTGGCCCAAATCCATGTCGGTAATTCCCTGTGCGGCTGCCATCGGTAAAAGCAGCCGGTCGAACGATGGTCCAATCCAATTTACTTTGTATAACATAATTTTCCTGGAGTTCATGATCCATATATGCTTGCTTTAAAAGCATGCCGAACATAATGTGTTTCCAGAAAAAATTAAGATTGGCCTTACTGTTGCCTGCGCCGAGTGTAGATTGGCAAATCAGTCGTTTAACTCCATTACTTTCCATGGCCCGGACGATGTTTCGTGTGCCTTCTGCCCGCACAGTTCCTTTACTCCCTGCGCCTAGCGTACATAGCACTACTTCCTGATTTTTCATTGCCTTTTCAACGGATTGATAATCCAATACATCACCTCGGATTATCTTGAGGTTTGTATGGGCGATGGTAAGTTTTCCTGGGTCGCGCAAAAATGCAGTGACCACGTGATTGTCTTGAAGTGCCTGTTCGACCAACAGCCGACCTACACTTCCTGTTGAACCAAAAATTATTAGCCTCATAGTTTTTTTAGGTCAAAACTATTAAGGCTTTGTTTTCAAAAATAGAACAAAACCGACAGGGCATTTTAAATCACTGAAAAGTTTTCAGCTATCTTTCGATCGCGTTTTTGAAACTGATAAGGCGAGAATCCGGCGAATTCCTTAAAGCTCCGGATAAAATGAGATTGATCGGCGTAGCCATTATCAAAAGCTACGTCGGATAAATTCGCGTAATCATTATTTTTCAACTGACCAAGGGCCGCCTGAAACCTGCAGACACGCGAAAACAATTTCGGAGAAATGCCAACGTGTTGATTAAACCTGCGCTGAAATCCCCGCTCTGAAAGTTTTAACTTTCTTTGTAAATCTCTTAACGGCAGATTTCCTTTCGCTTGAACGATCTGCGATAGCGCATATTCAGTAGCGTGGTCAACTTGATGGCTGCTTTTTTGGATAAGACGATCGAGATGTGTCGAAAATATTTCTACTTGATTCTTCGGCGACGAAGCATTAAGCAGTGGTTCTTTGACGTTGTTCAATAGCAATGTTAAATCCAGGCATGAATCCGTAAGTTCACTGGCATCAAATCCAAAAACACTTTTCAACGCGTACGGATAAAAACAAACGCCGACTGTTTGAAATCTGCCACCCAAATTAATTTCTGTTGGCTTGACGGTCTGGCCGTAAAGGAAAATTTCCGGCAGGTGTTCGTGCCTTGGATCGGAGAAAGATCCTGAAGATGAATGTTGGAAAATAATGCCTGGACAACCATCCGCTAACGGCAATAATTTCCTTCCCGATTGACCAGTATCATCACTTTCCAGTACCCAGAAGTACCGGATATAATTCTTAAGATAGGGTGGCGGTGATACTTGCTGGTATTTCATTTATGCCTTATGAAGGCATTAACGCATCACTTGGGGTAAAGTTTCTCACTAAATCGCAAGGTATTTCCTGAAGGATCTGTCACGTAAAATTCCCGCCGGCCCCAGGTTTGATCCAATGGTGCCTGGTGAACAGGAGAGTCTTTCTTTAGCGACGTATCCAATCCCCTTTGCAAAAATGTTTTGAACAAATTGTCTATGTTCTGTACTTCGATGATAACAACATTTCCCGGGACGCCATCGCCACGATGACTTGAGAGATTAATTTCAATGTCTTCTTTTTTGATAACGCTAAAGGAAGGAGATCCTTTAGGAGGCCACGTACCAACATGCTCGAAATCTAAAATCCTGGTGTAAAAAGACAATGACTGCGTCATGTCTCTGCAATGCATAACTGGAATAACCCTCATGGAATTATTTTTTTAGCTGGCGTTTGAAAAATTCCCATGCTTCAACATGAATATCGATGTCGTTTGGATAGTCGTGTTTGCCTCCGATAATTTTTAATAACACTACTTCAGGCTTGCCCTGCGCCTTGAAAGTATAACGTTCGATGATTTTTCCATCCGCCGGGTCGGTATCTGGAAGCGTTTCTTTTACAGGATTACCTGTATAACCGGCAAGGCTTGACCAGTAATGAAAAGTATTATCAGTGGAGCGGACCGTTCCCATAGTAAAATTTCCACCCTGCATCATACCGCCTTGATATGGATTTGTGGGATCGGCCGTTCCGTTGGCGATCATGATAGCCATTGGAGCTTTCGCGTCGCTGCAGTCCATATTTTCTTGGGCAGGGAGATTGGCGATAATTGCGGCCACGGCTCTGAATCTTTCCGACATCGTCATCGCTAGTTTGTAACACATGTGGCCGCCGCCGGATGTACCAACCGCAAACACCTGTTTTTCATCTATCTTGTATTTCTTTGCAAAGTAATCGATCATGCCGCCGAAGAATGCTTCCTCATTTATATTTTCCTGATTGGCTAATGAGCTTGCCACCTTGCGGCATTCATTCCAGTATTTTTTATAACCGTTAGGATACACCAGCAAAACATTTTCGTTCACGGTTTTTTGACGAAGGTTTGCCGTCCTATCCATTAAATCTATTCCGTTTCCTCCAGAACCATGGAGCACAAAGACGAGGCTAGCTCCTTTTTTCAATGAGCCTGGTTTGTTATGGTGGAATGTTCTGTAATTTCCATCAACCAGTATTGAATCGCTGATAACCTGTGCCTGTATCAAAGCAATGGATACCAGGTAGCTAAAAATAGAAATGATGATTATTTTTTTCATTTTGTCTGATCAATGTGGCAGATAAATTATAATTATCGGTGTTCAATTGCAACGCGTCGGCCCTGATAAGTGTATTCCCGCAACCGAAACGGGCCAACGATAAGCTCGCTCGACCGCTTGAGGAATCTCAAGATCCATATTAAAAAAATAACATTTACTAGCTGTGTACCCGACAGAAATAAAAACCTGAGATGTTAGGGAAAGTTTAACCCATATTTTCTCATTACATTATAGGCAAATACAGTGGTTATTTTAAAATCATATTTTTCACGAAACCCCTAATTATTTTATGAAGCATATACTCGTAATTACCTGGTGCTTGGTATGCAGTATCGCTTTTGCACAGCAGAAAAACATTGGAATATTTCAATACAACAAAGACATCGGTAGTCCAATAAATACTGGCGGTGCGGCGTATGATGAAGGTACCCAGACATACACCCTAAAAGGCGCCGGATATAACATATGGTTTGAAAGGGACGAGTTTAATTTTCTATTCAACAAAATTCCCGGCGATTTTGTCATCACGGCCAATTTTGAGTTTGTCGATAAGGGCACAGATCCTCACCGGAAGATTGGCCTGATGGTAAGAGAATCAGAAAATGAAAAGGCTGCTAGCATAAATGCAACATTACACGGCGATGGGCTCACGGTCCTTCAATGGCGCGAATTGCGTGGGGCTTTCATGCGCGATCCCGAAGACGAAATCTTTCCTCAAAAAAATAATTACACAATCTTACAATTGGAACGCGTAGGCAAGAACATTACCATGCGCGCCGCCCATCCTGGTGAACCTTTGCAAACTTTGGGGTCTCATGCAATGACCAGCTTTAAGGACTCGGTTTTGGTAGGATTGTTTATTTCCTCTCATAACAAAGATGTAATTGAGCAGGCGCGCGTATGGAATGTGCGGATCGACCGGCCAGTTCCTGATTCTTATAACCCTGGCAAGGAAGGTTGGATTGGCTGTCGCCTCGAAACCATGACCGTATTTGACGGAAAGCGGAAAGTTATCTACGAAAAGAACGGACGATTTGAAGCCCCTAACTGGATGCCCGATGGTAAAAATTTGCTGATCAATATGGATGGCTCACTTTATACATTTCCAGTAGCTGGAGGTGAACCGCAAAAAGTCAACACTGGAACCGCAGCCAGACTCAATAATGATCATGTCATTTCATTTGACGGAAAAATGCTTGCGATCAGCAACAGCCGCGAAGGATTACCTGGCGGCGGATCATCAGTATATGTTCTTCCCATAGGAGGAGGGGAGCCAAAGCTTCTCACAGAGGAGACACCGTCCTACCTCCATGGCTGGGCGCCGAATAACAAGGAAGTGGTTTACGTCGCAACGCGTGCTGATAATCCTACTTATGACATATACAAGAAGTCCATTGACGGAAAGGGCAAGGAAGTCATGCTGACCAACACAGGGAAAGGTGAACACGTGGATGGCTGTGAGTATTCTCCCGATGGCAAATACATTTACTATAATGGAAGTAAATCTGGAACAATGCAGCTATGGCGTATGAAGCCGGATGGGTCAGCACCAGAGCAGCTTACATTTGATCAGTACAATAACTGGTTTCCGCATATTTCTCCGGATGGAAAATGGATCGCCTATATTTCTTTCCCGTATGATATACCAGTGAACAGCCACCCGTCTTACAAGCGAGTGACGTTAAAGTTAATGCCAACGGCTGGTGGAGCGCCGAAGGTAATCGCATATTTGTATGGGGGGCAAGGCACAATTAATGTTCCATCATGGTCACCAGACAGCAAAAGCATCGCTTTCGTGAGCAATTCAGGTAAATGACTTTAACTCGTATAGTTTGAATGTAATTCTGCCGTTATCGGCTCAGTACATTGACGTTATCGAGCAATACTTTTTCTGGAAGGATAAATGAGATCCGTTGCTTTCCTTTAGAAAGTTTTACCTCAACCTTATCCCAAACCCAGTTCCGGGAGCTCCCGTTTTGCCAGAAAGTAATTTCGGTGGACGGTAATTCTCCGACAAGGACCGGGGTTTTCGAAGCAAACCTGTCTTGGCTATCCTTGACTATGTAGCGGAACTCCAGAATATATTTTCCGGCAATTGGTGCATTATATGTTAACGTTACTTTGTTATTGGGTCTTGTTGGCCCGATGTATCCGGATCCCGTAAAACCTTGAACTTCCGACAATGTCGTTGTATTTTCTTGCGCAGCGGTTTCCGCCTCCAATATTGTTCCACCTCGGGTTGTTTCCATATGAACCAGTTGCACTTCTCCGTGCTGATCAATGATGTCCTTTAAAACATAAGCGTAAAGATCCATCCAATCTACGTGTCCAACTCTGTTTGTCCACAGCGGGTTCTTATATCGGGCCAAAGCTGTAGCAGCATAGTAGCGCCAATACAACGCTGAGGTGTTCAATTCCCTGATCGTAGCATTATAAAAATCTGGATTTGGATTGTTTTTAAACAAGCCAAGATTTGTGGCTGCATTTATTTTGTGCGCATAATATTTTCCCAAATAGGACATTGCCTTGATGTCTTCTACTGTTTTGTAAAGTTCATCGTCACCCGGTGTCGAGATATCCCTAACTAGTGATAAGGAATGGTCAGCGGCCTGATTGATTTTTTCGGCGACCTCCAAAGGTGTTGTACCTGATTTGAGAGAATTTTGGTCTTTCATTTTTACGTATTCAGGAATGGAAATGAAATCGGTTCCCTTGTACGGAGCAAGGCTTATGAATCTATTGATATCATGGAATCCCGAAGGAGTTTGTGCGGGTTCAGGCCTCGACTTAGAAGCTTCTATATACCATTGAAAATCAAGCGCGCCGTAATGAAATCCAGTGGTCAAAGGATAAATCATCGACGCTGACTGCCAGGCCTCAAAAAGGATTTTATTATCGACTCGAGGGAAACGGTGTTTTAAATTAGCGATGAATAGGTCGTCGTCGACGGTTGGGTCATAGCCCAATCTTCCCCAGAGCATCCACTGATACCAATGTTTTGCAATTTCGATTTCCCTTTTTCCGTTGGGATATCGATCCAAAAATTCTCGTCCCCAAATGTATTGATCAGAACCGTAGTAGTAGCCTTCTGTCACATCCATCGGTATGTTTTTTATAAACGCTCTGACAAAATCAGGAGATCCCCAACGGAAATAGTAAATATCATCATTTCGCAAAGTCCATAGTGTTTTGAACTTTCCGGTTTCCTTGATCTGCTTAACAAATTCGTGATGATGAATCTGGTTAGTCGAGCTGTACACATGTGCTTGCGCGTATTTGAAACTAAAAACAAAATTGATGTTCTTGTTTTCAATCAGTGGACTAAACTTCTTTACAATGTCTGATGCTCCAGCCTCATGCTGCCGATGGATAAGGGTTATTTTCCTGTCAGGCTGTATTTTGGCTACATCCAAAACGCCTTGAGCGTACGTATCAAACGACCAATCTTCTTTGGCTTGAAAATCAGCGCCTGGCATATTTTCTCCTGTTGTTAGGCCAATCCCTGCCAGTAGGGGATAGGTGATGAAAAGCTGCTTTATGCTTTTTCGGAAATAATCTTTTGTTATTGGGTTGTCGATGGCATCGGTAATTCCATACTTGCCGTTTGCTCCGCAGGTGTAAATATTCCACGTGACAATGTAAAATGAGATGTTTCGCTCCTTGCCATATTGCATTACGTCTTGCCAGAATTTCATTTTTTCTTCAATGGAAATTTTCTTCACTACTTCATAATTACTGACGATTTCCGGCGCATCAAATCCTATGGCACGCGTGGAGTAATATTCTTGGAAAGTTGCCTTTGACCGATGGACGTCATTCAGTGCTACATCCGGATATTCAGGAACCTTGACCAGCGATGGAAATGGATGGAGGCTCCACAGTGACACAAAATTGAACCGGTAGCTGGCCAGACTGTCAAGATACTCTTTCCAGAATTCCATGCTCCACATTTCCGGAATATTTTGTTGCGCAGCATCAGAAACATCCGTGTAACTTGGCGTCCGAACATCCAGGGGGATATTCATCTTAACGCCACGTTTTTTCATGTACGGATTTTGCGTGATGTTATTTATGGAATTGATTCCATTGAATTTTATTATTTCAGCGAGTTCCAGTCCCCCATACATTAAACCAGCCTGATCGTTAGCTACGACGAAAATAGTTGTAACATTTTTGCCTTTCGTGCGCTGAATGTTAAAGCCTTCAGCCTCCAGATCCAGGGGAGAAGGCGGAGCAACATCGGTTACTGATTTTATCCAAGTTTTATTTTCGACGTCAGCGAGAAATATATTTACCTGGG
>Ga0111539_10009586_pt1 | contig 12221 bp, 5 predicted proteins | sample RhiMethybrSRZTD1_FD_79667 | JGI IMG/M metagenome (GOLD analysis project Ga0111539, IMG submission 79667) | Populus rhizosphere microbial communities from Tennessee, USA - Rhizosphere MetaG P. TD hybrid SRZTD1 (version 2) (version 2) | ecosystem: Host-associated > Plants > Roots > Rhizosphere >...
CGACTGCCGATAGGCACTGCTCGTCACGAGCAGCTTCACCATCGCGTTGACGTCCCACCGCCGGCCGGCGGAGTCCTTCATGAACTCCGACGCGAGCCAGTCGAGCAGCTCCGGATGGCTCGGCGCCGTCGACTGCAGGCCAAAATCCTCCGGCGTGTCGACGAGGCCCGTGCCGAAATAGGCCTGCCAAACCCGGTTCGTGAAGACTCTCGCCGTCGTGGGGGCTTTCGGGTCGACGAGCCAGCGCGCAAACGTCCAACGCGTTGGCGCGTAACCCGCCGGAAGCTGATGCAGGAACGCCGGCACTCCCGGCGTGACGGACCGATCTGGCTTCAGCCAGTCGCCACGCTTGAGAATCGTCGTCGCACGCTGCTCCTCGCGGGCAGCGAGTGTCAATGTCGACGAGCCCTCAGGCCACCCGGCCTCGATCGCGTCGATCTTGCCGTTGACCTCGCGCAGATCCTCCTGGCTCCTCCGCCAGCACGTGAAGACGGCGGCCGTCTGGGCCGGGCTCCTCGACTCGCGCGGCAGATCCAGAATCTCCCGAACGTGTTTCGGCACTGAGGAGGCCTTGGCTTTCGGGCTCGAGCTGACGCAGAGTCGGAACCGGCCGATGTTGTTGTTCTGGTTGTCGTCCGAGTTCCAACCGCCGTGGTTCGTCACGATGTGGAACGTGAGGATCGTGCTTTCTCCCGCCGCGAAGTTCTTCTCCGCGACGAAAACTGCGTTCCGGTCGACGTTCCTGCGTCCCGGCCCCGCGTCGATCCCCCACGCCGTCTCGTCTTTGCCGTCCATGGCGTACTCGACGGGCCCCGTCACGCGCGTCCGGCCGGATCGATCGTCGAAAATGGACTCCAAAGCTCGCTTGGGGTTCGAGTAGTCCGCCGTGACGCCCGTGAACGCTACCTGCGACTTCTTCCCGGGCTCGCTCTCCGCCGCGGCCTCGACTTTGAATTCCGTGAGCGCGCACGTGCCCCAGATCGAGCGTCCCGGCCCGCCGCACGGCAGGTTCGGGTCGGGCACGAGCTCGAGCCGGACAGCGTGCAGCTCCGGCGCCTTGACGACGGCCTGAAACACGTAATCGAACTGCGTGGGCGCGTAGCCAAGGCCCAGGAGCGAGCCATCTTTCTGCTCGTAGAAGCGCGTGTCCGCCTCGCTCAGGAGGTGGGGGACGACGACGGTCCAGCTCGTCGCGTCGCTCTTCACCTGCTCCTCCCACTCTCCCAGCCGTTTCTCCCAGTCCGGCAGCGTGTGTCGGATGCCGTCCTCGAGCTCGTGCACGCGCCGGCGTATGTCGGCGACCTGCTGCAGGTCCAGCGGCGTGTACACGACGCGCTGCTCCTCGTGGTCGTTGTTGAGGAACGCGAAGAGGCGGTAGTACTCCTCCTGCGTCAACGGATCGAACTTGTGCGAGTGGCACTGCGCACACTGGATCGTCAGCCCGAGGACGCTCTTCCCCACGGCGTCCATCCGGTCGAACATGGCGTCCATGCGGAACTGCTCGGGGTCGATGCCGCCTTCCTCGTTCAGCATGGAGTTGCGGAGGAACCCCGTGGCAATGCGGCTCTCCTGATCCGCGTCGGGCCGCTCATCCCCCGCGAGCTGGTCCACGACGAACTGGTCGTAAGGAAGGTCCCGATTGAAAGCGCGAACCACCCAGTCTCGGTAGTTCCAGATGAACCGCAATTTGTCTTTCTCAAAGCCGTCCGAGTCGGCGTAACGCGCCGCGTCGAGCCAGTGCCGCCCCCATCGCTCCCCGTAGTGCGGCGAGGCGAGCAGGCGTTCCACTGCGGCGTCGTAGGCGCGCTGTTTGCCGTCGCGCGCGATCTCCTCGAGGTACTGATCCACCTGCTGAACGCTCGGCAAAAGGCCGATCAGGTCGAGGTGGAGGCGCCGGAGGAGAGTGACTTCGTCCGCCTCGGGGGAAGGCCTCAGTCCCTCGCGCTCGAGGCGCTCAAGGATAAAGAGATCGATGGCGTTGCGCGCCCAGGTGCCGTCCCGCACGCTGGGGAGCTTCGGCCGCACGGGCGCGTGGAACGCCCAGTGCGCACGGGCCTTCGCTGCGCGAGCGTCCGCGGCGTCGTCAGGCCAGACCGCGCCGGAGTCGATCCAGCTGCGGATCGCCTCCACCTCCTCCGCGGTGAGCGGAGGGCCTTTGCGCGGCATGCGCGCCAACTCGGCATGCTTTCCAGTCACCACGAGGTAGAGCAGGCTCACGGCGGACTTGCCCGGCACGAGGAGCGCGCCGTGGTCGCCCCCTTTCAATGCCGTCTCGCGGCGATCGAGCCGCAGGCCCGATTCTTGGCGCTTCTCGCCGTGGCAAGAGAAGCATTTTCCCGACAAGATCGGCCGCACGTCCTGCTCGAAATCGGCTCCAGCGGCTGTCTCACCCAAGACAAGGGCCGAGAGCGCGACGAGGAAGAGCACGGGAGCCGGCAGTCGAGGCCGCCGCCAGTCGCAGGAAATTGAGGGCTTGCGAGAAGTCTTCCGAAAAGTCTTCCGAAAATTCATCGTGCAGGCGCCTCCGCTCGCGTCCGGAAAGAGAAAATCTCCCAGCATTTCGACCCGGAGTCAATCATGAAGAGCGCAGGCGAACATCGGCCGTAGGAACCCCGGAAATTTCCTCGATCTCGGCGCGGGTCCGGCGCTCAGTAGCGCGACATCTCGCGGCGAATCTCGCGGTCCAACTCCCGCTCTTTCGTCGCCTGCCGCTTGTCGCCGTGCTGCTTTCCCTTGCCAATTCCGAGCTCCACTTTCGCGATGCCGCGCGCGGAGAAATACAGCCGCAGCGGAATGACGGTCAGGCCTTTCTCCTCGGTGCGCTTCTCGAGCTTCCGGATCTCGGCCCGCTTCAAGAGGAGCTTCCGCGCGCGCAGGGGCTCGTGCCCGAAGGCGCCCGCGTTTTTGTACTCGGCGATGTGGCAGTTGACGAGGTGCACCTCGCCGTCGCTCACCCGAGCATAGCTATCCGAGAGGTTGATTTGGCCCCCGCGGATCGATTTCACCTCCGAGCCCATGAGGACGAGCCCGGCCTCCACTTTCTCGAGGATCACGTACTCGAAGAAAGCGCGGCGGTTGCGGTATTCGGGGCCCGTGCTCTTTTTCGCATCCCCGGAGCGTTTGGGTGGATGGTCGCCTTTCCTCGACTTGGCTGGTTTCATCTCGCGTCATTCTACCCCCCCGCGCGCCGAAGAGGAGCTTTGCGAGGTCCGCGTCACCCGGCTCCGCCCCAAACTCCCTCAGGGAACTGGAGCTCCGCTCCCGCCGCCTCGCCGGCGTAGCCTGCCGCCGCGTACGCATGCAGCGCCGCGACGTTGTCGCTGTAGGCGTCGAGGATCACCTTCAGGCCTTGCTCCCGGTCGACGCGCGCCGCCAGGCCGGCGGCCAGCGCTCGCCCCACTCCCTGGCCCCGATGCTGCGGGTGGACGTAGAGGCCGCCGGCGTGGACAAAACGGCCGTCGGAAAGGTTCGAGCGGACGAAACCTGAGACGCGCGCGTGCTGCTCGACGACGAAAAGCAGCTCGTGCTCGAGGAGCGACTCGAGGTCGGACGCCAACTCCTGGCCGGTCTCGACCTCGAGGAGGCGCTCCTGCTCCTCGAGGACCGGCAGGTCGCAGCGCGTTGCGGCGCGAAATCCCGCCGGCTCGCCGCGACCGGCAGAGTCCGGAGTCGAGATAAAGACTCGAATCCCTTTTTGCTGTGCCGCCCGGCGGAAAAACGCGGGCGACGCGGCTTTCCACCGGGTGAGCAGGGGCCCGTCGAGCACGAGCCGCTCCGGCAAGAAGTCCTCCCGTACGAGCCTCTCGACGTCGGCCAGGTCCGCTTCCGGAGCCACGCACGCGTACGTCGTCGCCGTGCGGAAGTAGTGCGCGAAAACACCCGCCAAGCCGCCCTCGGCAGCTGTATCTCCGCGCAGAAGGCTCCAAGCCTCCTCCTCTTCCTGAGGCAGCGAAGGCAAGTGGCGCAGGAACGCGACCAGCCAGCGCAAGAGCATGGTGTGGGCGTCGAGAAAGTCGGCAGCCTCGGGCGCGTCGCGCTCGGAGATGCGCCGCAGGATCATGGGGGCGGCGCCGCTGGCTTGGCTGCCGGCGCCGCCGCGTTCGTGGGAGCCGCTGCCGCTGCCGTCACGGTGAGCGCCACGGCCAGCCCCGGCAAGGAGTGCACGACGGGCTTCTGCGGGTCGCCGAGCTGGGTCGAGAGGACGAGGGAGATGCCGACGGGGCCAGCCGGCTGCGCCGGCGGGATGGCCACATCGACCTCGAACTCGGATTTCTCCGGCGGGACCTCAGCCGCAGTGGCCGACATCCCCGCCGGCAGCCCCTCGACTTTGAGCTGCACTTTGCCCGCGAAGGGCGTCGTCCTCGCGATCTTGCCGCGGATTGCGGCGGTCGAGCCGGCCGCGGCGCTCACTGCGACCGCCGACAGCTCCGCTGAAAATGGCCGAACGACGCGCGCCCGGAAAGCGGGCGACGGAGCCGCGACCTCCGCGCCTTTCCCGCCCAGGACGCCGACGAGGATCACATCGCCATCGCGAAGCGCTGCGTCGGGAGCGGCGCTCAAAGTCACGGTGCCCGCCGCTTTGTCGCCAGCCAATTTCGACTCCGCCACGGTCAATCCGGGCGGAGCGGCCAGCGCGGTCACTTTCACCTCGCTGCCGGCGTTGGCGCCCCGGAGCAAACCAATCGGGACCTGGATCGAATGTCCGACGACCACTTCGATCTCCTGCGAACCGACCGAAAGCGAAAGCGGCGGCGGCACCACCACGGCGCTCTCGACACCCGCCGCGAGCATCTTTCCGATCGGCACGTTCTGATCCTTGGCCAGGAAAAGCGTCCCTTCGGCCACGCGCTCGATCGGGCGCTCCGCCGTTCCCCCCGCGCCCGTCACACGGAACGACAGCCTCCGAGGCTGTCCGGTCTCTGGCCCCGTGAGCGTCAAGTAGCCTTTCGTCTGATCGGGCAGGATCTCCCCCCCGCGAATCGTGAAGCCGATCGGCGGGGGCGTGACGGCGAGCGTCACCGGTCCGCCGTATCCGCGCCGCACACACTCGACCTCGAGGACCGCCGTCCCGCGCACCGGGAGCTGCAGCTCCGTCGAGCCCAGGCGAAGCTCGAAATCGGGCCGCTGCGGCTCGACTTTCAAACGGTACGCGAACCCGCGGCCGCCACGGCCGAGCAAGTCGCGGACCTCGATGATGGCGCGGCGCACACCCTCGGGCACGCTGAACGCCAGTCGAGGATCCGGGTTCATTCCGTCATCGTCTGCGGCAGCGATCGCTCCGCCGTCCTCTTTCAGCACCGTCACGGTCGGGTCGCACCACGACCCGAGAGACGCCGCGTCCACGACGATCGACCAACTCTGCCCGGCTGCGACGTCGAGAGCGTAGCGGTCGGCCTCCCCCGCCGCCTCGAGACGGCCGTTCATCGTGACCGGCGGTCGCAGCGGCAGCGGCTCGCCTTTCTCGCGGCGGCCTTCGATCTCTTCAGGCAACACGCCTACGCCGAAGAGGAAAGGCATGCCCCCCGCAGCTTCGAGTCCCGGAGGCGGGCTCACGTACGTGCGTCCGCTGGTCAGGCCCTCGTCGAGCCGGATCGACGAGCGGACAGGAGCTTCGAGCCCCGCGCCATCGAATTGCACCACCACGTCGGTCCCGGCACGGCCTCCGAGCGGGAACACCGTCTCCGCGTAAGGGACGCTGCCCGCGCGCAGCCGGTAAAAATCCGGAGCTCGAGCCGAATAGGTCGCGTCATGGATCTGGATCAGGTACTCCCCCGTCGCCGGCGCGACGAAATCGATGCGCGCGTCGACGTCGAGGCCGCTCGAGTCCTCGCCCAGGGCGAGCTCCCGCCCCTCCGGCGAGAGCAGGCGCAGCGTGGGGTCGACCGCAGATCCTATCCTTCGCGCGGCCGCCTCGAAAACGAGCCGTTCCCCCTGCTTCGCACTGCAGCGGAAGACGTCGCGGTCGGTCGGCGACAGCCGGCCGTTCACGGTGGCGGGGAGAGTGATCGGCTGGGCAACGCCGGGCAGATCGTTCGGCTCCTTCTCTTCGACCTCGGGCAGGACGGCGACGCAGAAAACCGACGGCGCTGAAATCCCCTCGGGCGTGCGCACGCGGATGAGGCGCGGCCCGGCGGCTTCCGTATCGAGGATCGATACGCGAAACGCCACGCGGTTGGCAGACGGTTTCAGCTGGTCATCGTCGGTGATGAGACGAGGCTCCGCCGCGAGGCCTGTGATGAGCTCTACGTCGGCCGATAGGCCCGCGCCCTCGACCACGAGGATGATCGATCCGCCGCGCTGAGCGCCGCGAGGCTGGAGCGATGAGATCGACGGTGGAGCTGCGTCGACGGCGCTTGCGAACGCCATCAAGCACCCGAGACTCATCCAAATACGGTAGTGCGCGCGCATCACACCGAGACCCTCGAAAGCGGGATGTTAGGCCGCGTACGGCCGGAAAGACATTGGCCCAGAATAAGGCCGTGGCGGCCGTTTGGAAAGAGCCGTCGCCCCAGCGCGCACCTTCAAAACGGATAGCCGACTCCGAAATGCACGACGAAGAGGTCTTCGCCGTCCGCGCGGTCGGGGTTCCAGGCGAAATCGAGGCGGAACGGACCCACGGGCGTGTTGTAGCGGAGGCCGGACCCCACGCCGAAGAAGTAGCGGCCCCCGCCGAAATCCTTGGCGTCCTCGGTCAGCGTGCCGGTGTCGCCGAACACTGCGCCCTGGAGGCCATCCAGCACGAAGAGCGGAAAACGGAGCTCAACGTTCATGCTGGTGAAAGCCTCGCCGCCGATCGGTTCGCCGTTCGACTTGGGGCCCGCCTCGTCTTCGCGGAAGCTGCGGATCGTGTACTCACCGCCGTTGAAGAAGCGCTCCTGGATGGGGATGACGTCGGTGTCCGCGAGGCGATCGATGATGCCGGCACGGCCGGCCGTGACGAGCCGCAGCCCCCACGGCAGCGGCATAACGTAACTTGCGAACGCCGTGTACCGCAGGAAGTCGAGCTCGCTGCCCAGCGGCCCGCCCGCGTACTCCACGGTCACGCGCCCGGTGAAGCCGCGGTCCGGGTCCACGATGCTGTTGCGCGTATCGAGGATGAACGAAAGCGCGACGCTCGAAAGCAGCACGTCGTCCACGAGCTCCGGCGGGACGTCTTCGTCCACGTCGATGACGTTGCTCTGACGCAGCCGGTAGAGCAGCGAGGAGCGAAGCTGGTCCGAGATCCTGTAGGAGACGCCGCTCTCGCCGCTGTAGTACTGCTGGGTGAAGCTCGGATGCTCTCGGCGCGCGTAGCTCCCCTGCGTCGTGTGGGAGAGATTCTCGACGAAAAAGAAAGGGTTGAGGTACGTGGCCGATGCCCCTTCTCCGCGGAACGACCCTTTGCCCTCCAGTCGGAGACGATGGCCCGTCCCGAAAAGGTTCGAGTCTTCGAGCACGATGGCCCCGCGCAGGAGCTCGTAGGACCCGTACCCGGCGAGGAGGCTCAGATGGAATCGGGCTTTCTCCTCGACCTTGACGTTCAAGTAGACCCGGTCCTGGCTGCCGTCCACGCGAGGCGTCTCGATCGTCACGCTGCGGAAAAGCCCCGAGCGCAGCAGGCTGCGGTAGCTTTCGCGGACTTTCGACTCGTCGTAGACGTCCCCTTTCTGCAGGTGGATACGGTTCTTGAGCACCCATTCATAAGTCTTCTCGTTGCCCGTGACCGTCACGTCCTCGATTTTCACGAGCGGCCCTTCCTCGATACGAAAAGCAAGGGATGCTTCCCCCGCCTCGCGGTCGAGCTCGCGGCTCGCCTGGACCTTGACGAAGAGGTAGCCGCGCTCTTTGTAGAAATCGACGATCTTGCTTTTCAGGACGAGCTCGAGACGCGGCGCGAAAGGGGCTCTTGGCGCGAGCGCGAGCGCCTCGTTGAGTTGCTCTTCCGTGAAAACGCTATTCCCCTCGAACGTCGGGATACGCGCGAGGAAAACTCGCGGCCCCTCGCGCACCTCGCATTGCACGCGGACCTGGGCGTTTTCGTCCTCGGAGAGCGCGGGCACGACCTCCACGAAGTAGAAGCCCTCGAGCTGGTAGCGGGTGATGACGCAGGAGATCCCGTCATCCAGGACCCCTTCGGTGAATACGGCATTCCCGAGCCCCAGGGCTCCCTGCTTGAGCCACGGGAAGCATTCCTCGAGGTCTTTCGACTTGAAGAATTGGTTTCCGTCGAAAGTCACGTTCACGAGCACGCTGCGCGGGCCTTCCGAGATTTGGAAACGAAGGAGGAATCCCCCACCCTGTCGCTCCACCGACCCTAGCACATCCGCGTGACGATACCCCTGGCTGTGGTAATAGCGCACGAGCTCATAGGCGGCATCGTCCGCGGCGCCGGCGTCGACGCCGGTCCGCCGGAGATCCGACCGGAGCGCCGAGAGCGCCTCCCGGAGCTTGCGCGACGCGACGTTGATGTTGCCGTGGATGTCGAAGTCGACACTGTACGCCGACGGCGGCTCCTCCTGGCCAAAAGCTCCCGCGGCGAGCCGGAGGCCCACGAGCAGCGCGCAACACGGGAGCTTGGCGAAAGGCCAGCGGCGGCCGGCTCGCTCCGGCCGCTTCGCGAGCTCAGTAGAGCTCAAATCGCACTCCCAAGTTGAAGTTGTAATCGCCGTACTCGTCCCGCTCGCCCTGGAGGAACAGCTCGTCCTCGTCGCGGATCAGGTGCTCGATGAGGCGGTACTCGACGCGGATCGGGTCCTCTTGGTCGGCCCACTGCGCACTCTCGGTTTCGACCGAGAAACGCTCGAAAAAAGACGTTTCCGTAGGATCGCCGCTCGAGAAATACCGCGCCAGCCGGTGGCCTACGTACTTGGCGGCCTTCACTGCGGCCACGCGGCTCACCCCGCGGTCCTCAACCTCCTCGATGGTCATGCCCGTGGTGATGAGGACGAGGATTTTCTCGCGTTCGAGAGGCGGGGAGGAATCGAGCAGCACCTCGGGGTCTTCGAGCGTCCCCGTGATCGAGCAGGTGACCTCGTAGACTCGGAACCTCTCCCCGAACACGATCTGGAGGCGCGGGTTCATGGGATCCTGCGGCACGAGCTCCACGTAGCTGCTGCGCAGCTTGAGCGGCGTTTCGGCGAATCGGACGAACCCTTCGTCCGTAGAGATCGTCCCGGTCAGGAGGGGCTGCTCGCCGGTGCCCTGGAGGAGCAGATCCGCAGTCGCGCGCGTCGACGCGACGTTGTTCCGGATCGCAATGCCGCGCGTCGACCGCACGGTGACGTTGAACTGCAACGTGTCGAGCGGAGGGTCGCGGAACGAGAACAGGCTGAGCGGCAGCTTGGCCCCGCGGCGAGGCGCCAGGGAGACGTCCTGCAGGTAGTAGGCCCGGGTGATGTCCACGGCTCCGCCGAGGACCAGGTTCCCTGGCGTGCCGCTGAGGCGGAGGTCCACTTTCCCGCGGGCGCGCACCTTCGGCTGGCGCACGAGGAGCGCGCCGGGGGAATCGAGGCGGATGTCCACGCTTTCGAGCCCGAAGCCGCCGATGTCCCAGGGAAAACGAGTGCGCACCTCGCCGATTGCGTGAAAGGGCTCGTTGTACATCTTCGCCGTGAGCTGCTCGAGCCGGAGAACCCGACCCTCGAGGTGGAGCTGCGCGCTCGCATCGGTGATCGGGGGCGAGACATCCAGGCGCTTCACGACGGCGTTGAGCAGAGTCGCGTCCGCGCTGAGCTCCAGCGTCGACAGGAAGTCGGGGGCGTTGAAGGAGACGCGCCCCGACGCCGAGCCGCTGGCGATGACGCGGCCACTCAGATCCCGGAATCCGCTGTGTAGGAACGGCAGCATCGCCAGGTCGGTGAGGTCCGCCCGGACGCTGGCCTCGAACGGCTCACCTTCGACCGGGACTGGAAGCGGTTCCCACCGGAGCGGCACCGTCGCGCGCAGCGCGCAGCTCATGCCGTCGCGCGCGACCGAAATCTCGTGCAGGAGGAGCCGAGATCCGTTCGCCTCGGCGATCAGCCGGGCCGCCACGCCTCCCACGATGCGCGGAGATCCTTTCTCGACGACCTCGACGCTGGCCTCGCGGACGGATGCTTCGACCTCGAGGCGCGGCTCGATGAGCCCAGCGAGCACGGCTTGGTCGAGCGACACATCCGCGGCGAAAACTCCCCCCGTGACGGAGAAGAAGCCATTTTCTCCGCCGCGCCACGACGCGGGGACCCGTGCAAGGTCGACGCCGTCCACGTGAAGCGCCGCCGAAAGCCCGCCGTCGGACGCGGCGCTTGCCGCCAGCAGCCCGCCCCCGCCGAGCCCCCAGGCCAGGGCCGGCTCGAGCCGCGCCACGAAGCCTCCGCTCCGCGCGGCGGCCTCGAACACCACGGGCGGGCCCACCTCGAAGGAAGTGCCCCCGATCACGCCCCGCAGCTCGTCCGCGGCGACGAACACGGCCGTCCGCGCGGGGTCGAAGCTAACCGCCACCCGGACGTCCGCGGCGACCTCGCAGGTCTCCACCTGGAGCGGATCGAGGCGCAGCACGCAGCTCCCGAGCGTGGCTTGAGCACTGGCGCGGACCGATTCGCCGTCTTCCCAGTGCGATCCAGCCGCGCGCAGGGCAGCCCGGCCGCTCCACGCCGCAGGCTCAGCGATGGGGCCGTCGAACGATGCATCCAGGCTCGCCGCGTGCACGGTACTGCTCAAACCGCCCGCGAGGCCGAAGCTCGCCAGGTCTTCCCCACTCAGGTCATCGATGTGGAGCCGTCCGTCCCGCACGACAAGACCGATCTCCTGGATGCGAGCCGCCACGTCTCCGCGGCCGCCGGCGGGGCTCACGAAGCCTGCGTCGAACGCTGCCTCGAAACCGCCCGGTTCGCCGATGTCCTGCACGCGAAATGGGCCGTGGAGGTCGACCGCCGCGCTGCCCTGCCAGGCGACGCTGATGAGTAAAGCTTCGCCCGCCAGGAGGCCGTCTCGTCCGCGCCGCCCCGTCACGTGCGCATCGAGCGCCGTGAGCGAATACTCGGGCCAGCGGATTTCGGTGAGCTCCATGTCAGTGGAGGCCTGCCAGGATTTCAGCTCGTCGAGCGGCAGGACGAGGCGGAAATCGCCGGTCGCTCGCGCGTGGGGCACCGGCCAGTCGGTAAACAACGCCACGATCGGCTTCAGGTCGCCCCCGTCTCCCCGGAACGTAAGATCCAGGATGTCTCCGACGACACTCCCCGCCGTGAGGCGCGCACCCCAGCCGGGCAGGTCGCCGTAGAATTTCACGACGCCCGCCTCGCGCAAGTCGACGCGCAGGTCGCGAGCGTACTCGCGTCCTCCGAGCGAGAGCGTGTCGAGCGCGATCTCATCCCACGGCTCCGTGCTGCCCACGCAGCGAACGCGCGCTTCGATCGGCTGCGGCACGGCCTCGAACCGCGGCGGGCGCCAGTCCCCCTCGGCACCGCGCACGTCGAGGCGTATCTCGGTCCCGTCGAGCCGAAAATCGACTCCCGTGAGGTGCAGCGAGTCCACCTTGGTTCGAAGGCGCACGTCCGCGCCGGCAATTTCGATGGACGGAAGCTGGTGCGGTCCACTTTCCGGCGGGCGCGGCGCTCCCTGATCGAAGCTCGGCAGGAGGGGCTTCGCGTCGAGCTGGATGTCGAGGCGCGGAGCCACGAGGACGATTTTCTCCACCGCGTCCGGCCGGCCACGGATCGCTCCCCACGGCGAGAACACGACCGTGAGGCGGTCGAAGCCGACGTCGAGGATGCCGGTCGAGGGATGGTCGCCCCGGGACGTGAGGCCAACGACCTCGAGCTGACCGAACGCTCCTAGCTCCACGCCTTCGATCCGCACGTCGAGGCCGAGCGCCGCCGAGACGGCGGACTCGACCCGCGGGACCACGAACCGTTGCGCGAGCGCATTGCGAAAGATGTACGCGGCCGTGACCGCGGCAGCGAGCACGATGGCGCACGCCAGGCCGACGCGCAGCAGCCGTCGTATCAGTCTCTTCCGCTTCCCGATCATGCAGTCCGGCCTGGGGTCCCGAGCGTTGCGCCGCCCCGTGCGCGCAGGCGCGGGGGATAGCCTGCGTTCATCGTCCGCTCGAGACAGGGACGGCACATCATAGCCGCCGCCGCTCGCGCCTGCACGTCGGCCGGCGCGCAATCTGCGCTGCTGTCGGAGGGAAGTTTGGCGGATCCCCCGTTAGGATTCCCTTACCCACCATCGGTAGCCACCAGGAGCCGCCTCACGCCTCGCAG
>Ga0111539_10009591_pt1 | contig 12218 bp, 8 predicted proteins | sample RhiMethybrSRZTD1_FD_79667 | JGI IMG/M metagenome (GOLD analysis project Ga0111539, IMG submission 79667) | Populus rhizosphere microbial communities from Tennessee, USA - Rhizosphere MetaG P. TD hybrid SRZTD1 (version 2) (version 2) | ecosystem: Host-associated > Plants > Roots > Rhizosphere >...
CGAGATTGCTTCAGAATTATCCGCAAAGAAATACCCTAGAATAATTGATAACGTGGTGGCTACTGCTAACGCTAAAGCTTGTTTGCTAGGTCCGGAAAATCTAAGGATGTAGACGGCTGAAATTAAATAAAGCAGGCCGTTTAGTTGAATGGTCAATTCTAAAGAGAAAGTTACCAACACTAAAACTAAACCAATAAAGAGCCTATCAAAACGAGATAAATTCATAACCTATTAAAAGTAGCCATCTGGCGTCCTTGCCAATAAACTAACGTTTTAATTTTCAGCAAGGTATTGCCTTTAATAATACTATTTAAATGACAGCGGTCATCAAAATGAAAGATATCAAAAATTGCTTTGAATATCGGCAAAAAAACAAAAGCGGGGATACCCCGCTTCTGGACCAAATAGTTTAGTGTCTTTTAAAACAGTTATTCTATTAGATCTTTCTCAATCAGGATCGCCTCCTTGATCAAACCACAGTTTTTGTTTCTGATTTCCAGATGATTAGTTTTTTACCTGTTACGATAATTATCTCTACCCATCCTGACCTGATCGGACAATGCCTCCCTAATCAAGACGACGAAAAGGTACTCGACTGGTTAAATTCTCGTCATGACATCAGTCATCACGGGACAAGATTTTTGTCGATAATCAAAAAAATTAAGTTGCATCTGCCTTCTGATTGATAAACAAGGCGGCTGATCGGTGTGTTACTGCAAACATTCGCGTCTTTACGAGGAGGCAGTCCAGTATTTATATCCCAAGATTTTTTAACGCTCGTTTTAAATTAAGTTTTTCTTTCAAAACCCCGTTGAAGAGGTCCCCTGTTTTGGCAACCCGCTTCGTGATTGTATGAATGTTAAACTGTGAAGGATGTAGTCCCGGCTTTACCTCTTTCCACTCAAGCGGCGTTGAAATAGACGCTTGGGGGATTGGCCTGAGACTGTAAGCAGACGCCAACGTTTGTCCCTTGCTGTTTTGCAAATAATCTATATAAATACGTCCGTTTCTTTTGCTGAGTGACCTTTCAAGGGTTGTTGACCCCGGCAGCTGCGCTTGTGTTGACGTGGCAACAATTTCCGCAAACGACCGGACTTGATCGTAGTGGTAGGCAGCATGAAGCGGAACATAAACGTGGAGACCAGTCGCCCCCGAGGTCTTACAATAACATGTCGCCTGAGCCTTGTCCAGTACATCTTTGACTACCAGCGCCGTTTCAATAACCTCATCAAAAGTACTTTCATCTGCGGGATCAATATCGATAACTAAATAGTCAGGATGATCTAAATGATTGAGCCTTGAATTCCACGGGTTAATTTCAATACAGCCCAGGTTGTTGAGGTAAAACAGGGTTGCTTTGTTATTGCAAACGATGTAGTCGATATCTTTCTTTGCACTTTCAGAATATAATTTCACATGGTCCACCCACGCCGGGGCTTTATCACCGGCATCTTTATGAAAAAATCCTTTGTCCAAAATTCCATTGGGATTTCGTTTCAATGACTGGGGACGATCCTTTAGATAGGGGAGTAAATACTTCGAAATTGAATTGTAGTATGCAAGCACGTCTCCTTTGGTATAACCCTCCTTTGGCCAATATACTTTTTCCTGGTTGGTAAGCTTGAGTAAATGTCCATTGACGGTTAAGGTCTTATCCTTTTCGCGAGGAGACTTCTTCTTTCCACTATTGGCAGAACCTTTTCTTTTCTTGCTGTCGACATTTACTGCCGGCTCCTTAGCGTTTTCATTTTCTGTGGACATCATATCTAGGATGCTTTTTTAATGCTCGCCTTTAGCTGACTCATCAGGTCGTCCGATTTGCGATGCGTGACCTTAAGTGGTGATGGTTTAACACTTTTACCCTTTGCTTTCGCTTTTATGAGCTTCAGTAATTCGGCGGTGTAGGTATCTTTGAACTTCTTGATATCGAATCGTCTCGTCAACTGATCAATCAGGCTTAGGGCCATTTTCATTTCATTCGGTTTGGGCTTTTCTTTTGGCAGGCTTAAATCTGCGGGGTCACGAACCTCTTCTTGAAATCTAAGGCGATTTAGCACGATAGCATTTTTTTCGTAGGGTCTCAAAATGCACAGGTGCTCTTTGTTTCGCAACACAAAACTCCCGATGCCGGCCTTTCCACTTTTCTTTAACGCTTCACGCAATAATGCGTACGCTTTCGTCCCTGATTTTTGAGGTTCCAGAAAGTAAGGCGTTTCGTAATACACACTGTCTACTTCTTCTTCAAGAATGAAATCGGTTATTTCAACGAGCTTGCTTTTCTTAGGGCTTGCCTGCTCAAAATCTTTGTCGCCGAGAACGACATAGTCGCCCTGATATTTGTAGCCTTTGACGATGTTGCTCCAAGCAATCTCCCTTCCTGTATTTTCATTAACCCGTTTGAATTTTATATGCGCATGATCTTTTTTATCCAACATATCTAAATTCAAATCGCTTTGCTGAGTAGCACTATATAATTTCACTGGGATGTTAACCAACCCAAATCCTATCGCTCCATTCCAAATTGCTCTCATAAATCTTTTTTTCATTGTTGAATAAAAAAATAATGCCATTTTCGAAATTCGTTCGCTTGCTGCCCGTTCATCAAGTCGTTGGCGTGAAAAGGTCGGCAATAGGGGAGGTAATTCTACAATTTAGGTACTGCGACGCAGGATCATCTTTATGATCTTCGGAACGTATTACCTTCAAAATACTTACTGAGGGCTTGTTGCCCTCAATGTTATTTAAGATTTTCGTTCAAACCATTCACCAACTTTAAAATGAAAACCAGATTAATTCTTTGCTTTATTTTATGCGCTCCCGTCGTTTTATTCGCGCAAAATGGTAAAGTCTACGATAATTTATCTTTGCCCAGTAAAATTCTGAAAGGAAACCGGAAGTATGCGGTATACCTTCCTCCGGATTATGAAACATCCCAGCGTAGTTACCCTGTACTTTATCTGCTTCATGGCGGAGGCGACGACCAGACTGGATGGGTTCAATTCGGTGAAGTTTTAAACATAGCAGACCGGGAAATATTGGAGGGGCGTGCAACATCTATGATAATTGTAATGCCTGACGCCAATACGGGTACGCGCGGATATTTTAACGACCCGAAAGGAGAGTGGCGCTATGAGGATTTCTTCTTCGAAGAATTTATGCCATTTGTTGAAAAGACTTACAGAATTAAAGCTGACAAAAGATACCGCGCAGTTGCAGGGCTTTCCATGGGCGGCGGAGGCTCATTTATGTATGCTCTCCATCATCCTGAATTATTTTCTGCTGCCTGTCCGTTAAGTGCTTCGGCCGGCCCGCTGTCACTTGAGGAAACAAAGGCCTGGTTAGAACAAAGGAATTTAAAAGGGACAGATGAACAAATCGAAGCCTACTATAAGCGGCACAGCGCGCTGAACCTGGTGGAAGCAATGCCCGAGGATCAGAAGAAATCGGTGAGATGGTATATTGACTGCGGAGATGATGATTTTTTGTTTGAAGGAAATTCGCTGATTCACATCGCTATGCGGAAAAAGGAAATTCCACACGAATTTCGAATTCACAACGGTGGCCATACGTGGACATACTGGCGGACGGCCTTACCAACCGTACTCGAGTTTGTATCTCAGAGTTTTCACCAGTATTAAAAATTTACGCTTTTGACTCCATGCTGCAAGTCATATCCTTTACATATGATTTGCAGCATGCGTCAGAGGAAACTAATTGTCTTCAAGGATAACGACTTTCTCCATAACGTCACCCTGACGTATTGAATCGATGACATCCAACCCTTCGTAAACTTTTCCAAAAACCGTGTGGTTTCGGTCGAGGTGCTTCGTTGTTTCTCGCGTGTGGCAAATAAAGAATTGTGAACCTCCTGTGTTTCTGCCAGCGTGCGCCATTGACAGTACACCACGGTCATGGTATTGGTTTCCGCCTGTTAACTCGCAATTGATATGGTAACCTGGTCCTCCATTTCCTTTACCATTGGGACATCCTCCCTGTATCATGAAGTTTGGAATCACCCGGTGAAAAATTAATCCATCATAAAACCCTTTCTCTGCAAGGCTTATAAAATTTTTAACTGTATTCGGCGCATCCTCTTCGAAGAACTTAATTTTCAATACGCCTTTTTTTGTGTGTATTTCTGCTCGTTTCATGGTGAATATGATTTAGGCGGCAAATTTAGAATACTATATCCATTTTGATACGTTGTTCAGGATATTCCTGTTTATTTTTATAAAGAGATTGAATTTGAGTACCTGCCCAACATATAAGAAAATGTATCCCACTGAAGCCATTGCTGAGGAAGCATTGATTTCAGCCTGGATTACGTATCAATACACGCACGGTAATGGGCCAATTGGAGTGTATTTATGCGAGGACTGTGGATCATATCACCTTACTTCAAAAGGCATAATTAATAATAAATTGCAGGAAGCTATTACGACAGGGAAAATCCAAAAAAACAAGGAGATAAATACATGGTTAGATAAAATCCGACGGAAAAGGTGATTTTAGTAAGCACCCTTCTCCACAGCAAATGTGTAATTTCTCCCCAATCTCATAGTCTTCAAATCAACATCATCCTTTTCAAATTCCAAATTTCAGCTCTGGCCTGATTTTACTTAACTATTAGGAGGACTCATTCTTTGAAAATGAGAAACTTTAAAATGTTACGAGTATGAAAAGGTTCATTCAGCCAATAGGCTTTATTTTAATATTAATGATGGCCGAGTCATGTGCGAAAAATCCAGTCACCGGAAAGCGCGATTTAATGCTCATGTCGGAGAGTCAGGAAATTGCCATGGGAAAACAATCGGATCCAGACATCATAAAATTTTTCGGTCTTTACGATGACAAGAATCTTCAAAAATTTATCGACGACAAGGGTCAACAAATGGCTGCAATCTCTCATCGAAAAAATTTGAAGTACGAATTCAAGATAGTGGATTCACCTGTAGTGAATGCGTTCGCGGTCCCCGGTGGATACGTCTATTTTACGCGTGGTATTATGGCTCATTTTAACAATGAGGCGGAGTTTGCCGGGGTGCTAGGACATGAAATCGGCCACATTACCGCACGACATTCTGCAAAACAATATAGCAATGCGATGGCTGCACAAATTGGATTGACGGCAGGTGTAATCCTTGCACCCGAGTTTGCTCAATACGCTGATCTGGCGCAAACGGGGGTCGGACTTTTGTTTTTGAAATTCGGGCGTGATGCAGAAAGCCAGTCGGATAAGTTAGGCGTGGAATATTCAACAAAGATTAATTATGACGCACAGGAAATGGCTGGGTTCTTTCAGACTTTAGATAGACTTTCAACACAGTCCGGTGGCGAAGAAGTGCCTGATTTTCTTTCGACTCACCCTAATCCAGCCGATCGGGAAGAAAAAGTAGCCAAACTTGCCGATGAATGGAAACGAAAGGTTAAATCTTCATCCCTTAAGGTAAATCGCAATAGTTATTTAAAGATGATTGATGGGATCGTTTATGGAGAAGATCCGAAACAGGGATTTATTGAACAAAATGTTTTTTATCACCCTGTTCTGAAGTTTCAGTTTGATATTCCTCAACAATGGGCTGTTCAGAATACGCCTGAACAAGTTCAAATGGCTGCGCAGGATAATAAGGCCATTATGGTTCTGACGCTTGCTCCAGGCGGTTCGTTGGAAGCTGCCGCCGATGGAATTCTGAAAAATTATCAGCTTAAACTGGTTGAATCAAGAAAAGGAAATGTAAATGGGCAATCTATCATTGCGATGGTTGCGGATCAGGCGTCAGAAGAGCAAAGTCTTAGAACTCTTATCTACGTAATTCAAAATGGAAAAAATATCTATGCAATGATTGGTGTGACTTCGCTGCCTATGTTTGAGAACTATGTTTCCACCTTTAAAAGTTCGATGGAAAGTTTTAAAACTTTGACCGATCCGGGAAAAATAAATAAGCAGCCTGAACGGATTCGAATAAAGACAGTTCAGCAGGATGGAACGCTAGCGCAAGCGTTAAAACATTATGGAACCAGCGATAAAAGAATGGAAGAGGTATCTATTTTAAACGGGATGAATGTTACGGACAAAGTCGATAAAGGTATGGTTATAAAAATTATTGATGAGTGATCTCGTCATATCGCCTCGGATCCCCTTTCTCCCGTTCTTAGACGTATACACTCTTCAAGGTGTGTTATAAAAATTTTCCCGCTTCCAACCAGACCGTCGGCATTCGCCTTTGTTGCATTGATAATGGCATTGACGGTGGTATCAACGAACTCGTCATTTACGGCAATTTCTAACCTTGCATTCGGAATGAGGTTTGGCACGACGATCTGACCCCTGTAAATTTCTTCCGTTTTACTTCTACCATGTCCCGCGACGTTGCTGACTGTGATTCTTGTAATGCCTGCTTCAATAAGCGCTTCACGGACCTGGTCTAACTGATTTTCCCGAATTATTGCAATAATAAGTTTCATGATTAGTTCTTTTTCGAAAAGTAATTAATTGGATTATGATGGATTGGAAACTAGCTGGGATTGATCATGCCGTAGCCTCTTTCGCCGTGATAATAATTATCAAGACCTTTCATTTCAGCTTCGCTATTAGAACGGATTTTCATGAATTTGTTCAATACAACCAGAATCACCAAAGTGCCAAATGCAGAATATGCAATGGCCATCAAGACTGCAAGCGCCTGGATCCCCAATTGCTGGAACGCTGTCCAACTCCCGCCTGCAATGGTGGCAGCGTCTGCCATCCAACTATCCCGTATAAAAAATGACAGGAAGATTGCACCCACAATTCCACCTATTCCATGTATGCCGAAAGCATCCAAGGTGTCGTCATAACCTAGTCTGTTTTTTAGAATGATCGCTGTGTAGCAAATTATCGTGGCCAGCGCACCGATCGCTAACGCACCGGCAGGTTGCACCACACCTGCAGCTGGCGTGATAGCGACTAACCCAGCCAGGATTCCGCTTACAAATCCTAAAGCCGTCGCCTTTCCCTGGTGAATTCCTTCGATAATAACCCACGTCATAGCACCTGCTGCCGCGGCGACTTGAGTTGCTGTTAGGGCTTGCGCTGCGCTTAGACCACTTGAGATACTGCTTCCGGCATTAAAGCCAAACCAACCTACCCAAAGTAATCCGGCGCCAATCAGCGTCATTACGAGATTACTTGGTCTCATTGGCAAATGAGGGAACGCCTTTCGAGGCCCAAGATAAATAGCAGCCACCAATCCACTTACCCCGGCGGAAATATGCACCACTGTTCCTCCCGCAAAATCTATGGCTCCCTTCGGTCCTAGATTAAACAGAAAGCCGTCCGACGCCCAAACCCAGTGACACAACGGATTGTAAACGATCAGTCCCCACAACCCAATAAAAAAGCAGTAGGCTTTATAGGAGACACGTTCAGCAAACGCACCAGCAATTAAGGCGGGCGTGATGATCGCGAATTTTGCTTGAAACATCGAGAATACATATTCCGGTATTCCTGCTTCAAGAATAACTTCATCGATTCCGTTTAGGAAAACATAATCAGGATTCCACCCGAACCATCCACCAAGAACATTCGAGCCGAAAGCCATGCTGTAACCACATACTACCCAAAGCACGGTCATAATACCCATGGCGGTAAAGCTGTGCATCATGGTGCCCAAAACATTTTTCGTCCGTACGAGCCCTCCATAAAACATGGCGAGCCCAGGGATCATAAGCAACACTAATGCTGTGGAGGTTAGCATCCAGGCAGCAGCGCCCGTATCGATGGGTGGAGTTTCAGCGGCGAAAAGGTCAGATGGAATAATTGAAATAAGAAACAATAAAAGGGCAGGACGTAGCACTGTTTTCATTAGGCGTTTTTCTAGGTTCAGTATAAGTCAATTCTACGATATCACTCTTACAGGAAATACGAACGTCATTTTCCGGATCAATCACTGTTGAGGCGACACGCATTACTAAGAGTTTTAACGTCAAGTAAGACGCGAAATTAATAGAGGAGAATTGTTTAACAAGGTCGGTTCGAAATTAATCTGATACGAACAGATGTTAGTCATTTTTTTGTTAGGAACGCTATAAATCGAAGGGCAATGTTACGATTCAGGGCAAAATCTCGAAAAACAGGCCATTTTTTTACCCTATCTTAGAATCATAACTGCGCCCTTGTACGTCTTGTTGGTAAAGGGTAGCTTGAGGTCGATGGTATAATAGTAGGTATCTACAGGAAGCAATTCTCCATTGAACGTACCGTCCCATGCATTTTCTTTTGTCAGACCGACAGATTCATAGACGAGCAGCCCGCGTTTGTTGTACACTCTCACAATCGTATCGTCAAACTGGTCCGAGTTAGTGACTGGTTGGACTGCCCATGTATTATTTTCAGAATCGCCGTTGGGTGTAAATGTATTTGGGATGCTTAACTCGACTGATGTTCTGAGTTCAATGGATCGGCTCGCGGTGTCGCTTACCAATTGACCGTCGCTCAAATTAATGGATACTTGTTTTGGCTCCGTCGAAATCGGGGTTTGATTGCCGCTGTTATCAAGGGTGAGACGATAATTATATTTTATGGACCTTATTGCTGCGATATAGTCAGCCGGACTAGCATAGCCCAAGAGCGATAGAACTCCTCTAGAAGCATCGTAGACTCCCCTTATGGCATCGGTATCTTCAAAAACTAATTCGTCATTACTAGGACTGTAACTCGAATCAACTAGTCTTATTTCAGCCAACTGCAATAGATCGCTGTCGACATCGATACATTCAAATGCGTCACTAATAGGAACTGGCCCGGCGCCAGGTTCATAAGAAATAGGATCTGACTCTATGACTGTGATTTCAGGAGCATCGTTAACGGGTATGATGTAAATCCTGAGGGAAAAAATGTTACTGTTCCGCTCACCATCGTTTACCATTACCGCAACGTCGAGAAATTCGTTAAGATTTAGCGCTGGCGTAATTTGACGATCGCTAACGGAATATTTTTCCCCAGGTAGAATAGTCATAGTAAATCCAACGGGATAGTCGGAATCGTCAGCGTCGGTAACCAGTAGATCTTCGTATTGTAACGTAAGTGTGTTGTCCTCGTATATGACCAACGGAGCTTGTCCCGTGATCACGGGGTCGGCACTAGGCGGTCTAACATCAATTTCCAGGGTAAATGGTTCGCTTAACGCTTTTCCGTCGCTTGCGCGGACGACTACTTGTAATGGGCCTTGGTAATTTGCTGTCGGCGTAATGACATTCAGGCTTGGGCCGGATACCACATAGTTAGTGCCTTCTGAAACGACGAGGGAAATTTCTGCCGGTTTAGAATCGGTGTCGAGGATTTCAAAATCGTTCACTGGGTTAAGTGCCTTGGAAGTATTAACGGTTACGATCATCGGTTTTTGCCTTTGCCTTACTATAATGGGCGGGAGATTTACATCAGTGACAATTATTGTTGCACTAAAGTCAGGGCTGACTAATTTCCCCTCTGTTGCTCTGACCTTTACAGAAAGCTCACCATCGAAATCCTTGTTGGGTGTCACAACGTTTCCTGCAGCCGTATAGTTGGCACCGGGAAAAATTATTAGCCCATATGTTCCATTAATTTCGTCCGGATCTGAAATAGTAAAATCCCCAATCTTCAGCGTGATCGGTGTATCTTCGGGTGTCGTTAGCGATTTCTGTGCTATTATTGTCGGCGGGTCATCTACAGGCGTTACTATCACGTTAAAGGTTGTTTGCGTGGTGAGAGTTCCATCAGTAACGGTAAGGGTAATAGTAGTGCTCCCATTTCGATTAGACGCAGGTGTTATTCTTACAATGCGCGCCGCGCTACCGCTGCCGGTGATAATAATATTTGCGTCCGGGACCAGAACCTTGTTGCTGGAACTTGAGGTCACTACGAGTGTGCCAGCCGGTGTTTCCGCATCGCCGACGGTGAATGATATGGATCCGGTAGGAACGTCCTCATTAGTAGTCTGCTCGGGTATCGCTGTGATGGTCGGGGCATCGTTGACGGAAGTAACCGTAAACTGAAAAGTGGTCGAAGCCGTCGCGACCCCATCGCTGACGGTGAGCGTAATGGTTGCTGTACCATTTGCGCCGCTGGCAGGTGTAATCGTAACAGTCCGATCGTCTCCCGATCCTGCCAGGTTAATATTTGCAATAGGAACAAGGGTAAGGTTGCTCGATGTTGCTGTCACCGTCAAAGACCCTGGCGCGTTATCGGGATCACCAACTTTGAATCCAATGGCTGGGGTCGGCGTACTTTCTGCGGTCGTCTGATCGGCTATCGCAGTTATTGTGGGTGGATCGTTAACGGGATTCACCGTAAGTTGAAAGGAAATGGAGGTTGTTTGAACCCCATCGCTTACGGTAAGCGTAATGGTTGTTGTTCCTGTTTGATTCGCTGCCGGCGTCACGGTAACGGACCGGCTGATGTCACTTCCAGCGACAAGCACATTGGCATCAGGCACGAGCGTATTGTTGCTGGAGCTGGCTGTAACTGTCAGGGATGTTGCCGGCGTTTCACCATCCCCAATTGTAAAGGGTAGGGCAGGGGTTGCAACCTCTTCAGTAGTTGTTTGGTCTGCTATAGCAGTAATGGTCGGCGCGTCATTGACAGGACTCACCGTCAAAGTAAAAGTAATAGAAGTAACGACCGTTCCGTCACTGACACCGATGGTAATAACGGTAGCGCCATTTTGACCCGGGGCTGGCGTAATTATTACTGTTCGATCGGAGCCAGTCCCTCCAAAAACGATATTGCCATTCGGAACCAATGTTGTAACACTCGAGGTCCCTGTCACAAATAAATTAGCAGCGGGAGTTTCAGCGTCGCCAATATTAAAAGCAATAGCGCCGGTTGGTGTGCTTTCCGCGGTAGTTTGATTGGCTATTGGTGTAACAGTAGGCGCATCGTTGACCGGCGTGATGATTAAATTAAAGGTTGTCGATGTACTGGAAGTTCCATCACTCACTGTTATTGTTATCGTTGCGCTTCCACTTTGACTTGCACCTGGATTGATCGTCACCGTTCGTGCCGCGCCACTTCCTCCAAACGTTATGTTTGCGACGGGTACCAGAGAGGTGTTACTTGACGAAGCCGTAAGCGTAAGACTACCAGCTGGGGTTTCTGCATCCCCAACCGTGAATGGGATAGCGCTCGTCGGTGTATTTTCTGGTGTTGTCTGGTCACCTATCACAGAAATGGTGGGCGGATCATTGACGTTGTTGACATTAAATTGGAAAATTGTCGAGCCAGTAGCAGTACCGTCGCTGACCGTGATCGTTATAGTTGATGTTCCACTGGCGGCGCTTACCGGCGTAAGCGTGACGGTCCAATTCGCGCCACTTCCGCCAAAAACTATGTTAGCATTGGGAATTAACGCTGCATTGCTGGAGGCCCCGGTCACCGTTAAGGTTGCAACTGGATTGTCCACATCGGCTATGGTAAACGCGATAGCACCAGTAGGTGTATTTTCAGGTGTTGTTTGATCATTTATATTAGTAATCGTAGGCGGATCGTTACTTGCATTCACCGTCAAAACAAAATTGGTTGATGCAGTGGCTGATCCATCTGATACAGTAATTGTGATGGTAGAAGTTCCGCTTTGATTGCCGGCAGGGGTAATAATAACAGTTCGATTCGCGCCTGTTCCGCCGAAGACTATGTTGGCATCCGGCACTACCGTTGCATTGCTTGATGCAGCCGTTAATGTTAGGCCTGCTGGGGGTGATTCAGCGTCGCCTAACGTAAAACCAATCGCGGCCGTTGGCGTGTCCTCCGAAGTGGCTTGATCAGTAATCGCGGTAATGGATGGTGCGTCATTAACTGCGGTGACTGTCAGCGTAAAATTTATCGACGTGTTGTCCGTTCCGTCGCTTACCGTAACCGTTATAGTGGCTGTTCCACTTAGTCCTGACACCGGTGTTACGATAATATTTCTTGCGTCATTACTTCCACCAAAAACGATATTCGCGATAGGAACAAGCGCAACATTCGAAGATGCACCTGTCAGCGTCAGTGCGCTCGTTGCTGTTTCTGCATCACCAATCGTAAAAGGTATGGCTGGTGTCGCGGTACTTTCTGCCGTAGTCTGAGCAGCAATCGCCGTAATCGTAGGTGGACTGTTTACGGCGTTTACGGTTAATACAAAATTGGTAGCGGCAGTGAGGGTTCCATCGCTCACAGTAATCGTTATGGTGGTTGTACCACTTAGGCTTGGCGCTGGAGTCAG
>Ga0111539_10009593_pt1 | contig 12218 bp, 11 predicted proteins | sample RhiMethybrSRZTD1_FD_79667 | JGI IMG/M metagenome (GOLD analysis project Ga0111539, IMG submission 79667) | Populus rhizosphere microbial communities from Tennessee, USA - Rhizosphere MetaG P. TD hybrid SRZTD1 (version 2) (version 2) | ecosystem: Host-associated > Plants > Roots > Rhizosphere >...
CCTCGTCAATGTCCCCGGCGAAGCCGGCTCCGTCGTCACGTTGCTCGACGGCTACCAGATGACGCGGCGAGGTCGGGCGGGCGCCGCGCTCACCATCGCCGCCGTCGGGTCGTTTGTCGCCGGTACCATCGGGGTCGTCGGGATCATGCTGGCCGCGGGCTGGCTCGCCGACGTCGCGATTCAGTTCGGGCCTCCGGAATACTTCGCGATCACCCTCGGGGGCATCCTGCTCCTCTCCCGCCTGTCGGGCGGCTCGATTCTCAATGCCTTCGTGATGGTGGCGCTCGGCCTGGCCCTGGGCACCATCGGGATGGATTCGATCTCGGCCCTGCGGCGCTTCACGTTCGGCTCCGTGCAGCTCGCGCAGGGCGTCGAGCTCGTGCCCGTGATCATGGGCGTCTACGGCGTGGCGGAGGTCCTGCTCCTCGCCGAGGAGGGGATCGCGAAGACGCAGATCGCTAGCGTGAAGCTCCGCGAGCTCCTGCCCACGTCGGAAGAATGGCGGCGCTCGACGATGCCGATCGCGCGCGGCTCCGTCGTGGGCTTCCTCACCGGGCTCGTGCCCGGCCCGGCGGCCGTGCTGTCGACGTTCATCGCGTACACCCTCGAAAAGAAGGTCTCCAAGACGCCCGAGAAGTTCGGCACCGGCATGATCGAGGGTGTGGCGGGGCCGGAAGCGGCCAACAACGGCGCCACCGCCGGCGCGATGGTGCCGCTCCTGTCGCTCGGCATCCCCTTCTCGCCGGCCACGGCCATCCTGCTCGGCGCCCTGGTGGTCCACGGCCTGCAGCCCGGGCCGCTCATGATCAGCCAGCGACCGGAGGTCTTCTGGGGCTTCGTCGCCAGCATGTACATCGGCAACCTCATGTTGCTGATCCTGAACCTGCCCCTGGTCGGCGTCTTCGTGACCGTGCTGCGCTTGCCGCAGCACATCCTGGCCACGCTCGTGCTGCTCCTCTGTCTCGTCGGCGCCTTCAGCCTGAGCAACAGCTTCCTCGACCTGTGGGTGCTCGTCATCTTCGGCGTGTTCGGCTACGCCTTGCGGAAGCTCCGCGTGGATCCCTCACCGATGGTGGTGGCGCTGGTCCTGGGCCCGATGATGGAGAAGACGCTACGCCAGGCACTCTTCCTCACGCGGGGTAGCGTCGTCGATCTCGTGGCGCGCCCGCTGTCGGCGACGATCCTGATCCTCGCCGCCGCCGCGCTCTTCGGGCCGCCGCTGATACGGCTTCTGCGTGGTAGGCGCTTCGCGAAGCCGATTCCCCAGGGGTAGAGTGCCTGACGCGGGGACGCGCCCGCGGCACGGCGCGGCGCCCGTCAGAAGCTCGTGTCGTCGTCGACGCTCAGCCCCAGCCGGTGCCGCCCGATGAGTGCGTAGTGCCCGACCCGCCCCTGCAGGTGCTGGCTCAGGACGTGGACGTCCTGGAAGAAGCGCTGCAGCGGGTGGCTCTCGTAGATCGCGGTGGCGCCGGCCGCGTTGTAGAGCAGGTCGATGATGTGCACGGCGAGCCGGATCGGGTGCGTGATCGCCATCCGCATGGCCACGCGCTCGTCGAGCGTGATGGTGCCGCGCGCGCTCACCGCCCCCCACACCTCATGGACGGTCTGGTGGAGCATCGCCTGTCCCGCCCGCAACTCGGATTGCGCACGGCCCACGTCCGCCTGGGCCAGGACCTGATCCCGCAGAAGCCCCGCCATCTGCCGCGGGCTTTTGGTCGACGCGAGCTCGATGAATGCGTCGAGCCCGGCGCGGGCGACGCTGAGCGCCACCGCGGCGTCCCCGCTGCCGAACAGCAGCGTCCGAGGAAACTGGTAGAGCGGCCCGGTCTCGAGGAGCGGCGGCGTGGCGACGAGAACCGTGCGCTCCTCGGGCACGAAGACGTCGTTCACCGCGAAGTGAAAGGTCCCGGTACCCCGCATGCCGCGGACCTGCCAGGTGTCGAGGAGGGTCGCCTCGGCGGCCGGCACGAAGAAGTACCGTGTTTCCGGCTCGCCGTTGTCTTCGAGGCGAGGCGCGCCGTCTTCGGTGATCGGCGCCTGCGCCGCCAGCCATGCGGCGTGTCGGGACCCGGTGCTGAATCCTTGTCGCCCCGTGACGCGATAGCCGCCGGAGACAGCCTTGGCCATCGCCGTCGGCAGCGGCGTGTTGGCGACGATGCTACGCGGCGTGTCGATCCAGATGGCCCGCGCGACGTCACGGGGCATGCGAGCGGCGTACGTCGCGAACACCGAGCACTGGCTGACGATCCAGGCGGTGCTCGCGTCGCCGAAGCCGAGCTCGCCGATGACCTTCACGAACGTCGGCAGGTCCAGCTCGGGGCAGCCCAGCGACCGCGGCAGGAGCAGGTGGAAGAGCCCGGCGTCGACGAGGGCCTCGAACAGGGGAGCGGGCAGCGCCCGGTCGGCCTCGATGGTGGCGGCGCAGGAGCGAATCTGGACGGCGAGTTCGCGCGCAGTGTCGACCGGGGACGGTGGCATCGTTTGCCTATGATATCCTCGCGCAGCCTAGGAGGCGGATCATGACAACGAGACGCGATTTCCTTCGCAGGACCACCGTCGGCGCTGCGGCGGTCGGTGTGCTCGGTGTTCCTGCCTTCGGCGCCGCCCAGGGGGCCCCCACCCGGACCCCGGTCAAGCTGACCTTCTGGACGTGGGAGAACCCGCAGCAGCGCCCGTGGCTCAAGAAGCGGATCGACCAGTACACGCAGCAGTACCCGAACGTCTCGGTGGAGTTCCAGTACTTTGCCTTCAGCGACCTGGGCAAGAAGGTCAGCGTCGGCTACGCCACCGGCACCGCCCCCGACGGGTACACGACCGGCGACTGGCTCATGCCCACGTGGCTGACGCGCAAGCTCATCGTGCCGCTCGACGTGCAGCAACTCGGCTACGCCTCGCTGGACGCGTTCCGTGATGATCACGCGCCCGCGTTCGTGGCCGGCGCGATCCACGAGGGCAAGGCGTACGGCTATCCACTGTGGTTCTACGGCGTGCTCAACCACGTCAACACCAAGCAGTTCAAGGAGGTCGGCCTCGACCCCGTCAAGGACGAGCCGAAGACGTGGGAGCAGCTCGGCGAGGTCGCCAAGCGGCTGACGGTCAAGGATGGCTCGAAATTCACTCGCCAGGGGTTCAAGTGGGCGATGCACGCCTCGCAGTGGACGGCCTTCCAGTTCAACCCCATTCTCCTGCAGGCCGGCGGCCAGTGGTTCGACAAGGACGGTAAGTGCACGGTCAACAACGAGGCCGGCGTACGCGCGATGACCATCCGCGCATCGATGACCAAGCAGTACGGCGCCGAGGATCCCGCCGATTCGCTGGCGACGGCGCCGGTGCCGTGGATGGACTGGCTGAAGGAGCGGGCCGCGATGTTCAGCGCGCCGCCCATCGGCCCGCAGGCCATCAAGCCGATCAACCCGGCGATGGAGGCCGAGGGCTACTACAAGGCCTACCTGATGCCGGGGGTCAGCGACGACAAGCGATACTCGACCTGCTACGGCTTCAACTGCGTGATCAACGTGCACGCGTCGAAGGAGAAGCAGGACGTCCTGCACCACATGTACCGCTTCATCATGAGCGACCTGCTCGACTGCTGGAAGGCCACCGCGCCCCTCACGCTGGCCCGCAAGAGCGGCTGGACGGACTATCCCGAGGTCAAGAGCACCCCGAACATCCAGGCCATCCTGCGCGCCAAGGACACCGGCGTCTTCCTGCCGCGTACGCCGGTGTGGAGCGAGCTCGCCGACGCCATGCACCGCGCGGTGCAGAAGGTCACGCTGGCGAACGGCGACATCAAGACGGCGCTGAACGAGGCGGCGGCCGAGGTCGACCGGGCCACCGCCGAGCTGAAGAAGGGCTAGCCGCCCACGGCGACCAGCTCGGTCACTCTCGACCGGCATGGAGCCGGAGCGCGTCTGCGCTATCGCGTCCGCCTGCAGCTGTGGGGCGTGGCCTTCGTCCTGCCCGCCCTGCTGTTCTTCGTCTTCTTCAAGTACGGTCCGATGGGCTGGGCGTTCTGGCTGAGCTTCACCTCGTACGACATGCTGTCGCCTCCGCGCCTCGTGGGGCTGGCCAACTTCGCCGGCCTGGCGGGGGACCCGGTCTTTCTTCAGTCGCTCCAGAACACCCTGGTCTACATCGTCGCCTCGACGACGCTCGTCACGCTGGTCGCCCTGCTGCTGGCGCTGGCCGTGACCACGCGGGTGCCCGGTGCCCGCGTGTGCATGGGCGGAATCTTCCTGACCAACGTCATGCCCATCATCGCCGTCTGCCTGGTGTGGCGCTTCCTGCTCCATCCTCACGGCCTCGTCAACCAGCTGCTGGCCCCGTTCGGGGCGGGCCGGATCGACTGGCTCACCAGCGACACCACCGCCATGCCGGCGATCGTCATGGTGACGGTCTGGCGCTTCGCGCCCTACTTCATGGTGGTGTTCGTCGCCGCGCTGGCCGCCATCCCCGCGGAGTACTACGAGGCCGCCGCCATCGACGGCACGCGCGGGCTGAACCGCTTCCGGTACATCACCCTGCCGCTGCTGCTGCCTCAGCTCTTCTTCGTGATCGTGGTGGCGGCGCTGCTCTCGGCCAGGCTCTTCCTGATGCCGTACATCATCACGGGCGGTGGTCCGGGTGGTGCAACACGAGTGCTGTCGATGCTGATCTACGAGACGGGGTTCTCCTACCTCAAGATGGGCCGGGCCGCCGCCATCTCCGTCGTGCTGTTTGGCATCGTGCTGGCTCTGACACTGGTCCAGATGAAGCTGTTCATGCGTGACGAGGAGGCCTGAGGTGGGGCGCCGCCTCCTGCCGTGGCTGGGCCTGGTGCCGCTGGCCGGCCTGACGATCCTGGTTCTGTTGCCCGTGCTCTGGATGCTCAGCACGTCGTTTCAGGCCAGCGAGAAGATGTTCCAGCTCACGATGGAGTGGATCCCTGCCGCCTGGCACCCGGAGAACTACCCGAACGCGCTGCACCGGGCCCCGTTTCCGCTCTTCTTCATGAACAGCGTGATCGTGTCGATGGCCGTCATGGCCGGCAACGTCGTGTTCTGCACGCTGGCCGGTTACGGTCTGGCCAAGTTCCGGTTCCCGGGCGACCGCTTCGCGCTGCTGGCCATCCTGAGCACGCTCATGCTGCCGCTCGAGGTCACGCTGGTTCCGACCTTCTTGATCGTCCACTCGCTCGGCTGGCTCAACACCTACCAGGGGATCTTCGCCCCGCTCCTGGTCGACGCCTTCGGCATCTTCCTCATGCGCCAGTTCGTCCTCGGCGTACCCAGCGACTACCTGGAAGCCGCTCGCATCGACGGGGCGGGCGAGCTGCGGATCCTCTGGAGGATCGTGCTGCCGCAGTGCAAACCGGTGCTGGCCGTGCTGGCCCTCTTTGCCTTCCGCGACAGCTGGGACCAATTCCTGTGGCCCCTGGCCGTGGTCTCGCGCGACGAATACCGCACCTATCCGCTGGGGCTGGTGCGGTTCGCGGAGGACTACGGCAACCCGCAGACGGAGCAGATGGCGGTCGCGGTGATGGCGACGATCCCGGTGTTCGTGCTGTTCCTCCTGCTGCAGCGGCTGCTGAAGAAGGGGTTCGGGCTGACGGGGCTCAAGGGGTGAGCTGCTTCGAGCGGACGCCGGCGCACGCATGTTAGCGTTGATGTCCGGGAGGGTGTGACCGTGGACGCTTCGGACCAGGAGCTACAACAGTACCTGTTCGATCTTCAAGGCTACTTGGTGATCCACAACGTCCTGGGCTCGGCGGAGGTGGCCGAGTTGAATCGATTGATCGATGCGCGGGGGCTTCCCAGCCCTCGCGAAAGCATCCGCTTTGGCTCCGCCGCCGGCAAGCACGGACCGGATCATGGCTTCCTCAACTGGGGGGAGCCGTTCTGTCGCCTGCTGGACCATGAGACGATCATGCCGATTCTTCGCCTTCGGCTCGGGGACTGCTTTCGGCTGGACCGTCTCTACGGCATCCGCATGCACAATGGCCAGACCATGGGGGCGATGCACGCGGACTACGGAGCTTCGGCCCTCAACTCCTTCACCAAGCCGGGAGAGCGCTTTCACTTTGCCCCCAACGGCCTCTACGAGGGGTTCGTGGTCGCGGCCTGGAGTCTCGCCGACGCCGGACCGGCACACGGGGGATTCTGGTGCATTCCCGGCAGTCACAAGAGCAACTTCAAGCTGCCTCGCCGGATCCACGAGGCCCCAGAAAAGGCGTCCTGCGTGGTCATTCCGGAGATCCCGACGGGGTCCGTCGTGTTGTTCTCCGAGGCGATGATGCACGGCACGGCCCCGTGGAGAGCCGACCACGAGCGCCGGACTCTGCTCTACAAGTACTGCGTCTCCCAGATGGCCTGGTCACAGGCGCGCGTGCTTCCGCCACCCGATGTGAAACTCACCCCGCGGCAGCAAGCGCTCCTCACCGAGCCGGCGGATCCACACACGTTCGTTCCGTCACTCTTCAGCGACGGACCTGGCGGGGTGCGGTAGAGCGCCGGATCCGGAGGTCATTACGCTCACCGTTACTGAATAGGGTCCGCGCATGAGCGGCCCGCCGGTGCGCCGGCGTTCCGGCCCGCACCTCGACGATCCGTGGGCCGGGCCCCTCGGACGCTGGTGGGGGCGGCGTCCGGGCCTCATCCGCGGTGGGGGGGCGGCGCTGCAGCTATCGCCCGACGGCATCTTCCGGCCGCTCGTCGCCGCCGGCGCGCGGATGCGCAGAGGCGACGGAGAGGTCGTGCTGCGCTTCTATGTGGACGGCGCCCTGCAGCAGGCCGATGTGCGCAGCTGGTTGCCGGGGGCGAGCGACACATCCATCGCCGGCTACGTCACTCGGATGAATCGTCAGCTCGACGGTCGGCGCTTCTGCCTCGTGCTGAATCACTTCCAGACGTTTGACGCGTCACTCTGGCTTCGGCTGCGCAACTTCCTGCGGGGCCTTCAGGAACGCGTGGGCGTGGCGCCCGGCTCCATCGACGTCGCCGTCTTCGTGGGAACGTACCGCTGCACACCCTTCGGAGTGCACCGGGACGCGGCGGACTCGCTGTCCGTGGTCGTTGCCGGGCGGAAGCGCTTCCTCTTCTGGCCGGGCAGCCGGTTTGAGGCCGGAGGCTGGATCGACAACTCCGCGCGCTACGGGCGGGTTCGTGCCTCCGCGACCACGGTTGTCGCGAGCCCAGGCGATCTCGTCCACTGGCCCTCAGCGGTCTGGCACGTTGCGGAGTCCACCCCTCCGTACTCGGTATCCCTCAGCGTCCCCGTGCTCCTACCGCATGGGGGCCGCGCAGACATCTACGGAGCAGTGATTCAGCAGCTCCGGGACGCCCTTCACGCCGGCGCTCGTGGTGAGCGAACCTTTGCCGACCGCGATGCTGGTCGGGCCCTGCGCGCGTTCGTGACCGCTGTCCGGCAGACCCTGCGACGCGGCGTGCGCGCGAAATCCCTCGCCGAGGAAGCACGCGGCGCCTGGCTGCGGGCGACGACTGGTCACGGGTTCATGGCGGTGCCCCGCCTCGCGCCGTATCGAGCGTTGGGCCCTGGATGGTGGTTGCGAGGGGATGCCGACTACCCTATCGTATGGCTCCGATCGGGCCCGCGCACACTGCGCTACGGCGCCAACGGGCTCTCCTTCGAGGCGCCGCTGGCCGCCGGCCTCATCGCGCTGCTCCGTCGGCTCAACCGCGGTGACGTGGTGAGCGCCGACGCAACGCGAGGGGCGGGACGATCGCTGCTCGAGAAGCTGCTGCAGGCGCGCGCCATCACGCGCGTCGAGGGCCGGACCGCTCCTCGCGCGACTGCCACGCGGAGACGCTGACCGGCGGGAGGACAGCCATGGCGAAGACGAAAAAGAAGAAGAGCAAGGCCAAGGCCGCACGGAGATCGGATCTGCCGGTACGCGCTGCGCGCAAGGTCAAAGGGGGCAGCCCCGCGCAGGTTGTTCCCGTCGGCGCGATCAGCCCCGCACAGGTGGTTCCGGTCGGGTTGACCCCGCGCTCGCTCTAGCCCGGTTGCCGCGCGGGAATGGCGGAGGGCGAGGGATTCGACGCCCCAAGGGCCTCGCGGGCCGCTGGAGGGGCGGGGCGGCGCTGTTTTTTCGGTCACCAGAACATCGCCCGAGAGGATCTCAGCACCGGTCCGGAAAACCAGGCGACGACAGCGGTCGAGGGATCCCGAGGGCTTTCATGCGGTAGGTCAGGGTCGTCGGTTTGAGGCCGAGAAGGCCAGCAGCGCCGCTACGGCCGTAAATCTTCCCGCCCGCCTGGACGATCGCCCGTTGAATGTTCTCACGCTCAAGTCGGCGGACTTCAGCATCGGTAAGCAGAGGAGCCAGGGAAGAGGTGCCGGTGGAGGGGATGGAAACGTCATGGGCCGGGCGTGGACGCGCGAGCGTCAGCGCCTGGTCGAGCGGCAGCCGTCGCCCATCGGTCAGAATGACTGCTCGCTCGATGACATGCGCGAGTTCGCGCACGTTTCCCGGCCAGTCGTACTGCTCGAGTGCTCGGAGGTCGACCGACGTCAAGGACGGCACCGGCCGGTTGAGCCGTTGGCCCGCCAGTCGGAGGAAGTGGGAGGCCAAGACGGCGATGTCCTCCTCCCGATCGCGAAGAGGGGTAGTTCGATCGGGAACAAGCTCAACCGATAGTACAGATCCTCCCGGAAGCGCCCGGCCTCGACCTCACGTTCCAGGACGCGATTGGTTGCGGCAATGATTCGCACGTCCACATGCCGCGTCTGTTCTTCGCCGACGCGCTCGAATTGGCCTTCCTGGAGTACCCGCAGGAGCTTGGCCTGGAGCGTAGGCGGAATTTCTCCGACTTCATCCAGAAAGAGGGTTCACCAGCATGCGCCTGATGACGAGCCGCATCAGGTAGAGACCGAACGAGGGATCGCGATAGCAGAGCTGAAGCACCTTCACGTCGCTGATCGATCCCACCTCCACCCCGGTCTCGCAGACGGCAGTGCCGGTCCGACAGCAATCCGGGGCGAACACGCCGATCTCTCCGATGACCGAGCCGGGCCCGAAGGCGGCCCCGATCTCGACCATCCGTACCGACCCGCTCAGGATGAGGAACATCGAGCGCGCGGGGTCACCCATTCTGAACATGACGTCGCCGGATCGGTACTGATGCCGAGTCATCAGCGGGATGAGCCACTCGATGGAGAGATCACCCCGAGAGGCCTGCCGGACCCGCCGGGTCAAGCGCCACATCTGGACCAGACGCAGGCAGTTCACGGGCAGGAGCAGGGTATGGAGAATGAGGACCGGATAGAGCTGATGACCGAGACCGTACACGACGAAGGCGAGGTTGCTCGCGATCGCGATGACTCTCAGGGGAATCATCGCCTTCATGTAGAAGGTGCAGAAGACCAGGAAGGAGGCGCCGTATCCGGCGACGTTCATCCAATCCAGTTCAATCATGATGATCCCGCGCGACAGTGAGTGTAGGAAGCCGGACAGGGCCGCACAATTGTCCGGACGGGCATGTCCGAAGGGGCCGGAGGCTGCTATCCTGATCGTGCTCGGCGATCCTCGGAAACAGGCATGACGAAGATCCTCATCGTCGACGATCATCCCCTGTATCGGGGAGGCGTGATGAACGTCCTTCGCGGTCAGCCCCTGAGGGCGCTCGTCCTCGGGGCCTCCTTCGCGGGCGAGGCCCTCCGGATCCTGGACGACGATCCCACCGTAGACCTGGTGCTGGTCGACCTGCGGCTGGGAAAAGAGGACGGCCTGGAGGGGCTCAAGCAGATCGGCGCCCGGCACCCTCCCATCGCGCGGATGCTGATCTCGGGGCACGATGGGAGCCGGGGCCCAGGGGTTCCTGTCCAAGTCCCTGTCCATCGGACAAGTGGTGAAGGCGATCAACGCCGTGCTGGAGGGTGGTGTCTCCTGGCCGGCGCTGTCCCACACTGTGCCCACGGCCGAGTCGGATGCGGCCTCACGCCCCGTGTCGCCCGTGCCTGCCGCTATCTCCCACGGCCTGACGCTCCGGCAGCTCGAGGTGCTCGGTCTCCTGGGGCGAGGCAATTCGAACGCCGAGATTGCCAAGGACCTGGGCATCAGCGAGCGGACGGCCAAGGCGCACCTGAAGGCCATCTTCGACGCTCTTGGAGTGGATACACGGGTCAAGGCGGTGATCAGAGCCCAGGAGCTGGGACTCCTCGCGGGCCGATGATCGTCCGCGGGCCCGAGGTCGCCTGGAGAAACGCCGTTGGGCCGCGACGGTGCTATACATATGGCCAAGGATGAACCCGCTCCGCGACCTGTATCATCCGACCGATCGGAGAGAGCCAGCATGTCACACCGCTATCGCAGACTGACCCAGCCCCTGGTCCGGGACGGCGCCCACGGCGCCCTGCGTCCGGCCACGTGGGACGAAGCCCTCGATCGGGCCGCGGCGGACTTGCGGCGCCTCGTCGCCCGGCACGGCCCGAGTACGTTCGGGCTCTTCAGCTGCTCGAAGAGCACGAACGAGATGAACTTCATCGCGCAGAAGTTCGCCCGGACGGTCATCGGCAGCAACAACATCGACAGCTGTAACCGCACGTGACACGCGCCCAGCGTCGCCGGACTGGCGACGGTATTCGGGGCGGGCGGGGGCACGAGCTCCTACCAGGAGATCGAGGAGACCGACCTGATCTTGTTGTGGGGGTCGAATGCGCGGGAGACGCATCCGATCTTCTTCCACCACCTGCTGCGGGGGCTCCGCCACGGCGCGCGGCTGTTCGCCGTCGATCCGCGGCGGACCAGCTCCGCGCAGTGGGCCGAGCGGTGGGCGGGGCTGGACGTGGGGTCCGACATCGCCCTGGCCAACGCGATGGGCCGCGAGATCATCGCCGCCGGCTTGCAGCATCACGAGTTCATCGCCAGCGCGACCACCGGTTTCGAGGAGTATCGCGCCGCGGTCGAGCCCTGCACGCTGGCCTGGGCCGAGCGGGAGAGCCGGGTGCCGGCCGAGCTCATCCGCACGATGGCGCACGCCTACGCGCGCGCGGGCCGCGCCATGATCTGCTGGACGCTCGGCATCACCGAGCATCACAACGCGGTCGACAACGTGCTCGCGCTGGTGAACCTGGCCCTGCTGACCGGCCACGTGGGCCGGTACGGCTCGGGGCTCAATCCGCTCCGGGGGCAGAACAACGTCCAGGGCGGCGGCGACATGGGCGCGCTCCCCGATCGGCTGCCCGGGTTCCAGCACGTCGAGCACGACGCCATGCGGGCGAAGTTCGACCGGGCGTGGGGTGTGCCGGTGCCGCCCACGCGCGGCTGGCACCTGTCGCAGATGTTCGAGGCGATGGAGCGCGGCGACCTGCGTGCGCTGTACGTCATCGGCGAGAATCCGCTGCAGTCGGAGGCCGACCGCCATCACGCCCAGCATCTGCTGGAAAACCTCGACTGCCTCATCGTGCAGGACCTGTTCATGACCGCGACGGCGGAGCTGGCCACCGTGGTGCTGCCGGCCAGCGCGGCGTGGTGTGAGTCCGAGGGCACGGTGACGAACAGCGAGCGCCGGGTGCAGCGCGTGCGCAAGGCGGTCGACGCGCCGGCGGGGGCGCGCGACGACCTGGCCATCCTGTTCGATCTCGCGCGTCGCCTCGGGCGCGACTGGGGCCGGCCGGAGGCCGAGACCATCTGGAACGAGCTGCGCGGGCTGTCGCCCATGCACGCGGGCATGAGCTACGCGCGCCTGGAGAAGCTCGGCGGGCTGCAGTGGCCGTGCTACGACGACGAGCATCCGGGCGAGCTGTTCCTGCACAGCCGCCTGTGGGAGCGGCCGCTGCGCGGTCCGCGGGTGAGCTTCGTCCCGGTCGAGCACGATCCGCCGGTGGACAAGCTCGACGACGAGTTTCCCCTGCGCCTCACCACCGGTCGCCGGCTGGACGACTACAACACCGGCGTGCAGACCTCGGCCTACGCCTCGCCCCTGCGCTGGGGCGAAACCCTCGACGTGTCGCCGGAGGACGCCGAGCGGTACGGCCTGCGCGAGGGCGAGATCGTCCGCGTCCGCTCCCGGCGCGGCCAGCTCGAGGTGCCGGTGCGCACGGACGAAGGACTCCGTCCGGGCCTGACCTTCATGACGATGCACTTCCAGGACGACGTCACCACGAACCTGCTCACCATCGATGCCACCGATCCCAAGTCCGGGACGGCCGAGTTCAAGGCCACCGCGATTTGCATCGAGCGGCTCGGGACCTGAGCCGATCGACCTCAAGATCGTCGGCCC
>Ga0111539_10009597_pt1 | contig 12216 bp, 10 predicted proteins | sample RhiMethybrSRZTD1_FD_79667 | JGI IMG/M metagenome (GOLD analysis project Ga0111539, IMG submission 79667) | Populus rhizosphere microbial communities from Tennessee, USA - Rhizosphere MetaG P. TD hybrid SRZTD1 (version 2) (version 2) | ecosystem: Host-associated > Plants > Roots > Rhizosphere >...
TCTGCATTGACAAGCTCTACAACCCCGACTCGCTACGTGGGCGGCTCGGGCTTCTTGAGCTGCGCGGCTTCGAGATGCCTCCACACCCGGACATGGCGCTGGTCCAGGCACTTCTGGTGCGCGCGCTGGTCGCGCGCTTCGCCGAGGAGCCCTTCTCAGCCCCGTTGGTCCGCTGGCGCAATGCGCTGCACGAGCGATTCCTCCTGCCCCACTTCGTTCTGAGCGATATAGCCGACGTCGTGGCCGATCTCCGCGCGCACAACATCGACGTCGAGTTGTCCTGGTTATTGCCGTTCGTCGAGTTCCGATTCCCTCGCATCGGGGTAACCACCATCAGCGGCGTGGAGCTTGAGCTCCGTAGCGCGATCGAGCCCTGGTACGTGCTGGGCGAGGAGGCGACCACTGGTGGTGCGGCGCGCTATGTGGACTCCTCGACCGAGCGGCTGCAAGTGGAACTGAAGGGGTTCGTGCCCGAACGGCATGTACTGACCTGTAACGCACGACCTGTTCCGCTCACGATGACCGGTACCTCGGGCAACTACGTCGCCGGCGTTCGGTACAAGGCGTGGAAGCCGTGGTCTGCGCTCCATCCGAGTCTCGATGTGGACTCGCCCTTGGCGTTCGACCTGATCGATCGGGCGAGTCGGGTGTCTCTTGGCGGTGCCACCTATCACGTGGTCCATCCCGGTGGGCGCGCGTATGACCATCCGCCGGTCAACGCATTCGAGGCCGAGGCGCGGCGGTCTCGTCGTTTTGAGCCGATGGGTCACACGACAGGGATGATCGACATCGAGGCGCTGGATGCCCAACTGCTGCGGCGCGCTGCTAGCGACGATGAATATCCGCTGACCTTGGATCTGCGCCGCCGCGTGCCACGCGGCTGGGGATTTGGCGAATCTCCGCCTCGGGATGGCACGTGACCGTCCTCCGCCGCTACCTGGCTGCGGCTAGCGAGTCCATCACAGCGGCCCGAGAACCGGTGTTCGACGAGTTCGCAGCTGCGGATGGTACGGCGCGCCAGGGTTGGTCCTCGCTGCTGGCTGGTCTGGACGAGTTCGCCGACACCGACCTGCTGCAGGCTCAGCACGACGTGGTACGACTGCTCGAGGACGACAACGTCACGTACACGCCAAACCCGGCCTCGGCCATGTCCATCGCTGACGAGCCGAACGGGCATCCCCACCCGGACATGCCGATACCGGAAGGTCTGGTGGAACCGCAGCCGTGGCGGCTCGATCCGCTGCCGCTGATCATTGATGATCGAGAGTGGGCTGGGCTGGAGGCCGGCTTGGTGCAACGTGCCCAACTACTGGATGCGATCATGGCCGACCTATACGGTGCACGTCGGCTGTTGTCGCGGCATCACATTCCGGCGGCGGCCATCTTCGATCATGACGAGTACCTGCGGCCACTCGTCGGGAGCGGAACGCCGACGGGGCAGCGCCTTTTTCTGGTTGCCGCCGATCTCGGCAGGGACAGCAGCGGAGGGTGGAAGGTGATCTCTGATCGCACCCAGGCGCCCTCCGGAGCCGGCTACGCCATGCAGAACCGCCGGGTGGTGTCACGGGTCATGCCGGAGATCTATCACCAAGCCAACCTGCACCGACTCACACCGTTCTTCCAGGCGATGCGCCTTGCCCTCGTCGATGCGGCCCCTAATGCGGTCGAGGATCCACGTGTCGTTGTTCTCAGCCCGGGCACCCTCTCCGAAACCGCGTTTGATCAGGCCTTTGTCGCATCCCTGCTGGGCTTCCCGCTGCTCGAGGGTAGCGACCTGACGGTTCGTGACGGTCGGGTTTGGATGCGTGTTCTGGACAAGCTGGAACAAGTCGATGTGATTCTGCGGCGGGTCGACTCCGGGTGGATGGACGCGCTCGAGCTGCGGCCCGACTCCCGGCTCGGTGTGGCCGGACTCCTGGCGTGCGTGCGGCAGGGGACGGTCAGCGTGTTGAACAATCTCGGCAGTGGCGTGTTGGAGAATCCTGCGCTTATGCCGCTGCTACCCGAAGTGTGCGAGCGAATGCTCGGCCAATCACTGCGACTGCCCTCTGTCGATACATGGTGGTGCGGCGACCAGTCAGCATTGAGCCACGTCTTGAGCAATCTGGACTCTCTGGTCATTCGGCCGATCAGCAGGGGTCATGGCCGCAGCGTCCGGGGGGCAGCACTGACGAGGCGGCAGCGCGAATTGCTCGCGGACAAGATCAAGGCGGCGCCGCATCGCTTTGTCGGGCAGGAGATGCTGCACCTGTCGTCCGTGCCGACGAGCGAGGAAGATCGGCTGGTTCGCCGCAACGTGGTGCTCCGCTCGTTCGCCGTCCGCAGCGGTGATTCGTATACGGCAATGCTGGGCGGTCTGGCCCGAGTGACCGACGACACCTCGGATCGCCGCGGCGTACTCGTCAGTGATCCGGCCGGCCAGCTCGCCAAGGACGTCTGGGTGGTCGGCAGCGAGCCGGTGGCCGCCCCGCGCATCGTGGCGCGCGCTCGCCCCGACGACGAGGCCGTTTTTGTGCCCGCGATGTCGGCGTCGATCGCGATGGTGCCGCGCGTCCTGAGCGACCTCTACTGGTTCGGCCGGTACGCGGAGCGGGCCGAAGATCTGCTCCGGCTGCTGCTGGCCACGCGCACTGTTGCCATCGAGGCCGACCTCGAGGTGACCCATGGTCGTGCCCTCGACGTGATGCTGCACGCGGTCACCCACGTGAGCACCACCTACCCGGGTTTCCTCACCACGCAGGCGGAGATGATGCCTGAGTTTCGTTCGATGCTGCTGGATCGGCATCGGACCGGGACGGCCGCTCACTCCTTGGGCGCATTGTCGATGGCAGCGCAGGGTGTGCGCGATCAGCTCTCCGAAGACGTGTGGATGGTGCTGGCCGAGATCGAGCGAGCGCTCGCCACCCTCGCCGCCAATCCGCACGACCAGGGCATTCAGTTGACAGATATCAGCGAGCGCGTGCTGTCGGGGTTGCTCGCTCTGGCAGGTATTGCGACCGAGAACATGGTGCGTGACGCCGGGTGGTACATGCTCGACTCTGGTCGCGGGCTGGAGCGAGCGCTGCAGATCCTCGCGTTGCTGCGAGCCACGATCTGCCAAGAACGATCACCGGAGACTGATCGCACGGTGCTGGAGGCCGTGCTCATCGCAGCCGAGTCGATCGTCACGTTCCGTCGCCGCTACCGCGCTGGTTCCGGGGTTGATGCGTTACTCGAACTGCTCCTCATTGATCCGTACAACCCGCGCTCGGTCGGCTTTCAACTGCAGCGAATCAGGACCGACCTTCGAGCCTTGCCCAACACCTCGCCGACCGCTCGACCACTGCGCCTGCTCGACAGTCTGGCCGAACGTGTACGCACCAGCGACCCTGTCGTACTCGCCGAATCCGTTGACGGTCATCGGTCAGGGCTTCAGAACCTCCTTCTTGGGCTCCACAACCAGCTGCGGGCCTTGTCCGAGGCCATCCGTGATCACTATCAGCAGCAGCCACCGACTCAGCGGCCGATGTTCCGCCCCGACGCGGTGGGTGGTACCGCATGACGACCTACCGGATCGAGCACCGGACCACCTATACCTATGACTCCGACGTCACAGGAAGCTACGGCCAAGTCCATCTCCGCCCGCGCGATCTCGGCTGGCAAACCTGCGTAGCGCACGAGATCACTATCGAGCCTGAGCCGGCGGACCTTTTCCGACACGTCGACCTCTATGGCAACACGCAGTCCTACTTTCACATCGTTCAGCCGCACACGCGGTTGATCATTACATCGACCAGCGTGGTGTCGGTGGATGTGAACCAGCTGGACTCCGGTGCGTTGGACCTGCCGTGGGAGCAGACATCGCCCCGTACTCGACCTGACGACCCCGAGGCGTGGGAAGCCAGCGACTTCACCTTCCCGTCGCGCTACGTCGACATTCCGTCGCCGATCCAGGATTACGCTCGTCCGTCCTTTCCAGCCGGACGGCCAGTCGGTGAGGCCGTGGTGGAGCTCATGCATCGAATTCACGGCGACTTCACCTACAAGTCGGGCTCAACAACGTTGAGTACCAGGGTTTCCGACCTCCTGAAGAAGAGGGCCGGCGTCTGCCAAGACTTCGCCCACGTCATGGTGGCGAGCCTGCGCTCGCTCGGATTGGCCGGACGCTACGTCAGCGGCTACTTGGCAACCCGTCCGGCGCCGGGCATGCCGCGCCAGGTCGAAGATGCCGCGAGCCATGCCTGGGTGGGGTGCTGGATTCCCGGTGGCGGATGGCTCTACCTCGACCCCACCAACGACCGCCTCGCTGACGACTCACACGCAACCGTTGCGTGGGGCCGTGACTACGGCGATGTACCGCCCGTCAAGGGTGTGATCTTCACCGAGGCGAAGAAATCCAGGATGGAAGTCTCGGTCGACATGGCTGAGGCGAGTTGATTGCTCCGCTCGCCGCGCTCGCTCCGCGCGGATCGTGCTGGGAAGCCGCCGTCTTCGTTGTCGCTCGGGGACGAAAAGCGTGTCCCCTCTCTCCGCCTCAGCTCGGCGGCGCGCGATCCGTGCTAGGGCAAGTCGTGGGAGGGTTGGTAACTCGGCTGATAAAGCTGAACTTCGCCGGCGGCAGGAATGCGGAGATTGATCATGAGACCGTAGCCGTAGTCGACCGGCTCGCCGCTGAATTCCGCACCCTTGCCACTCAATTCCGCCATGGTTGCGGCCAAGTCATCGCACATGAGTGAGATCTCATGGTGGATCGGAACCGTCGTCGTTTCGCCCTCATAGGTCCAGCTGTTGGGGTGCACTCCCATCTCGCTCGGCCCGGAGCGGAAGATCAACCAGCCGGGTCCTGACTCGGAGTGCTCCAGGAACGGCCATCCCAGCACGTCGCGCAGAAACCGCCGAGTCGTCGGCGGATCCTCGGAATAGAGCAAGGCATGAAGGGCAGTGATCATTTCCCGAGGCTAGACCCTCGCCGTCCCACGGAGGATGCCGGCTGGCAGAGTGAACGATCGTGCGTGCCTTCACGTGTGAGGTCTGCAAGGCAGAACTCTTCTTCGAGAACTCGGTCTGTGTCGCGTGCGGCTCGGCCGTCGGGTACTCACGGGAACGGGGCGGCATGCTGGCTGTCACCGCCGATCACCCGATTTGTGCGAACCTCAACCGCTGCGGATGCAACTGGATTGCAGATCGCGGCTCTGGGTTGGGGCTCTGCTTCAGCTGCAGACTGACGCGTACCCGGCCAGCCGACGGCGACATCGTCGGGCTTGGGCAGTATTGGGTTGCCGAGGCCGCCAAGCGCCGGCTGATCTTCGGGCTCGATGAACTGGAGCTCCCGATCACGATCAGCAACGGTTCCCAGGGTCTGGCCTTCGACCTCCTTTCCAGTAGTGAAAGCACGATCATCACCGGCCATCAGAACGGGATCATCACCCTCGACTTGGCCGAGAGCAACGATGCGCATCGCGAGGCGTTGCGCCAGACCATGGACGAGCCGTACCGCACTGTGCTCGGGCATTTCCGGCACGAGGTCGGCCACTACTACTGTCAGACGCTTGCCCTCACCCTGGACCGACGTGAGGAGTTCCGAGCGCTCTTTGGCGATGAAACCAGCTCGTATCAGGAGGCGCTGCACCGCCATTACACGACTGGGGCCGGTCGCAGCTGGCAGGACCGTTTCATCAGCGCGTACGCGACCGCGCATCCACTCGAGGATTTTGCGGAAGTCTTCGGCCATTTCCTGCACATTGCTGACACATTGCAGACCGCGGCCGAGTTCGGGCTCATCACCCAGCCGGAGCACGGCGGCGATAGCCCCGACCTGCTCGGCCTTACTGCTAAGCCGCGGATTGGTCTGCTAGAGACGCCTATGGTGCAGCTGATAGCTCAGACCTGGCTGCCATTGACCAAGGGTTTGAATCAGATCAACCGGAGTATGGGTAGACCGGACCTGTACCCCTTCGTCTTGGGGGGCGCCGGTGATCGCGAAGCTGGCTTTCGTTGCCGATCTGGTAGCGAACGCGAAGCCTGATTGAGCTCACTGATGTTGCGAGTCAGGAGCTCAGCCGCGAGCGACGACGAAACTCGCCAGCTCTGCGCGAGCCTTGCCGAGCTCCTTCCAGAGCCCGGGCACATTAACGACAGCGAGACCGCTGGTTGGGAATTTGCTATCCATCTGAGCCCAGTCTGGTGATTGTGTCCGCACGCAGATGTGTTCTACGAGGTCAGGGATTCCGGGGGCATGTCCGAGTACGAGCAGGGTATGGATCTCCTCGCCGACATTGCGGATCAAGGTCAGCAACTCGGGCACCCAGGCGTGGTAGATCTCACGCCGGTATTCGACTTCGGCCGCTGTGGCACCACCCGCCATCGCGTACTCCCAGGTCTGCTTGGTACGGGTTGCCGTTGAGCAGAACACCAGGTCGGGACGCAATGAACGTTCGCTGAGCCATCGGCCGATGGCCTCAGCATCGCGGCGCCCCCGAGCGGACAGCGGACGCTCATGATCATCGACATCGAGATCCCAGGAGGACTTGCCGTGTCGGACCAGCACCAGGGTTCGCCGGTTGTTGACCTCGGAATCCATGGCGTCAGACTAGAGGTCCGCGGCGGTCGAGCGGGAGTAGGTGGCCCTCGACCCGCTAGCCGATTTTCTTGACAACTCCTCGCGCAGCAGTTAGTCCTCGTCGCCGCCCGGGTCCAGGGACTCCCAGATCTCCCGGCATTCCGGGCATACCGGGAACCGCTCAGGGTCCCGGCTGGGCACCCAGACCTTGCCGCAGAGCGCCACTACCGGCGTACCCATCACCATCGCCTCCGTCAACTTGTCCTTCGGTACGTAATGGGAGAAGCGTTCATGATCGCCCTCCTCAACGCGATAGTCGGGCCGCTGCTGCGTACGTTCGTCGACAATCGTTTGGGCGCCGGGGCTTGGTTGCTGGCTCACGTTTGCCAGTCTAGACAGTGACCTCGACTGGATTGGAAGTCCGCGGCGGCCCGAATTGACCTCGAGCCGACTTGAGGTGGTGGACTGGTGAGATGACCGCGCAGGAGACCGCAGACAGCACCGCCACTGCGGTGCCGAGGGTCTCCCAACGTTCGCTCACCATCGGCCTCTGCGCGACCATCGTCGCCATCGCCTTCGAAACGATTTCTGTGGCGACCGCGATGCCGGTAGCAGCTCGTGAGCTCAACGGCCTGAGCTACTACGCCTGGGCGTTCTCCCTGTTCTTGATCGGAATGCTGTTCGCCACCGTCGTCTGCGGCCGGCTCAGCGATCGCATCGGTCCTGCCAAGCCGTTGCTGGCTGGGCTAGTGATCTTCCTCGCCGGGTTGGTGGTATCGGGCACCGCTCAGCACATGGCGCAGCTGCTCGCGGGCCGGCTGGTGCAGGGGCTTGGTAGCGGCGCGATGAACGTTGCGATCTTTGTCTGTGTCGCACAGGCCTACAGCGTCACCCAGCGACCAAAGATGTTCACCTACATCTCCACCGCTTGGGTCCTCCCATCGTTTGTCGGACCGCCCGCTTCAGCGTGGCTGACTGGGCATTTGAGCTGGCACTGGGTGTTCTTCGCTGTGATCCCGTTGGTGCTCTTCGGCGGCGCGATGGCACTGCCCAGCCTGCTGCGCCTGAATCGTCTCGCACGACCGGGCAGCGACCCAAGACAGAAACCAGCGCCTCTGTGGGCTGCCGGGCTCCTGTGCGCGGCCACCGCGGCCCTTCAGCTCGCCGGTCAGCGACTGGACTTGATAGGGCTGGGGCTGCTGGCTTGCGGTCTGGCATTTCTTGTGGTGGCCCTGCCCCGACTCATGCCGCCCGGTTTTCTCAGATTTCGTCGGGGACTGTCGCAGGTCATCCAGACGCGAGGTCTGCTGCCGGGCGCGTTCTTTGGCGGTGAGGCCTTCGTGCCGCTGATGCTGGTTGAACAGCGGTCGGTGCCGCTGTTCCAAGCGGGTGCGGTGCTGACCGTCGGCGCGATTGGCTGGACCGTTGGATCCTGGCTACAAGCCAGAAGGTGGTTGCGTGTCCGGCGTGACCGGCTCATCACCATTGGCTGCGGCTCCGTGGCCATCGGATTAGCCCTCGTGGGCTTCATCGCCTTCCTGCCCTCGATTCCGTACGCCTTCGTCGCAGTCAGCTGGGTCTTCGCCGGTCTGGGTATGGGGCTTGCCACCTCCAGCAGCTCCTTGGCGGTGATGAGCCTGTCGGCAGCGGCCGAGCAGGGGCGCAATGCGTCATCGCTGAATCTTTACGACGCTCTCGGTTCGGCTATCTTCGTCGGCGTCGCCGGCTCCATCTTCGCGGCGCTGCACCCGAGTGGAAACCTCGCTCTGACGTTCGGCATCGTCGAGTTATCGATGGCGACGGTTGCACTGCTCGGGGTTCTCATCTCGCTTCGCATCGGCCTGGTCCGCAATGAGTTCGCGCCTCGTTGACCATGTCAACTTCAACGCAGCACGAGGATCGTCACGAACATTGAGACCGCGAAGAGTGCAAGCGCGCCGAGGGCGAGTAGGGCGTAGTACGCGATGGGCCGAGAGCGAGCGGCTTCCGGTGGCGAGGTCGTCAGCTGACTCAAGGCGTACGCATCCCCAGAACTGAGATAGCTCCCCGCGAATTGAGGAGGAGACGACTGGAAGGCGGTACCCGTCTGATAGGGACTGGTGGACTCAAATGCCGGTAGGCCCGTCGGCGGGGGAAATGCCACTGACGGATCGGGTCCAGTGACTGGCGGCAGGTCCGGTTTGGTGATCTCGTTGGCCACCGGAGGATGTGTCGAAGGTGAGGGTGGCGTGATCACACTCGCGTCGGCCATCTGCGTTGATCCCTCGGTCCCGTCCATCTGGTTGGCTATCGTTTCCAGCGCCTCCGCCAGCAGTAAGGCGGTCGGGGGGCGCCGATTCCGGTCGGCAGCCAGGCCCGACAACATCAGCGAATCGAGGGTTGACGGGGCGCCCAGCTGTTCGGCAATCGGCTCTGGCGGCTTGGAGATGTCTCGGGCCAAGATGTCGGCAATGCTTCGCACCGCAAAGGGAGGATGGCCGGTCAGCATCGCGTACGTGACTGCGGTCAGCGAGTAGATGTCCACCCGTTTGTCGAGCGGCGTTACGCCCATTGCCTGCTCCGGGGCCATGTAGGAAGGTGTGCCAGCAGTCATGGTCGCCCCGACCGCATCCACCATGGACTTCGCGACACCAAGGTCGGCGATCAACACCTGGGTGTGGCCATGTGCGGACCCGCTCAGCAGTAGGTTCCCCGGCGTGACGTCGCGGTGGATGATGTCGTTCGCATGTAGCACATCGAGCGCGCGGCAGGCCTCAGCACAAAGCCGCAGCGCGCGTACGGGCTCGACGCCGCGGTGGCGAAGATCATTGAGCGATCCGCCATCGATGTAGTCCATGACGAAGTACGGCCGTCCGTCGTCGAGGGTGCCGATGTCGTAGACCTGCACCAGCCGGCGATCATGGATCCGGCGCATGATGCGGGCCTCAGCGAGAAAACGGTTGCGGACATCGCTGTTGTTGGCCCAGTTGTCGGCCAGCACCTTCACAGCGACCGGCACGTCAAGATCATCGTCATGCCCCAGCCAGACGGTCGCGAAGGACCCGGCGCCAATGCGTCGAACCAGCCGATACCGCCCTACGGAATCCATCGCGACCATTCTCGCCTGCAGGCGATTCATCTGCGAGTCAACCGCGATTGAGCTGTGGCCAACCTGTGATGCAACCTACGTCCACGTGGCGCCCTTGCGGCCTGCACACGCTGCAACGAAAAGCAGACGCTCAGGAAAGCTACGTGACGCGGCGATATCAGACTCGAGAGGAACGCGTAGCGCGCGCCTCCAGCGTTGCGCGAGCGCCGTTGCTGTGCAACGACTCGAGCGTGTTGAGGTAGGGCTCGGTGAACGCTGGCTCGGTGGCCAGGTCTCCGAAGAGCTCCCGGTTCTTGACGAACGCCAGGTGGTCGTCGCGTTGCTGTGCGGCGATCTCCACCAGGCTGTCCGCCAGCCGATCAACCACCTTGATGGGCTCACCCTGCTCGTCAACGCCCTCGGCGTAACGGGCCCAACTGGCAACAACGGCAGCCGACAGCGTCACGTCCCGATCGGCGGCAAGATTCTCACGGATCACCGGTAGCAACCACTTCGGAATGCGGTCCGAGCTCTCCGCGCAGAGCCGAGCGACGGTGTCTCGAACCGCCGAATTGGAGAATCGCTCGATGAGCTGCAGCTTGTACGTGTCCAAATCGATGCCCGGTACCGGAGCCAGGGTGGGAGTGGCCTCCCGGTTCATGTAGTCGAGCAGGAAGTTGGCGAACAATTGATCTTGCGCGACCTCGTGCACCAGGCGATAGCCAGCGAGATAGCCGAAGTAACACAGCGCCTGATGGCTAGCGTTGAGTAGCCGCAGCTTCATGAGCTCATACGGCATGACGTCTGGCACAACCTGGACGCCGACGTCTTGCAGCTGTGGGCGGCCGGAGGAGAATTTGTCCTCCAGCGCCCACTGAGTGAATGGCTCGCACACCACCGGCCAGGCATCTTCGACGCCGAAGCGTTCGCTGATCTGCGTTCGATCGTCATCAGTAGTGACCGGTGTGATGCGGTCGACCATAGAGTTGGGGAACAAGACATTGCCTTCTACCCATTCGCCCAGCTCCGGGTCTCGGAGCCGGGCGAACGCGCCGAAGACTTCCTGCGCCATGTGGCCGTTGCCCTGGATGTTGTCGCACGACATGACAGTGAAGGGCTCGATACCACGAGCCCGTCGCCGCACGAGTGCTTCGGTGATCAGGCCGAACGTCGTAGTCGGGACTGCCCCGGGCACCAGGTCGGCCTGGACAGCCGGGTTGGTGTCATCGAATTTGCCAGTGACCGGATGGAAGTTGTAGCCCCCTTCGGTGACGGTCAGTGAGACGATCCGGGTCGCAGGATCGGCCATCTTCTCGATGACGGCATCGGGATCGTCCGGCGCATACAGGTACTGCACGATCGATCCGATGATCCGAGGCGTCCAGCTTCCGTCAGGAGCCTTCTCCACCAACGTGTAGAGACAGTCCTGAGACTGCAGTGCCTCCTTCATCTTGAGGTCGAACGGCATCACGCCGACACCACAGATCCCCCAGTCCAGTGCCTTGCCCTGCTCCATGAGCTGATCGATATACATCGCCTGGTGAGCACGGTGAAACCCGCCGACACCGAAGTGCACAATGCCGACTGTGACCCGGGAGCGGTCATAACTCGGCACCGGAATTTTGAGGGATCCGAGGTTGGCTTGGTTGAGCTCAGTCATCTGATCCCCTCGTCTTACTTGACGGCGCCGAGGGACAGGCCCTGTACCAACTTGTCCTGTGCAGCGAAGCCGGCGATTATCACCGGCAGCGAGACGACGGTTGCCGCCGCGCATACCTTGGCCAGGAACAGACCTTGTGAGGTGATGAAGCTGGTCAGGAACACGGGTGCGGTGCCGGCGATCACGCTGGTGAGGGTGTTGGCCAGCAGCAGTTCGTTCCAGACGAAGATGAAGCAGATCAGGGCGGTAGCCGCGATGCCGGGGGAGATGATCGGCACGATGATGCTGCGCAGTGTCCGGACCAGGCCGGCGCCGTCCACGGCCGCAGCTTCAAAGAGTTCGACGGGGATGTCGGCGAGGAACGATCGCATCATCCAGACAGCGATCGGCAGGTTCATCGCCGTGTACAAGATCAACAGGTAGTTGATGTTGTCCAGCAGTCCAAGATATTTGGCGAAGATGTAGAGCGGCAGCAGACCGGCAACGGCTGGCAGCATCTTGGTGGACAAGAAGAAGAACATCGCATCGGTCCACTTCTTGATCGGCTTAACCGCGAGCGCGTACGCCGCGGGGATCGCCAGCACAATCACCAGGATGGTTGAGACGATCGATGCGGTCGCTGAGTTGATCAACGGCGGCCACGGGCTGGCTCCCGAGGATGCACCGAAGAACTCCTTGTAGCCCTGCAGGGTGAGCGGGGCGAAGAAGCTCGGCGGGTTGGTCGATGCGTTGGGCTCGGAGTGCAGGCTGGTCAGCACCATGTAGAAAACCGGGAAGATGAAGAGGATGCCGATGGCCCAGGCGGCGATGCCGGCGATGACATTGCCTCGGCGTGAGCCCATGCTGGGGCCGCGGGCGCTGGATCTCTTTCGCTGAGCAGCGGACTTGCTGGGGGCGGGAGCGACTGCGGTGGTCATCAGGCCTCCTCGAACAGGGTGGACACGGTACGCA
>Ga0111539_10009601_pt1 | contig 12214 bp, 12 predicted proteins | sample RhiMethybrSRZTD1_FD_79667 | JGI IMG/M metagenome (GOLD analysis project Ga0111539, IMG submission 79667) | Populus rhizosphere microbial communities from Tennessee, USA - Rhizosphere MetaG P. TD hybrid SRZTD1 (version 2) (version 2) | ecosystem: Host-associated > Plants > Roots > Rhizosphere >...
ATAAAGCGGACAACTCTGGAGCGGTGTAGCGAGTTGTGGTGGCAGCAGGACCAGCCAAATTCAGCACCTGGCGCTTGCTGCGCTTCTGATTTTGCGCCGGAATGTCGAGCGGACCGTACTGCGATAACGAAGTCTCACTTGCGGCGGAAAGATGCGACGCCTCGGTTTGAACGAGAGCCGAAACGGGAAACGGCGTCAGACGCAGTCCTTCGCCGACTGAAAAGCACAACGCGCCAAGGATGACGGCCGACAAGACGGACGACATCACAGCAGAACTCATGACGCGCGAGAATTTTTTCATTGAACGTCAATATAACAGACCGAATCCCCATCCCCTAAACACGCGTTTCGGAACTCTCGATGCGCTTTCGCGTTATTATTACGCCATGATTCACTCACGCAGACCGTTATTCGCGCTGCTCCTCGGCGTTGTTCTTCTTTCCGGAGGTTACGCACGCGCTCAACAAGACAAGGCCGCTCGAGACAACGAAGAGGTGGCTGCGTTACGCGAAAAGGCCTACAAACTGCTCGACCTCGTAGCCTCGCAGCTAAACACTCTGCAATCGTCAGAAAACCGGGCGCGCATGGGCTCGAACCTCGTTGATTCGCTTTGGAAGCATGACGAACAACGAGCACGTTCTTTGCTGCGCATGGTCCAGGAGGACATCAAGACAGAACTGCAAAAGCGCGACCGTCCGCGTGGGGAAGACAACAGACTCGATGTGTTTATGAGACTTCGACGCGACACTGTCGATCGGCTTGCGAAGCGCGACGGCGAAGTGGCGCTCGAATTTCTAAGAGTCACTAAACCGGTGTTCGAACCCGGCCACGAGCCTTACGAGTTTCGCGATCAGGAACAGGCGATGGAATTGCGATTGGCCCAGCAAATCGCCGGTGACAATCCAGACGCCGCGCTCAAGCTCGCCCGCCAGGCGCTTGAGTTCAGCTATTCCAACGACGTTCTCAAGCTGCTGGTAAAGTTGAACCGCAAGCATAAACCGCAGGGCCAACTCCTGTTCAAGGAAATCGTCGAAAAACTGCGCGAGGGTAATCTCGATGAGTGGAACGCCAGAAACATAGCGCAGACGATGGTCCAGGCTTTCGCGCCACCCGAAACAGATGAATTGATCTATCGAGAACTGATCGCGGTTTTGGTTAAGAAGGGGCTCGATCGTGGATGTGGGGAGAAGCCTTCGCCTTCAGACGAGGAGAACGAAGGCTCAGAGTTTTGTCGCTGGCTGGCCACAACCATCAGCAGCGCGGAGGGGTACGATGCGCGCGCCGGCAAACTCAAGCGGTGGGTAACCGAGGGTTACGAGTCGCAGAAGTTCGCTTTTGCTTTTGATGAGATGGAGGAGCTGTTGAGGGAACGCGCGTACGATCAGGTCGAGGCTTTCGCGGCGAAGAATCCGGAGTTGCAAGTCGCGATTTACCTGCGCGCAATTGAGCTGTCGATGAGGAGTGGGGACACAGCTCAAGCGCGAAAACTGATCGACCATTTGCCTGCTGAGCCGGAAAGGCGAAAAGAGCTACTCGCACAGGTTGAGCGCTATGAGAAAAGGTCGACGGTAACCGCGGAGAAGCTGACTGAAATCAAGCGGAGAATCGAGGAGTTACCGGATGTTCGATCGCGTGCCTCGTTCTTGCTGATTAATGCGAATCTCATCGGCGAAACGGATCGAAAGGCCGCCCTGGACCTACTGAATCAGGCATCCGAACTGATCGAATCAATGCCGCCGGGCAAGGAGCAAACGTTAGGGCGGATCAGTTTGGCGATGATGTATGCAACCGAAAAAAGTGACCGCGGTTTTGCGATCATGGAGGCGCTGCTCCCGAAACTGAACGAGCTCGTCGACATCTCAATCAAACTCGACGGCTACGATACAAACTATCTTCGAGACGGCGAGTGGAACATGTCTGCCAACGGCGCCACCGGAGAAATTCTGACGCGGTTGTCGGCGCAGGCAGGGCGTTTTGCATGGTGTGATTTTGATCGGGCTGTTAATTTGGCTGCGCAATTCGAGCGTCCGGAAATTCGACTGATGGCCCACTTGAAACTGGCCCAGTCGATTCTGGAAGGACCACCTAAACGCATAGATCGCTACTACGACGAATGAAGTATCCAAAGCGAGTCTTGCTGGCGAGCGCAACACTCATCCTGTTAGTGTCGGCTGGACCAATCTGGTTTCAGACGGCGGCGAAGGAACAGTGGCAACGCGTTTACACGGGTGCTGACTCGATAATCGAGCTCAATACCGCCAGCTCGAGGTTTGAACCCGGCGACATTCTGCGTGCGGAATACCGTACGGTCTTTACCAACCCCGAAAGCATCGGCGGCGATCGGAGAGGGAAATACAAGACGCGTGTCGAGAAGATCGACTTTCGACTGACCGACGGCCGCTACCGCTTCTTTGAAATCAGCCTGCTGGATCCCGCCGGCAAAGTTATCCAAACGAAGACAGCGGACGGATCCGAAGATTGGAGAGTCTTGAAGCCCGGCGGGATTACCGAGCGACTGTTGAATGCCGCGTGTTTGTTGAGCCCGCTCGGTCGCTGGAACGTCGTCGCCTATCGATTTGCCGAGGGAGATCCGAAAGATACTGAGATCACACAGCGACTCGACAGGCTTATCGGCGCCCCCGTGCACCTTTATATCCAGAGCGCACAAGTGGCGAATGACACTTGTAGTTCTCCATCTTTTCAAGACAAGGATGCGACGCACGACGAGATGTTGCGCAACCTCGGGATCGACTGGAAATCCATTGGGATAAAACCGGAGGATGCGCGGACGATCAATGTGACGTGCGAAGGGAGCGGCTGGGAGCCACCGCGGAGTCTCCTCATAAAAGACAACAACAAGGAAGAGATGCTGATGCTGTGGGAGGGAGTGTTCCTCGTTTTAAAGCGAACGTCCGGCGGTGAATTCCGGTGGACACCCGGATTCAACACTCTCAAGCGCCGTCCTTGATTGACTCACCTTCGCAGCGCCCGCGAGCGATCTGATGAAAGTCGCGCATCCATAGACCAAAGCCCGCCGCCAACAATCAACAGAAAAATCGAACCCAGCAACATCGCGAAGTCCGTGCGCGCTTCGTGAAACATGCCCCAGAAACCGTAGTACGGCAGCGTTCGCAAACTGAACCCCCAAAATCCGTGGCCGAGCAGGATCGGGATCTTCGTCGAAACGATCGCGACCAGCATGTCGATGCTCAGCGGAATCGCGGCGAGTCGCGTCAGCAGTCCAAAGAGAATCAACGTGCCGAACACGATCTCGACGACGGCTACAAATGGTCCCATCACGTCGGCTGAAGGAATTCCGATTCGTGCGAACCTGCCCGCTCCGTTTTCCGCCGCGTAGAGAAACTTCTGAATTCCTTCCGAAAGAAATACCCAACCCACCACGATTCGAATCAGAATCACCGAACGCGGTGCATTGGTATCGATTAGCCGTCTGAAACTCACGATTCCTCCTCCAGGCTGGTCGGCTGCTGCTTCAAATCCATCTTCTTACTCGCCGTGAGTATAGAACGTACTCGTCGCCGATCATCGTTTTCAAATGCTCTTCCTCCAGCCGCACCTGAATGTTCACCAGCACGAAAGCCAACACTAGCAGGGTCAGCGTGATGGCGTTGGGTATAGCGAGCAGAAGCCCGAAGATCGTCGCGATGATGCCCAGAAAGATCGGATTTCTCGATAAGCTGAACACGCCCGCTTGCACCAACTGCGTTTTGTGCTCGGTATCGACGCCGATGCGCCACGATTCGCCCATTTGCGATTGGGCCAGTATGGTCCAGATTAACGACACAATCAGCAGAGTGACTCCTGTAACTTTGATCCACTCTCGGTTAAGCCACGGAATCGGCAACAGTTATTGATAGGCCGCGGGGAAGACCGAATAAAGAATCACGACGAGCACGACGATGCCGAAGAGCAACTTGAAGACCCGGCCAATGAAGTCGTGCGCATCGTCCGAATGCTTGAACACGACCGGATTGATTCCGCTTTTTCGCCACACCGCGTAGGAACGCCACACGAACGCCGCGCCAAAGTAGGCGGCAAGATAGACCGGCAAAAAGTATCTAAGCCACATGCGTCGAATCGTGGTTCAACTGAGGAGTTGGTGAAGTCGCTCACTCCGTCCGCGTTTATGATGCGTACTCAGACTGTACTTCCTTCAAGATTGACGTACAACTACAGAACGCACAGTTCCTAAACGGGTGATTTCAACCAGATTTAGGGCTATCATATCCAGGCAAAACCGCCTCAATAAACATTCGCGCCCCGCGGCCGGTTGGCATGCTGCATGCTGACAGGCGTGGTGCTTCCCCCAACTCGAATCGAAGTCAATGGCTGCGAAGAGCAAAGACTATTACGAAACGTTGGGCGTTAAGCGTGGCGCGTCGGACGACGACATTAAGAAGTCCTATCGAAAACTCGCGCGCAAGTTCCACCCCGATCTAAATCCGGGCGACAAATCTGCCGAAGAACAGTTCAAGCTGCTACAAGAGGCTTACGACGTACTTTCAAATGCAGACGATCGAAAGCTCTACGATCAGTACGGCGACAATTGGCGAGCAGTCAAAGCCGGAGCCGGCCCGCCACCGCCTGGCTGGGAAGCCGGACAAGGCGCGGGACGATCGGCACGCACCGGAGGCGGAGGCGCACCCGGATTCGACTTCGGCGACTTCGATTTCAGCGGTTTTCGCCCATCCAGCGGCGGCGGCGCGGGAGGTTTCGACATCTTCGAGGAGATGTTTCGCGGCGGCGCTGGAAGAGGCCGAGGTCGACGCGGTGGTCGCGGTCGGGACGTCGAAGCCGAACTCGAGTTGTCACTTGACGACGCGCATCGCGGTGGACGCCACACGATTCAGTTGCAGACGGCACAAGTTTGTCCGACCTGCAACGGCACGGGCGAGGTTGATGGACGGGTTTGCGACACATGCGGCGGAGCCGGAGAAGTTTTGCGACCAAAAACGATCGAGGTCAACATTCCCGCGGGCGTTCGCGATGGTTCGACGGTCCGGCTTGCCGGGCAAGGCGGCGCGGGGAGCAACGGCAACGAGGCCGGCGATCTTTACATGCGCATCCGGCTGCGTCCGCATCCGAGGTTCACGGTCAAAGGCGACGATCTTGAAGTCGACTTGCCGATCGCGCCGTGGGAAGCAGTGCTCGGCGCGAAAGTGGACGTGCCGACAATCGACGGCAGAGTAGAAGTAACGATTCCCAGCGGCGCGAAGAGCGGACAACGTTTGCGTCTTCGCGGACAAGGTTTGAATAAACGAAAGGGTGGCAGAGGTGACGAATACGCGCGTCTGAGGATCGTGGTTCCGGCAGACGTCAGCCCTGAAGAACGTCAGGCGTATGAAGAGTTGAAGCGCGTATCGCGATTCGAGCCACGGAAATCATGATGTGGATCAACGATATCGACATGGATGAACCTTTGAGTTGCTATGTGGTGGCCGAGACAGTTGGCGCGAGACATTCGCTCGTCGTCCGCCTGGCCCAACAGGGATTGATTGAGAGCGTTGAGGGTGGAGCAGACGAACCGCTGGTGCCGCGTCGCGTGGTGGTCGAGCTTCGGCGCATGCAACGACTGAGACGCGATCTGGGAGTGAACTTTGCGGGCGCGGCGGTGATTCTCGATCTCGTCGGACGGATTGAACAGTTGAATCGCGAGCTTGTTGCAATGCAGCGGCGGGAAGAAGGAGACGAGTCATGATGCGCCTCGGAATCGTGTTGAGTTTGGTGATCGTGGTTGTTTCATTCGGTGGTTGCAATCGCCGAGCACAACAGCAGCAACCGCAGAGCAACAGCGGCTATCGTTTGACTTCTGCCGCGGATCCAGGCGGCGCGAACCCTGGCACCACACCGGCGAGTGTCATGCCCGTCGCGTCGTATGCCGACGTTGTGAGCAAGTCGGCGCCCGCCGTGGTGACGGTCCATTCGTCAATGCGTGTGCGGCAGCCGCAACAGTTTCCATTCATGGACGATCCGTTCTTCCGTCAGTTCTTCGGCGATCGCGGCGATTCGCAACCGCCCGCCGAACGCCAGCGTCAAGGGCTTGGTTCCGGCGTGATCGTCGACTCTAATGGGTACGTGCTGACGAACCATCACGTGATCGACGGCGCGGAACAGATCAAAGTTGACCTGAGCGATGGCCGTTCGCTCGAAGCGAAACTGGTCGGTTCGGATCCGCCCAGCGATCTCGCGGTGTTGAAGATCGATGCGAGTAACTTGCCGATACTTGTGTTGGGTGATTCGGACAAGACGCGTGTCGGCGACGTCGTTTTGGCGCTTGGCAATCCTTTGGGCGTCGGACAGACCGTGACGATGGGAATCATCAGTGCGAAGGGACGGCAGACGGGCTTGAGCAACGGTGCGTTTGAAGATTTCCTGCAGACTGACGCGCCGATCAATCAGGGCAACTCGGGTGGCGCGCTCGTCAGCACGAACGCGGAGTTGATCGGGATCAACTCGCAGATACTCTCGCCATCGGGTGGCAGTATCGGGTTGGGGTTTGCTGTTCCGTCGAACATGGCGCGCACCGTGGTCGAGCAGTTAATTAACTCGGGAAGAGTGAGGCGAGGGCAGCTTGGGATCACGGTGCTGAAGATACCGTCTGAACAAGCGACGCAGTTAGGCGTGACGCAGGGACCGGGAGTGCTGGTGTACCAGGTGCAGCCAGGCAGTGCCGCCGAACGGGCCGGGCTGCGCCGGGGTGACATCATCACCGCATTGAATGGTGAAGCGGTTACTGACTCGAATACGTTTCGCAACAAGATCGCCAGCACGCAGCCGGGAACTGAAGTGACGCTGACGATCAAGCGAGGCGGCAGCGAGCAACAGGTTCGGGCAAGTCTTGGCGAATTCACGCCGCAAGCCGAGCGCTCGCGCGAGGAGTAAATGTTCTTATTCACGATGTGAGTGACGGTAGTGGGATCACTAACAACCGAGCGAAAACAGATCGAGTGTGCCGTTCAAACGCAGCGTGATTTCAGATAGCGTTTTCTGATCGTCTTTTTCGATAGCGGAGGCGATGGCGCTCTGGTAGTTGAGTATGTTGAAGGCCTTAATCAACGGCGCCATCTCGGTCAGCCGCTCCGGTGAAAGTCCGTAGCCATCGAGAAACGTGTGCTTCTCGTCAATCGACAGATCGTGCAACGCGATCGAGAGTTCCCACTGCGGCGCTATTGCCGACAAACACTCTTCCCAATCGATAATCGCCGTAATCTCACCGTCGTCGTCGACGATCACGTTCTTCAAACGCAAGTCGCTATGGTTTAGTGCTGGTCTGATCTCAGCCGTGCGTGTCTCGTCGATTATCGCCGACAGCCTGTTCAGTTCTCCCTGCGGCAGTATCCGATGCTTCGCGAAAAACTCGAGGCGTCGCCCGATGCGGTATTCCTGATCGAGATACTCGCTCCACGTCGCAGTCTTCGGTCCATCAGGATTCCAATCGAAGTTCGAACCAAAGCCGGTCGTACGGATCGAGTTGATGACCGCGGCAAACCGGCCGATCTCGTGAATGATCCGCGGTCGTTTCGGATGGTAACTGGCCTCCACACCGCTCACCCGCCGCGTGATCATGTAAGGCTCGGCGGCGACGTCGTTGCCGACTGCGAGAATATCCGGACTCGGAACGCCTGACTTTCGTGCCTGCTGCACCGCCCACCACTCTTTTCTGAACGCATCGATGCGCTCAGGATCGGGACTGATGCGGATCACGAACTGTCCCTCGACGTGATTGATCGAGAAGACGTAGTTGGTGAGTCCCGACGAGCGATAGACGATTCTCCTCGCCGGAGTTTCAAAGTAACGTTCCACGATCGTGCTCGCCAGTCGCCGGAAGTGACGAATGGTTCCCGACCGATCGGACTTGTCAGGCATGCGTTGCACCTGCGGCGAGTTCCGCGGCCCGAAAGAGCAGGCTGCCGAGTTCGTCCGAGTTTTTCAACTTGATGGTGTCGACCACGCCGCGAAACTTCAGGTCCTGGTTGCCGACGATCAACGCCAAACCGACGCCGTTGAGAAAGCTATCGAGCTCGGTGTCGCCGGCGCCGAGACATTGTCCTAGTTCACAGTTCAACAAGCCCGCCATCGTGTGCGCGCCAAGCAGTTTGTCGACGCCTTTGTGGGTGATGAAGTTGCTGCGTTTCGTGTGCTGGTAAGCCATCAGTTGATCTTCCGGTGCGTCGATGAGGAGGAAGATCATGCAAATCTCTTCCGCCAGCATCTGCTCCAGCAGTTTTGGAAACTCGACTGCCGTGACTGCCGACGCGCTCGTGTATTTCTCCTTCACGGCAATGATATTTTCGGGAACTGGCGTCCAGATCGCTTCGCCGATGCGCCAGTCGCGCGGATAGTAAAAGACGAGAACGTTCTTGATGCCGCCATCGAGCAGACCCTGAACGCCTTTCAGCGCTTCGCGGATCTCGTCGGCCGTTAATGGAAACGCGGCTGCTTCTTCGAAGACGAGTTCGGATTCGGAAGTCTTTTTAATGAATCCCATCAGGCTTCCGTTCAGCGAGATCGTGGGAATCGGCGCGTTTGAGAGTTTGTACCACTCCTGGCCGAAGTCGCGTATCACAGAAAGGGGGAAGCGCAGGGAATTGATAATGAGTGGGCGACCGCTTTCGTAATGACGCATCAACCCGAGTTCCACCTCTTTGGGGACGACTGATCTCCCCTGAAACTCGTGAACCGCGGTGCCGTCGAGATCGGTAACGACCGCGCCCGAGGTTGCGAATGTTGATTGATGAATAAACTCCTGGAGCTTCGTGTCGACTTCCGTGCTTAAAGCCATGCGGCGACTATATGACCCAAGTGTTACGGAAGTGCGCTTTGGGGTTCACTTTGAAAGAATTAACAGAATTGTGATATGGATCGCGGCCATGGATGTATCTGACATCAAACATCTCTTTAATTACACGGAGTGGGCCAACGATCTGGCGATGAGCGCCGCGGCGAAACTGCCGGCCGAGAGTCTGTGTCGCGATTTCGGCATCAGTCATACGTCGATCTTCGGCACGTTGCTGCATATGGCTGGCGCCGAATGGATCTGGCTCGAACGGTGGCACGGACGTTCGCCGGCGAAAGCCGATGCGTGGTCGATGTGGACGGTGGAGTCGTGCGCGGACCTTGCGGAGTTGAAACGACGTTGGGCCAACGTCGTCGAACAGCGCGCCGGCTTTGTCAACGGACTTGACGACTCGACACTTGCCGCGGATCTGCATTTCAAGCTATTGAGCGGCGACGCGAGCTCGATGCGGTTGGTCGATCAGATGCAGCATGTCGCCAATCATGCGACATTACATCGCGGGCAGGTGGTGGGGATGATTCGTCAGCTCGGTATCGATCCGCCCTCGACCGATCTGCTCTTCTACGTGCGCAGGGAAATCTCACCGAAGTAATCCGCGGCCCCGTTTTCGGAAATTCGTGGCAGAATGTCGATTTCGGCCCCCGCCGTTCGACTAACCTTTGAGGAACCTGGCGTTGAGGTTCGGCGTAAACAGATTTTCACGCCTTTTCCCGACATTGAGGAACGTATGAAATTCGCGAAGCTCATTTTGAAGAACGTGCTGCGTAACAAGCGACGGACCCTGCTGACTCTGTCGAGCCTGATAGTTTCGCTGTTCTTGATCATCAGCCTGGCAACGATTCTTACTGAATTCGAGCGCGGCAGTCAGGAAAGTAATCCTTCACGCTTGATGAGTCGCCACTCCGTTTCGCTCGCGTTCGTGTTGCCAATTGCCGATCTCCAGCGCATCCAGACGGTGAAGGGAGTGAAGGCCGTAATGCCGTTCACCTGGTTCGGCGGCATTTACAAGGACGAGAGAAACTTCTTCGCCAACTTCGCTGTCGATGCAGCAAAAATGAAGGAGATTTATCCTGAACTGAAAATGTCAGACGCCGAGTGGCAGGCATTTGCAGCGGACCGTCAGGGAGCGATCGTTGGGAAGAAATTGCAAATACTGTACGGCTTTACGCCCGGACAGCGGATCACGCTGAAGAGCCCAATCTACAACGCGGACGTCGAATTCATTATTCGCGGCATCTGCACCGGCGGCGACGAAAAGACGCTCTTCTTTCATCATGAGTACCTGGACGAACTGGTGAAGGCGGCTGGCGCCGAATGGGCCACGGACAAGGCCGGGCTGTTTGCGATGCTTGCTGACAAGCCGGAAGATGTGCCGCGCATCGGTCAGGAAATCGATGCGATGTTTGCGAACACTGACGCGCCGACCAAAACCGAAAGCGAGCGAGAGTTTGCGGCAAGCTTTGAAGCGATGACGGGCGGGGTCAAACAATTCCTTTACGCGATCATGGCGGCAATCACGTTCTCCTTACTGTTGGTAATGGGCAACACGATGGCAATGACGGTGCGCGAACGGACCAAGGAAGTCGGAACGCTTAAGGCCATCGGCTTCCAGCGCCACACGATCGCTGGCCTGTTCCTCGGCGAGTCGATACTTCTTGCCATCGTCGGAGGGGCGATCGGAATCGGAGGCGCAGTGCTGCTATATCGCTCCTTCGACATGAGTCTCTACATACCCAATCTCGTTTCGTTCATACCGCAGACTGAGACGCTGATCGGCGCCTTCGTGCTTTCGATCCTCGTCGGCGTTGTCAGCGTGGTCTATTCAACTTACCGGGTCACTGGTCTAACAATAGCCGAGGCCCTGCGGAGCACTGAATAATGGCCCTACCCATCAAGTACAATCTGCGAAATCTGGTCGTGCGCAAAGGCAGCACGCTCGCGACGGCGTTCACCATTGGTCTAACGGTTGCAGTCTTCCTGATGGTGATGGCGTTGGCCCGCGGCATCGACATGACGTTATCGAGCAGTGGCGAGCCGTTGAACGTGATCGTCGTCCGCGAGGGCAGCACTGCTGAGCTGAACAGCTCGGTCTCGCGCGAGCAATTCAACGATCTCAAGTATCTCGACGGCGTCGTGCGCGAGGGCGATGAGCCACTCGCCACGGGCGAGCTCATCACGCTGATTTACAAACCGCGAAAGGGGATGAGTCAAGGTTCCAACGTGCAGGTCAGAGGCGTTGGGCCAATGTCGTTCAAGCTGCATTCTGGGTTTCAGGTCGTCTCCGGAAAAAGGTTCCAGCCGGGACTGATGGAAGCAGTGGTTTCGAAAAGGATCGGCGAACGGTTTCAGGGACTCGACGTCGGCGATAAATTTCGTATACAGACGACGGAATTCACCGTTGTCGGAATATTTGAGTCCGGCGGCAAGGCGTTCGAGTCGGAAATCTGGGTCGACGTAAACGCGCTGGCGGCTGCTACCAAGCGCGGCGACTCGTTCTCTTCAGCAGTGTTGCGCGTTAGCGATGCGAACGCGCTCGCTGCTGTGACGAAGCGCATCACCGACGATCCCAAGCTGCATTTGAAAGCGTTGTCGGAACGTAAGTTCTACGAAGATCAGCAGGGCATCGCGTCAGGCTTATTGAAGGGACTGGCGTGGTTCATATTCTTCATCATGGCGGTCGGGGCCGGATTTGCCGGCATGAATACCATGTACGCAGCGGTCGCGCGTCGCACAAAAGAGATCGGAACGTTACGTGTGCTTGGGTTTGGGCGGATTAGTATTTTGCTCGCATTTCTTTTGGAGTCAGTCGCAGTTGCGCTGGTTGGCGCGGCCCTGGGAATCCTGTTGGCGCTGCCGTTGAATTTTGTTTCGACCGGAACGTCAAACTGGGCCACGTTCAGCGAGATCGCTTTCAACTTCCGTCTGACACCCGACCTGATGGGTTGGGCGCTCGCGTTTGGAGCGATCATCGGAATCGTGGGATCTCTGTTACCGTCAATCCGAGCATCGCGCTTCCGGATCGTCGATGCGCTTCGTGCGTGATTTAAGTAATTAACAAATGGTTACGAACCCCCAATCCAACGAAGAAAAGCAGAACCTCAACGAGCGGTTGCGGAGCTTGAAGATCGATCGCGGGCCCGCGCCGTCGCCGGGAAACAAGAACCGTTCACCGAAACTGTTGTTGCTCGGAATCGCGGTGCTCCTGGCGCTCGCGGCGTTTGCTTACCTCTTTCTGTTCTCGACAACGAAAACGATCTCGGCGGCGACAGTTCGAGTTGAGGCTGCGGGTGCGTCGTCGGGCGCCAGTATTCTGTCGGCGACGGGTTACGTCGTGGCACATCACAAGATCGCCGTCGGCGCGAAAGTCATGGGACGCGTCGCCTGGATTGGTGTTGA
>Ga0111539_10009603_pt1 | contig 12213 bp, 10 predicted proteins | sample RhiMethybrSRZTD1_FD_79667 | JGI IMG/M metagenome (GOLD analysis project Ga0111539, IMG submission 79667) | Populus rhizosphere microbial communities from Tennessee, USA - Rhizosphere MetaG P. TD hybrid SRZTD1 (version 2) (version 2) | ecosystem: Host-associated > Plants > Roots > Rhizosphere >...
CGCTCGGCACCATGCTGCAGGCGGGCGTCCCGATGCTGCGCGCCCTCGAGATATCGCGCGCCGTGCTCGGCAACGTGATCCTCGCCAAGGCGGTGGACGACGCTCGCGCCGGCGTGACCGAGGGTGAGTCGCTGGCGGTCATGTTGAGGAAGAGCGGCCACTTCCCGGCCACCGTCACCCACATGATCGCCGTCGGCGAGCGCTCCGGCTCGCTCGAGGCCATGCTTCTGCGCATCGCCGACTCCTACGAGCAGGAGATCGACATGCGGCTCAGCCGCCTCACCAGCATGCTCGAGCCGATGATGATCCTGGTGATGGGCGTGACGGTGGCCTTCGTGGTGTTCGCGATCCTGGAACCGCTCATGGACATGAGCAAGCTCCGATGACCCAAAGGGACCCAAGGGACGAGGAAGAGAAGATGAACATGGACAAGAAGAACCTGAAGCTGAGCCGGGCGGCGCTGCGCGGGCAGGCCGGTATGACGATGCTCGAGATCCTCATCGTCCTGGCCATCCTGGCGCTGGTGATGGCCTTCCTCATCGGGCCGCGCGTGATGGAGTGGTTCGGCCAGTCGAAGAAGACGCTGGCCGGCCCGATGGTCGACGAGTACGCCAGCAAGGCCTACCCGCTCTGGTCGCGCGACAACATGGGCAAGCAGTGCCCCGACAGCCTGCAGGACCTGGCCAAGTACACCAACAAGGAAGACCCCAAGGACCCGTGGGGCAACGAGCTCGTCATGGTGTGCGGCGACCAGGCCCCCGAGGGCGTGCCCAACCGCTTCGGCGTCATCTCCAAGGGCGAGGACGGCAAGCTCGACACCCCGGACGACATCAAGTCCTGGGAGCGCAAGAACCGCTGATTCCGACAGGCCTCGTGTGAACTGCTGAATCCGATAGGCCCTTGTCGTGAACCGCCAAACCCGCCAAAGCCGCCAAAGTTTCTTGGGGTTGGGATGCCCCAGGTCGGGCGAAGCGAACCCAACAAGTTCTGGGTTTGGCGCGTTTGGCGTCTTTGGCGGTTCAATCAAGGGGCGGCGTCGGGGATTCGCGCGGCGCGTGGGCGAGGGCGGGATGACGATGCTCGAGCTCCTGGTGGTGCTCGGCGTCATCGGGATGGCGATGTTCCTCGGCTTCTACGTGGTGGCGTCGGTGACCAAGAGCGCGCTCAGGAACGACACCGTCGAGGTGGCGGCCGCCCTGAAGGGCGCGCACAACCTGGCGGCGCAGAGCGGAATGCACCACCGGGTGGTGTTCGACCTCGACAAGCAGACCTATCGCGTCGAGGTGTGCCCCGACCCCATCCAGATAAAGCGCGGCGACGAGGAAGAGGTGATCGACCGCGAGGCGCTCGAGAAGCTGGCGGAGCAGCCCAACCCGCTGCAGGCGGCCAACTCGCTGGGGATCGGTCCGGGGATGGGCGGCCTGGGTAGCGCGACCAGCGACGTGGCGGACGCCGAGTCGCCCGAGGCCGCCCTCAAGGCGGCGGCGGCGCTCAAGGGGATGCGGGTCGGCGCCTCGCGCTGCGGCATCGCGCCTGCCTCCGGCGGCGACTCGCTCAACTACAAGGACCCGCAGCAGCCGAACATCCACCAGCTCGACAGCTCGAGCAAGGGCATCAAGCTCAGGCGGGTCTACGTCCAGCACCTGCGCGAGGAGGTCTCGTCCGGCGAGGTGAGCATCAACTTCTTCCCGCTCGGCCACGCCGAGAAGGCGCTCCTCGAGCTCGGCGACGACGAGGGCTCGCAGTACACGGTGCTGGTCCACGGCCTGACCGGGCGGATCGAGGTGCGCGACGGGCCGGTCGACCCGGACAAGCACATGCGGCGCAACGCCGCCGGCGACGAGGAGGACGGCAAGTGAAACGCCGGCCGTCGCAGCAGGGCTTCACGCTGGTCGAGGTGATGATCGCGCTGGCGATCCTCGCCATCGGTCTCGGGATGCTCCTGCGCTCGACCGCGAGCAACATCTTCGCCGCCCAGCGGGCGCAGATGATGACCGCCGCGGTCAACCTGACGCGCGGCAAGATGTACGACCTCGAGGAGACCCTCCTGGTCGACGGCTTCCAGGAGATGGATCAGACCGAGGAGGGCAACTTCTCCGAGGAGGGCTGGCCGCAGATCTCCTGGAAGGCGGAGATCGTCAAGATCGAGCTCCCCGACATGAACACCCTGCAGGGCATGACCGGGCAAGGTGAGGAAGGCGCCGAGGGCGCGACGGGATCGTCCACCACCGGCGCCCCGGCCGGCGGGCTTCTCGGCGGGATGCTCGGCGGGGTCGGCGGCACCGATCCCAACAGCGCCGCCGGCGCCGGGATCATGGGGACCTACTACACCATGATCAGCGATGTCCTCAAGGAGGCCATCCGCAAGGTGACGCTCACCGTCACCTACGACATCGGCGGCTCCACCGAGTCGATGACGGTCACCTGCTACTTCACCGATCCGAGCGCGATCGGCCGCAAGATCCCGTTCGCGGGTGGCAGCGAGGCGGAAGGGGAGGGCGGCGAGGAGGGCGGCGCGGGGGGCGGCGGAACCCCGAACTCCAACCCGAATCCGAACCCCAACCCGAATCCGAACCCCAATCCCAATCCGCGCGGCGGCGGAGAGACCCGATGAGCCGCCAGAGCGAGCGGGGCTTCACGCTGGTCGAGCTCGTCATCTCGCTGGCGATCGTCGCGTTCATGATGATGCTCGCCTGGCAGACGACCTCGACCGCCATCACCACCCGCAAGAACCTGGCGTTCGAGCAGGAGCGCGACCACGAGCTCCGGGTCGCCACCAGCCGCATGGTGCGCGACCTCGGCTCCGCCTACCTGTCGGCCAACGAGGATCAGGCCGCCCTCGAGCGGCGCACCCTGTTCATCGGCAAGAGCGAGGGCAAGGTCGACGAGCTGCGCTTCTCGACCATGGCGCACGAGGTCCTGTGGGCCGACGCCAACGAGTCGGAGCAGACCGTCGTCACCTACATGGCCGAGTCGGATCCCGACGAGCGCAGCAAGACCAACCTGGTGCGCAAGGAGCTGCGCCGCATGCGCGACCCGCTCGACAGCCAGTCGGAGACGCCGGCCGAGGTGGACCTGCTCATCCGCGACATCGAGCGGGTCAAGTTCGAGTACTACGACTTCCGCGACAAGAGCTGGAAGGAGCGCTGGGACTCGACCCAGGCCGACGCCGAGCGCGGCCGGCTGCCCACCCGCGTCCGCATCACCATCGAGGTCGGCATCGACCGCGGCGACGACCACGAGACCCTCAAGTACATCACCCAGGCGCGCATCTCGATGCAGGAAGAGCTGAAGTTCTTCACCAACTGATCATGGCCCCGCGCAACCAACAGTCGCTGTCGCAGAGAGGAGTCGCGATCATCGCGGTGCTCGCCTCGCTGGCGATCCTCGGCGCCGCGGTGGCCGAGTTCTCGACCGACACCGCGGTCGACGGGGTCTCGGCGACCAACGCGCGCGACGATATGCAGACCCACTTCCTCGCCCGCTCCGGCGCCAACCTCACCCAGCTCATCATCCGGCTGCAGACCGACGTGGTCGACAAGTACAGGAAGCAGCTCGGCGACTTCCAGATCGCCGACTACGCCGGCATGTTCATGGGCGCCTTCGGCGGCGGCCGCGAAGAGGTCGACGCGATGGCCGAGCTGCTCGGCGGCTTCAAGGGCGACGCCATCAAGGGGCTCGGCGTCGCGGTCGGCAACTTCGACGTCGTCATCACCACCGACGACGGGCGCATCAACATGAACTGCGCCAACGGGACCCAGCAGAGCCAGGAGACCCTCAAGGCCCAGCTCGAGGCGCTGTTCTACTTCGAGGCCTTCGATCCCATCTTCGAGAGCGAGGACGCCGAGGGCTGGCGGCGCGACCGCGCCACCCAGGCCTCCGCCCTCATCGACTACATCGACCGCGACCGGGCCGGCTTCGGTCAGCCCGGCACCATGGAGGAGTACGGCTACGAGACCCTCGACGACCGCTACCGGGCCAAGAACAACTACATCGACACGGTGAGCGAGCTCAAGCTGGTGCGCGGCATCGACGACCGCATGTGGACGCTGTTCGGCGACCAGTTCACCGCCTACGGCGACTGCAAGGTCAACATCGGCGCCGTCCAGGACCCCAAGCTCATCGCCTCGATCCTGTTCCTCTCGGCCAAGAACCCCGACGACCCGGTGGTCAAGGACCCGATCAAGCTGTGGGCGCTGTCCAAGCTGGTCATCGAGGCGCGCAGCTGGGGGGTCTACTTCGACGACCTCCAGTCGTTCGCCGACTTCGTCAAGGACCCGCAGGGCTCGCTCGGCGGTCTGTTCGCCGCCGACCCGGGCGCGAACGGGGTGCCGCCCCCGACGGCGCCCAGCACCCTCGGCAACCTCCAGGTCGACGGGCTCGAGCTCGACGCCACCAAGCTCGGCCAGGTCGCGCGCTCCGGCCCGCGCCGGATCTACCGGGTCGAGGTGGTCGCCACCGTCCCGCGCGGCGTCGAGGGCACCGGCAACGACTACGTCAAGCGGCTGGTGGCGGTCTGGGACACCAAGACCCAGAACCAGAACATGCGCGATCCGGCCTCGTCCAAGGGCGCCTGGGTCTACTGGAGGGAGGAGTAGCCGTGTCCCGCATCCTCGGCATCGATCTCGGCGCCTACAGCGTGAAGGTCGCGGTGATGAGCCCCGGCTTCCGCAGCGCGACGACGGTCGACATCTTCGAGCGCCTGGTGCCGGCCGGCGACGAGCCGCACGAGATCCGCGCCGCGCGGGTGCTCGGCGAGATCGTCCGCGCAGAGCGCCTCGACCAGGACCTAGCCTACGCCTCGCTGGCCGGCGATCGCGTGTTCGTCCACGTGCTCGAGTTCGGCTTCAAGAACCTGCGCCGCCCCGAGCTGGGCAAGGCGGTCGGTGCCGAGCTCGAGGGCATCCTGCCGATCGAGCTCGAGGAGATGGTCTACACCTTCGAGCCATTGCCACGCGAGGCGGCGCAGGCGACGCCGGCCCCCGCGCTCGACGACCCCGCCTTCGTGCCGCCGGCCGCCGGTCCGCTCGCGGCCGGTCCGGTGGCGGCGCCGACCGACGGGATGCGCGTCCTCGCCTGCGCCGGGGTGGGCGCCAAGATCCGCGGCTTCCTCGAGCTCATCGAGCAGAACGGGGTCGAGCCGCGCGGTCTCCTGGCGGGCCCGGCGGCGTATCCCCGGGTGCTCGAGCGGGTGGCCGCGGCGCAGATGGCCGGCATCCCGGGCGCAGCCAAGCTGCCGCCGCAGCCGCCGACCGCGGTCATCGACATCGGCCACGAGCGCACCGACGTCTGCGTGGTGGTCGCCGGCCGAGCGGTCTACCTGCGCACCATCGCGCGCGGCGGGCGGCAGCTCACCGACGCCATCGCGCGCATCTGGAAGCTGCCCTGGGCGCAGGCCGAGTCGGCCAAGCACCAGGACGGCTTCGTCGCCTCGACCGCCGAGCCGGCGCCGAGCGAGGCCTGGGCGCGCATCCACGAGGCGCTCATCCCCGAGCTCGGCCCGATGGCCCGCGATCTGCGCCAGACCCTGCTCGCCTGCCGCGCCAAGACCGGCGCTACCGTCGAGCGCTTGCTCCTGGTCGGCGGCGGTGCCCGGCTGCGCGGTCTCACCTCCTACCTCGCCGAGCAGCTGCAGCTGCCGGTCAGCGCGCTCGGCCCGGCCGAGGACCACGCGATCCTCGGCCCCCGGCTGGCGGGCCTGGGCGCCCGCGCCGACGTGGCCTGCCTGGCGGCCGGCGTCGCGCTCGAGGGCGCCAGCGGGCGGCCGACCTTCGACCTGCGCCAGGGCGACCTGGCCTTCAAGGCCGACCTGTCGTTCCTGCGGGCCAAGGCAGTGCCGCTGGCGGCCGCCGCCCTCCTCATCATCGCCTTCGCTGCGGTCTCCGCCTACGCCAACCTGTTCCGCCTGCGCAAGGCGGAGAAGGCGCTCGACAAGCGGCTGGCGATCGAGTCAGCCGAGGTCTTCCAGAAGCAGATGTCGGCCAAGGAAGTCCTCGATCAGGTGGCGCCCGCCGGCGGCGCCGCGGGTGACAACCCGATGCCGAAGATGACCGCCTGGGACCTCATGCTGGCATTCAACTCGGCCCTGCCACCCAAGGAAGAGGTCAAGATCGACATCGAAGACTTCGACATCAAGCAGGGCAAGATCACGGTCAAGGCGGTGTCGGCTCCCACCCAGACCCAGAACGCGCTGGCCGGGATCAAGACCCTCGAGGGCTCGCTCAAGAAGTCGAAGTGCTTCGCCGATTTCCCCAGCCCGCAGAGCCAGCCCGGCCGCGACGACAACCGCGAGTTCACTCTCACCATCAAGACCCCCTGCCTGTAGGACAGCCATGGCGAGCGCCCTCGATCGAGCGAAGGAATGGTGGGAGAGCAAGGCGCCCCGCGAGCGCAAGCTGGTGCTGGCGCTCGGCGCCACGCTGGTCATCTGCACGGTCGGCTGGGTCGCGATGACCATCCGCGGCGGGCTGTCGGCGATCGAGAAGAAGAACGAGCAGAGCCGCGAGGCGCTGGCCGCCATCGACATGCAGCGCATCCTCAAGCAGAGCCAGGGGGCCGGTCAGCCTGTGGTGACCATCCCCGACTCGCCGGTCGCGCTCGACACCTACCTCGACGGCATCATCACCGAGGTGGGGCTGAAGAGCCCGACCTACCCGGCCCCCAAGGAGAGCCAGAAGGGCAACACGGTCGAGCTGACCATCCACGTCGCGCTGCAGGACCTCAGCATCTACCAGCTCAAGGACCTGCTCGAGAAGGTCGAGACCCAGAACCCGGTGGTGGTGGTGACCGAGCTCCACGTGAAGAAGAACTTCGGCAACAAGGAAAACGTCGACGTCGACTTCACCGCCGCCACCTACTACAAGAAGGCGGCCGGCAGCGGCGGCGGCGGCAAGCCGGCCGCTGGCGGCGGCGAGAAGCCGAAGGAGGGGTAGCGATGCGGATGCCGCGCCTCGACCTGTCCCGTCTGCGCAATTTCAGCTTCCGCCACCTCGACCTCAGCCCGCGGCAGCGCAAGGCGCTGCGCATCGCCGGCATGGTGCTGCTCGGCATCGTGACGTTTCTCTTCACCCTCCACTTCACGTTCCCCTACGACCGCGTCGAGGGGAAGCTGAAGGAGATGCTGAGCTCGAAGTACGACGTCACCGTCGGGTCGACCGGCCACGGCTGGCTGCCCGGCAGCATCGTGCTCGAGAACGTCCGGCTGCGCTCGCGGCCGACCAAGCCGGACGAGAAGGTGAGCGAGATCGTCATCGATCGGGTGGTGGTCGACCTCGGGCTCGACTTCAACCTGTTCGCCGTCATCCGCAAGAAGCTGGTGGTCGACATCGAGGCGGAGGTCGGCGGCGGCGAGATCGAGGCCGATCTCGATCTGTCGAGCTCGTACGTCGAGGCGACCCTGGAGACCGAGGGCCTGCCGCTCGGCAAGGTCCCGGGCCTGGCCTCGGCGGTCGGCCTGCCGATGACCGGCGGGCTCGACGCCGACGTCGAGCTGCGGCTGCCCGGCGGCAAGTTCCGCAACGCCGAGGGTCACATCGAGCTCAGCTGCGACGACTGCACGGTGGGCGACGGGACGTCGAAGATATCGATGAGCCCGCCCAAGACCTCGTCGACCCGGCGGCGGAGCAGCCGGACGGCCGCCGGCTGGGGCGACGAGGCGCGCAGCATCACGGTGCCCAAGCTCCAGCTCGGCGAGTTCAAGGCGCTGGTCGACATCTCCAAGGGCGTCGGGCAGATCAAGGAGCTCGGCGCGACCTCGAAGGACGGCTGGTTCAAGATCACCGGCAAGATCGAGTTTCGCGACCCGTTCGCCAGCTCGCTGTTCCCCGCCTGCATGCAGTTCCGCCTGTCGGACGAGCTGAAGAAGCGCGAGCCGACCTTCGGAAACATCGAGTACGGCATCTCGGAGAAGGTGCGCAAACCCGACGGCAGCTTCTCCATCCCGACCAAGGGCAAGCTCACCGAGCTGAAGTTCGACCCGCGGCAGATGTGCGGCGGCGGATCGGCGGAGGACGAGGAGGGCGGCGGCGACGGGGACGGCGGCGGGGTCGCCGGACGCCCCTCGCTCAGCCCGGAAGTGCCCGGCGCCGCGGCCGCGGCCGGTAACCCCCCCTTCGATCCGGGGGTCGAGGGGGGCACTCAGCCGCCGGAGGGGATGCCGCAGCCCGGCACCTCCGGTCCGGTGATGGCCGGCCAGGACGCCGGCGCGCAGCCGACCGCAGGCGAGCCGCCGCCGCCGGTCCCCGAGCAGGAGGAGCCGCGCCCGTCCAACGACGAAGGACGCGACCGGGATCGCGACTCGGACGACGCGCGCGATCGCGAGCGTGAGCGAGACCGCGACCGCGATCACGACGACGACTCGCGCGGCGAGGAGCGCCGCGAGGATCCGACCGGCGGCGTCGACTGAAGCGCCGGGATTGAAGCGCCGCTCGCAGCGCGGCTCGCCCCACATGTCGCCGCGCCAGCTGTGGGTAGGGCAGCCACCCTGTGGCGGCGTCTGCTCGTCCGACCGCGTGTTAAGCTGGGCGCCATGACCGGGCGGTGCATCGCCGCCGCCGCGGCGCTGGTCGCGGTCGCCGCCATCGCCGCGCCGGTGGTCGAGGCCGACGGCGACGGCGATCCCGCGGCGCTGGTCGCCGAGGGCGAGGCGCTGGCGCGCGCGGGCGAATACTCGCGCGCCATCGCGCGCTTCAAGGAGGCCGAGCGGCAGGAGCCGCATGCCGCCAACGCCTGCCGGATCGGCCTGGCCTACCTGCGCCGCGAGCTCTGGCCCCAGGCAGAGCTGTTCCTCGACCAGTGCCGCCGGCGATCGTCGGCGACCGACCCGGTGCCCGACTGGATCGCCGACGCCGAGGCCCAGCTGGCCGCCAAGCTGGGCGAGGTCGACGTCGCGGCGATCGACATCCGCGTCTCTCCGCCGGAGGCGGCCGCCGAGATCAGCGTGTCGAGCTTTGCTCCCGACGAGCGCTTCGCGCCGCGAACCATCCACCTGCCGCCCGGCTCCTACGTCCTCACCGTGAGCGCCGCCGGGTATCGCGACGGCCAGGCGACGGTGACGGTGTCGGACCGCACGGCGCAGAGCGTGGCGGTCGAGCTCGAGAAGGTACCGGTCGCCGGCGCCGTGCCCGTCAGGCCGTCGCCTGCGCCGGCGGTCGAGGTCGACGACGAAGGGCCGCGCTCCGGCCACAGCACCTGGGTCCTGGTCGGCGCCGCCGGCCTGGCGGCGGCTGGCGGCGTCTTCCACGTCCTGGCCGCGCGCGAGCGGTCCGAGCTCGAACAGGCGCGCGACGACGACGATCCGATGCACTACGACGATCACCGCGGCCGGTTCCTCGCCTACCGCGCGGTCACCGTCGGCTGCTACGCCGGCGCGCTCGCCGCCGCCGGGGTCGGCCTGTGGCTGCGGATCGGCGAGCGGCGCGATCGCGCGGTGGCCGTGCGCCCCGCGCTGGAGCCGGGACGGGCGATGGTCCTGGTGGAGTGGCGGCGATGAGCTTGCGGGTGACCGCCGACGGGCAGGAGCGGTACTGCCCCGCCTGCGAGCGCTCCTTCAGCACCGGCGACGTGTGTCCGCAGGACGGCACCACGCTGGTCCTCCTCAGCACCGGCCCGGATCGCCTGCTCGGCACCACCCTCGACGGCCGCTACACCATCGTCGAGAAGCTCGGGGCCGGCGGCATGGGCACGGTCTATCTCGGAGTCCAGCTCTCGGTCGAGCGCGAGGTCGCCATCAAGGTGGTGAGCCCGAACCTCATGGCCCACAGCGAGGTCATCAAGCGCTTCCTGCGCGAGGCGAAGCTGGCCAGCCGGCTCAATCACCCGAACGCGGTCGCGGTGCTCGATTTCGGCCGCGGGGCCGGCGACCTGTTCTTCCTGGTCATGGAGCGGCTGGCCGGGCAGACCCTCGAGCACCTGATCGCCAGCGGCGGCCGTCTGCCGGTCGATCGCGCCCTGGCCATCGCGCGCCAGATCTGCGACGCGCTGGTCGGCGCCCACCAGCTCTCGATCGTGCACCGCGACCTCAAGCCGTCGAACATCATGATCGTCGCCGGCGCCGGCGGCCGCGAGGTGGTCAAGGTGCTCGACTTCGGCCTGGCCAAGCTGGTCTCGTCGGAGGTGTCGGCGCAGGTGACGCGCACCGGGGTGGTGATCGGCACGCCGGCCTACATGTCTCCCGAGCTGGCCACCGGGCGCGACGCCGACGAGCGGGTCGATCTCTACGCGCTCGGCTGCATCCTCTACGAGATGCTGAGCGGGGTGGTTCCCTTCGCCGGCAAGACGCTGCACGAGACACTCGCGATGCACGCGTCCCACCCGCCGTCGCCGCTCGCCGACGTCCCGCCCTGGCTCGAGGCGGTGGTGTACCGGCTCATGGAGAAGAGCCCGGCCGATCGCTTCGCCTCCGCGGCCGCGACCCTCGAGGCGCTGTCGGGCCCCGCGCCGGCAGGCGACGAGTCGGGTGTCCGGGCAGCCCACGCGCTCAGCCCGTCGCAGGTGGTGAGCCGGCCCGCGCTCCCCGTCGAGATCAGCCCGACCTTGCTCGGCACGCCGGCGACGCCGGCGCCGGCACCGGCGCTGGCGGCCACTCCTGGCCAGTCGAGCCGGCGCGGTCGCCGGATCGCGCTCAGCCTGGCGGTGCTCGTCCTGGCCGCCTCCGCGGTGGTCGGCTGGCGACTGCGTCGCGGCGAGCCGGTGGACGAGCCCTCGGCCGCGCCGCCACGCGCCGCCGCACCCTCGCCGACGGCGCCGGCGCTCGCCCCGGCGACCCCGCCGGCCCATCCGGCGCCCGTGGGATCGCTCCCGCCGCCGGACGCGTCGCCGCCCGCCGCGGTCGACAGCGAGGAGGCCGGCGCCGCCGGCGCCACGCGGCCTCGCCGCATCCGCCGACACACCAGCAAGCGAGACCACACACCGCCGGACCAGGGCAGCGCGAGCAAGGGCAGCGGCGACGGCCGCAAGAAAGGGCTGCCGTTCTGAGGCGGGGCGCGCGCTCGCCGGCAGCGCTGCGCGCGACGTTGGCGGCGAGCGCCCTGGTGGTGGCCGGCTGCCTCAGCCTGCCGGATCGGCCGCACGGCAACGGACCGGACGGCGACGGCGGGCTCGGCGTGGACGCCGGCTACCCTCGCGACTCCGGTTTCCTCCTGCGCCGCCAGGCCGCGGTCGGCGACCTCGACGGCGACGGCCCCGACGACCTCGCGCTCTGGGGCAACCTGGGCGATGACGCCAGCCAGCAGGGGCAGCGCCCGGCGATCCGCCTCTACTTCGGCGGCCTGACCGGTTTCGAGCAGGCGCCGGACATCGACCTGCGGTTCGACGCGGACCGCCCCTGGTACGAGGTCCTCGATGTGGCGATCGAGCCCGCGCAGAGCATCGTCTTCCTGACCGCCGAGGACCTCGCGCCGCGCACATCCGAGCCGCCGCACGTCCGCCGCGTCCGCGCCGGCCACATCCCGGTGCTCGACAGGGCGATCGGCGAGCCGGTCTTCCGGTCGCAGGACGATCTGGTGGTGAGCGGCTACGCCGACGCGCCGGCCCCCGAGTTCGTGGTCTGGCGCAAGAAGGCGATCGCCGAGACCACCCGCCTGGTCTTCGGGTTCGTCGACATGGACTCCATCAGGCTCCCCGAGATCGGGTCGTCCAACCAGCTCACCGAGGCCCCGGGCGCCTTCTTCTTCTGGGACGAGGAGAACCCGGTACTGCAGGACGCCTTCGCGATCGACAACGACACCGACGGCGACGACATGATCGTGATCACCCGCGAGAACGTGGGCCGGACCCTCGGCGACGCCGGCGCCGGTCAGGACATCGCCCAGACGCCCCTCGGCGATGACTGCCAGCGGGTCGCGCGCGGCAACGTCGAGTACGGGACGTTCTTCGGGGTGGCGACCTGCGCCGGAACCCCCGACGTCGCCCTGGTCGTCTCGCCCCAGGCGTCGTTCGCGCCGCCCGCCGTCCACTCGTTCTCGCTCGAGAGTGGCCAGGCTCCGACCGATCTCGACATCCTCGACATCGCCGGCGATCCGATGCAGCCGGAGCTCGTCACCATCGAGGCCGGCCAGCTGGTCGTCTACGGCGACCTGACGTTCGACCCGACCACGACCGCCTGGACCGACAGCCTGCCGATCGGCGACTACGATCTCGTCGTCGGCGGACACTTTCGCGAGTCGTCCGAGCACCACATCTATCTCTTCAGCACCAGCGACCCGACCATGCTGC
>Ga0111539_10009604_pt1 | contig 12213 bp, 5 predicted proteins | sample RhiMethybrSRZTD1_FD_79667 | JGI IMG/M metagenome (GOLD analysis project Ga0111539, IMG submission 79667) | Populus rhizosphere microbial communities from Tennessee, USA - Rhizosphere MetaG P. TD hybrid SRZTD1 (version 2) (version 2) | ecosystem: Host-associated > Plants > Roots > Rhizosphere >...
CGAGGATGATGCGCGCGTTCTGCGCGTCTTGCCGGTTTGTCGGCGTGCTGATGGCCTGCGTCCGATCCAGGCGCATCATCTGCAGGCTCATATGCCCGGTCACGTCGTAGATGAGGCGTCCGACCGGTTCCGCGCCAAGCACCGCGTCGCGAACGACCTCGCCGCCGGCCTTCCGCACCTCTCGCGACTCCAGCTGCCACGCGCCGATGATTCGATCGCGCGTCCGGCGCGCGTTCTGCGAAGCGGCGTGTCCGGACGGCGCCGGGTAAATGGCGAGCAACATCACGCCGAGCGCAACTGCACGAGATCGACTGTTCACGAGGTCCTCCGGATCGTTCGTAGCATCCGGCTTCAGCCGGACCTGGTCCGCGTGAACGCGGACGCTACTACTGAAGCTTGAAGTTCACGGTAACGGTCATCACCACCGGCACCGGTTCACCGTTCAGGAGCGCCGGCGTGAAACGCCACTGCCGCACCGCCGTCACCGCGGCATCGTCGAGGAGCGGCACCGAGCGCAGCACGCGCACCGCCTGGACGGTGCCGTGCGCGTCGATCACCGTCTCGAGGATGACGACCCCTTCCTTCCGCGCCACCTGCGCAATCGAAGGATACACCGGTGCGACGTCGACGATTTTCCGCGGCGCCGTGATGCCTGCATGCAGGCGCATCGGCGGCTGGACCGGCGGGGGAGGAGGCGGCGGCGGCACCGCCGCGCCGCCGACTGTGTCGCTGCCGAACGGCAGGCCGTTGGTGACGCCTTCGATGACACCGGGCGACGTGGCTGCCGGCGCGCGCTCGGTTTCGGGCGCGACGCCGGTGGGCGCAACGATCGGCGCGGCTTCGGGAACGTTGCCAGCTTCCGCAGGCGTGTGCCCGCGCCGCGGCGGCGGCGCCGGCGGCTGGATCTCGACCGGGATGAAATCGGAGAGGTTGTAGAGGATCGGATCGTGCGGGATCGGCAGCGCGCCGATGACCAGCGACTGCGCGACGAGCGCCGCCGCGATCACGATCGTGTGGACGACAATCGAGAACAGCGTAAACGCACGCCGCATGGCTCCTCCTGAGATGAGCGGGCAGGCCCGCGAACCGGGCGGCCTCGGCGGCCGCCCGTCGTCGACTCATGTCAGGTTGGACACCATGAGGTGCTGAAGGTTCCTCTTCGCGAGTCAGCGCGGGCTGCGAAGCGATTGGATGTTGCCGTTTTCGATCGCGCCGTCGACCGACGCGACGATGAGGCCGGCGGCATCGCGAATGGTGATCGCAAATCTGTCGTTGCCGCGCCCGGGCTCGCCGGCGTCGGTCGCCACCGCCTCGAAGGTGTAGCCGGCGGCGCCGTTCCAGCGGCCGACGCCGGAAACGAGCGCCGTGTCGACCCCGCCCTCCGGCCGCGGCCCCGGCGAGACGCCGTCGACGTTGAAGAAGACGGCGCGTGTGGCGACACCCTCGAAGCGATCATCGTGATCGCGGCCGCGGCGATCGCCCTTCGCGCGATAGCGCAGCGCGCCGGCGTCGGCGCCGGTCGTGCGCTCTTCGACGGCGAAATCGAAATCGTGCCTGACGCCGCCGGTCTCGATGCGCCCGTCGCCGATCATCCGCCCCGGCTGCGCCGGCTCGGTCACGGTGACGCGGAAGCCGCCGGTGGCGCGATTGCCGTGCGCATCGACCGCCGCGCACGACACGACGGTTGCGCCGATCGGGAACGTGCTCCCCGACGCCGGCGCGCACGCGACCGGCAGCGATCCGTCGACCAGATCGACGGCGGCGGCGGTGAAGCTCACGAGTGCGCCGCCCGGCGCGGCGGCGACCGCAGTGAGATCGCCAGGCAGCGTCAGCGCGGGAGGCGTCGTATCGACAACCGTCAAGGTGAATGTCGCCGAGCCGGCGCAGCCGATCGCGGTGCGCGCTTCCACCGTGAAGGCGAAGGCGCCGAGCGCGCCCGGCGTGCCGGCGAGGACGCCGGACGCATCAAGCCCCACGCCGCCAGGCAGCGATCCGTCGCTGAGCGCAAACGTGTACGGGCCGGTGCCGCCGCTCGCCGACAACGCCTGCGAGTACGGGAAGCCGAATTCGGCCGGCGCGATCGTGCCGCTGACCGTGATCGCCGGGCACACCGCCGCGCCTGACAGCGCGACCTCCACCAATCCGCTGTTCGAGCTGGCGATCGAGAGCGAGGCGTTCTTCGTTCCGGCCGCTCCGGGCGCGAACGTGACGTCGATTGCCGCGGTGCCGCCCGACGCCAACGCTGTTGCCGTCGGCGCGGCCGGGATGAAGTCGGCCGCATCCGTTCCGGCGATCGCCGCCGGGTTGAGGGTGATCGAGGCGAACAGCACGTTCTTCGCAGTCACCGTTCGCACGGCCGTGGCCGGCAGCGTCACGGTGCCGAAGTCGACGCTCGCCGGCGCCGCCGTCAGGACGATGTTCTGCGGGTTCGGCAGGTCCGGCGCCGTGCCGGTCAGCAGCCGGAAGTCCGCGGCGTTGTCGCCAGTGTCCTGCAGCGCCGTCGCGCTGCCGCCCGGCTTGCGTTCGTAGCTGCGGTTGCCGTTGGTCGTAACAGCACCGAGCGTCGTGCCCTCTTTGTATGCTGAACCTGCGCTCATCCCGACCGCATCGAGCGGCGTCGTGCCCGTGGCATCGAAGATCGCCACGCCACCATCGTCGGTCACGCCGGTGGTGAAGTTGCGGTTGCCGGGCACCGATAGCGAATAGCCCGTGTTCAAGGTGCTGTTGAAGAACAGATAGTGCGCGCGCGCCGGCAGGACGACGCCGGCCGGGACGGTCGCTCGAACCGAGGTCGTGCCGGCGTTGTTCGATCCGAACAGCCGGTAGCCGCTGATGTCGATCGGCGCGTCGGAGTTGTTGTAGATCTCGACGAACTCGTCGTTGCCGCCGACGGCGCCCCGGGTGCGGAACTCGCTGATCACGACGCCGCTGTCACCACCGCCACCGCAGCCGGACGGAGTACCAGGCGAGACGACGATGTCCGCGAGCGTGCGCGGGAACAGCTGGTAGCCGCCGTCGAACGGCGCGGAGCTGTCGAACTGGCCGACGACGCCGACGACCGAGATCGGACCGCAGGGTACCGGCGTGCCATCGATTTCGGTATCGGCGTCGATGCGGATCGTCGCGGTCAGCGTGCCGCCAGCCGAGACGGTGAGGTTGCCGGCCGGAAACAGCCCCGGCGGGCTGGTGATGGTGACGCCGTTCAGCCTGACCAGGCGCCCTTCGAGCGCCTCGCCGGCGCCGGCGTTGCCGAGCTCGGCGACGGTGACGACGGTCGGCGTCACCGGTGCGCCGGTGGTCAGCGGTGTGACGCTGGAGACAACGAGCTCGGTCAGGCCGTTGAACTGGGTGACCGTCCCGAGCGCTTCGACGTTGTCGCCGAAGGCGAACGGCCCGGCGTTCAGCGTCGTGCTGAACAGATCGATCCCGCCGGTCGCGTCCTGGACGTAGTACTCGATGCCGTTCCCGCCGCGGAAATCGATTGAGGTCACCGTGCCGCGCACCTTGACGGTTTGCCCGAGGCGGTCGGGGACGAAATCGGCCGGCGGATTCCCGTTGCCGTTGGTCACCGCATCGGCGCGCGCTTCGGCAATCGTCAGCAGCGGCGCTTCCGACGGTGATCCGGCGCCGAGATCGACGCGGCTCCTCGGCGTGATGTTGTAGCCGGCGTCGAACGGGCGGAGGTAGTCGTCCTGCTGGAGGATGCCGACGGCGGTGAACGTCGCCGCCGGGGTGAACCCCTCGACGTCGGTATCGTCGTCGATCTTCATCGACAGGCTGCCGGTGCCGTCGCTGATCGTGACGAAGCTGTCGAGCGCCTGCGGCGTCGCCGGGATCGTGCCGGCGGTGATCGACGCGTTCGCGATCGAGAAGAACTGTCCCTCGAACGATTCGGGGTTGGCGGCGAGCGCGGCAATGGTGGTGGTCACCGGCGCCGGCGCCGGACCCGACGAGGTGACGGTGACGCCGAACGGCGAGGTCGTCTTCTCGATCGATTCGGTCAGATCGAGGCGGAGACGGCCGCCGTTGAAGTTGACGCGGCCGCGCGCCTCGACGCTCTGCCCGGGCGTCGTCGGCGTGAAGGCGGTCGGGGTATCGCTCGAACGGTAGACGTTCAGCGCGCCGGTCGCGTCCTGCACGTAGTCATCGTTGGTCGCCGCGCCGCTGAAGCCCGAGGCGGTCACAGTGCCCTGGATGCGCGCCGCGTAACCGGTATACAGCGGTTCACCGTTTGCGGCGGCCGCGCGCAACGACGCAACGGGGGTCACGCCGGCGAAGTACCCGGAGGAAAACGTCGTCGTCTGCGCGCCCACGACTGGAACGATCGCGGTACCGGAGACCGAGTACTTGACTCGTGTGCCGTCCGGCTGCGCCGGAATCGTGGCCTCATAGACACCGACGCCCGCCGCCAGCGTCATCGTCACCGGGGACTGCGTCACGCCATTGATCTCGTAGATCAACGTGACGTTCGAAATCGGGTCCTGATCGCGCACGTTGGCCGTGACGACAACGGGGTCTGACGCCAGCGGGAGGAGCGGTGTGGTCTGGACCACGACCGTCGGCGGGAAGTTTGCCGTTCGCCCCGGCGACCGGCCGTCGACCGTATACGTGTGGAGCGCCGGACTGATCCGTCCGCCACCATCGTCGAAGCTCTGAAGCGAATAGGTCGTCGTGCCGTCGGTCTGCAGCAGGATGGTGCCGTTGCCGCCGCCCGGCGTGCCGGCGGCAATCCCTTGTCTGGTGACGCGGTCGTCGCCGGCGACCGGCGTTTCGGGCTGGTAGAACACCGGCCCGGAGCCAGGCAGCGGGACGCCTGGAAGCGGGTTCGTGTTCAGGTTGCTGACCGGCGTGTTCAGGTACTTGTTCACCGTCTCGCGATGCGGATGGCCGAACGAGTTGCTGTCCGACGCCTGAGCGACCGCAACTTCAGCCTTGATCGCCGAGAGGAACGTCTGGTTGCTGGTCGTCGTGCTGCCGTGATGGCTCAACTGAACGACGTCGATGTCGCCGATGAGTTGTCCGACGTAGGTTTCGACGTCAGGCGTCTTCGCGGTGCTGGTGCTGCCGCCGCCGGTGAGGTCGCCGGCGACGAAGAAGTCGAAGTTGTTGTATTCGACCAGCAGACCGATGCTCTCCGAATTGAGATCCGCGTTCGTGATCGGCACCGAGCCCAGGCTGACGAATCGTCCGCCGGCGACCACGCACGTCGCACGCGCATTGGGACCGAGCTCGATCCTCGACCCAGGTTGGATCGGCGCACGCAGGATGCCGTGGCTGGCGGCCGCGTTGACATAGTCGGTGTACGCGCTCAGCGTGCCGCCCGGGTTGGGCGGAAGCACCTCGGCGGCGTCGCCGTTGTCGTAGGCGGTCCCGACGCGGCCGCTATTCAGCAGCTCGGTGATGCCCGAGATGTGGTCGATGTGATAGTGGGTGACGACCGTGTAGTCGATCTTCGCGATGCCCAGCGTGTCGAGGAGCGGGATGATCTTCGTCGTTCCGCCTCCCGGAGGGCCGCCGTCGACCAGCAGCGAGGTCACCTTGCCGGTGCCGTCGGGCGGACCGACGATGAGCGTGCCCGCGCCCTGGCCGATGTCGACGAAGAAGATTCGCAGCCCGGCGCCTTGCGCGGCGGGCCGTTGCGCGAAGAGAAGAAGAGACAACGCGGCCAGAGCCGTCAGTTTTTTCATGTTGTGAAGTTCGCTCGTGAATCGACGTGAAATTCTGCGCAGCGACGTTCGTGCGAGGGGAGTCGGGAAAAAATTTTAGGATCGCGCCCGCGCGCGGTCAACGCAATTCCACGTAACGAAGAGCTTGCCGTGCAAGCCGGAACACGTCGTCCATCATCCGCGCGTTCAACTTGCCGGTGTTGGTGTTCTGGCGGCTCGGATGGTAGCAGCCGATGACTGATTGTCCGTTCGGCAGCGCGTGCGCGACACCGTGGCCGAATTCGGGGCGCGGTCGCACCTCCACACCGCGGCGGCGCAGCAGCTGCAGCCAGGCGTCGAAGCCGATGCGCCCGAGCGCGACCACGACGCGCACGTTCGGCAGCGCGCCGGTCTCGGCGTCGAGATGCGCCAGGCAGTTGTCGATCTCCTCGCGCGTCGGCTTGTTGTCGGGCGGCGCGCACCGCACGGCGGCGACGATGTAGGCGTCGGACAGCGCCAGGCCGTCGTCGACGTGGCGTGCGGTCGGGATGTTGGCGAAGCCGGCGCGGTGCAGCGCCGCCATCAGGAAGTCGCCGGAGCCGAGCGGGCCGTCGCCGGTGAACACGCGGCCGGTGCGGTTGGCGCCGTGCGCGGCGGGTGCGAGCGCGACCAGCAGCATGCGCGCGTTGGGATCACCGAAGCCGGGCACCGGGCGGCCCCAGTAGACGTCGTCTTTATACGCGCGCCGTTTGACGCGCGCGACTTCGGCGCAATAGGTGCGGAGGCGGGGGCAGCGATCGCACGAGATGATCGCTTCGTGAATTTTGTGTAACGGGGGCCGAGCAAGCTCGGCCCCCACAGGTGTCATCTGTGGGGGCGGAGCTTGCTCCGCCCCCGACAAGTTCACCACACGCGGCATGGCGTCTGCCGCACCATCGGCGACCCGGCCTTGCACGCGAACGCCTTCTGAAACTCGGGCATGTTCGAGACGACGCCGTTGACGCGCTCGCGGCCGGGCGAGTGCGGGTTGGTCTGCGCGAGCATGCGCGCCAGCTCCGGCCGCATGTTGTCGCACCACACCTGTCCCCAGCCGAGGAACAGCCGCTGCTCGGGGCTGAAGCCATCGATGGTGCCGGCCGGCGCCGTGGCCGCGCGCGCGAGATACGCCATCAGCGAAATCCGCAGCCCGCCGTTGTCGGCGGTGTTCTCTCCCAGCGTCAGCTTGCCATTCAGCTTCACGTCGTCGACCGCGGTCAGGCTCGAGTACTGATCGACGAAGCATTGGGCGCGCTCCTCGAATGCCTTGGCGTCGGCCGGCGTCCACCAGTCCTTGAGGTTGCCGCGCGCGTCGAACTGGCGTCCCTGGTCGTCGAAGCCGTGGGTGAGCTCGTGGCCGATCACCGCGCCGGCGCCGCCGAAGTTCACCGCCGCGTCGGCCCGGGCGCTGTAGAAGGGCGGCTGCAGGATGCCGGCGGGGAAGTTGATGTTGTTCTCGAGCGGGTTGTAGTAGGCGTTGACGGTCGGCGGCGTCATCTCCCACTCGGTCTTGTCGACCGGCTTGCCAATCTTGGCCAGGTTGCGCCGGAACTCGAAGGCGTTGCTCCGCTGCGAGTTGCCGAGCGCGTCGCCGCGGGTGACGGCGAGCGCGCTGTAGTCGCGCCACTTCTCCGGGTAGCCGATCTTGTCCGAGATCGCGCGCAGCTTGGCGAGCGCCTCCCGCCTGGTCGCCGCGGTCATCCAGTCGAGGCTGTTGATGTCTTTCTCGAGCGCTGCCTCGAGCTCGTGCACCATCTTCAGCGTGTCGGCCTTGGCCTGCGGGCCGAACGCCTCCTTGACGAACGCCTGCCCGAGCGCTTCGCCGAGATCGCTGTCGGTGTACTGGACGCAGCGCTTCCACCGCGGACGGAGCTCCTTCGCGCCGGTGAGCTGTGTGCCGTAGAAGCGGAAGTTTTCGTTGACGAACGGCGCTGACATGATGACCGCTGAGGCGTGGGCGATGTGCCAGCGCAGGTAGGCCTTGAGGTCGTCGAGCGGCGTCGCCGCGATCGTCTGGCCCATCGCCGTGAAGAAGTCGGGCTCGGTGACGTTCAGCGCGTAGATCGGCGGCGAGCCGATGCCGGTGAAGTACTGCTGCCACTGGAACTGCGGCGTCAGCTTCTGCAGCTCGGCGACCGAGAGCTTGTGGTAGATCTTGTTCGGGTCGCGGCGCGAGACGACGTCGAGCGCGGCCTTGGCGAGGGCGGTCTCGATCTTCATCACCGCGTCCGCCGACGCGACAGCGCGGTCTGCGGGATCGCCGGCGAGCGACGCCATCTTCCCCACGTGCTCGACGTACTGCTTCCGCAGCTCCACCGACTTGGCATCGTCGCGGAAGTAGTAGTCGCGATCGGGCAGCCCCATCCCGCCCTGGTCGGCAATCGCCATCTCCACCGACGCGTCCTTGAAATCCGCTTCAGTGCCGAAGCTGAAGAACGGCTTGACGCCGATCGTGTGCAGCTCGGCGACGAGCGGCGCCAGCGCGTTGGCGCTGGTGAGCGCCGCGACCTTCTTCAGCAGCGGGTCGAGCGGCGCCGCCCCTTTGGCGTTGATGGCCGATTCGTCCATGCACGAGGCGTAGTAGTCGCCGATCTTCTTCGAGCCGGTGTCCGAGCCCGCGGCCGCCGTCTCGAGGATTTTCTTCAGCGTCTCGTTGTTCCGCTCCTGCAGCTCATCGAACCGTCCCCAGCTCGATCGGTCGGCAGGCACCGGGTTCTTCGCCATCCAGTTGCCGCACGCGAACTTGTAGAAGTCGGTGCAGGCGTCGACCGACCGGTCGATTGCGTCGAGCTGGAGGCCCGACGACGACTGGGCGGGTGGGGCAGGTGAGGCGGGTGCGGCAGGTTGCGAAGGCAAACCAGATTGTGCCGTCAGTAATGAGCCGAGCCCGGGCGCCAACACGACGGCGAAGATGAATGCATTAATTCGTCGGGATATCTGCATGTGCCTTCCTTTGGCGGCGCTGAAGCGCCGCCCTACGTATGCAACCCTACCTGCCGCCCACCTGCCCTACCCGCCCCACCCGCCGACGTCTCACCAGACGCGACAGGCCTGCGGCCGCACCATCGGCGCATTCGCCTTGCATGAAAACGCCTTCTGGAACTCCGGCATGTTCGACACCGGCCCGTTGGCGCGATAGCGGTTCGACGAATGCGGATTGGTTTGCGCCTTCAGACGCTCCGCTTCCGGACGCGACGATTCGCACCACTGCTGCGCCCACCCGAGGAAGAGCCGCTGCTCTGGCGTGAAGCCGTCGACCTTGTCCTTCGCCCTGGCGCCGGGGCCGGCGAGGTAGGCCATCAATGCCAGGCGCAGCCCGCCGTTGTCGGCGGTATTCTCGCCGAGCGTCAGGCGCCCGTTGATTTTCGTGTCGGGCGCCACGGTATAGCCGGAATACTGGTCGGCGACGCAGGCCGCGCGCTCCTCGTACGACTTCGCGTCGGTCGCGGTCCACCAGTCGCGCACGTTGCCGGCGCCATCGTACTTGCGCCCCTGGTCGTCGAAGCCGTGCGTGAGCTCGTGGCCGATGACGGCGCCGGCGGCGCCGTAGTTCACCGCCGCGTCGCGGCCGGCGCGGTAGAAGGGCGGCTGCAGGATGCCGGCCGGGAAGTTGATGTTGTTGCGGCTCGGGCTGTAGTAGGCGTTCACGGTCGGCGGCGTCATGCTCCACTCGCCCCGATCGACGGGCTGGCCGATCTTCTTCAGGTCGCGCTGCCGGTCGAACTGCAGCGCCCGCTGCCGGTTGGCCAATGCCTCGTCGCGCGCGACCCGAATCGCGGCGTAGTCGCGCCAGGTGTCGGGGTAGCCGATGCGATCGACGACCGCCTCGAGCTTGGCCATCGCCGCCTTCTTGGTCTCGCCGCTCATCCACGGCGCGGCGTCGATGTCCTGGCGCATCGCGTTCTTGATGTCCTGCACCATCTGCAGCATGTCGGCCTTGGCCTGCGGCCCGAACGCCTCTTCCACGAACGCCTTGCCCAGCGCCTCGCCCAGGCGCGCGTCGGTCTCGAGCACGCAGCGGCGCCAGCGCGGCGGCGGCTCCTGCTGGCCGGCGAGCGTTCGCGAGAAGAAGTCGAAATCGGCGGCGGCAAACGCCTTCGGCAGGAGGTCCGCCGAATCGTGCAGCACCTGCCAGCGCAGGTACGCCTTGAGGTCGGCAACCGGCGTGGCGGCGACGAGCTGGTCGACGGCTTTGACGAAGTCGGGGATGGCGACGTTCACCACCTGAAACGGCGGCGCGGAGGCCGCGGTCGCATATTTGCGCCAGCTGAAGTTGGGCGTCATCCGCTGCAGCTCGTTGACGCCCATCGGATGGTTGGTGGCGTTCGGATCGCGGCGCGCGACGCGATCGAGCGCGGCGGTCGCGAGCGCGGTCTCGATTGCGACGACCGCCTTGGCGTCGGCCGCCGCCTTGTCGGGCGGCGCGCCGGCCAGCGTGAAGAGCTGCGTGATGTGGGCGACGTACTTGGCGCGCAGGGTCACCGAGCGCTCGTCGCTCTTCAGGTAGTCGTCGCGATCGGGCAGCGCGAAGCCGCCCTGATCGACGCCGGCAATCTGGCGCGTCGCGTCGCCCTTGTCGGTCTGGGATCCGAAGCGGAACAGCGCCGGCACGCCGAGCGCGTGCAGGTGCGCGACCAGCACAGGCAGGTCGTCGGGGTTCACCAGCTCGTCGATGGTGGCGAGGTCGGGGGCGATCGGGGTGAGCGCCGCCGACTCGATCTTTGACTCATCCATGCACGCCGCGTAGTAGTCGGCGGCTTTGGCGCGGTCGGTTTGCCCTGAGCCCTCTTTTGCTGGCGTTTCGACCAGGCGCCGCAGGACGGCGAGGTTGCGGTCCTGCACCTCGGTGAACCGTCCGAACGTGCGGCGATCCGCCGGCACCGGATTCTTCGCCAGCCAGTTGCCGCACGCGAACTGGTAGAAGTCGGTGCACGGATCGGTTTTGCGGTCGAGCGCGTCGAGATCGACGCCCTTTGGCTCCTCGACGCGGGGCGGTTGTGTGCGCGCCTGTGCAGCGCCGAGCACGACAGCCAGCGGGAGCGCAACGCACGTCAACGCCCTTCGCATGGTTTCCCTTCCTCCAAACCCAAGGTACAATCGATGGTTGGCTGGATGCCGACGATTCCGACGAGCTGAAAGGATTGCTGGTCCGTGAGATACATCGCACCCAAAGACGCGGCGGAGCTCGACGCCACTGAAACACGCGAGTGGCTCGACTCCCTTGATTATGTCCTGCAGAGCGGCGGCCCGGCAAAAGTCGCGCGGCTCCTGCGAGAGCTCACCATCCACGCGCGTCAGAACGGAGTCAAGCTTCCCTTCAGCGCCAACACCCCCTACATCAATACGATCCGTGCCGACGAGCAGGTGCTCATGCCCGGCAGCCCCGACCTGGAGCGCCGGATCAAGAGCCTGGTCCGCTGGAACGCGGCGGCGATGGTGGTGCGCGCGAACAAGGCCGAGGAAGGGATCGGCGGCCACATCTCCACCTTTGCCTCCGCGGCGACGCTCTACGAAGTCGGCTTCAACCACTTCTTCCGCGGCCGCAGCGAAGACGAGTCGGCCAACGACGGCGACGTCATCTTCTTCCAGGGGCACGCCGCCCCCGGTATCTACGCGCGCGCCTACCTCGAGGGGCGGATCGACGAGAACCACCTGGTGAACTTCCGCCGCGAGACCAAGGCCGGCGGCGGGCTCTCGTCCTATCCCCACCCGTGGCTGATGCCCGACTTCTGGGAATACCCGACCGTTTCGATGGGGCTCGGCCCGATCATGGCGATCTATCAGGCGCGCTTCGCGCGCTACCTCGAGGATCGCGGGCTGAAGCAGCCGTCGAAAGCCAAGGTCTGGGCGTTTCTCGGCGACGGCGAGACCGACGAGCCCGAGTCGCTCGGCGCCATCACGCTGGCCGCCCGCGAGAAGCTCGACAACCTGATCTTCGTCATCAACTGCAACCTCCAGCGGCTCGACGGCCCGGTGCGCGGCAACGGCCAGATCATCCAGGAGCTCGAAGCGGCGTTCCGCGGCGCGGGCTGGAACGTGATCAAGGCGATCTGGGGCCGCGAGTGGGATCCGCTGCTGGCCAAGGATCGCGACGGTCTTCTCGTCAAGCGGATGGCGGAGATCGTCGACGGCCAGTACCAGAAGTACGCGGTGTCCGACGGCGCCTACGTTCGCGAGCATTTCTGGGGCGCCGACCCGCGGCTGCTCGACATGGTGAAGCACCTGTCGGACGACCAGCTGAAGAAGATGACGCTGGGCGGCCACGATCCGATCAAGGTCTACAACGCCTACAAGGCCGCGGTCGAGCATAAGGGCGCGCCGACCGTCGTCCTCGCCCGCACCATCAAGGGCTACGGCCTCGGCGAGGCGGGCGAGGGCAAGAACATCACCCACCAGCAGAAGAAGATGAACGAAGACGAGCTGCGTGCCTTCCGCACCCGCTTCGGGATTCCGATCTCTGACGCCGAAGTCGGCAAGACGCCGTTCTACCGGCCGGCCGAGGACACCGTCGAGATCAAGTACATGCGCGAGC
>Ga0111539_10009605_pt1 | contig 12212 bp, 11 predicted proteins | sample RhiMethybrSRZTD1_FD_79667 | JGI IMG/M metagenome (GOLD analysis project Ga0111539, IMG submission 79667) | Populus rhizosphere microbial communities from Tennessee, USA - Rhizosphere MetaG P. TD hybrid SRZTD1 (version 2) (version 2) | ecosystem: Host-associated > Plants > Roots > Rhizosphere >...
AGCGCGTCGATGTGAGGTTCCGGCGGAGCCACCGCGACCGTTGCATCTGGACCGATTCGCCGACCGTGCTCACCTCCGTGCCGATTCTGCGACGGCGGAGAGTTGGGCCATCGCCTATGCCGATGTGTCACCGCTTCGGCAGCAGGGCGCCTATCCATATGCGAACGTCCGCGACCAGTGCATGGCGATGCTGTTCGCGAGGATCTCTGAGAGCCATGGAACCGATGTGAGTACCGTGCGTGAGTACTCCCAGCAACGAGACATCATTTTCGACGCCGCCGTCCTCCTCGTGTTCGCCTTTGCGTACATGGTGATCGCGTACCAGCTGGTCGGGGCAGTCACGCGTCGGTTCCCTGGTGGTGAACGACTCGCTCTGGTAGCCGCAGTGATCATCGTGTCAGTCATGACGGTGTTCGCCGCGGTGCTCGTCGGCGATAGCTGGTCTATCGGCGCTGAGATTCTTCGGGTCGGCAATGGGCATCTGAGCTACCGCACAGAGCGTCTGCCGTGGCGGCAATATCGGCCCGCCATCTTGGCCACGGCGCTCGGCGTGTTCTGGCTGGTTGCAATCGTCAGGATCAAAGCAGATAGAGTGCAGGCCGCAGAGCGACGGACCCTGTTCGGCAGCGATGACGAGCTGTACTCAAATCGGTGAGCAGCCCGAAAAAAAAGTGCAGCGGTGCGACTGGCAAACCGATATACTGAAAAAGTAGCTCGTACCCCCCAGCCCGGAGCTCTAAAACCTCGCCGACGGACCTCTCGGAACCAAGCCGTTCTTGTAAATTCCGTCATTACTTAAGGTAATGGCGGTGAGACGTATTTTAGGAAAAGACGTTCAAGTACTCACAACCAAAGAAAAATAACCGATTCGCCTGAAGCAGGATTTGAGGCTGTCGTGGGCCCGGATCCTGCGACAACACTTGCGGTCCCTTCTCGTAACTCGCTGAACAGCAATATAATGGTGCCGATGAGGTCGAGGGCCCAACAGGTTGTGTTTTTTCCTTGACACCGCCGAATGCGTTCCCGCAGAATCGCCGACGCTGTTAGCGACTCAAACAACCGAAAGCGCGCCGGGGGCCAGGTGGCAAAACACGGGCTGCCGGAGAGTGTCATCCTTGAATCCGTCCCTCCTACCTGGAAGTGAGGTAGCACTGATGTCGACTCATCCCGTGGAGAAGCAGAGAGCCGAGACCCGCGCGCCGCAGGCAGCGGAAAAACGCACGGGCCTGACTTTCCGCCGGCACTTCACGACCGCGGGACGACACCCCTTCGACGAGGTCACCTGGGAGCGGCGCTCCGCGGTGATCAACGACGAGAAGGGGCAGCCGGTGTTCGAGCAGCACGACATCGAGGTGCCCTCCACCTGGAGCCAGACGGCGACGAACATCGTCGCGTCGAAGTACTTCCGCGGCCAGCTCGGCGCTCCGGACCGCGAGGCGAGCGTGCGCGGCCTGATCGCGCGCGTCGTCGACACGATCCGCGACTGGGCCGAGGGGCAGAGCTACTTCGCGACGCCCCAGGACCTGGAGGCCTTCTCCGACGAGCTCACGCACCTGCTCGTCCAGCAGAAGGCGGCCTTCAACAGCCCCGTCTGGTTCAACGTCGGGATCGAGAAGGCGCCGCAGTCCTCGGCCTGCTTCATCAACTCGGTGAACGACACGATGGACTCGATCCTCGGCCTCGCTCGCACCGAGGGCATGCTGTTCAAGTTCGGCTCGGGCACGGGCTCGAACCTGAGCTCGATCCGCTCCTCGAAGGAGCGCCTCGCGGGCGGCGGCACGGCCTCGGGGCCGGTCTCGTTCATGCGCGGCTACGACGCCTTCGCCGGCGTGATCAAGAGCGGCGGCAAGACGCGGCGCGCGGCCAAGATGGTGATCCTCAACACCGACCACCCGGACGTCGTCGAGTTCATCCACTGCAAGGCCGACGAGGAGAAGAAGGCCTGGGCGCTGATCGACGCCGGCTACGACGGCTCCTTCAACGTGCGCGGCGGCGCCTACGACTCGGTGTTCTTCCAGAACGCCAACCACTCGGTGCGCGTGACCGACGACTTCATGCGCGCGGTGGTCGAGGACCGCGACTGGACGACGCGCTACGTGCTCTCGGGCGAGCCCTGCGAGACCTACCGCGCGCGCGACCTGATGGCGCAGATGGCGCAGGCGGCGTGGCAGTGCGGCGACCCCGGCATCCAGTACGACACCACGGTCAACGACTGGCACACCTGCCCGAACACGGCCCGCATCAACGGCAGCAACCCGTGCAGCGAGTACATGTTCCTCGACGACACGGCCTGCAACCTGGCGAGCCTCAACCTGATGAAGTTCGTCGGCAAGGACGGCGAGTTCGACGTCGACGACTTCCGCGCCGCCTGCCGCACCACGATCACGGCGCAGGAGATCCTGGTCGACAACTCGAGCTACCCGACGCAGTCGATCGACCGCAACAGCCACGACTTCCGGCCGCTCGGGCTCGGCTACGCCAACCTCGGCGTGCTGCTGATGGACCGCGGGCTGCCGTACGACTCGGACGCGGGCCGTGCCTACGCCGCGGCGGTGACCGCGCTGATGCACGGCGAGGCGTACGCGCAGTCGGCGCGCGTCGCTTCGGCGATCGGCCCGTTCGCGGGCTACGCGAAGAACGCCGAGCCGATGCTGCGCGTGATCGACAAGCACAGGAAGCACGCGCACATGGTGGACGCCGAGCTCGTTCCCAAGCCGCTGATGCAGGCGGCGATCGACGTGTGGGACGAGGCCTACGCGCTCGGCGCGCAGCACGGCTACCGCAACAGCCAGGTAACGGTGCTGGCGCCTACCGGCACGATCGGCTTCATGATGGACTGCGACACGACGGGCATCGAGCCCGACATCGCGCTCGTCAAGTACAAGAAGCTGGTCGGCGGCGGGATGATGAAGATCGTCAACCAGTCGGTGCCGCAGGTGCTGCGCAAGCTCGGCTACGGCCCGCTGCAGGTCGAGGAGATCATCCGCTACATCGACGAGAAGGAGATGATCGAAGGCGCGCCCGGCCTGAAGGACGAGCACCTCGCGATTTTCGATTGCGCTTTCCCGGCGCGGGACGGCAAGCGCTCGATCCAGTGGATGGGCCACATCAAGATGATGGCGGCGGTGCAGCCGTTCCTCTCCGGCGCGATCTCGAAGACGGTCAACATGCCGACCGACGCGACGCCCGAGGACATCCAGCAGGCCTATACCGAGGGCTGGCGCCTCGGCCTCAAGGCGATCGCGGTCTACCGCGACGGCTGCAAGCGCAGCCAGCCGCTGTCGACCTCGAAGGAGGAGGCGAAGGCCTCCGTCCCGGCGGCGGTCGAGGACGTCGCGGTTTCCGCCGCGCCGCGGCCGGCGCGCCGCAAGCTGCCCGACGAGCGCCACGCGATCACGCACAAGTTCTCGATCGCGGGCCACGAGGGCTACATCACGGTCGGGATGTACGAGGACGGCAAGCCGGGCGAGATCTTCCTGGTGATGGCCAAGGAGGGCTCGACGATCTCGGGCCTGATGGACGCCTTCGCCACCTCGATCTCGATGGCGCTGCAGTACGGGGTGCCGCTCGAGGCGCTGGTCGAGAAGTTCTCGCACGTGCGCTTCGAGCCCTCGGGCTTCACCAAGAACTCCGAGATCCCGTACGCCAAGAGCATCACCGACTACATCTTCCGCTGGCTGGCCTCGAAGTTCCTGTCGGCCGAGCACCAGCAGGCGGTGGGCGTCCAGACGACCGAGGCGTCGCTCAAGCCGCACTCCGGACCGGTCGTGGCGAGCGGCCTGCAAGTCGATCGCTCGCCCGAGGCGACGGCCAACGCGATGGCGTCCATCCGCGCCCAGTCGGACGCGCCGCCCTGCCACTACTGCGGCAGCATCATGATCCGCAACGGCTCGTGCTACCGCTGCGCGAACTGCGGGTCGACCAGCGGCTGCAGTTAAGAGCCGCTCGATCGATCGCGGTGAGGGGCGCCTCTGGGCGCCCCTCGTCGTTTCAGGCCCCTGCCCGTCCCGGCCACGGTGTGTGGTCGAAGGTGTACTCGCCGAGCAGCCGCTCGCCCTGCGGCTCGACGGCGATCAACCGCATCCGCTCCACGCTGGCGGGCATGGCCCGCAACATGTCGACCGGCGGCGAGAAGATGAGCTCGCCCGAGGCGGGGTCGAAGGGCAGGTCGGCGAGCCGCTGCTCCGCGCCGTCCTCGCCGCGGCGGACGAGGTCGACCCGGCTGACGCCGGCGAAGTCGGCGGCGAGGCGCGCGAGCACCACGTCGTCGTCGGGGCCGACCGTGCACTGCACGCCGCCGCCCGGCGCGACGCGGTACTCGCGGATCCGCCGGCCTTCGCTGCGCAGCCGCTCGACGACGCTCGGCGACAGCGCGGCGGGCAGCCGGCCCTCGCGGACGAGCGCACGGACGCCCTCGGAGACGGCCGCGAGCCCCTGCGCGCGGGCCGCGCAGGAGCCGCAGGAGAGCAGGTGACGCTCCACGCGGCGAGCCTCGGCCGCGCCGAGCTCTCCCGTCCACCAGTCGAGCACGAGGCCGTCGGCTAGCGGAGTCGAGCAGGAGCTCACGCGGCGCTCCCTTCCACGCACTGGCGCAGCCGGCCGAGCGCCCGGTGGCGCACGGTGCGCACGTTGTCGAGGCTGAGGCCGAGCCGGGCCGCGATCGCGCCCGCGGGCTCCTCCGCGTAGAACGTCAGCACGAGGACGCCGCGCTCCCGCTCGGCCAGCCGGCTGAGGCACTCCCGCAGCCGCTTCGCGTCGAGCCGCAGCGGGTCGGGGACGGCCTGCCGATCGAGGTCGCCGGCGAAGCGCTCGAGGAGCGCTCCGCGCCGGCGCTGGCCGCGGCGCTGGTTCCGGACCAGCAGCCGGCAGGCTCCGAAGACGAACGAAGCCAGCCGCTCCGGCTGCCGCACCCGGCCGGCGCGCAGCCGCTCGAGCGTCAAGACCAGCGCCTCCTGGACGAGGTCGTCCGCGGCCGAGGCGTCGCGCAGGTGACGGAGGCCGTAGAGGCGGACGCGCGGCGCCAGCCGGCGAACGAGCTCGGCCTCGGCCGAGGCGTCTCCGCCCGCCACCCGGACCGCCAGCTCGCGGTCCGACGGCGCGCTCTCCACGGCCACGGGGTCCACGCGCGGAGCTTAGCACCCATGCTTTTTCCTGCCCGGTATGTGTCACGGTGGGGGGCGGCGTGACACATCCCCCGTGAGAACGAGGAGGCCTGAATGATCACGAACCCCACGAGCGGCACCCGCGTGGACGAGGTCGCGCCCGCCGTCTACCGCATCGCCACGCCCGTCACCATCCTGCCCGGCGGCTTCAGCTTCAACCAGTACCTGGTCAAGGACGACGAGCCCCTGCTCTTCCACACCGGCCCGCGGAGGATGTTCCCGCTCGTGCGGGAAGCGATCGCCGCCGTGATGCCGGTCGAGCGCCTGCGCTACGTGGCGTTCTCGCACTTCGAGGCGGACGAGTGCGGCTCGCTCAACGACTTCCTCGCCATAGCACCCCAGGCCGAGCCCGTCTGCAGCCAGACCGCCGCGATGGTCTCGGTCGACGACGTCGCGGACCGGCCCGCGCGGCCGCTCGCCGACGGCGAAACACTGAGCCTCGGCCGCATGCGCGTCCGCTGGCTGGACGCCCCGCACCTGCCGCACGGCTGGGAGTGCGGCTATCTCTTCGAGGAGACCGGCGGCACGCTCTTCTGCGGCGATCTCTTCACCCAGCCCGGAGCGGAGCACGCGCCGCTCACCACGGGCGACATCCTGGGCCCGAGCGAGGCCATGCGCGGGGCCATGGACTACTACGCCCACGGTTCGGCGGCCCGCCCGCTCTTCCAGAAGCTCGCCGCGACGCGGCCGAAGACGCTCGCCTGCATGCACGGCAGCGCCTGGTCGGGAGACGGCGAGCGGCTGATTCGCGAGCTGGCCGACGCGGTGGCTCCCGCCGCGAGCTGAGGCGCGCCGCGGCCTGGGCTAGGATGAGGCGAGTTGCCGATCGCCGCCTTCGTCCTCGCCCTGGCCGCGTCGTCCCAGCCCGCCGCGGCTGCGAGCCCGGGCTGGAGCCGGGCGCGCTCGACGCACTTCGAGGTCCTGACCGACGCCGGCGAGCCGGTGGCGCTCCACGCCGCGGCGCGCCTGGAGACCCTGCGCACGGCGCTCGCCGCGCTCTTCCCGCCTCGCCCGAGCGACGAGCGGCCGCTCGTCGCGATCCTGCTGGCGAGCGGCTCGAGCTTCGAGGAGCTGGTGCCGCGCAAGCACCGCAAGCCGCGGGAGGTGGCGGGCTTCTTCCAGGGATGCGGGGAGTGGGACGCGATCGTGGCCCGGATCGCGACCGAGCCGCGGGGCCCGTTCACCTCGCTCGACCACGAGTACGCGCACGTGGCCCTCAACCGCTCGCTCCCTGCGCAGCCGCTGTGGGCGGCGGAGGGGCTCGCGGAGCTGCTGAGCGGCGGCGAGCTGCTCGCGTCCGACGCGCGCTTCGGCGCGAGCGAGCCCGGGCTCGAGCGGCGTGCCGAGAAGACGGCGGTTCCGCTCGCGGCGCTCCTGCGCGCGGAGCCCGACTCGAGAGCGTACCTGAGCGGAGACGAAGCCGGCTTCTATCCCGGCTCCTGGGCGCTCGCGCGCTGGGTGGTGGCGGGGCAGGGCCTCGCGGGGCTGCGGGCGCTCCTGGAGGGGCTCTCCACGCGCGAGGATCCCGTCGCGGCGTTCGAGGCGAGGCTCGGCCCGCTCGCGACGGTGGAGGCCGGGATTCTGGACGTCCCCCGCGCGCCGCTGCTGCACGTCGGCCTCGACCCTCTCGCCGCGACGCCGGCGGAGGCGAGGCTGGACGCGCCGAGCCGCGCCGAGATCGACCACCGGCTCGGCGAGCTCCTGCTCCACGAGGGCGAGCTGGCGCGCGCGCAGGCGCGGCTCGAGCGGGCTCGCGCGGCGTCCCCCGGCGATGCCGCGATCGCCCTCAGCCTGGCGGAGCTGATGCTGCGCAGCGGCGAGCGGGCGCAGGCGCGGCGCGAGCTCGAGCGAACGCTCGCCGCGTCGCCCGACGACGCGCGCGCCCTGCTCTACGACGCGCGCCTGCGGCTCGACGAGGCGCGCACGGCGGGGACGCCGCTCGCGCCGGCCGAAGAGGAGCGGCTCGTGTCGCGGCTCGAGCGCGCTCTCGCCCAGGCGCCCGGCCTCTACGAGGCGGCGCTCATGCTGGTGGAGCTGCGGCCTCGGCCCTACGCCGAACGCCGCAGGGCGCTGCTGCCGGTCTTCGAGCAGGACCCCTCGCGCACCGACGTCGCGCTCGCGCTCGCGTCGCTCGACCGCAAGTCGCGCGACCTGGCGAGCGCTGCGGACGTGCTGCGCCGCGCGCGCGAGGCGGCACGCGAGCCGGCCTATCGCTTTCTCTGCGAACGCGAGCTCCGGGAGCTCGCCGACTACCAGGCGGCGACCGCGGAGGTGCGAGGGCGGCTCATCCACGTCGAGTGCCGGCCGGACGGCGGCCTCCGCTTCACCGTGGATGCGCCGCCGTCGGTGCTGCTGCTGGAGGCTGCCGCGGCGAACGCCTTCATGGTTTACGGCGCCGGCGAGCCGGGAGGCGCCGAGCTCCTCTGCGGGCTGCAGGACCGGCCGCTCGTCGTGCGCTACGAGAAGCTCGAGCCTCCCGAACACGGCGTGCAGGGCCGCGTCGTGTGGCTCTCTCTCCCGCCGCCCGACGAGAGGGCCGGCAGGCCCGGGCCAGGGTCGGGCAGGCCTCGCAAACCGCGCAAGGCATCGAGTTAGCGTTCTTTTGCCGTCTGGCCTGAAACCTTGCCCGTCCGTCCCTCGTAGGTGGTTCCAGGAGAGCGGGGAGCATGAAAGCTCGTGCCACGGCTGTGCTTCCGGCCCTGCTCCTCCTGGCCGGATGCCTGGACGACGCGACCACGCCCTCGGTCGCGATGGGCAGCGAGTTCGTGCTCCGGCCCTCGGAGGCCGTCTCGCTGGCGGGCGCGGACGCGGCGCTGCGCTTCGAGGCCGTGGCGGGCGACTCGCGCTGCCCCGCGGACGCGCTCTGCATCACCGCGGGAGACGCGACGGCCGTCTTCACGCTGACGCGCGGGGGCGCGAGCACCAACCTCAGCCTCCAGACCGCGGGCGAGGGGCGGCGTGCGACCCTCGAAGGCCTCACGCTGACGCTGGTCCGGCTCGATCCCTACCCGTACTCGAGCCGTCCCATCTCGCCGTCCGACTATCGCGCGCTGCTGCGCGCCGATCCCGCCTTCGACCGCTAGCCGAGGCCGGCTGGCCGCGGCCGCGGGATAGAATCGGCCGGTGCCCGAGGGGCGACTCGCGCGAGGCCTCTGGACACTGACGGCTGCCGCGCTCGTCGTGCGCGCGGCCTACCTCGTGCTCGAGCCGCGCTGCGCGCTCACGGGCGACGAGCCGAGCTGGATCGAGCTCGGGCGCCAGCTCGCGCGGCCGGCGGTCGCGTTCTCGCCGCTGCGGAGCGACCTCGTCTTCTACCCGCCCGTCTATCCGTACCTCGTCGGTGCGCTCTACCGCCTCTTCGGCTCGATGGCGGCCGTGCCGTGGGCGCAGGTGGCGCTCGGCGCGCTGCTCGTCCCCGTCGTCGGCCGCGCCGCAGCTCACGCTTTCGGCCCGCGCGCCGCGATTCTCGCCGCGGCCCTCACCGCCTTCTATCCGGAGCTCGTCTGGTACTCCGCCCACTACTGGTCGGAGACCGTGTTCCTGCTCCTGCTGTGGGGCGCGATCGAGCGCGCGCTCGCTGCGGACGCGGCAGCGTCGTGGCGGACGGCCGCGGTCGCGGGCGTGCTGTTCGGCCTCGCGACGCTCACGCGCGAGCTCTCGCTCTACCTGGTGCCGCTCGTCGCGCTGTGGATGGCGAGGCCGTGGGCCGTGGGGGCGAACGCGGCGGGCACGAAGATCGTGCTGTCCCGCAAGCGGCTGGTCGCAGCCGGCGCGCTCGCGCTCGCGACCGTGCTGACCGTCGCCCCCTGGACGCTCCGCAACGCGCTCGTCTTCCGCGCCTTCATCCCGGTCTCGACGATGGGCGGCCTCAACCTCTGGCAGGGCAACACGACGCTGACGCACCTCCAGATCTACGACGTGCTCGCCGGCATCGACGGGCCGGTCGCGCAGGACCGCTACTGCCGGCGCTTGGCGTGGGAGACGATCGCCGCACGCCAGCCCGGCTGGCTCTTCGAGAAGCTCGGCGAGCAGATGCCGGAGTTCTGGAAGGCCGGCAGCGAGGTGCTCGACCACCTCGTGGGCCGCGGCGCCTGCGGCCCCCTCGCGCCGGCTCGCCTCGTGGCGATCGAGCTCGTGCTCGTCCTGCCGTACCTGGCGCTGCTGGCGCTCGCGATCGTCGGGCTCGTGCGCGTCCGGCTCTCGCCGCCGGCCGTGTTGCTGCTCGTGCTGGCGGCGGCCTACAACGCCGCCCACGTCGCCGCGTACGCGACGACCCGCTTCCGCCTGCCGGTGCTCCCCGTCCTCTTCCTGCTCGCGGCCGCCCTGCTGGTCGGCCGCAGCGATGGCACGCTCGCTCCCTTGCGCGGACGCCGCCTGGTCCTTCTCGTGGTGCTGGCGCTCGGCGCCGTCGTCGTGCTGGCGCCGGGCCTGGAGGAGCTCGCGACGTGGCAGCGGCTCACGGGGCGGTCGTGACGCGGAGGGCCGCTGCGCTGGCGCTGCTGTCGTTCCTCGCCGGCTGCGGCGGCTCGGGCTCGGGCCCGACGGCCCCGACGCCGACGCCCACGCCGCCGCCCGCAGCCGAGCAGGACCCGCTCCGGGCCGACGCCGAGGCGAGCGGCCGCCTGATCGGCGCCGCCATCCAGTCACGCTATCTCGCCGAGCCGCTCTACGCGCGCACGCTCGCGCGGCACTTCGACTACGTCACCGCCGAGTACGAGATGAAGTGGGACCCGACCGAGCGCCAGCCGGGTGTCTTCGATTTCGCCGGCGCGGACGCGATCGTGACGTTCGCCGCCGCCAACCGCATGCAGATCAAGGGCCACGCGCTGCTCTGGCACCAGGCGCTGCCCGGCTGGGTGGCCGCGCTCCCGGCGAACGAGCTGCAGGCGGCGATCGAGAGCCACATCGCCGCCGTCGTGAGCCGCTATCGCGGCCAGATCGCGGTCTGGGACGTGGTGAACGAAGCCGTGGCCGACAGCGGCGGCCTGCGCGACACCGTCTTCCTGCAGAAGCTCGGCGAGGGCTACCTGGAGCAGGCCTTCCGGGCCGCGCACGCGGCCGACCCGGGCGCGCTGCTCGTCTACAACGACTACGGCTCGGAAGGGCTCGGCCGCAAGTCCGACGACGTCTACGCGCTCGTGCGCCGGCTGCTCGACCGCGGCGTGCCGATCGGCGGCGTGGGCCTGCAGATGCACGTGGCGGCGCAGAACCGCCCGTCGAACGCCGACATCGCGGCGAACATGCGCCGGCTGGGCGCGCTCGGCCTGCGCGTGAACGTCAGCGAGATGGACGTGCGGATCCGAAACGTGGCCGGCGACCTTTCGGCGCGGCTCGAGGTGCAGCGGCGCGAGTACCGCGACATCGTCGGGCTCTGCACGGCCGAGCCCGCCTGCCACGCCGTCACGTTCTGGGGCTTCACGGACCGCTACTCGTGGATCGACGGCTTCTTCGGGCCCGACGACCCGCTGCCGTTCGACGAGTCCTACGCCGCCAAGCCCGCCTTCTTCGGCGTGCAGGACGCGCTGCGCGGCCGCTGAGCTTGCCCGAGGGCCGCGAGCCGGAACAAGCTGGGGACTCCCCCTTTCAGCCGAAGGAGGCCCCGATGCCGCGAAAGAGGACGCTCGTCGACCACGTCCACGAGGTGCTGCGGGGCGGCCACGCGCACGAGACCTTCGAGAAGGTGCTCTCGGACTGGCCCGTCAAGCTGCGCGGCGTGAAACCGCAGGGCGCGCCGCACACCGCCTGGCAGCTGCTCGAGCACATGCGGATCTGCCAGTGGGACATCCTCGAGTTCAGCCGCAGCGCGGACCACGTCTCGCCGACCTTCCCCGACGGCTACTGGCCGAAGAGCGAGGCGCCGCCCGATGCGGCCGCGTGGGACGCGAGCGTCTCTGCCTTCAAGTCCGACCGCGCCGAGATGGAGACGCTCGTCGGCAGCCCCAAGACCGACCCGTTCGCGCGCATCCCGCACGGCGACGGCCAGACGGTGCTGCGCGAGGCGCTGATGCTGGCCGACCACAACGCCTACCACCTCGGCCAGCTCGTGCTGCTGAAGCGCCTGCTCGGCGCCTGGAAGGGCTAACGCCTCAGCCGCGGAACAGGTAGATCAGGCCGACGATCGTGCCGGTGGCGACGACGAGCGTGCGCAGCGTGCTCGCGCGGATGCGGCTCGCGAAGCGGCCGCCGAGGACGCCTCCCGCCACGGCTCCGACCGCCATCACCGCGGCGGCCGGCCAGTGGACCGGACCGAACGCGGCGAAGAGCAGCGCCCCGGCGAGGTTGGCCGCGAAGCCGATCGCCTGCTTGCTGGCGTTCAGGCGCGTGAGCGAGTCGTGGAGCACGAGGCCGAGCACCGCGAGCACGATCACGCCGAGGCCCGCGCCGAAGTAGCCGCCGTAGATGGCGGCGGCGAACACGGCCGGCGTGGCGATCGCCTCTCCGCGACGGGCGTGCGCGTCGCCGTCCGCGTCGCTGCTCGAGCCCGCGAGGCGTTTCAGCAGCCAGCCGCGCAGCGGATCCTGGACGGCGAGCAGCGCCGACGCCCCGAGGATCAGCCACGGCACCAGGCTCCGGAAGAGCGCCTCGCTCGTGTGGAGCAGCAGGTAGCCGCCGACGAAGCCGCCGAGGAGGGCCGCCGGCGTGAGGCGCGCGAGCCGCGCTCCCTGCCCGGCGAGCTCCCGGCGCAGCGCGACCAGGCCGCCGAGCGCTCCGGGGGCCACCGCGAGCGTGTTGGTGACGTTCGCCGCGACGACGGGCAGCCCGAGCGCCGTGAGCGTCGGGAAGGTGATGAGCGTGCCGCCGCCGGCGATGGCGTTGACGGCGCCGGCGCCGACCGCCGCGAGCGCGGCGAGCGCGAGCTCGGCGGGGGAGAGCACGGGACCGGGCACGGGAGGCCGGACGGTAGCACGCGGCTCGAGCCGCTACAATCCCGGGACGCGTCCTCGCGCGCTCTCGCGGCCCATGCGACTCGCCCCCGACCTCCGCGCCAAGCTGCTGCTCGCGCTCGCCAGCGCGCTGCTGACGCTCGTCGTCTTCGTCCTCGGCTACGAG
>Ga0111539_10009606_pt1 | contig 12212 bp, 6 predicted proteins | sample RhiMethybrSRZTD1_FD_79667 | JGI IMG/M metagenome (GOLD analysis project Ga0111539, IMG submission 79667) | Populus rhizosphere microbial communities from Tennessee, USA - Rhizosphere MetaG P. TD hybrid SRZTD1 (version 2) (version 2) | ecosystem: Host-associated > Plants > Roots > Rhizosphere >...
CGACCGCCCGAACTTCGGCATCGGGATCGTGAGCTCGCCGCGCATCATCACGCGCGCGAGCACCCAGGTGCCCTCGGCGCGCCGCCGCTCGACGATCATCTTGTCGAGCGACTTGATGAGCAGGGGAATCGGCGACTCCCCGAACGCGACTTCCTGGCGCACGATCACGAACTCGTTGGTGTCGATCCACACCTTGCCGCGCGGCTGCCATTCGTCGAGCGCGGTGCGCGGCTCGAACGCGATGCGGTAGATCAGATGGTTGCCGAGGATCTCGCGCGACTCGATCGCATAGCGGAAGTCGCGCCGCGCGGACGGCGAGAACGCGAAGGTCGCGATCTCCTCGCTCATGCCCGGCGAGAACTCGACGTCGACATCCTGGTCGTCGTCCTGGTCGGACGGCTTCTTCTTTTTCTGGGCCGGTCCCAGGGTGTGCTTCAGCTGGACCGCGCGGACCTGGTTGGGGCGCCGTTTGTACACGCGCCAGATCGATTCTTCGAACAGCTGGGGCGCTGCCGCTCCGCGTGGCTTGTGGAGGACCCGGAGCGCGGCGGTGAACGCCTGGGTCCGGATCGCCGAGTCCCGGCGGGCCTCGCCGCGCGCGACGCGGTCGAGGATCTCGTCCAGCGTGATGCGGGGGGCGGTGACCAGCTCCTCGGGCAGCTCGGTATAGAGGGTGTCCTCGACGGCCACCGTCGGGCCGGGGGCCTGGGGGGCCGCGGCGAGAGCGGGCAGGAGAACCAGCAACCACGGGCTCATCATCGGGTTCCGGAAACTGTCATAGCCCTCACCCCGGCGCAATCCGTACGGGTCGAATGAGCGGTCCGGCGCGACACCTGCGGCCGCGGTGCCACACCCGCCACCGTCTCCAGCCTCATCCGCACGCCTGCTTCCGCAGGAATTGACACGCAAAACGAGCGGCACGGTGCATGCAAGTCTTGGCGGACAGAAAGATGTCGTTACACTTGCTTCAGGCCGTTCTACGGCCATTCTCACCGGGAGGTTCCATGAAGCGCTCGCTGAAACTCCATGCCACCGTCGCTCTGCTCTGCGCGGGCGCGCTCGCTACCGCTTCCGCTGTGATGGCGGACGAACTCGCGTTCGCTTCTCGTCTCCACCAGACGCGCACCGCCGAGGGCGCCGCGGTCGACGCCAGCTCCGTCTCCGCCGACATCGCCGTCACGGCATCCGAATCCGACGCGCTGCTCGCGGGCGGCCCCGCGGTTTCGGTCTCGTATGTGCGGTACCGGTCGGCGCCGCCGCCGCCGAGTCGGGTTCGTTACCGGCCGCGTGGCGGTTCGTACGACTATCCGCCGCCGCCCCCGCAACAGCCCCGCAAGCCGCGCGAACCGCAGGGCTGGATGGAGCTGCACGGCGGCGTGCTCGATCCGGACGGTGAAGGACAGGAATCGAGCGGGCTGGGCGGCATCAAGTTCGGCGGCGCGCCGGACCCGCGTGTCCAGCTCGGCGTGATGGTCGACTGGGCGCATCGCGGCAACGCGGTGACCGAGATCATCACCAACGATACCGGCCCGAACGGCGAACAGATCCGCACGCAGCGCGAACTGGCCGAGTCGTCGACCGACCTGGTTCCGATGCTCGCCTACCTTCAGGTGGGTGGTGCGGGCCGGCTGCCGATCGTTCCGTACATCGGCGCAGGCGGCGGTTATCAGATGCTGTTCCTGTCGGCCAAGGACTTCGAGACGGGTGAGTCGTTCGACGCGACCTACCACGGCTGGGCGTGGCAGGTGTGGGGCGGAGTGGCGATTCCGCTCGGCAAGACCCTGAAGGTGACCGGCGAAGTGTTCCGCACCGGCGGCACCGTCGGCCGCGACCTCGACGAGCTCGGCACCGGCGCCGGGCTGCGCGAGGAAGTCGATGTCGATGGAACCGGCGCTCGCTTCGGTCTCAGCTTCGGATTCTGAGTCGCGCGAAAACCTGAGGATTGTCGGAACGGGCTGCTGCTTTCTCGGCAGCCCGTTCTTGTTTAGTCTCGCCGCGCCATGGCGCGCAAACCCCCTCGTCCTCGCAGAACTCCCAAGCCGCAACCCCGTGTGCCGGGGCCCGGGCGTCCACGTGCGAAGCCGGGCGCCCGCGCGACCGCGCGCCCGGTCACGCGTTCGACCCGCCACGCCTCGCAAGGCGCGCGCGCGGCGCGTCCGGCGGCAACCGCGCGCAAGCCGGCGCGCACCGCACGCAAGTCCGCGTTCCGTGCGCCCGAGCCCGAGCGGGTTGCCGCGGTGATCGAGGGGCTGCGCGCCGAATACCCCGAGGCGCGCACCGCGCTCGACTTCCACACCCCGCTCCAGCTTCTGATCGCGACCATTCTGTCCGCGCAGTGCACCGACGAGCGCGTGAACCAGGTGACGCCCGGATTGTTCGCGCGCTATCCGGACGCCGCCGCGCTCGCCGCCGCCGACCGGGCCGAGCTGGAGACGCAGATCAAGTCGACCGGCTTCTTCCGCAACAAGGCGAAAGCAATCCTCAGCTGCTGCGCGGACATCATGGCGCGTCACGGGGGAGAGGTTCCGCGCACTCTCGAAGATCTGACCGCGCTGCACGGTGTCGGCCGCAAGACCGCGAACGTGGTGCTCGGAAACGCGTTCGGCATCCCCGGCATGGTGGTCGACACGCATGTCACGCGGCTCTCGAACCGGCTGGGATTCGTGCGCGACGGCGATGCGGTGAAGATCGAATTCGCGTTGATGAAGATCGTCCCGCACGAACACTGGATCCAGTTCTCGCACTGGCTGATCCTGCACGGTCGCCGGATCTGCGTGGCGCGCAAGCCGCGCTGCACCGTGTGTCCGATCGCCGCCCACTGCCCGCGCATCGGCGTCACCGTGTCCGCCTGACGACGACGTGCGACCCGCTCTTCGCTGGCTGGCAACCGCCGCACTGATCGCGATCCTCGCGCCGCCCGCGGCGGCCGGGACGCCGCCGTTCGACGACGGCCCGCTCGGCAACGAGAGCGTCGCGGTCACCGACGACGCGACCGGGTTCCTGTTCAATCCCGCGGCCGCCGGATGGCGGCACCGTTCGGAGCTGCAGTTCACCTACGGCGAGATCGAAGATGTTGCCGGCGCGAAACACCGGCTGCTGCGCGGGCTCATGCAGTACCACGGCATCGGATTCTCGGCGAGCCAGGTGCGGGACGATCAGCAGCGGCTGCTGTTCGGCGCACGCACCGGCGGACCCTTCAGTCTCGGCGTTGCGGCGCACTGGCTGATCAGCGAGCGCACCGGCGATCACGCCACCGACTGGACGCTCGGCGTCCTCGCGCGACCGAATCCGTGGCTGTCGCTGGGTGGGACGCTCGAGCATCCGTCGCAGCCGAAGTTCGACGGCGAGCGCATGGCACGCGTCTACACCGGCGGGATCGCGCTTCGACCGTTCGCGCTGTCACGCACGCGCGCCTACGGCCTCGGACCACGCCTGACGCTGAGCTTCGATGTGCGGGCGGAGGAGGGACAGGACGCGATCGGCCGGCTCGGCGTGGAGGCCGAGGTGATTCGCGGGATCACGCTGCGGGGCGGATTCGAGGACCACGCGGTCCGCGTCGGCATCAGCCTCGCCTCGCCGCGCGCGACCTGGCACGCGCGTGCGGACGACACCTCGGAGGACGACGGCCCGGACGCGCCGCCGGCACTCACGCGCTCGCTCACCCTCGCGCTCCATTCGAACGAGGAGCGCACCGTCCTGACCAGCCGGCCCGACCGCCGGGTCGCCGTCATGCGCGCATCGGGCCGGCTGTCCGACGAGTCGCTGTCGGGCCTCACGCTGTTCGGAGCCGACGTCACGCGCTCGTCGCGGGCGCTTCATCAGGGGCTCGAACGCGCGCTTGCGGATCCGCTCACGCGCGGCGTGCTGCTGGAGCTCGGCGGGGTGCGTGGCATGGCGCAGATCGAGGAGCTGCGGCCGCGGATCGAACGTCTGCGCGCGGCCGGCAAGCCGGTGGTCGCGTACCTCGAAAGCGGCGGCGGTCGCGGCGATCTGTACCTGGCGTCGGCGTGCGACAGGATCGTCACCACCGAGGAGGCCGACTTCATGGCGCTCGGTCTGCGGGTCGAGAACCGCTCGTACCGGCGTGCGCTCGCGGATCTCGGCATTCGCATCGACCGCGCGTCGATCGGCGAGTACAAGTCGGCGTATCGCGAGTTCAGCGTCGACTCGGTGCCGCCCGCCGATCGCGAGGAGATCGAGCACCAGCTCGACGTCGTGCAGGAGCGGTTCGTCACCACGGTCGCGCGGGATCGCCGCATCCCGCGCGAGAATCTCGAGCGGCTGCTCGACGGCCGGCGCTGGCCCGCCGAGGACATGGTGCGCGCCGGCGTGCTCGACACCATCGGAGACCGCCGGACCGCGCTCGCGGTTCTCGGGAGCCTGGCGAAGATGGGAGCGCGCCCGCGCACCGCGATCCTTTCGACGCGGCCCGAAGCGCGTCGGCCCTGGGCGGTCCCGGCGCGGATCGCGATCGTCCACGCGAGCGGCGGGATCGAGCCCGGCAGCAGCGGCTCGGACCTCCTCAACGGACCCTATCTCGGCGCCCGCACGCTGATCGCCCAGCTCGAGAGCGCGTTCGGCGACCGTCGCGTGAAGGCGGTCGTCATGCGGATCGAGAGCCCGGGCGGCTCGGTGGTGGGCTCGAGCCTGATCCGCACCGCGCTCATGCGTCTCAAGAGCGAGACGAAGAAGCCGCTGATCGTGTCGATGGGATCGGTCGCGGCGAGCGGCGGGTACGACATCGCGATCCCCGGCGACATCCTGTTCGCCGACCCGTCGACGGTCACCGGGTCGATCGGCGTACTGTTCGTGAAGCCGTCGCTGGAAGGCTTCTATGCGCGCCACCACGTGCGCCAGCAGGACTTCGAGCGCGGCGACAAGATGCGCGGCTTCTCGCTCGGGCGCGACTGGGATCCCGAGATCCAGGCGGCGGCCGATTCATCGGTCGCGGGGATCTACCGGTCGTTCGTATCGCGGGTCGCGAAGGCGCGCGGGCGCAGCTTCGCGGGCATCGATTCGGTGGCGCGCGGCCGCGTGTGGTTCGGTGACGAAGCGGTCGGCAAGGGGCTGGTCGATCGGATCGGCGGGCTCGAGGACGCGATTGCCGAGGCGCGCCGGCGCGCCGGCGTTCCCGACGGCGAGAAGATCCAGCCGATCGTTCATGTGCGGCCGCGGGCGCCGTGGCTCGAGCGTCTGCTCACCGAGCGCATGGCCGCGGCCTGGCAGCAGACGCTTTCGCTCGGTGACTGGGAGCCGGTTCAGGCGCGGGCCGACACCTGGCTCGAGCCGTGAGCCGTTCGCGCGGGAAGCCGAAGAACACTGCACCGCGCGCCGCCCCCGCACGGGCAGCCACGCCGCGCGCGACCGCACCCGATCCGCCGTTCACCACCGCAAGCCTGGCGCTGCTGGTGACGCTCGCGGCGCTGCTCGCCGCGCGGGTCGTCGCCTCGCTGGTCCCCGGCATGTGGGCGTGGTCCCTCAATCTCCAGCGCTTCCTCGATCCCGCGGTCGCGTGGGGCACCGGGCTGGTCGCGGCGCTGGTGCTGGTGCCGCCGGTCGCCCGCGCGGTGGCCGGAATCGCCACCCGGACCGGCGACGCGCTCGCGCGCGGTTCGCTGATCCTGACGCTGGCAACCGCCGCCGCCGCGGTGCTGCTGGTGGGCCTGCTGCCCGACGTGGTCCGCTTCGTCGGTGATTTCCTGATCCGCCAGGGGACCGTCGAGGTCGCGGAGAAGCCGTCGGTGTTGTTCCCGCAGGCGCTGCCACTCGACATCTGGCTTCACCACACGTTGCCGAGCATGCTGACCGATCGCGGGTGGACCGACGCGAACGGCGCCGCCCGCCTGCTCGGACTGGTCGAGGCCGCACTCATGGCGCTGCTCGGCGTGCGTCTCGCGCAGCTGCTCGAGGTGCGCGGCGCCGCCGCCTGGGTGGTGGTCGTCACGCTCGCGGCCGGCGGCACGCTCGCGATGTACACCGGTTTCGGCAAGGCATTCGCCGAGCTCAGCCTGCTGACCGCGTGGGCGGGAGTCGCGGGACTCTCCGCGATCCGCCGCGGAACCGGTCTGCTCGAACTCGGCATCGCGATCGGACTCGCCGCCACGCTGCATCGCTCGGGACTCGCACTGGTGCCGGCCGCCGCGCTGGCGTGGGTGCTGTGGGCGCGGCGCCATGGCGGCGCGGGCTGGCGGCGCATCGACACCTGGTTCGCGATCGCGATTCCCATGACCGCACTGGGAGTGATGATTCCGCGGATCGCGGCGATCGTGCGGCGCTGGGACACCGAACACTTCCGGCCGGGTGGCGCCACCGGCGCTGCGCTCGCCGCGCAAACGTTCACGGCTCAGCGGTTCGCGGACATCGGCAATCTGCTGGTGATGCTGGTGCCGCTGCTGCTGGTTGCGCTGGTCGCGATCCCCGCGGCGCGGCGCGCTCCCGCGCGCGCCGCGGACCGGCCCACCGACGAGCTCGCGTACCTGGTGGCGCTCGCCCTGCCGTACTTCGCAGTGATGCAGGTCCTCCATCCCGCGCAAGGCATGTACCGCGACTGGGACGACTTTGCCGCGACCGGCATCGCGCTCGCGCTGGTCGCCGCGTGGATCCTGGCGCGCGCGCTGCGCGCGCAGCCGGCGTGGGTCGCGGTCGCGATCGCAGTGTCCGGGTTGGTTCCGACGGTCCAGTGGCTCGCGGTCCACCGGGATCTCGATCGCGGCACCGCGCGCGTGGAGGCGTTCATGACCGGGCCGCCGCAGCGCACCGCGACCGAGCGCGCCACCACCTGGGACTTCATCGGCGCCCGCTATTTCCGTCGCGGCCAGGAGGCCGACCGTGACGGACGGCTCGACCAGGCGCGCGTGTACTTCACCCGCGCGACCGCGGCATTCGCCAGTGCCGCCGAGACCGGACCCAGCCCGCGCATCCTCCAGGAGTGGGCGCTGGCCGCGACCATGAAGGGGGACTACGCGGCCGCGTACGCGGCCTACGTGCGACTCCTCGAGAAGGCACCCGACAACATTCTCGGCTGGCTGGGGCTCGCCACCGTTTCGATCAATCGCGGCGATCTCGTCGAGGGGCGGCGCGGGGCGAACGAAATGTTGCGGCTCCGGCCCGGTGAGCCGGTCGCTCTCGATCTGCTCCAGCAGATCGATCAGATCGAAGCGAGCCGTTCGCCGCGCGCTCGCTGACCGGGGGAATCAGAACCCGGCGAGCAGCCGCTGGTAACGCGCGGCCCAGGGCCCGGTCGGGCGCGCCGCCAGCTCGTGTTCGAGCAGCCGAATGCCCTCGGCGGTGCGCCCCACCCGACTGAGCAGCAGCGCCCGGTTGTAGAGCGCCGCGGCGTGCGCCGGATCGCCCGCGTCGACGTTCGCGAACTGGCCGAGCGCCTCGAGCGCCCGCACGCGCCCGCGCTCCGGATCGGGATCGACCAGGCTGCCCGCGGTCAGTGCGATGCCAAGTCCCAGCCGGGCTTCGCCGTAGTGCGGTGACCGGTCGAGCGCCTCCCGGTAGTGCTGGAGGGCGCGATCCGTCCGCAGTCCGGCCAGCTCGAGGTGCGCGATCGACACCGTGATCCGTGGGTCGTCGGAATGCCGGCCCGCGGCCCGCAGGAGCCGCTCGTGCGCGGCGGCGAGCCGGGCGACCGGCAGGGAATCGGGTGGGACCCAGCGGCTCTCGCCGGCAAGAGTGGTTGCCAGGATGAGGTCGGGCAGCGCGAGTGGCAGGCCGCCGGTCAGCAGCTCCCGCGCCGCGGCGACGTCGCGATCGACTGGCAGTCCGTGCGGACGGTCGACCGGCGCGAGCCAGCCCCACAGTCCGAACGCCAGCAGCCCGAGCAGCAGGGTCACGAACAGAAGCGTCGCGCTGCGCCACCACGCCGGTGCGGATGCACGTGGTGCGTCGGAGACATCGACAGCGGTCGCGTGCGGGGGCGGCCCCGCGGGTGAGTCCGGCATGAGCGGCGAGGGTACGAGAGCCACACGCAGGCATTCAATGCGTTGCCGCTCCGCACCGCATCCGTTAGTCTCCGCATGACCTCGTGCGGTCACTTGGCGCCCGCGTCCCGTTCCGCCGCCCGCGCCCCGGCCGCCCGCAGTTTTCCGGTCACGGAGAGCATCAAGGACGATGGCGCTCGCCCGGTTCCTCCAGATTTCCGATCTTCATCTCGGCCGCCCGCTCGGCTGGCTTCCGCCGGATCGCCGCGAAGAACGCCGGCGCGATCAGCGGCGGGCGCTCGAGCGTGCGGTGACCGAGGCGATTGCGCGCGGAGTCCACGCGCTGCTGGTGCCCGGCGACCTGTTCGACCAGGAAGGTGTCGACGCCGACACGCTCGGGTTCGCGCTCGGGGCGTTCCAGGTGACCGGCTGCCCGCCGGTGTTCATCGCGCCCGGCAATCACGACCCGCACTCGCCGACCAGCCTCTACTGGGATCCGCGCCGCCTGCGAGCGCGCGGCATGGCGTGGCCCGCGCACGTCCACGTGTTCACCAGCGCGCGCTGGAGCTCGGTGCCGGTGCCGGGCCTGCGCGGGGTCCGGGTGTGGGGGCGCTGCTTCATCTCCGGCGTCCCATCGCTCGAACGTCCGCTCGCGGTCGAATCGCTGCACGAGGTCTCGGGCGCCGATGGCAACGGCTTCGACGTCGCCGTGTTCCACGGATCGCGCGAAGGATTCCTGCCGGCCGGACAGAAGCTGACCGCGCCGTTCTCGGACGGCGAGGCCATGCAGGCACCGTTCGCGTACCTCGCGGTCGGCCACTACCACAACGCGTCGCGTCTGGCCGCCCGCGAGGGCGCATCGGCGGGCGTCCGGCTCGCCTACGCGGGCTCGGCGATCGCGCAGGATCTGACCGAGACCGGCGGCCACGGCGCGCTCGAGGTGCGGATCGAGTACGAGCAGCGCCTGCCGTTCATCGAGACCGAGTACATCGAGCTCGACCCTCGCAAGGTCCACGACCTCACCGTCGACGTCGCCGGCGCCAGCACCGCCGAGCGCATCGACCAGCGCATCGCCCGCGCCCTCGACGACCAGGCCGTGAGCACCAACGACCTCGTGACGGTGCGGCTGGTCGGGCGTATCGCGCGCGGCGTGCGGTGGTCGGCGCCGGCCGTGGATCTCCAGGCGCGGGTCTTCCATCTCCGGGCCGACCTCCGGCGCATGCGTCCCGATCACGACCTGTCCGCCTATCGCACGCACGATCCCGCCACCACCGAAGAACGGTTCGCGCGCACCCTGCTGACCGAACTCGAGCGGGAGAGCGATCCGGTGCGGCGTGCCCGCATCGAGAGCGCGCTCTACTACGGACTCGATGCCTTCCGCCTCAACGAGGTGGTGCCGGCGTACGAGGAGCTCGAAGAGGCGGAGGAGCCGGCGTGAGAATCCGGCGGCTGCGGCTCGACGGCTTCGGCGCAGTGCGGGGCGAGTACGCCTTCGACGGGGACCGCCTGACCCTGCTGCTCGACGACAACGAGCGCGGCAAGAGCACACTGATGAGCGCGATCGTGGCCGGTCTCTACGGTCTCGACAACGACCGCCGCTCGAACAAGGTGGTCACGCCGCTCGACCGCTGGCGCCCGTGGGACGGCGGACCGTACCGGGTCGAAGTCGAGATCCAGACCGCCGACGAACGGCTGACCGTGAAGCGCGACTTCGACCGCGGCACGATCGAAGTGTGGGATCAGAACGGCCGCGAGGTCACCGAGCGCTTCCGCGAAGGCAAGGACGGATTCCCGGTCGGACGCGTGCTGCTCGGCCTCGATGCCGAGGAGTTCGAGAAGAGTGCGCTCGTGCGCCAGGGCGACCTCGCGCGCATCGTCCCGCCGGACGCGCGGGAGCGGGGCGAGTCGTCGCTCCGCGCGCGGCTCGAGATCGCAGCCGACTCGAAGGTGGGAGACACCAGCGCGAGCGACGCGATCGGTCTGCTCGAGGGCGCGCTGCGCAAGTACACGTGTCCCGAGGTCGATTCGTCAGGGCTGGTCGATACGGCGATCTCGCGGCTCGAGCTCAAGCTCGGGACGCTCGACACCGAACTCCACGAGCTCGATCACGAGATGTCCTCGATCCAGGGCCCGGTCGATGAGATGACGCGGCTCGACGACGAGGAGCGCGGCACACGCGAAGCCCAGACCGCCGTCGATCGCGACCAGCGCGCCTCGCTGACACGCGATCTGCAGCGCCGGTACGAGGACGACCAGCACCTGCGGGAGGAAGTGCGCAAGCTGGAGGAGGAGGCGGCGGCGCTCGCCCCTGCCGCCCAGCTTCCCGGCACTGCCGAGGCGCAGTTTCGCGAGACGGTCGGTCGCTACGAGGAAGTGCGCCGAAACCTCGACACGCTCGATCAGCGGCGCCGCGAAGAAGTGGCACGCCGGCGCGAGACCCTCGATCGCGAGCTGAGCGGCCTGTCCACGCTGGCGAATGCGACCAGCGCGGATGCCGACCGCTGCGTGAGCCTGGCCGCCGAGCTGCGGCGCCTCGAGGACGAGGACCGCCGGCTGCGCGACGACGTCTACACGCTGCGCGAAGGCCTCGCGACCCACGGCCACGAGCCCGAGCGCTTCAAGTGGCTGCAGGATCGGTTCGGCAACCTGGGGGTCGAAAAGCAGACGCTGCTGCGCCGGCAGTCCGAGCTGCAGCTCGCCTACCAGACCGAGGTCGCCGAGCTCGAACGCGAGCGGACCGAGAGCAGCGAATTACTGCGGACGATCGACACCTCGCGCACACGCCGCCGGATGCCGGGCGGGTTCCTGATCGCGCTGGGCCTGGCCGCGGCGGCCGCCGGCATCACGATCATGGCCCTGCGCGGGTTGCCGATGTGGTGGACCGCGCTGATTGCAGCCGGCTTCGTCCAGCTGGCGGCGGGAATCGCGGTGCTGGTCTCGGGAAACCGGCTGCGCGAGTCGGAGCGCGCCGAGGCGCTGCGGCGCCTGACCGATGCGCAGCGTCGCCTCGGCGGGCTCAAGCAGCAGCGCGCCGAGACCGAGGTGAGTCTCCAGATCCTCGCGCGGCAGATGGGCTACCGCGACCAGGTCGATCTGCTCAAAGAATGGGGCGAGTACGGCCGCGTGGCCGAGGAGAGCGCCCCGGTGATGCGCGCCCAGCAGGATCTCGGGACGCTCGACCAGCGCCGCACGCGCGCGGTCGAGGAATCGCGGGAAGTGCTCGCCCGGTTCGGTGGCGGGAATCCCGATCCCGCCACGCTCGATGCGCTCGCGCACCGGATCCGCGGCGCGCTCGGACTCCAGCAGAGCGTGCGTGACCTCGAACGCCAAGGCGCGCGGCTCAACGACGAGGCGCGGGTGATCGAGGCCGAGGCGCTCGGCTATCGCGAGCGCGCCGTGCGCCTGCTCCAGGCCGCCGGGCTCGTGTACGACCCCGAGCGCAGCTGGGACCAGCACGCGCACGACCTCGCAATCCGCATGCAGGCGCGGTCCCGCCACACGACCATTCAGCAGGAGCTGCTCCCACGCGCGCGCACGCGACTGCTCAGCCCGACGCAGCTCGATGAACTGCGCAAGCAGCTCGAATCGATCCAGCCGGGGAGTTCCGATGGCGCGGCGCCCGCGGGCGCGGGGCGGTCGCCGATCGAGCTCGAGGCCGAGGCGCGACGGCTGCGCGAGGCGCTCGACCAGATCCAGCGCCAGCGCGAGGACCTGCGGATCAAGGTCGAGGAATGCTGGCGGCGTTATCACACCGAGCATCCGGAGAAGCTCATCCAGCGCGAGCGCATCGAGCGCGCGCTGCTGCGCGCACGGCGGTTCAAGGAGGCGGTCGAGCTGGCGCGCGAGACCGTCCAGAGCGTGGCCGCCGACACCCACCGCCGCTGGGCCGATCACCTGAACCAGCGGGTCGGTGACCTGCTCGGATCGCTCGGCAGCGGCATCGACCAGGTTCGGTTCGGCGACGACCTCGATTTCTCGGTGCGGGTCCCGGGGGGTCAGCAGCTGACCCGCGGCCGCGCCGACGTCCAGCTGTCCGCCGGCGCGCGCGACCAGCTCTACCTGGCGGTGCGTCTCGCGGTCGGGGAGTTCCTGTCACGTGGCCAGCACCCCGCGCCGTTCCTGCTCGACGACGTGTTCGCGACCTGCGATGACGCCCGAACGCATGCGGGAATGAAGCTGCTCGTCGGCCTCGCCGCGCGCGGCCACCAGGTCATCATGCTCACCTGCCATCGCGCGCGATTCCAGGCGTTCGCCCAGCAGGACCCCGAGACCTGGCGCGAGCAC
>Ga0111539_10009607_pt1 | contig 12212 bp, 8 predicted proteins | sample RhiMethybrSRZTD1_FD_79667 | JGI IMG/M metagenome (GOLD analysis project Ga0111539, IMG submission 79667) | Populus rhizosphere microbial communities from Tennessee, USA - Rhizosphere MetaG P. TD hybrid SRZTD1 (version 2) (version 2) | ecosystem: Host-associated > Plants > Roots > Rhizosphere >...
ACCGACCTCCGCGCCGCCCGGCCGCTTCTGCCCGAGGTTCGTCGGCAGTACAGCGGGCAACGCCTCGAAGCCTCGTTCGCGGCCATGGGGCTCCTCGTTCGCGGCAACCCGCTCGGTCGTACAATGGGCAACGTCTACTTGATGATTGCGCGTCCGAGTATCCCCTCCCGGCTCTTCGCGCAGGAGTCCAAGGCGCTGGCATGGCTTCGCGCAAGAAAGTAGCGCGCACGGCGGATCGCGGGTTCAAGCGCCGCCTGCGGCGAATCGCACGCTCGCTCGAAGCGATGATCGGGGGCGATCTGGAACGGCAGATTCCGATCTCGTCGGCCCAGGACGAGCTGGACGCGATCTGCTACAGCATGAACATCCTCGTCGGTGAGCTCATGTTCGCCACCGCCAACCTGCGCCGCGCCCAGGCCGAGGCGGAGGCCGCCAACGCCGCGAAGTCGTCGTTCCTGCGCGCGGCCAGCCACGAACTGCGGACGCCGCTCGCGGTGATCGTGTGGCTGGCGGAGCTGCTCAAGGATCCGTCGCGCGTGCCGCCCGAGCGGTTCGCCCGTTCGCTGGCCGGGATCCGCCGCAGCGCCGACGAATTGCTGCGGACGACGGAGGCGGTCTTGAATCTGTCGCGCCTGGATCAGCCCTCCAGCGAAGCGGAGCTAGAGGTCATCCACCTTCCGGCAACCATCCGCGAAGCGATCGAAAACCTGCAGCCGCTCGCCGAACGGAAGCAGCTGGGGCTGCGCCTGGCGATGATGGCCGGCGCGCCCACAAACATGACCACGAACGGCCAGCACGTTCGCCAGGTGATCGTGAATCTGGTCGCGAACGCGATCAAGTTCACGACCCGTGGCGAGGTCGTGGTGCGCGTGCAGCGGGAGGAGTCCCTGGTCGTGATCGACGTCCGCGACACCGGCATCGGGATTCCGCTGAACGCGCGCGATCGCATCTTCGAACCTTTCTTCCAGGTCAACCGCACGACCTCCCGGCGGCTGGGAGGGTCCGGCGTCGGCCTGGCGCTGGCGAAACGTTTTGCCGAGGGGATGGGGGGCGCGCTCGTTCTTCTCGAGAGCGAGGAAGGGGAGGGATCGACGTTTCGCTTCACGATTCCGCTGGGCGACGGCGTCGTGGCCGAGGTCGCTCCGGAGTCCGGCGAGCTGACGCCGGTGCTGCCGCTGCGGGTCCGCCCGCTGGAGGGATTGCGCGTGCTGGTTGCCGACGACGAGGAGACGGTGCTGGACGCGCTGTGCAAGCTTCTGGAGGCGGCGGGGGCCATCGTCGGGCGCGCGGCCGACGGCGAGGAAGCGACGGCGAAGGCCCTGGCCGAGGACTTCGCGCTGATCCTGATGGACATCCGCATGCCCGTGCTCGACGGGTTGGGCGCGACCAACCGCCTGCGCGCGGCAGGGTTCTGGCGACCGATCGTCGCCCTCACGGCGAGCGCGGCGGCGGACACGCGTGCGGCTTGTCTCGCGGCCGGATGCAACGACCACCTGACCAAGCCGATCGCTGCCTCGGACCTGGTTTCCAAAGTCGCCGAGGTCTGCCGGCGTGTGAGCTAGTCGACTGGCCGCTCTCGCGCGAAGCGCGAGAGTGCGGCCACCTGAAAAAACAATAGTCGCACACCGCGCCTGCGGCGCGGAGCGACTAGAAGGCGTTGGACAGCGAGCGGCGCAGGCGGGAGAAGAGGCCGCCGCTGCTTCGCTTCGGTCCCTCACCGCTCGGGCGATCGCCGGCCTGACGCCCGACACCGTACTGGACCAGCCCGACCGCCGTCGAGAACGCGGCGTTGCGCACCACCTCGGCGAGCCCGCCGACACCCTTGGGGGCGCCGCGCCGCACCGGAATGCCGAGGATCTCCTCGCCCAGCTCGGTCATGCCCGCGAGCTGCGTGGTTCCGCCCGTGATCACCGCGCCCGACGCGAGCATGTCCTCGCAGCCGAGCCGGATGATCTCTGCCTTCACGAACGAGAACACCTCTTCGATGCGCGGCTGGATGATGTCGCGGCACAACGTGTGGCGCGACAGGACGCGCGGCGCGCGGCCGCCGACCGACGCGACCTCCAGCGTCTCGTCCTCCGCGACCATCGGCGACAGCGCGCAGCCGGAGCGGATCTTGATCTTCTCTGCCTCGTGCGGCGGCGTGCGCAGGCCGAAGGCGATGTCGCTGGTCAGCTGGTGGCCGCCGATCGGGATGACGCTGGTGTGGGCGACGGCGCCGTCGGTGAAGATGGCGATGTCGGTGGTGCCGCCGCCGATGTCGACCAGCGCGACCCCCAGCCCCTTCTCGTCTTCTTCCAGCACCGCTTCGCCCGATGCCAGCGGTTCGAGCACGATGTCCAGCACCTCGAGATCGCAGCGCGTGCAGCACTTGATGATGTTCTGCGCCGCGGCCGCGGCGGCGGTGACGATGTGGACGCGCGCTTCCAGGCGCACGCCGCACATTCCCAGCGGCTCGCGCACGCCGTCCTGGCCGTCGATCTTGTACTCCTGCGGGAGCACGTGAATGATGTGGCGGTCGACGGGCAGCGCGATCGCACGCGCCAGCTCCAGCACCTTGGCGACGTCGCCGGGGCGAACTTCCTTGTCCTTGATCGCGACGGTGCCCGTCGAGTTGACGCCCTTGATGTGGCCGCCCGCGATGCCGACGTACACCTGCGAGATTTCGCAGCCGGACATGCTCTCGGCTTCGAGGATCGCCTGCTTGATCGACGCCACCGTCGAGTCGATGTTGACGATGACGCCCTTTTTCAGGCCACGCGACGGGTGCGTCCCGACGCCTATGATGTCGATGCCGTCAGGTCCGACTTCGCCCACGACCGCGGCGATCTTGGTGGTGCCGATGTCGAGCCCGACGACGATGTCGGAAGATCTTCTGGGCATGCGTGCGGTTCATCTTCGCTGTGTTTTGCCGCACGTCTAAATTTTTGCTTCAAAAGTGATGGCCCATGGGGGCGTAAACACAAACATTTGGCCGCGCCCCTTTTGTTTTCCCTGTAGTCGCATGTATGCTGCGCCCGTCTGCCCGTCTCCCCCTCTGCCGGGCAAGCTCCTTCGCGGACAGGATTTGGCGCCGCTTATTTGCTTTGGGGAGACGATTCCATGCAGGCACGCGGGCGAAACTGGGGGATTCCGGCGGTTCTGTTGGCGTTGGCGGCGGGTTGTCAGCCGGGTGCAGACCCGATCACCTCGAACGGCGGCACCGGGGGAACGGGCGGATCGGGCGCAGGCGCCGGCACTTCCGGAACGGCTGGAACGGGAGTTAGCTCCGGCGCGGCCGGGACGGGCGGCGTCGTGGGGGCAGGCGGTTCGAGCGCGGGCACCGCGGGAACCACCGGGACCGGCGCCACGGCAGGCGCGACCGCCGGGACGGGCGGCGCGGCCGGAACGACCGCGGGAAGTGGCGGGGCAGGCCGCGGCGGTGCCACCGGCACGGGCGGTAGTAGCGGCACCACCGGCACGGGCGGCTCCGGCGCCGGCGGCACCGGCAGCGGCTCGATCACGATCAGCGGCCTCACGATCGATCCGAACCCCAAGAACGTTCTGTCTTGCTTCGTCAACTGGACGACCAACGTCGCGGCCAACTCGGCGGTCCAGTTCGGCGTCGGCGGCTACCAGTTCGAGATCGCGGACGCCGCCCAGGTCACGACGCACAAGGTGCTCGTGATCGGCATGAGGCAGATGCAGACCTACATGATCAAGGCGATCAGCGGCTCCGCGAGCGCGACGGGGATTTTCATGACCGGCATGGTCCCCGCCCAGATTCCGGTGGGCCAGGTCATGATCAACGACACCGCCCGCGTCGAGCCGGGCTGGACATTGATGAACGTCCAGAAGGGCCAGGGCGACACACGGGCGCGTTCGGACTTTCCGCCGTACGCCGTCATGTACGATAGCTCCGGCCAGCCGGTCTGGTATTACGTCGACGGCACCAACCCGGACATCGGCGGCGCGGTGTCGGTGGACCTGACCGACAAGGGCGTGCTGATCGGCGCGACGTGGAACGCGAGCCTGACCACCGGCACGATGCCGATCGAGGTCGACTTCGCCGGCAATACGCTCTGGCAGTGCTCGACCGCGGTCTGCGGCGGCAGCCACAACATCAACCACCACGTCTCGAAGCTGTCCAACGGCAACTACATGCTGCTGGAGGTCGTCACCACCGGCGGCGTCCAGTCACCCGTCTTTCGCGAGGTGAGCCCCAGCAACCAGGTGGTCTCCAGCCTCGAGTACACGAAGTTCGTGCCGCCGCCGTCCGGGTCGACCGGAGACTGGTGCCACGGCAATGCGATCACCGTCGACATCGCCAACAACGCCATCTACGCCAACTGCCGTTATGCCGGCCTGCTGAAGACCACCTACACAAACCCGACCAAGCAGTGGCACCTGCAGGGCACGTACATCAGCACCAAGGTCGGCGACATGACCTTCAGCCCGACCAGCTCGGCGTACAGCGACACGCACGATCCGGATATTCACGCGGACGGCACGATCGCTTTCTACGACAACGGCGGCTACAGCGGCGGCGTCGGCGGCACCACCAGCCAGTTCCACTCCCGCATCGTCGAGTACCAGATCAACGAGACCGCCAAGACGGCCACCCTCACCTGGGAGTTCCCGGCCGGCGCCACGGTGCCCAACACCTGGTACACCGCCAACTGGTACAGCCCGTTCTGGGGCGGCGTGCGTCGCCTGCCCAACGGCAACTACCTGGTCGCGGCCGGGATCCGGGCGCCCCCCGTCGAGAGCCGGGTCTTCGAGGTCGCCAAGACCGACAAGAAGGTGGTGTGGGAGTTCCGCTTCCCGACCGACTACGGCGTCTACCGAGCCCGCCGGATCACGCCGCCGCTCGTTCGCGCGCTCACGCCCTAGGAGATCACACCTAGGGCGAGCGGAGGCGGACGGTCACCCGGTCGGCGAGCGCGCCGTCGAGGTAGACGGTCGCGAGCGCCGCCGGTCCGCGCGGGCCGGCGGCCGCCAGGATCTGGTCCAGGCGCCCCAGCTTCTCCGCCGCGGCGCCGCGCCCCAGCCGGATCTCGCCCGCGCCGTCGAGCAGCACCAGCGAGAAGCCGGTCCGCGGATCAATGTGAATTTCCGAGAGTTTCGGGCGGGGCGAGCCCCCGGGCGCGCCGTCGGCATAGGCGACGAACAGCGCCAGCGCCTCGCGAAACACCGCTTCGCTGGTGGACCGGAGCGCGACGTATTGCTCGCGGGTGACGCCGGTGATCACCGGCAGACCGTCCGCCTCCTCGAAGGTGGCGCGCTTGAACGGCCGGCCGCTGTCGTCCAGGAGGTACAGCGCGCCCATCAGCGCGCTGGCGATCGCGCGCCGCTCGGTCACCTCGATCGCAAGCGCCGACGGCAGATCGCGCCGGACGCGCGCGGACGCGATCCAGGGGTGCGACGCCAGCTTGGCGGCCACCTGATCGGGATCGACCGTCAGCAGCTGATCGCCGATCTCCACGCCCGCCAGCTCCTGGATCTCTTCGGCCGACACGTGCGTGGTCGCGGCGACCCGCACCTCCTGCACCGCGAAGCGGGGGGACGCGATCACCTGGCGCACCAGCTGCCGCCCCGCCAGCACCGACAGCCCGACCACCGCGATCACCACCAGCACCTTGCCGGCCACCAGCAGCTTGCGTCCGATCCAGCTCGCGCCGCCCGCCAGCAACACCGGCACCGAAGTGCTGGCGAACTGGACGCGCCGGTTTCGCCGCCGCTTGAACCAGCCGCGATGCGGCGGTGTGCGGTCGACGACCACGCTCCTGGGCCCGTCCTGGAGCGACTGCGGTGTGCTCATGACAGCGCCTTCGCTTCGAGCAACGTGATCAGCTCGGTCGGGACGCCGGTGATGTCGCCGGCGCCGAGGCACAGCACCAGATCCCCGGGGACGGCGGTCTCGGCCAGCGCCGACGTGAGGCGGTCGCGCGACACGTGGCGCGCCGTCCCGTCGGGAAAGGTCGCCAGCAGCGCCGCCGTGTCGACGCCCGCGATCGGCGCCTCGCCCGCCGGATACACGTCGGTCAGCAACAGCTCGTCGGCGCCGGCCAGCGCGGGCGCGAACTCGTGCAGCAGATCGCGCGTGCGCGTGAAGCGGTGGGGCTGGAAGGCGACCACCAGCCGGCGGCCGTAGAGACGCGCGGCCGCGATCGTCGCCGCCAGCTCGGTCGGGTGGTGTCCGTAGTCGTCCACCACCAGCACCTCGGCGACCTCGCCCCGGATGCTGAAGCGACGGTCGACGCCCTCGAACCCGGCCAGCGCCTCGCCCGCGGTCGTGAACGGGACGCCCAGGAAGTCGGCCACGCACAGGGCAGCCAGCGCGTTGCCCGCGTAGTGCACACCCGGCATGCGGACCCGGACCTCGCCGTGGGCGCGCCCGCGCACGCGGACGCGGAAGCGCGTGCCGCCGGGCCCCGCTTCGATGATCTCGCCGCGCCAGTCACCCGCCACCAGGCCGTAGGTGGTGTGACGTTTGCTGACGAGCGGCGCCAGGCGCGCCGCCGCGGGGTTGTCGGCGCCGATCACGACCAGTCCATAGAACGGCACCTTCTCGGCAAAGTCTAAAAACGCGGTGAACAGCGCCTGCTCGGAGCCGAAGTGGTCCAGGTGCTCGCGGTCGATGTTGGTCACGACCGCGATGGTCGGAAACAGGTGGCGGAACGAACCGTCGGACTCGTCCGCCTCCGCGACCAGGTACTCGCCGCTGCCCAGGCGCGCGTTCGAGCCGAAGGCCCGCGCCTTGCCGCCGATGACGGCGGTCGGGTCCAGCGCGGCCTCCGCCAGGATCGCCGCGATCATCGTCGTCGTCGTCGTCTTGCCGTGGCTGCCGGCGACCGCGACCCCCTCCTTGACGCGCATCAGCTCGCCCAGCATCTCGGCGCGCGGGATGACCGGGATGTTGCGCGCGCGGGCGGCCGCGATCTCCGGGTTGTCGGGGCGCACCGCGCTCGACACGACGACCACGTCGGCGCGCGCCACGTTTTCGGAGCGGTGGCCGAGGCTGATGCCGGCGCCCAGCGCGGCCAGGCGGCGCGTCACTTCGCCCTCGCGCAGGTCGGAGCCGGTGACCGGGTAGCCGAGGTTCAGCAACACCTCCGCGATCCCCGACATGCCGATGCCGCCGATGCCGACGAAATGGATGGCTACGTTACGCTTTCCGAACACGGGGGACAGACGTTCTAACGCGTGCCGCGGGGGTAACGGGAGGAAAATTCCCGCTGCCGGCCTGCCGGTCAGGGCTCGAACGCGCTCTGCCTTCGACCTGTCAAAGCCTCGACACGAGGTCCCTCGTCCGCGGCGCGCGGCGCGCCCTCCCGGTGGGGCATGGCGGTTGCTTTGGTCCGCCGCATGGCGCTGCCAAGACCCACCGCGCCCGAGCGGATCGTCGCGGGCGTCACGTTCGTTCTCGTCGTCTGCGCGGGCAGCGGCGCGCGCGCAGACACCCCGCGACAGCTGGCCTACGACCCCGCGTTGCCGATCCCCGCCGGCTACCATGTCGAGCATCGGACCCGTTACGGTCTCGCGATCAGCGGCATCGCCCTCTTCGCCGCGGTGTACGTTCCCACGGCGGCGGCCGCCTGGTACGACTCGGGCGACGGCACGCCGCTCTACGTCGTCCCCGTTCTCGGCCCGCTGTTCGCGATCCCCACGAAGACGGGCAACTGCAGCCCAAACGATGAATACAGCAGCTGCGACTTCGACGACTTCGTCACCGCTTTCCTGATCGCGGATGCCGTTGTCCAGGCCGCCGGCGTCGTGATGGCGCTGGGGGGCTTCGCCGGACGGGACCTTCTGATTCGGGACCAGGCGCCCAGGACGGCCCTGCTTCCCGGGCCGATCGGCGGCGCCGGCTATGGGGCCTGGCTCACCGGAAGGTTCTGAGTCTCACGGGGGCGCGTGGGGCTCGATGATAAAATCTCGGTGGTGGGGGCACTGCGCACGTGGTTGCGTCTGGCGGTTGCGGTGTGTGTCGGCGGGTGCGCGCTCGCCGCCGCGCGACCGGCAAGCGCTGCGCCGGTGCTCTCGGACCCGATCCCGATATCGCACCGGCCGTGGGCGGCCGCCTACCATAACCAGTACGATCCCGCGATCGCGGCCGGCAGCAACGGATTCCTGATCGTCTGGGTGGACCAGCGCGACAGCGCTTCGTTCCCGATGGTGTGGGGCATGCTGCTCGACCGCGACGGCGTGCCCACTAGGCCGATCGGCATCCGGGTGAGCGCGATCGCGAACGGCGATCCGCGCGACCTGCACGTGTCGTGGGACGGCCAGAACTACCTGGTGGTGTGGGCGGATTCGTTCGTCGTCCAGGGCAACCGGATCACGGGGGGCGGCGGCCTCCGCTATCTGATCGGGGGCCGACGGGTGAGCCCCGACGGTGTGTTGCTGGAGGGGCCCACCGACGGGATCGGGATCTCAGTGGGCGGCGCCACCAACGTGAGCCGACCGACGGTCGCGTTCAATGGGACCCACCACTTCGTGATCTGGCAGGACCAGCGCGACGGCGACTTCGATCTCTACGGCGCGCGCGTCGACCCGGGCGGGAACCTGCTCGACCCCGACGGCGTGGCGGTCATCCGCGCCGCCGGCCACCAGACCGGCCCGGTGCTGTCCTGGAACGGCTCGCAGTACCTGTTGGCCTGGGCGGACAACCGCGCGACCGCGGCGACCAGCTTCATCAAGGACGTGTTCGCGGCGCGGCTCGATGCCGCCGGCGTCTCCGCGGACGGGACCGGCTTCGTCGTTTCGAACGAGGCCGCGGATCAAGATCTGGTCGCGACCGCGTGGGATGGTGCCAGCCACCTCGTCACGTGGCGGCAGCTCGATCCTCCGATAGGGCCGTTCTGGCAGGCCGGCGTGCGCGGCCGCCGCGTGGGCGCGGACGGTCGGGTGCTGGACGCGGCCGACCTCGTTTTCCTTGCCCCGGATCCCACCATCGACAACGACATCGAGGGACCCGTGGTCGGGTCCGGGGGCAGCGGCCACGTCGTGATGTGGACGGAGATCGCGGGCGGTACGGGCGACATCTTCTCGAGCTTCCTCGGCCCCAGCGACGGCGCGCCGACTGCACCGACGACCCTGCTGACGACGCGGGTCACCAGCCCCCGGCAGCGGCCGGTGTTGCTCGGAACCGGGGGGCGAATGTTCGCGGCCTGGCCGGAGCTCGTCGACGGCGGCATGTACGACGTCATCGGCGGCGAGCTCTCGCCGTCGGGGCAGTGGCCGGCGGCCGGGCCGTCGACGCGCATGCTGTCACTGACGCTGCACTCGCAGGACAACCCCGCGGTCGCCTGGGGAGGCGGTCGCTACTTCGCGGTCTGGCAGGACCAGCGGCACGGCATCGACGCCATCTTCGGCGCGCGCATCACCGCGGACGGGGTCGTCGAGGACAGCGAAGGGCTGCGCATCAGTCGCTCGGGCCAGCGCGCATTTTTTCCCGCCGTGGCGCACGCGGAGGGCCGCGCGCTGGTCGCGTGGCTCGATCACCAGGCCGGCGCGACCGCCGATCTCGTCGCGGCGCGGGTCACGGACCAGGGCGTGGTCGAGGACCCGACGTCGCGCACCATCATCGGCAGCGTCAACGAGAGGACGCGGCCGAAGCTGGCCTCGAACGGGCGCGATTTTCTCGTGATGTGGAACTCGAGCGAGCTCGGGGCAGGTTATGCGGTGGTCGGCGCCGACGGGACGATCGCGCCACCGGTCCGCGTGTCGACGTCCGACGTGATCTGGAACCTGGGCATCGGCGCGGCGTGGGACGGTCAGGCTTACATGCTCGTCTGGGGCGAGCACTCGGGCGCCGGCTGGGGTCTGCGCGCGCGACGGGTTGCGCCCACGACAGCGCCGGCCACGCCCAACCCGATCGACCTCTGCCCCTGCGACATCGGGGGCGCGCTGGCGACGATGGACGGCACGCTCGAGAAGACCCAGCTCGCCATCGCCTGGAACGGCGAGATCTTCCTGGTCGTGTGGGCCGATGGGCGCGTGAGCGAGTCCAATATTCGCGGGGCGCGGCTGCTGCCGGACGGCCGCATCCTCGACACGCAGGGCATCTCGATTGCGTCCGGCACGCTGCCCGAGTGGCAGCCCTCGGTCGCCTGGGACGGCGCGACGTTCGTCGTCGAATGGGTCGACGCGCGCGCCGGGACGTCGCTGCCCGGGTTGATGGTCGCGCGCGTCGGCGCGGACGGGCGCGTTCAGCCCGAACGCATCGAGATCGTCGCGGCGACGCAGCTCACGCTCGCTGCCCAGCTCGCGTCGGGGGGCGACGGGCGATCGCTGTTGACCTACACGCTGCCCCATCCGGAGTCCGCGCTGCCGACGTTCGCCGATCGCGCGTGGGCGCGGCTGCTGTCGGCCGGGCTCGGCATCGGGCAGCCGTGCACGACGGACGCGGCGTGCGCCAGTGGGCTGTGCTCTTCGACCGGCGTCTGCGCGCGGCCGGTCGTGGAGCTATCCGCCGCAGTCGCGAGCAAACCCATCGGCTGCCCGACGGCCACGCCTGGCGACGCCGGTCAGTCCGACGACGCCGCTCGGGCCGACGCGCCCGCCGACGGCGGGGTGACGGGCAGCGGTGGGTCGGGCGGGTGCTCGTGCGCGGTGGGAACAGGAACAGGGGACGTTCCGGGCGCCGTCTGGCTGCTGCTGCTGGGCGTGGCAGCCGCGGCCCGGCGCCGTCGCCGCGGGCGGGCGTTCGGTTAGCGTCCCGCGATCGCCATCAGCTCCGCGACGATGTCGCGGGTGGCGTCGGCGCGGGCGAGCGTTCCCATCGCGTCGGCCATGCTCGCGCGGCGGGCGGGGTTCTGCAGGATCTCGTCGACCAGATCGGCGAGGCGGGTCGCGGACGCTTCCGCCTGCGGCAGGACGACCGCGGCCCCGGCGCGCTCGAACGCCAGCGCGTTCATCGTCTGGTGGTCGTCGGCCGCGGTCGGAAGCGGAACCAAGATCGCAGGCCGCCGCATGATCGCCAGCTCGGCCAGCGTCAGCGCCCCGGCGCGCGCGACGCACACCGCCGCCTGGCCCAGCACGGCCGGCATGTCGTCGATGAACGCGCGGACCTCGACTCGCCCCTCGTAGCCGTGCGCCGCGTAGTTGACCTGCATCTCGGCGAACTGGTCGGGGCCGGTCTGGTGGATGATCGGCGGAAGCCGCCCGCGCGCGTCCAGGACGCGCACCATCGCGGAGGCGAGCTCGTTGACCGCGCGCGAGCCCTGGCTGCCGCCCAGGATCACGATCGCGCGCGCGTCGTCGGTCGCGGGCGTGGCGGCGGCGGCGCGTTCGAGGAACGTCCGGCGCACGGGGTTGCCGAGGAAGCGGACCTTGCGCCGGGCGAACCGGGCGGCCGCGTCGTCGAACGCGATGAACACGCGCCGCACCAGCCGCCCCAGCATGCGGTTGGTGAATCCCGGCTGGCTGTTCTGCTCCTGGATCGCCGTCGGGTATCCGAGCAGCGCGGCCGCGAACACCAGCGGCCCCGAGGCGTAGCCGCCCACGCCCAGCACGACGTCGGGGCGGTGGCGGCGCAGGATGCGGGCCGATTCGAGGAACGCGCCCGGCAGCCGCGCCAGCCCGCGCAGCAGGCCCCGCAGGCCCATGCGCTTGAGACCGCTCACCGTCACCAGCTCGAGCGGGAAGCCCGCCGCCGGCACCAGCCTGGATTCCAGGCCGCGCGAGGTACCGACGAACACCGCGTCGCCGCCGGTCGCCGTCCGCACCTCCTCGGCGATCGCGATGCCCGGATAGAGATGACCGCCCGTCCCGCCGCCCGCGACCAGCAACCGCAACGGGCGACCGTCAGGCATCCGCACCTATCGACGGTGGCGGCGGCGCCTCGCGGTGGGGTCTGTCGCCGACCTCGACGACGATGCGCGGCCCGGCGTCCATGCGCCGGTTGGCGTGCTTGAGCGCGCGGCGGCGCGCGCCCGGGAACACCCAGTCGCCGGGCTCGGGGTTGCGCGCCGAGATGTTCGCGAGCACGCCGGAGGCGAACAGGCACATGACCAGCGAGGTGCCGCCGTAGCTGATGAACGGCAGCGGCAGGCCCTTCGTCGGCAGCGAGCCCAGCACGACGCCGATGTTCACCAGCGCCTGCAGGCCGATCATGGTCGTGATGCCGAAGGCGAGGTACGCGCCGAACACGTCGCGCGCGCGGAACGCGGTGCGGAAGCCGCGCCACACGAGCACGCCGAACGCGGCGATGACGAACAAGACACCCA
>Ga0111539_10009609_pt1 | contig 12209 bp, 9 predicted proteins | sample RhiMethybrSRZTD1_FD_79667 | JGI IMG/M metagenome (GOLD analysis project Ga0111539, IMG submission 79667) | Populus rhizosphere microbial communities from Tennessee, USA - Rhizosphere MetaG P. TD hybrid SRZTD1 (version 2) (version 2) | ecosystem: Host-associated > Plants > Roots > Rhizosphere >...
CGGGGTCAAGCTCAGCTCCCGCTTCAACGCCGTCATGGTCACCGTCAAGCTGGCCGTGGTCGCCCTGTTCATCGGTGCCGGCGCGTGAAGATCGCCACCTCCAACTGGCACCCGCTCATCCCGCCCCCCGCCGAGGCCCCAAGGCGGCCAACGCCGTGGAGGCCGGCCGGCCGCTGATCGAGGTCATCTTCGGGCTCCAGCCGCTCGCCTACGGCTGGCTGGGCATCTGCTTCGGAGCCGCGATCGTGTTCTTCGCCTTCATCGGCTTCGACGTCGTCGCCACCACCGCCGAGGAGACCCGCCACCCCCAGCGCGACATGCCCATCGGCATCCTCGGGTCCCTGGCCATCTGCACCGTCCTGTACGTGGTCGTGTCGCTGGTCCTGACCGGGATGGTCAAGTACACCGAGCTCAACACCGCCGCCCCCATGGCCGACGCCCTCAAGGCGGTCGGCTACGACTGGATCGCCAGCCTGGTGTCGCTGGGGGCGCTGGCCGGCCTGACCACCGTCATCCTCATCCTGATGCTGGGCCAGAGCCGGGTCCTGTTCGCCATGAGCCGCGACCGGCTGCTGCCCGGCTGGCTGTCCAGCGTCCATCCCCGCTACGGCACGCCCTGGGTGATCTCGGCCATCACCGGCGTGGTCGTCGCCCTGATCGCCACCTTCGTGCCCCTGACGACCCTGGCCGACATGGTCAACATCGGCACCCTGTTCGCCTTCGTGCTGGTGTCGATCGGGGTCATCGTGCTGCGCCGCACCCAGCCCGACCTGCCCCGGGCCTTCCGCACCCCGGCCGTCCCGCTGGTCCCGATCCTGGCCGTGATCGCCTGCGTGTTCCTGATGCTCAACCTCGGCAGCCTGACCTGGTGGCGGTTCCTGGTCTGGATGGTCATCGGCTTCGTCGTCTACTTCGGCTACGGCTACCGCCACAGCCGCCTGGCCCGCGAGGAGCGCCTGGCGGCCCGACGCTAGCCAGCGGAGGGCCCGGTCCGCGGGCCGGGGTGGCCGGCCGCCAGCAGGCCGAGCGGCCGCCAGCCGGGGTCCAAGCCCAGCGCGGCGGCCAGGGCCGCGGCCCGGTCCGCGGGCCGGGCGGGCTCGAAGACCGCGCCGACCCCGAGGGCGTGCAGGCCGAGGACCAGGGTCCGGACGGCCCCGCCGGCGGCCAGCTCGGCCCCGGCCGCGTCCTCCCCGGCGGCGGGCCGGCCGGCGCCGGCGGCCGCCGGGGCCAGGCAGCAGGCGAGCAGGACCGGGGCCGTGGCCAGGACCGGCGGGGTGGGGGAGCGGGCGGCCAGGCCGGCCGTCCGGGCGGCCGCCGGGACGGGGACGGCCCGGAAGCGCTGCCCGCCCGGCAGCGGGACGGCCCCGGCGGCGGCGACCGCCCGGTCGAGGGCGTCCGGGTCGACCGGGTCGGGCCGGAAGCCGTCGGGCGCGGGCGCGCCCTCCAGGAACGCCAGGAGGTCCTCGGCGGTGCCGGCGGTGCGGAACAGGTCGTCGGCCGGGGGGCGGACCAGGTCGCGGGCGCGGCCGTCGCCCTCGGGGTGGGGAGCGCCGCGCAGCAGGGCCGCCGGGACCCGCGACGCCTTGCCCTTGACCAGGTCGGCGGCGGCGGCCACCTCGTCGGCCACCGCGACCTCGGTGACCTGGAGGGGCCGGCCGTCGCCGTCGGTGCGCCCCCGCCAGTCGTCCAGGGCGCCCATCCCGGCCAGGCCGACGGCCACGTCGGTCTGGCCGAGACGCCAGGGCCGGCCGAGGGTGTCGGTGACCACCACGGCCACGTCGTGGCCGTCGAGGGCGACCAGGTCGGCCCGGAGCCTGGCCGCCGAGGCGTCGGGGTCGGCGGGCAGCAGCACCAGCCGGTCCCCGCCGGCGTTGGACGCGTCGACCAGGGCGTTGGCCCCGACCAGGCCGTGGCGGGTCTCGGCGATGACCAGGCGACCCCGCCTGGCCACCACCCTGGCGGTCTCGGCGGCCACCGTCTCCTGGAGGGTCCGCTCGCGGCCGGCCGGGTCGTCGGGGAGGGGGACCAGCCGGCCCTCGGCCTTGGCCACCACCTTGGAGGTGACCGCCAGCACGTCGCCGTCGGCCAGGGCCAGCCCGGCCCGCCCGACCGCCTCCAGCAGCAGGCGGGCCAGGTCGTCGCCGGGCCGCACCTCGGGCATGCCGGCCAGCGGCACCACCCACAGGCCCCGGTCCCTCACAGCGCCCCCAGGGCCGCCTTGGCCAGGTCGGCCGCGTCCTCCACGGTCCGCATGAGGGTCGGGACCACCACCGGCTCGATGCCGAGGCCGGCCACGTCGGCGGCCTGGGCGGCGTCCACGGCGTCGAGGACGAAGGCGTCGGCCAGGCCGGCGTAGAGCCCGGCCACGCCGCGCGCCGACACCTCGGCTCCCCAGGCCGGCAGCAGCTTGTCGGCCATGCCCCTGACCGGCGCCCCAGCGACGATCGGGGTCACCGCGACCACCCGGCAGCCGGCCGCCTCGACCGCCGCCCGGATCCCGGGCACGGCCAGGATGGGGGCGATCGACACCACCGGGTTGGACGGGCAGAACAGGATCCCGCTCGCCGCCGCCAGCGCCTCCAGGACCCCGGGGGCCGGCCGGGCGTCCTCGACCCCCTGGAAGCGGACCGCCCGCACCGGGTCGCGGGCCTGCCGTCCGACCCAGAACTCCTGGAAGCCCAGGTCCAGCGGGCCCTCGGGGCCGTCGACCTCGATCCGGGTCTCGACCCGCTGGTCGCTCATGGGCAGCAGCCGCAGCGGCACGCCGAGGCGCCGGCACAGCTCGGCCGTGGCCGCCGACAGGCTGGCCCCCTCGCCCAGCAGCCGGGTCCGCAGCAGGTGGGTGGCGATGTCGCGGTCCCCGAGGGCGAACCAGCCCGGCTCGCCCAGCCGCACCAGCGCCTCGCGGACGTTCCAGGTCTCGCCGGCCAGACCCCAGCCCCGCTCCTCGTCGGCCAGGCCGGCGAGGGTGTAGGCGAGCGAGTCCAGGTCGGGCGAGACGGCCAGCCCGTGCATGCGCAGGTCGTCACCGGTGTTGCCGACCACCACCAGGTCGCCGGGGTCGTGCACGCGCAGCAGCCCACGCAGGAACTTGGCGGCGCCGACGCCGCCGGCGAGCGCGACCAGCATGGCTTCCCCTCGATCCGGGTCGGGAGCGGCCCTCAGGATAGCCGCCCGGCGTCAGGGGAGGGTGGTCGGCGGGACCTCCTCCAGCGGCGCCTTGTAGCCCGATCCCGCCTGGTCCACGCCGCCACCGCCGATCGCCCCGGGGGTCCCGGTGCTGTCGGTGCTCGGCGGTGGCGGTTCGCTGGTCGACGGCTCCGGAGGGTTGGTGGTCTGCGTGGGAGCGGTGGTGGTTGGCGCCACCGAGGTCGACGTCTCCGGAGGGTTGGTGGCCGGCGGCGACGTCGGGGCGGTCGTCGGGGCGGTGGTCGGGGCCGGGCCGGCCCCCGGGTCGGCCGGGGTGGTGGGGGTCGGGGTCTGGGTCCCGCCGCCAGGGGCCGGGCTCTGCGGGTCCAGCAGCGGCGGCACGGCCGTTGACTGGTCCACGGCTGCCTTGATGGCGTCGGCGGTCTCGTCGCTGAGCCCGACCGGCCCGGTCGAGGCGGCGGCGACGAGCTTCTGGAACACCTGACCTCCGGTGGCCACGACCCGGACCAGCCTCGCCTCCACCTCTGGGAGAGGCCCACTCTCCCGCTGCGCCTGCGCGACCGCGACCTTGGCGGCGATCACGGCCTTGTTGAGCGCCCTGATGGCGGTGGGCAGCTGGTTGTACATCTTGAGGTTCAGCAGGCTCTGGACCTCGCCGAGGCGCTCGTGGGCGACCCGGGTGCGCTCGCCCGCCTCGCGGGCCGGCGACCACTGCACCGAGGCCAGCCGGAGCTGCTCGATGGCCAGCTTGAACGGGTACATGGCCTGGCCGGGGAGGGCGGCCGCCGAGGCCACGGTGGCGGGGATGAGGACCAGGGCGGCCGCGAGCACCACCGCGGCCACGCGCCGGCGCACGTCCCAGCCGTTGGGCTGGGGGCGTGCGGGCATCCGGACCACCGTGGCCGAGCCCTTGAGGACCTGCTCCAGGTGCCGGTTGGCCACCTCGGGGTCCAGCTCGTGGGCGGCCAGCTCGACCCGGAGGGCGTCGGCCACCTCGGCCAGCGGCGCAAGCTCGTCGGTGAGCTCGACGGGACGCCCGTCCAGCAGGGCGTCGAGCTCTTCGTGGAGCTTGTTCGGCTGTGACCGGTGCATCCTCACCCCTCCTCACCCTCCTGACTAGTCAGGCGACCGGGCTCGGGTGATGGATACGGCCGTTCCTGCGTCTGGTCCGGACTACGTAGGCCAAGGACCCTGGCCAGGCTGGCCAGCCCGCGGAACTGCAGGGACTTGACCGCGCCGGTGGTCTTGCCGAGGACCTCGGCCACCTCGGGAGCGGTCAGCCCGGCGCCCATCCGCAGCAGCAGCACCTCGCGCTGGTCGGGGGAGAGCTCGCGCATCGCGGCCAGCACGCGGCTGCCCTCCAGCCGGGCGATGGCCAGCTCCTCGGGGTCCTCGGCCCCGGCGATCACGGCCACCTCGTTGAGGTTGTCCTCCAGCGGCTCGACCCGCGAGCGGGCCTGCCTGCGCCGATGGTCGTACAGGTCGTGGCGGGCGATCTGGAACAGCCAGCCGCCGAGCGCCTCGACCGGCCCACGGAACCTGGGCAGGCTCTCGATGGCGCTGACGAAGGCGGTGCCGGTGAGGTCCTCGGCCTGGTGGCGGTCGCTGACCGCGGCCAGGAAGAAGCGGAACAGTGCCGGGGCGTAGGCGGTGTAGATGCGGGTCACGGCGGCCGGCTCGCGGCGGCGTGCGGCGACCAGGTCAGCCGCGGTCAGCCCGACCCTGGACACCGCCTCCCGCTCTCCCCCGAAGCCGAGCATTCCACCCCCCGACGCACCTCCGCCCGCCGTGAGGCTATCCCATGCACCGGCGACCGGCCAGACGAACCCATCCGGGCTCGGGCCGCGTCATCCACAGAAAAATCTCTCCGCTTGAAATTACCACGCAAGCGGCCGCAGAATGCCACCGATGTAATTACGATCGTGACGTTCGAATCACCATAACCGTGCGACCCGGACGCCTCGCTGCACCGGTTGAGGAGGCCATGGATGGGCCCCATCCCCGTCGAGATCCAGCCCTGGTACGAGCGGGCGGCCTGTCTGAACAAGGACGCCGACTGCTTCTTTCCGGAGAAGGGCGGCTCCACCCGCGCGGCCAAGCGCATCTGCCAGACCTGCTCGGTCCAGACCGAATGCCTCGAGTACGCGCTGGCCAACGACGAGCGGTTCGGGATCTGGGGCGGCCTGTCCGAGCGCGAACGCCGCCGCCTCAAGCGCCGCGCCTCCTGAATTCCCCGGGTGACGCCCGATTCGCGGCACTTGTGGGCGGCTTAGGGCTGCCTGGCGGTGCCGTGCTAGCATTCCCGGACGCCCGTGGGGGAGCTGCGAACCCTACGGGCCTTTCGCTACACCCCCGGCTACCCCCGGCCGGCGAGGCCCCGAGAGGAAGGTTGTGCCAGCGAGTCAGCCCCGGGTCATCGCGGTCGTCGTCAACCACAACGGACGGGCGTTCCTCCGCGACACCTTCCGCGGCCTCGCCGCCCAGACCCGCCCGATCGACGACGTCCTGGTCGTCGACACCGGCTCCACCGACGGCAGCGCCGACTGGGCCCGCTCCCGGCTGGGCGACGACGCCGTCATGGCCGTCAGGGGGCAGTTCGGCCGGGCGGTGATGTCGGCCCTGCGCGACCCCCGCAGCTCGGGGATGGACTGGCTGTGGCTGCTGCACGACGACTGCGCCCCCGAGCCCGAGGCCCTGGAGGGCCTGCTGGCCGAGGCCGAGTCCCGGCCCAGCGCCTCGATCCTCGGCCCCAAGCTGGTCTCCTGGACCAACCCCGACCGGCTCTCCGAGATCGGCTTCTCGATCGACCGCACGGGCCGGGCGGTGTCCCCGATCGAGGACGACGAGATCGACCAGGGCCAGCACGACCAGATCCGCGACGTGTTCTTCGTCAACACCGCCGGGATGCTGGTCCGGCGGAGCGCCCTGCTGAACGTCGGCGGCTTCGACGAGCGCATGCCGGCTTTCCGCGACGACCTCGACCTGTGCTGGCGGACCCACCTGAGCGGCGGGCGGGTGCTGGTCGTGCCCCAGGCCAGGGTCCGCCACTTCGCCGCCGCCGCCTCCCGCAGCCGCCGCACCCGGGCCGTCGGCCATCCCCGCTACCTGATCGAGCGCCACACCATCGCGGCCATGCTCAAGGCGACCAGCCTGCGCAAGCTGCCCCTGGCCGTGCTGCTGGCCCTGGCGGGGGCGCTGGTCCGCTCGGCCAGCCTGGCCCTGACCGGCCAGCCGGGCGACGCCCTGGCGGTGCTGTGGGCCTGGGGCTGGAACGTCAAGGAGCTCCCGGTCACGATCGTCCAGCGCCGCCGCCTTCAGCGGCAGCGCAAGGTCGACGACAGCGCCCTGGCCTCCTTGCGCGCCCCGGGCGGCCAGCACCTGCGCTCCCTGCTCCGGGGCAGCCTGGAGCTGGTCTACGGCGCCGAGGTGGGTGCGCACGTGGCCCAGCGGGAGGACGACACGGGCGAGGAGCAGGACATGCCCACCACCGGGACCTCGGTCATGCGGGTGGTGGCCGGCCACCCGGTGGCCTTCATGGTCGCCGGCTTCGCCCTGGTCATGGCCGTCTCGCTGCGCTCGGTGCTGATCGCCCCGGCGATCGCCAGCATCGGCCTCGGGATCTGGCCGGCCACCGCCACCGAGCTGCTGCGGGAGTTCGCCTCCAGCTTCCACCAGGCCCAGATGGGCTCCACCGCCTCGGCGCCGCCGTCGCTGGCCCTGCTCGGGGGCCTGTCGCTGCTGACCTTCGGCAAGGCCCTGGTGGCCGAGAAGCTGCTGCTGTGGCTGACCCTGCCGCTGGCCGCGGCCACCTGCACCAGGGCCCTGCGGGTGGTCGTGCCCCAGCTGTGGGCGCGGGCCCTGGCCGGGCTGCTGTACGCGACCGCGCCCCTGGCCACCGGCGCCCTCGCCCAGGGCCGCGTCGGCGAGCTGATCCTGCTGGTGGTCGCCCCGCCGGCCCTGGCCCAGGTGGTGCTGGCCTTCCGCGCCGAGCAGCCGCGCGAGCCGTGGCGCCCGGCCCTGCGCTTCGCCCTGCTGGCCGCCGTGGCCATCGCCATGAGCCCGGCCGCGGTCGTCGCCTTCGGGCTGGTCGTGGCCGCCGCCATCGTGGCCGCCCTGGTCAGGGCGGGTGCCGCCGGGCGCCAGGTGGTGGCCCGCCAGTCGCTGCTCCTGGCCGGCGGGTTCGGGCTGGCCCTGCTGCTCCTGCTGCCCTGGAGCGGGCGGCTGGTCACCGGGGCCGCCTTCGCCGGCCTGGGCCGGCCCCTGGCCACCCCGGGCCTGGCCGACCTGCTCCAGCTGCGGCCGGGCGGTGGCGGGGTGCCCGGCCCGCTGGTCGGGCCGGTCTACCCGTTGCTGGCCCTGGCCGGGCTGTTCTTCGCCCCGATCGAGCGCCGCAAGCAGGTCTTGTGGCTGCTGGTGGGGTTCGTGGCCGCCGGGCTGCTGGCCGCCTGGCAGGCCAAGGGGCTGGTCCCCAGGGTCACGGACTGGCCGGCCGGGCTGCTGGTGCCGGGGGCGGTGGCCTGGGCCGCGGCCGCCGGCCTCGGCCTCGCCGGCATCGGCGAGACGGTTCGAAACCTCAACTTGAGGTTCAGCCTCCGCCGGGTCACCGCGGCCGCCCTGGTGCTGCTCAGCGCCGTCACCGGGCTGTTCGTGGCCGGCCACCTGGTCCGTGGGGCCTGGTCGCCGATGGCGGCGGTCGACAGCCCGGCCCTGCCGGCCACGGTGACCCGCAGCCAGGCTCGGGTGCTGTGGCTGGCCGGCCGACCCGACCACGGGGTCGACTTCGCCGTCACCGGGCCGGAGGGCAGGACCCTGCTCGACCCCGGCCGGCCGCCGGCCAAGGCGATCGACGACCTCGGCTCGGTCGTGACCGACATCGTCCAGGCCCGCACCCACACCGCCGGGTCGATGCTGCGCATGTTCGGGATCGGGTATGTGGTCGTGCGGCCCGGGGCCGAGGCCGACCGGCTGGTCGACCTGGTGGCCAGGCAGCAGGACCTCGACGCCAGGCCGACCGAGCAGGCCGGGCTGTTCCAGGGTCCGGACGTGCCCCAGACCGGCTGGGTCATCCCCGGCGAGGACCCACCGGCCGAGGTCCAGGGCCTGCTGACCAGCTCGACCAAGCCCGTCCCGGTCCCCGACCCGGCCAGCGGTCAGGCCCAGGCCACCGGCCCGGGCACGGTCGTGCTGCCGGTGCCGGAGGCCGCGGTGTGGCAGGCGACCGCCGGCGGGACCCGGCTCGAGCCGACCACCGCCCTGGGCTGGGCGCAGGGCTTCAGGCTGCCCGACGGCACCGACGGCGACCTCGAGATCGTGCGCACCGGCGAGGACCGGCGCCTGACCCTGCTGCTGATCGAGGCGCTGCTGGTCCTGGCCACGGTGGCCACCATGGCCCGGCCGACCCGGGTGGCCCCGCCGGTCGCCCCGACCGCCGGGGTCGACGACACCACCGGCGGGGACCTCCGCCTGGCCGGCCTGGCCCGAGGGGGGGTGGCCCGGTGAGCGACCAGCTGCCCCCAGGCGGCCCAGCCGGCCCAGGCGGCCCGGACGAGGAGCGCCCGGCCCCCCTGATCCCCAGCCGCGCCGCCCGCCACCAGGTCAAGCGGGGCCGCCTGCTCCGCGGCCGCTCCCGACCCACCACTCCGGAGCCTTCCGGCCGGGAGTGGCCGGAGCCCCCCGGCCGGCCGACCCCCGAACCCTCCGGGCAGGAGTGGCCGGAGCCCTCCGGCCCGCCCACCCGGGAGCCTCCCGGGCGGGAGTGGCCAGGGCCCGCTGGCCGGCCCACCCCCGAGCCCTCCGGCTGGCCGCCTTCGGAGCCCGCCGGTCGGCGGCGGCCGGAGGGTCCGGGCCGGTCGCGGCCGGGGCCCCGTCCGGGCCCCGACCTGCCGGGCCGGGAGCGCCCGGCGGTCCCGCCGGGAGAGCAGCCGAGGCGGCGCCCGGCGCTCAAGGCGCCCCAGCTGCGCCCCCCGCGGCCCGACCTGCGCGGCTCCAGCTTCGGCCTGGCCGGGGCGCTGGTGGCCGTGGTCGCCGTCCTGGTCCTGGCGGCCAATGCCCTGCCGGCGGCCAAGCCGCCGGCCACCCCGCCCGCCCGCGACCCCTACTCGGCCCGCTGGGTCTGCCCGCTGCTGCCCGGCCAGGCCACCCCGGTGACCATCGCCAACGTCGGCGACGCGGCCGCCTCGCTGCGCACCACCGTCCGCGAGACGGGGACCAGGTCCGCCCCGGTCGCCAGGAAGCTGGCCGGCGGGGCGACCCAGAAGCTGTCACTGGAGCCCGTGAAGCCGGGGTTCGTGCAGGTGGAGGCGTTCAACGCCCCGGTGGTGGTCAGCGCCCCCGGGCTCGGCTGCGCCCCCGGCCCCGAGAACCGCTGGTGGCTGCCGGCCGCCGACACCCGCTTCGGCACCGACACCAAGGTGATCATCGCCAACCCCGACAACCAGCCGGCCGTCGTCGACCTGGTGCCCCACCTGACCTCGGGCTCGATCCGGCCCGACGACCGCGAGGTGTTCATCCAGCCGGGCGAGGCGGTCGTGCGCGCCCTCGGCGACGACGCCCCGGCGGGCCTCAAGCCGTCGATCGAGGTGGTCGCGCGGGCCGGGCGGGTGGTCGCCGGGGCGGCCGTGAGCAGCGGCGGCAAGGCCCCCACGCTGCTGCCGGCCCAGGGCGCCGCCCAGCCGGCCTGGTCGTTCGCGGGCGGGGTGAGCGGCGGCGGCGCCCAGGCCCAGGTGCTGGTCACCAACCCCAACCCGACCCAGCTCCAGGTCGACGTCCGGGTCACCACGGCCAAGGCCACCTTCCGGCCGCCCGGCGACTTCGGCGAGCCGATCGCCAACGGCGGCACCGCCGAGCTGGCCATCCCGGCCCTCGACGTCCGTGGCCCCTTCGCCGTGCGCGTCCGCTCGGTCGACGGGTCGCCGTTCGTGGCCGCGCTGCGGGTCACCCAGGGCGACGGCAGCCAGACCACTTCGCGCATCGACCTCGGCACCGGCCAGCCCGAGCGGAACTGGCTGGTCCCGGGCACGCCCCAGGGCGGCCAGCTCGTCCTGGCCAACCTCTCCTCGGAGGAGCTCGAGGCCCGCCTGGGCGACCTGACCGCCCGCGGCGGCAGTACCGGCCAGCCGGTCCGGGTCCCCCCCGGCCGGGTCACCGTCAAGAAGGTGCCCGACGGCGTCGCCAGCCTGGTCGTGCAGGCCGGTTCGACCGGCCTGGTCGCCGCCCCCCTCGACGGCGGCCCCATCGTCCCCGGCTCCGCCATCGGCGGCCTCCCCGCCGGCGGCCCCATCACCCCTGGCCCCGCCGCCGCCCCCTGAACGGCGGCCGGCCACTACCAGCCGAGCTCGTCGAGGCGGTCGTCGTCGATGCCGAAGTAGTGGGCCACCTCGTGGAGGACGACCTCACGGACCAGCTCGGCCAGGTCGGCGTCCGAGCGCGCCCTGGCCTCGATGGGGCGGCGGAACAGCACGATCCGGTCGGGCAGGACCCCGAAGTAGCCGGCCCCCCGCTCGGTCAGCGGGACGCCCTGGTACAGGCCGAGCAGCAGCTCCCCGCCGGGCACCTCGTCGCCGCGGGGGGTCTCCTCGACGACGAAGTCGACGTTGGTCAGCCGGTCCCGGAACTCCTCGGGGATCGACTCCACGGCCTCCTCGACCAGGCGGATGAACGCCTCCCGGCCGGTCCCCGGGGGCTGCACGGTCGGCAGGCGCAGGCGCGGCCGGGGCGGCCGGCGACCATGGCGGGCGCGGGGCAGGGCGGCCCTCCTCCTCGGACGGGAACTCCGCCAAACCATAGCCCTGCCGGTGCTTGACCGGCAGCGCCGGCCGCCCTACCGTGCCCCCGACGCCCACGGGAACCGGTAGGGGAAACCTGACAGTTACCGCGGGCGTCGCGAACGTCATGGCCGGTTCGGGTGGGACCGGACTCCGCCATGAGCTGCCGGGCTGCGCCTCCTCCCGCCTGACGGCGACCCAGGTCCGCCTCACCCCGGGGGCGGGGGCTAGAATCGCGGGCGTCCCGAGCCGTCACCGCAAGGAGTCGCCGTGCCCGCCGCTCTCGACCAGGTGTTCAAGGCCTACGACGTCCGCGGCGTCTACCCCGACCAGCTGGACGAGGACCTGGCCGAGCGGGTCGGGCGGGCCTTCGTGGCCCTCACCGGGGCCGGGACCCTGGCCATCGGGCAGGACATGCGGCCGTCGTCCAAGCCGATGGCCGACGCCCTGGCCGCCGGGGCGATGGCCCAGGGGGCCGACGTGCTGCGGGTCGGGCTCTGCTCGACCGACATGCTCTACTACGTCTCCGGCGCCCTCGACGTCGCCGGGGTGATGCTGACCGCCTCCCACAACCCGGCCCGCTACAACGGCCTCAAGCTGTGCCGCCCGGGCGCGGTGCCGGTGGGGGAGGAGTCGGGCCTGGCCGACATCAAGCGGATGGTGGCCGCCGGCGAGCCGGCCACCCAGGGCGCCCGGCGCGGCCGGGAGCGCCAGGCCGACGACCTGCTGGAGCGGTATGCGGCCCACGTCAGGAGCTTCGCCGAGCTGGCCTCCCTGCGGCCGCTCAAGGTGGTCGCCGACGCCGGCAACGGCATGGCCGGGCACGTGGTCCCGGCCGTCTTCCGGGGCCTGCCGTTCGAGCTGGTGTCGATGTACTTCGAGCTCGACGGCAACTTCCCCAACCACCCGGCCGACCCGCTGAACCCCGAGAACCTGGTCGAGCTCCAGGCCAGGGTGGTGGCCGAGGCCGCCGACGTCGGGCTGGCCTTCGACGGCGACGCCGACCGGGTGTTCCTGGTCGACGAGCAGGGCGCGACCGTCCCCTCCAGCCTGGTCGGGGCGCTGGTGGCCAGGCTGATGTGCGAGCGCGAGCCGGGCGCGACCGTGCTCTACAACCTGATCTGCTCGCGGGTCGTGCCCGAGACGATCCGCGAGGCCGGCGGGGTCCCGGTGCGGACCCGGGTCGGCCACTCCTTCATCAAGGCCGTCATGGCCGAGACCGGGGCCATCTTCGGCTGCGAGCACTCCGGCCACTACTACTTCCGCGACAACTACCGGGCCGACTCGGGCCTGATC